>WNFC01004997.1_pt1 | contig 23402 bp, 25 predicted proteins | sample 5400541 | NCBI WGS metagenome assembly WNFC01 (sample SAMN13153342, study PRJNA577476) | soil metagenome | isolation source: 120 cm saprolite under Douglas fir tree site 2 hole 2 replicate 1 | place: USA:California | collected 2015-04-18
GGCGCGATGGACATCGAAGGACTCGGCGAAGCGATGGTGGAACAACTCGTTAATCGCGGATTTGTGCGCGAGATTAGCGACATCTACGATATCGATGCGGCCAAACTTTCCCAGCTTGAACGGATGGGAGAAAAGAGCATCCGCAATCTGCTCGACGCAATTGAGAAGAGCAAGATTCGGCCACTCTGGCGGCTGATTTATGCGCTTGGCATTTTGCATGTCGGCGTAAGCGCATCGCGCGCGCTGGCGGATCATTTTCGGAACCTGGACGCGCTCATGCGGAGCACACCCGAAAAGTTGCAGCGCATCCCAGACGTGGGCGAGGTGGTCTGCTCCAGCATTCATCAATTTTTCCAAGAGAGTCGTAATCGAAAAATGATCGAGCGCCTCGAACGGAGCGGTCTCAGCCTAACGAGTGAGGATCGTGCGGCGAGCGACGCATTGCCGGCATTCAAGGGAACAACCTGGGTGTGATCGGGAGCGTGAGCAAAAAAACGAATTACGTGCTCGCCGGTGAAGAGGCCGGAAGCAAACTGGAAAAGGCAAAACAACTCGGTATTACGATCCTGGACGAGGCAAAATTTCGCAAGATGATTGCATAGCACGGGTGTCTCGCCCGTGTTGCTCCGCGTCTCGCGGAGCAAATCTCATGTCAACCTTCAGCTCTGAATTTAATTGCAGCGGACGAAACGTCCGCTGCCGCGCGCGAGACGCGCGCCCTACCCCACAATACACGCGCGCTACGGCGTGCGCCTGACAATCGAATCGAGTTTGACTGGAAGCGATTGTCGCGGAGCGAGTGAGTCAGGGCCGGAAGCATTCTGCGCCGCCGGATGAAAATCGGCTTGCACATTAAAGATCAGTTTTTCATTTGCGCGCATCACTGTAATCGGCACGGTATCGCCCGCGGTAATAAAAAACGACGCGTCAATCACATCCTCGGGTTCGCGCACTTTCGTGTGGCCGACCTGCAACAGAATGTCGCCGGGCTTAATTCCGGAATCGGCCGCCGGCGTGCCCTCCATGATTTTGGTCATCTGTGCGCGCGACCCTTCCGCCGGAGTCTGTGCTTCGGCGACGTCAATTCCAATCCAGCCGTGGCGCGGCTCGCCAAAGCGAACGAAATCATTGCGGATTTTTTCGGCGGCATTGATCGGCAACGCGTAACAGGAGGAATTGTTCTCCAGGCTACTTACAAGAATCCCCACCACTTCGCCTTTGAAATTCAAAAGAGGAGCGCCGGCTTCGCCGCGCTGGCTCGGAATGTTAACCCGCAAATGCGTCGTCGAGAAATAACGGCCGAGATATTTTCGATCAAACCCCGCGATCATCCCGAAACTTGGCGTCTCCGGCAGATCGAGCGGATAACCGATCGTGACCACTGGTGTGGCGATTTCAAGTCGATCCGATTTGCCGAGCGCCAGTGACGGAGTGATCGCGTCGACTTTAAGAATGGCAAGACCGCTGCGGAGATCGACCAACACTTGGTGAGCCGGCATTTTTTTGTCGCCCATCTCGACGGTGAAATTTCCGGCGTCGCCACCAACGGAATAGGAAGTGAAGAGCGTCCCAGTGGGGTCAACGAAAAACCCGGTGCCGGAAAGTTCGCTGTGCTTATCCGAGGCGTGGATTTTGACGACGGCCTTGGCGCAATGGTCGAAAATGTCTTTGACCTCGTGGCTGATTAGGCTGGAGGGCTGCTCCTGCGCGACAAGGAACGGCGCCGCGCAAAAAAAATTCAGCGCAAGGCAAACGCTAAAACCGAGCGCAGGAATCCGGAAAGAAAATTCCGGTTGGGCCCTAAAAATTGAAAGCGGTCTCATAACTCACAGGAATGCTATCGAGGACGTAGCGTGGGGTCGCTGCGGCCCGGTGAGTGTGGGCGCTTTCTTTGACACTGCGGTAGAGTGGCGAACTGAAGTCGCGCGTCGCGAGCGGCCGGGCAAGAGTCCATTCACTTTCCCGATCGGCTGATGATGCGGTGAGCACGGTGGGCGCGCGCTGCGACAAATCCAGTGGCTGGGGAGTCTGATAAACTTTCAGCGAAATCACAGCGGCACAAATCAGCACCGCGGCGGCCGCCACCGGGTAGGATGCGAGCGAAGGCAGGTTGAGCCGGAACATGAAGTCTTGGGCACGCTGCAAACCGAGACGCCAGAGCGGCGCACGCAATAATTCGTCCCGCTGGCGACGATGGAATTCGTGCACGAAATTCTCGAAGTAACCGGGCGGCGGCTGCTCGTGCCGCTTCAAGCGAAGCAGCTTGCCAATTTCCTCTTCGTTAAATTCGTTCATGACGCCCGGAGCTAAGCCACCGGATTTTTCCGAAATTCTTCCAGGTAATTTTGCAGTTGCCGATTCGCGTAGAAGAGCCGGGAACGTACTGTGCCTTCCGAAACGCGCAAGATTTTACTGATTTCCGCATGAGGCATTCCCTGAATGTGAAACATGGTCACGACCGCTCTGTGTTCATCAGACAATTTCATCATGGCCTCGTTCAATCTTCGCTGCAGCTCGCCCAGGTCGGCTTCTCGCACCGGACTGCTTGTCGCGGTCAGTTCGAGGAACTCTTTGTCGTTTTGAATGCTGGCATCCACGTCATCGAGGCTGAGGTGATAACGACGACTGCGTTTCTTGAGGAAATTCAACGTCATGTTGACCGCGATCGAGTGGATCCAGGTGTAGAAGGATGATTTGCCGCGAAAGCCGCGGATCGATTTGTAGGCCTTTGCGAAAATGTCCTGCAGAAGATCGTTCGTGTCCTCGTGATTTGAGGTCATGTTGTAAACCAGCCCGTAAAGGCGCGGCGAATATTTCACGACCAGTTGATCAAAAGCAGCCGCGTCGCCGGACTGCGTACGTGCAACCAGCGCCTGGTCTTCGTCCGTTCGTGGCTGATCCATCGCGTGCCGCCTAGACTTAACACGCGGCGCGGTGCGCGACGATAGTAAATCGGAGAAGCGACGAGGAGTGACAAGCGCGATTGAAGCAGACATGCGTTTCAGATGCGACGCAGGTTAACTGCGTCGATCGCGCACTGAGAGCAGCCAGAGCAAGTTGCCGAGAGCGGCGATAAACGCGGCGACGTAAGTGAGGGCAGCGGCGTTCAAGACATTGCTCACACCGGCCGCTTCTCTTCCCGGCTCAATGATTCCCATCTGTTGCACAATGATTTTCGCGCGTCGCGATGCATCGAATTCCACCGGCAGCGTGATCAACTGGAAAACGAGCAGGATCGTGTAGCATATAATACCGAGATTGATCAAGCCGGTGAGCCCAAAAAATAATCCGCCGAAAATCACGACCGGCAAAAGTTGCGACGCCACTTGCGTGACCGGCACAATTGTCATCCGCGCCATGAGCGGCGCGTAAGCCTTCGCGTGTTGAATTGCGTGCCCGGTTTCGTGCGCAGCGATTCCGAGCGCAGCGACTGACGGCGTGTTGTAAACGTTGCTCGAAAGACAGAGCCGTTTCTTGCTCGGATCATAATGATCGCCGAGATAATCATTCGTCTCGACGACAGAGACGTCACGGATCTGTGCTGCCTGCAAAATCTCACGAGCCGCTTCCGCGCCAGTGATGTTGGAGCTCGCGCGCACCGCGCCCCATTTCCGAAACGCACCGCTGACGCGAAACTGCGCCCACAATCCGATGATCAAAGGAAGGCCGATGAGCAAAAGCCAATGATGGCCGAAGAAAAGTCCGCCGCCATATCCGTAGGGGTAGTACATAAGATAACTTTTACTTAGACGCTTCGGTTCGCGCTTCGTTCAGATTTCCAAATGCTTCTCAAAACGCGAGAGCAAACGGACACCTTTGTCCGTCAGAGCAACTACATCTTCGAGCCGCACGCCGCCGAGACCCGGATAGTAAAGGCCTGGTTCGACGGTGAGCACTTGACCGCGCTTGAAAACGGTTTTTTGAAACCGCGGGAATTCGTGAATTTCCAGACCGAGACCGTGACCGGTGCCGTGAAAGAATCCGACCTGCCGCCCTTTGCGCAACTCGGTCGGATAACCACGATCGCTGAAAAACTTTTTGATCTCGTTGTGTAGTTTCAGACCGTCCACGCCCGGTTTCATTTTCTTTAGCGCGAGCGCCTGACCGTCGCGCACCGTCTCCCAAAGTTTTCTCTGCTCTTCATTCGCGCGTCCGCGCACCACGGTGCGGGTGAGATCGCCGTAATATCCGCTCGCGGCATCGCGTGGGAAAATGTCGAGAATGATGAGCGAATCGGCGAGGAGCGGTCCGTAACCGCGTTCATGCGGATCGCATGCTTGATCGCCACCGGCAACGATTGTGTTCGCCGGCAAACCGCCGGCGCGCAGAATCGCGGAATCAATCTCCGCGCGCAAAGTTTCCGAGGTCAGGGTGCGACCTGACCATTGCAGTTTTTTCCCGCGCCCGGATTTCGCTGCGCGCAACACCTCCATCGCCCGCGCCATTCCATTCTCTGTCATCCACAGCGCACGTCGCATCAAACGCAGTTCGTCATCATTTTTTGCCTCGCGCTCCGGCCAGAAAAGTCCATTCGTCGTCTGCAAACGAATTTTGTGCGCGGCGAGCTCCTGCGCGAAAGCGAGCGGGAAATTTGCCGGCACTCGCGCCGAGCGCACGCCGCGCGCGCGGAGGAAATGGGAAAGCACCTTTTCGAATGGTGGGGTTTTCTTGCGTTTGCCCTGGAGATCACGTTCGAATTTGCTGTAAGGAACAAATTCATCCGCCTGCGCTTGTTTACGGCCGCGATCGATTTCCAGATCGCTTAGGACAAGCGTGCGCTTTCCATTTTGCTCGAGAAAAATGAATGGATCGGGCGCGAAGAAACGAGTCGCATAAAGCATGTCGGGATCGTGCTCGCTCGCGGCTACGATCAATCTTGTTTTGTTTTTGTTTTTCATAATAGAATCAAATTCCGCAATCTAACTGCCCGCTGCGGCGCGCCCGGCGGTCGCGCCCTACCAAGCTATTCAGCTTCTTCGCACTTCCAATTGGCGCCGCAAAACCCAATGCAGCAAGCCGAGAAGGGCCAAGGTTGATCCGACGAGCACCGCGGTGTTGAAAGTAAAGACGCCGACTTTGACCCGGAAGTAGCTTTTCTCTGAGCCGAAGAAAACATTCGGCTTTCCGCCACGTCGATAATCGCTCTGCTCCATCTCCGCGTTGGAAATCAAATCCGAAATCTTTTGGTTTACATAAAGTTGCTCCGCGGTGACGGCGCCGACTGCCTCTTTAAAAAGCGCGCGATCGAATGCGCGCTTGCGATCGAGAATTTCATCGATCAAGGCCAGATAACGATCGAGCTCGTCAGCGGATTTGGCTTCCAACCCGGAAAGCATCGCGAGCGTTTCCTTCAAGTCGTCGAGTCGCTTATTCACCTCCGGAGTTTGCTCGTGCCGTGCGACAATCGCATCGATCTCCCGCTGCGTGCGATCCTGCCGTCGGGTCAGCGGATTTAGTTTCGCCTGCGCCACGACCAGCTCTTCGTATGACCAGCGCATGGCAATGAACTGGCAGATGAGCGGCACCTGCAGCTTGCTGTCCATCTTTGTAAATTGTTCCGAAGTGGGATGCTCGGAGAACCAACGCGAGAAGCTGTAAACCAGGGCGAGGTTCCGGTTCATATCTTCGTATTTGATGAGCGCGCCGCCCATGATGATTTGCGGAATCAAAACCAGCGGCACAATGTTCGCAGCGGTTTTCGGATCAGCGACAAGCGAGGAGGTGACCAGGCCTAACGAGACGCCGCCCATCGCGGTCATAAAGACGATCCCGAGATCAATCCAAAACATCCCTCGAATCTGGAGAACGTAATTGCCGAGCAAGACAAAAAGAATGCATTGCACGAGCGCGAAGACGCCGAGCGAGACTGTTTTCGCAAATACGTAATACGGCAGGCGGACGTTGAGATTGCGCTCGCGTTGCAAAACCGGGCGATCGCGAATGATGTCATCCGCGCTATTCGTTAGGCCAAGAAACATCGCGACGATCAGCGCGAGAAAAAGAAAAGTCGGAATGTGGTAGGCGGAGGCGAAGTCGTAATGTCCGCTGTCCGAATAGCGCAAGATGCTGGCAATGAGGAGCGCAAGCACCGGCGCAACGCCGATCGTGATGATGAGGTTGGCGCGATTGCGCAGCTTGCTCATAAAGGTGCGGCGAAGCAGAGTGCGCAGCTGCGTCCATTCATCATGCCAGCGAATCGGCGCGCGTCGTCGTTGCGCCGGAGCAGCGGGCAAGGCCGGTACCGGCTCCTTGCGCAGAGAGACTAGCTTGACGTCCTGGATGAGGCGGAAAGCTTCGTATTTGTCGCGCCAGAATTCCGGCGAATAGCGCCGCGCCGCGACCAATTGTCCGCGATTGTTCTCTTCGTAAATGATGTCGCCGCTCAAATCGCGCAGCGGTGTTTCGAGGACATCGAAAATAAATTCCGGCCGCGTCGTTCCGCACGATGGACACGCACCAAGGTCAGCACCGAATTGATGCTGATGCTCCGCTTCCGCGAAATAGCGCAGCATATCGGTGGGCGTGCCGAAAAAGACCAGGCGCCCGCCTTTATCGAGCAGGATCGCCTTGTGAAACATCTGGAAAAGTTTCGAGCTCGGCTGGTGAATCGTGACGATGATGATTTTGTTGTGCGCCATCCCGCGAATGATTTCGATGACGTGCTCGGAATCTTTCGAGGAAAGTCCGGACGTTGGTTCATCAAAGAGGTAAACGTCAGCCGAACCAATCATATCGAGTCCGATGTTGAGTCGTTTGCGCTCGCCGCCACTGAGCGTTTTTTTTACGGGACTGCCGACGACGCTGTCGCGCCGCTCGCTCAGGCCGAGCTCGATTAGTTTGCCTTCCAGCCGACGAGTGCGATCCCGCCGTGAAAGATGCGGCGAGCGAATCGCGGCAGCGAACTGCAGGTTCTCACCAATCGTGAGATGCTCATCGAAGGCGTCCTCCTGCGGGATGTAGCTGATGTAGCGTTTGAGCTGATCGAGATTGGCATAGAGCGGCTGGCCATTGAGCAAGACCTGACCACTGGTTGGTTCGAGCTGACCGCCGAGCACTTTGAGCAGCGTGCTTTTGCCGCAACCGCTCGCACCCATGACGCAGACGAGTTCGCCGCGATTGAGCGCGAAGGAAATGCCGTCGAGACCGACTTCACCGTTACTGAAACGATGGCCGATGTCGCCCACCTCGAGGCTACGAATGATGTTGCGTTCCTCTTCGATGATGCGCTCGGAAAAATTGCAGCGCAGGAATTGCCCAACGTCGATGCGGATGGTGTCGCCGTCTTTCAGCGGCGCGATCGTGCGCACGGAAGTTTCCCCTACCATGATGGGCCGATCCGCTTCGATCACTTCGAGAACGCCGACGCGCTTATCGTAATCGCACAGAATTTTGAGCAGCACGTCGCCACTCGTGCCCGGTGAAAGCAAAATGTCGTCGGCCTCGAGCAAGCTTGGATTATTCGAAACGAGGTAAGATGATTTTGACGCTTTGAGTTGAAAACGGCCGCCCATCGCGCGAGCGCGCCGGCGCAAATCGAGCAAGTCCATCTCGCTGTCGTGGCGGAAAACAATTTTATCCTCGAGCGCCGCTTCAACTTGTTTGCCGGCTTTGAGTTTCACGCCATTGAGCACGGCATCAACATCGCGCAACGCCTGCACGCGCACCTTGAGACCGAATGTGATTTCGAGAGAACTTTCCCGGGAACGCGAGCGTTCCAGCTCCACCTCATCGGCATCTTTATTGACGCGCACGAAGATCTGCGGAAGCGAAACATTTTTCTTCGCGTTGAAATAGGCCGCTAATTCCTGATAAGTGAGCACCTGGTCCCCGATCAGGATGCGCTGGCCGGGATAGATTCGGCAAAAACCGCCGCGCACCAGTGGACGACCGCGGACGGAGACAGCTTGGTCGCTGTAGTTCTTGAGCAGGATCAAATCGTGATATCGAAATGAGAGAAGACGATCATTCTCATTCAGACTTTTCAGCATAACGTCGGATTGGCCGTTGTTGCCGAAAGAAACCATTTCTAGCGGCGAGGTGCTGGCTTCGGAACCCGGCGAGTCGGATTGTTCCGAAGCATTCAACTGGTAAACAATATCGACCGCTTGCGCGGCCATGCCGAGCTGCGACATGAAGGAATAAAAGGCGACGACTTGTTCCTGTTTTAAGCCGGCCTGCGAAATCAAATCGTAAAGCTGAACGCCGAGCATGATCTTGCGCTCGGTGCTCAGCTGAAGAGCGAGCTTTTGCGCCATGGCCGAGAGATTTTGCTGCTCGTAGAGCGCCTGCCGAAAAAGTTTGCGCAGCTCCGAATAAACCGCTTCGGGATAGTCGTAACGCAGAAAACCCAGGCTGGAATCGATCTCTTCCTCCAAAAGAACACCGTCGGCTTTCGAAAAACTCGCCAGCACCTGGATGAGAAGTGGCAGCAGATTTGGTCCCTCGGAAACGCTGCGCGGTTTACGCAAGGCGCGCCGCATAAAACGGCGGCTGCGTCGCCGCAAACGGTAAGCAAACGGCGTGACCCGTTGTACCGCGCGGTCGATTCTGTCGGCGACCGATGTAACCAATTCTGTCATGATCTGTTCGGCTTAAAAGCTTACTTCATGCACTGGGCAGCGCAATTCTCGCCGTCGAACCGATTCAGTAATTGAAAGGCATTTCTACCTGAGAGAAATCACCGCAGGCGCGGAGCCTGCTCTTTGCATTGCCAAAATGTTCATGGTAGCGTTTTCGCCCCTCTAAGAGCACCCTTCTGCATATGGCTTCATCTGACCGCAACTCGCAAAAAGATAACAAATCGCGCGGGAGCGAACCGAATTTCAATTGGCGCGGCGTGATTCTGATTGCGATCGCCTTTGCCTTGATTGGCCTGGCGGTGCTTTTCCGCGGCGGCGCCTACCAGACTTTTGAAGACGTTCCTTACAATCGCTTTCTCGAACTGCTGGAAAACAAGCAGATCGTAACCGACAAAAACTACCCGCTCCAACTCGTGGTCGAGGATGGCCGGCCAACCCAGACTTTGCGCGGTTTTTACATCAAGCAAGGCGCGGGCGGCGCGCAACCACAGCAGGTGCCGTTTAGGACAACAGTCTATTTAAATTACAACACCAACTTGCAGGAACGTCTGGCTGCGGCTGGGATCCAACCCGCGATCCGCACGGAGTCGAACGTGGTGGCGCAGACGTTGGTGGGCTTTCTCCCCATCGCGGTTTTTCTCGTTGTTCTCTACTTACTCTTTCGCCAGCAGATCCGAATGGCCGGCAAAGGCGCTCTCAATTTCGGTAAAAGCAAAGCGCGGATGCTGGCGCGCGATAAAAACAAAATCACCTTCCGCGATGTCGCCGGTGTGGAGGAAGCAAAGGATGAAGTGCAGGAACTCGTCGAGTTTCTGCGCGATCCGAAAAAATTTCAAAAACTTGGCGGTCGCATTCCGAAAGGCGTCTTGCTCGTCGGACCGCCCGGGACTGGAAAAACATTGCTTGCGCGTGCAATCGCCGGTGAAGCGGACGTGCCGTTCTTCTCGATCAGCGGCTCGGATTTCGTGGAAATGTTTGTCGGCGTCGGCGCGTCGCGCGTGCGCGATATGTTTGAGCAGGGAAAGAAATCGGCGCCCTGCATTATTTTCATCGACGAAATTGACGCGGTCGGCCGCCATCGTGGCCATGGTGTTGGCGGCGGACACGACGAACGCGAACAGACGCTCAATGCGCTGCTCGTCGAGATGGACGGCTTCGACACGCAGGAAGGCGTGATCATCATCGCCGCCACCAACCGGCCCGACGTTCTCGATCCGGCGTTGCTGCGTCCCGGCCGTTTCGATCGGCAGATCACGGTTAATTTACCAGACGTAAAAGGCCGCGAAGAAATTTTGCGCGTGCACGCCAAGAAAGTGAAGCTGGCCGAAGGGGTCGATCTCGCGGTCGTGGCGCGCGGCACACCGGGTTATTCCGGCGCTGAACTGGCGAACGTGATCAACGAAGCGGCGCTACTGGCCGCGCGGCGCGGATTAAAAGGAATTACACTGCCCGAGCTCGAAGAAGCGCGCGACAAAGTTCGCTGGGGCAAGGAACGGCGCAGTCTCGCTTTGAGCGAAAAGGAAAAAATGAACACCGCGTATCACGAGGCCGGACATGCGTTGCTCCTCGAATTACTCCCGCACACCGAGCCGCTGCACAAAGTGACCATCATTCCGCGCGGCCCCTCGTTAGGCAGCACGATGTGGTTGCCTGAAGAAGACAAATACACGAACCGCAAAAATGAGTTGCTCGCCAGCCTTGCTGTGAAAATGGGCGGCCGCGTCGCCGAAGAAATCATTTTCGGTGATGTCACCAATGGCGCGACCGGCGACATCCGCATGGCCACCGCGATGGCCAGAAAAATGGTTTGCGAATGGGGCATGAGCGAAAAAATGGGGATGGTCGAGTACGGCGAACACGAAGATTATGTTTTCCTTGGCCGCGACATTTCGCGCGCGCGCGATTACAGCGAAGCGACGGCGGAGGAAATTGATCGTGAGGTTCGCCGCTTACTCGACGAGGCCTACGCCAGAGCGAAAGACACCTTGGTGGCGCATCGCGAACATCTCGAAGTGATCGCGAAAGCGTTGCTTGAATATGAAACACTCGACGGTTTACAGATCAAAGAAATCATCAAACACGGTCGTCTGCTGAATCCGCCACCGGGGCCACCAGCTTCTGCGGGTCCAAAAATGCCGCCCGAGAAACCGCCCAAACAAGTGGTGCAAGCCCCCGACGTTGCGCCGCCGCTGCCGGGTGCTCTAGGCGGCGCACCCGCGTAAGCTGTAGCCGCGGGGCGGGGCGATTGAGGTCAATCCGCCCCCACCTTTTTGATCGTCAATCTCAGGTAGCGCGGTTCGCCGAACCGCCCGCTCCCGTTTGAGGTCAACTTCGGAAATCACAATCGGCCAGGTTTCTCATTCTGCGATCAAGGTCGCACGAACTGGATTGGCTCGAATATAATCCATCTTTTCGCTCATGCTTTTGCCCGCCTAGCGGCACCTTTCACGACTGATTCTGAGACATTTGTTTGGTTTCAGCCGATAAAAACAGCTGCGACTTTGCCAAAATGTGTTAGGTTTGCCGCCCTATGGCTATTCTTAAGAAAAACGCATTTTCCCGTCGGGTTCCCGATCTGGTGACCGAGGAGCTGGTGGCGGTGCTTTCCCGGCGCGCATCGTTTGAGTTCAAACAACTCTTTGACATCGTGCACGAAAATCTGCGTGCGCGAAATGCAGCCAGTGGTGGTGAGGAAATGCTCCGGCTCCGGGCTTATGAGAAGTTACAGAATCTCGTCGCCCGCGGTGCGGTAAAAAAGAATGGCAAAAAATACAAGGGGCTGCCTTCGGCCCTGGCGCAGGCGATCGCCCCGCAGAATGGGCATCCGCACGCGGCGGCAGCGATAAGATAAGACGCAAAGCAATCCGGCGCGGCGCGAGCCGCTGGGCGCGATGCTCCGAGAGTACGTTCCAGTTCTGCTGCAGATCATTGTGGCCGTCGGGTTCGCGCTCACAGTGTTGCTGGTGAGCGCGCTTCTGGGCAAAAGCGGACGGCGCACACCGACTAAAGATAGCGCCTACGAATGTGGCATGGTCCCGCAGGGCGAAGGGCAATCACGCTTCAGTGTAAAATTCTACCTCGTGGCGATGCTCTTCATCCTTTTCGATTTGGAAATCGTTTTCATGTATCCCTGGGCCGTCGTTTACAAAGAGATGATCGTACAAAGCAAAACCATTTTCTGGAGCATGCTTTCCTTTGTCACGATCCTGATGGTCGGCTACGTTTACGCGCTAAAAAAAGGCGCATTCGAGTTTAAAAAATAACGGCGAAAATTGAGCCGGGATCGACGACGGCCCGCGATAATCCGAGGTGCCGTTTCTCGCTTGCGCGCGATTGGCTCCGCGCCTAAAACCTAAGCCGCCATGGTTCACCACATCGTTCTTTTTAAGCTCAAACCCGCGGTCACTCCGGCCCGCGTGGAGGAAATGATGATGAACACGCGCATGCAGCTGCTGAAAATTCCCGAGGTCCTCAGCATCAAATGCGGCAAACGCATCAATCCCGAGCTGCCCTGGCCGTTTTTTATCGCGATCGATTTCGAATCGATGGATAAATATGGAATTTTTCGCGAGGATCCTATTCAGGTAAAATTCATGGAAGAAGTGATCAAGCCAAACATCGCCGACTCGCTCACGCTTGATTTTGAGATGGATCCGGGGAAAGACGTTCGCTTTTCATAGTTTCGGACACCAGATAGCGGATTTCGGAAAGATAAAAGTGAGGTGGATTCGAAGCTCTCCGCAATCCGCAATCCAAAATCCGAAATTCTAGGATGCGGCTCGCTTACCTCTATTCACGATATCCAGTCCTCTCCCAGACATTCTGCGATATGGAGATGCTGGAACTAGAGCGGCGCGGCTTCGAGCTTATCATCGGCTCGATCCATTCGCCGCTCACCAGCCTTCGTCACGCGCATCTTGCCCATTTGCGTGCCCCGATACAATATGCGCCGCCATCGTCGATTCTGCGGATTGGGGAAAAAAAAGCGAAGCAGAATGGACGATGGCCACAAACGCTTATCGAAGCGCATGAACGCCAATACGGCCCGCACTTCAAAGCCGCATTGCGGGCCAGAAATACGCTTTATTTCGCAGACCTCTTCAGGCGTGAAGGAGCGGATCATTGTCACGTGCACTTTGCCAATCGCGCTGCGCATACCGCGCTCTTTCTAAAGCAGCTCGCCGGCATTCCCTTCAGCGTGACAGCCCATGGCCAGGATTTCATGGCCGATCTCGGCCAGGACGATCTGCTGGCGGAAATTTGCGCAGCGGCAGAATTCGTTGCAGCCGAAACTGACTATAGTCGGGATCTTTTGCGGAAGCGCTGTCCCGAATCGGCGGCGAAGATTCACCGTGTTTACAACGGAATCGATCTGACGAACTTTCGCACCGTAACAGTTGCCAGCAACTCAACTGCGCCGGCGCGAATCTTGAGTGTCGGACGACTGGTGGCCTTCAAAGGCTTCTCGTGTCTCATTGAAGCGTGCGCGCATTTGAAATCGCAGCAGCTTGATTTCAGCTGCCACATCGTGGGCGACGGACCGCTACGAGAAGAGTTGCAAGCGCGCATCAGCGAGCTACAGCTCGAGGGCGTTGTTACGCTACGCGGGTCGCTCACGCAAGCGGAGGTCTTCGAGGAACTGAAAAATTGCGACATCTTCGCGCTCGCATCGACCACCGACCGAGCTGGTGCGAGCGACGTTTTTCCGACGGTGATTCAAGAAGCGATGGCCACGGCGCGACCGGTCGTTTCCACGCGGCTCGCCGGCATTCCCGAAACAGTGCTCGACGGTGAAACAGGATTGCTCGTTACGCCGGATGATGTCGCAGCGCTTACGGGTGCGCTGAAGACGCTACTGCGTGACCGCGACATGCGGTTACGCTTTGGCGCCGCTGGCCGGGCACGGATCGAACAACATTTTCAAATCCAAACGACGGTCGCACCGCTGATTGATCTTTTCGAAAGGAGCAGTGCAATTTCGACGACGCGGTCCCACACGAGCTCTGTTTTAGAGAAAAACAAAATCGGCTACATCATTGACGTTTGGCCCGACGAACGGTCGCCGATGTTAGACGGCGAACTGCTTGCACTGGAACGCCGAAAGGTACCGGTTCTAGCTTTCGTTTGTCGGACGCCTGCCAATCCGCGCTTCAGCGCAGCGATGGAGCAGGTCGCACCGCGCTTGATTTTTCTTCCCGATGCGATGGCAATTGAAGCCGAATGGCAGGTCAATCGTAACCTGGCGCAAGCGTTGGAAAATGATCGAGCGAACGAGGAACATCGCGCGCCAGCAGACATTTTTCTGCAGCAAGCGCGTTTTGCGATCGCTTTGCGTAAGTTGGTTTCGGAGAAGAATGTCTCGCATCTTCACGCCACCAGCTCGCGCGCGCTGATCTGCGGACTGATGTTAAAAAAGATGCTCAGATTAAGTTTGAGCGTGACGATCGAGGCGAACCCCGCACTTTCGCGGCCGGTGATCGAAAGCGTCTTGGAGAAATGCGTGGGCGGCCGAATAAGCGATCGGAAATTGAATGGCCGGTTTGGCAATCGGTTTATTGTTGAACCGAAACTTTCAAAGCTCATGCGCATGATCGGGATCGGTTTGACCCGATCCAATGATTTCTGGCAGGAATGGGCCGAGCGGCTTGAAAGATGGAGTCGCGCGAGCGCAGTTTAAACTGCAATCTTTTGCGTGAATAAAAAAGCAATTGTTCTCGCTGGCGGCGCGGGAACACGTCTCTTCCCGCTGACCAAGATCGTCTGCAAGCAATTGTTGCCGGTTTATGACAAACCGATGATTTGCTATCCGCTTGCGACGCTCATGCTCGGTGGATTGCGCGAATTCCTCATCATTTCCACTCCGAAAGATCTTCCGATGCTGCAGGATTTCCTGGGCGATGGCGCGCGCCTCGGCATTCGCATCGAATACGCTGCTCAACCAAAGCCCGAAGGAATTGCGCAGGCGTTTTTGATCGGCGCCAATTTTATTGGCAACGCTGGCGCGTCGCTCATTCTTGGCGACAATATTTTTTATGGGAAACTGGATTTCTATCGCGAAGCGCTCGCGATCAAGCGCGGGGCGTGCATTTTTGGTTATCAAGTGCGTGATCCAGAACGTTATGGCGTGGTCGAATTCGGGACGGACGGACGCGCGCTCAGCCTAGAAGAAAAGCTCCGCGCGCGGCGAGCTCGAGATCACAGATTTAAATTTGCTCTACCTGAAAGAAAACGAGTTGCACGTAAAGCTGTTGAGCCGCGGGATGGCGTGGCTGGACACCGGAACGCAAACCAGTTTACTCGAGGCGGGAAACTACATCGCGACGATCGAGCATCGCCAGGGATTGAAGATCGCCTGCCTTGAGGAGGTTGCATTTCGGATGGGTTTCATCACTCAGACCAGTCTCTCAAAAATCATCGACCGTCTTCCCGACGGAGAATATCGCGCGTACCTCCGCATAGTTTCTGAGGAGGGACCAGCTCCTTTTAGCTCGTAAATTGCGGCCAGTTGTCGATCTCTCGCGCGCTAGCGCGGCTGTTCGCGGAGCAGATGATTGGTGTCGGCGAGCAGCTTGGTCACGGCATCAGGGGCAGTGGCATCGTAATAGCCGCGAATGACACCGTGCCGGTCGATCAGCGCCATGCGCGTGCTGTGTACAGGCATCCCAGTTTCGTTAGAGCCATCAGCGATCGCGAGTTTGAATCCGTTGCGTGACAGATCGTAAATGGCTGCTTTTGATCCAGTGAGGAAATCCCAGCGACGCGGTTGCACATGTAGTTTTTCGGCATACCCGCGCAAGACCGCAGGTGTGTCGTGATCCGGATCCACGCTCACGGAAACGAGATGCACGTCCGTGTTCTCCAGCGGCTTTTGTAGTTCCGCCATCCGGGTGCTGATCATCGGACATGGACCAGGGCAACTCGTATAAATAAAATCTGCGATCCAGATTTTCCCGTTCAAGTCTGCCGACCCGAAGAGCTGCCCATTTTGGTTAACGAGTTGAAAGGACGGAACCGTGCCGTACGACTCCACCGTCCGATTTGCCAAACGATTTATTTCCCCGCGCCAAACAAAGAAAAATACCGTCGCGATAACGAGCGGAAATCCAAGCAGAAGAGTTTTCCACGCGATTGCTCTTCGCGATGAGGAAGGACGGGGGACCGGAAGCGAAACAGCATTCATATCTTCGTTAGGACCAATGCGCCGAGCAGGAGCGGAAGATAAATGATCGAAGTGACAAAGAGAGCGCGTGCATCTCGAGCCGTTCTTCGTTGATGAAACCGCATTGCCATCAGAATCAAAAAGCCCCCGAGGACAAGCGCGACAATCAGATAAATTGCGCTCGTTAGGCCGAGATAAGCCGGCACGCCGCCGGTAATCAAAAGCAGGATGGAAAAGAGAACATCATCGGGGGAATCGCGCCCGGAACCGCGCCCACCAAGGTGTTAGTGTTACTGATTTTTTTCAGCGGAGTGTAAGCGAAGATGTAAAGCACGATGGTGAGCGCGGCGAGGCAGGCGCTCAGCACATTGCAAGTCACGGCAAGATAAACAATTCCTGCAAGCGCAAGTAAACCGCCGATCGCGATCGCATCGCGTGGCAGCATGCGGCCTCCGGGAATAGGTCGCTTTTTGGTGCGAAGCATCAACGCATCGAGACGGCGTTCCCACCATTGATTGAGCGCAGCCGCGCCCGCGGCGGCCAGAGCAGTGCCAAAGACAACATGAAAAAATGCGGCACGATTGATCGGGTTGGCCGCCCCCAAGTAATATCCCACTGCCGTCGTGAGCAGAACGAGCAGAGTCAGGCGCGCTTTGACCAACTCCGCAAAGTCGAACAAAAAACGGCGACGCATCTCAATTTGTGCGGCTGAGGCCGCGAGCTGCGGCGTATCTTCAATCGCGACCGTTTTCACAACGCGTGTGCTCCCTCTTTAACGAAAGTTGGTTGGATCGCTGGGCCAGGGGAATTCTTCGGCTGCGTCAGCTGGAGGCAAATCGCGGAGAGAGCAACGCCCATTCCGAAGATTGTCGCGCCGACCGCGACATGCGCAGTGGCAACATCAGCGGCCTTGTTGCTCCAGATCGTCCATGCACCAAGTGCGATCTGACATGCGATCAGAAAAAGCCACCAACTTGCAAGGCGGCTTAACGCGGCGATGTGCGCGGCTCGCGCTTGCACCGAAAACCAGAAGGCGATCAGCAATGCACCGATCGCCACAGCAAGGAATCGATGTGCCATCTGCAACCAGATTTGAAATGCGTTCACTTCCGATAAAGCGCGTGCCTCGCGCCACGCATTGATCGACGCGATTTTCTCGGCACTCGTATCGGGAATAATTTTTCCATATGCAGTCGGGAAATCGAGGATGGAAAGGTCACGGTGTTCGTGTCGCATCGTCGCGCCTAGCGCAAGCTGCAAGTAAATCATCGACGAAGTCACAATTGCGATCGAGGCAAGTCTTCGCGCAGTTGTTGAGCCGGCTGCGCCTAACGAAAGCCGCCGCCAAAATGGCGAAGTAACAAGGGCGATAACTATCAAGATTCCGAAATAAGCCTGCGCAAGGCAGGCGTGAAAAATTCCAACCTCGTCTTTCAACAAAGTCACGCGCAAACCGCCCAGAACACCTTGCAACACGACCGCGCCGAGCGCGATGTACCCCAACATCCGGACCCAGCGCCGATCTTCTCCTCGCCAGAGCCAAATCATCAAAATGATCGTCAGAAATCCGACGAGCGAAGCGATCAGTCGATGGACATGTTCAAAAAAAATCCCGCCGATCCATTTGGAAATCGGGAAAAAAAACATGTTGTAGCCGAATGTGGTCGGCCAATCCGGCACGGCGAGGCCGACATTTTTGCTCGTCACCATTCCGCCGCTACAGATTAAAAAGAGGGTCGCGCCCGCAGTCAGCCACGCAAAGCGGCAAAGCCAGCGGTTCGGTTCTGCGGGAGGCGCGCGCATTCCCAAATATAACCGGCGACGCGGGCCGGTCATTCGCTATCCGCCGCTCGGTTTTTCGCTTTTCGGCGCCCCGGGTGGCGGCACCGTTCCCGGAGTCGGCCCAGGCGGTGGTTCGCCTTGCGGTCGCGCGAATGGCGGCGGCGCGCTTTGGTTCCCGGAAAGTTCCACCCTTTCCTTCAGCCACGCTTGATAATCCGCCGGCGTATCGACGACGAGCGTTCCTTTCATTCCGTAATGACCGAGGCCGCAGAGCTGTCCGCAGACAATTTCATACGTGCCGGTTTTAATCGGCTTGAACCACATCGGAACCATCTGACCGGGAATCGCATCCTGCGCGATTCGCATATTCACCAATGCAAAGTTGTGAATCACATCTTTGGAGGAAACTTCCACCAGCACCGGCCGATCGACGGGTACATGCAATTCGCCGAGCACGACGAGGTCGTCTTTTCCCGCCGGATCGCTCGAATCGAGACCAAGCGGATTCGAATTCGTCACCAGATCAATGCGACGTTTGCCGAACTGACCGTCCGGACCGGGCAAATGAAAGTTCCAGTTGAACTGCTGACCGATGGCATGAACGAGAATGGCATCTTTGTCCGGCGGGAATTGATTGACTCGCTTCGCCCAGAGTGGAACGGCAAAGCCAACGAGCAAGACAACTTCAATCAACACCACGGCAAATTCCAAATGCGTCGAGATGCCGCTTCTGACCCCTTCATGATCGGCCGTCGGATGGCGGCCTTGGCGAAACCGAAACAACACGTAAATGAAATACGCCGACCACCCGAGGAAGAGCGCACCCATAAACCAATGACAGAACTCGATGATGTGATCGATCTGATAACCATGCTCGGAAGCGTTCGGTGGCTGGCCGAGGAATTCGTTAATCAGCGCGAGCTGGCTGCTAATCATATTGAGCAAAATCTTCCTCGGTCAGCTCCTGATGCGGCTCGAGCGGCATGTTGGCGTGACGCCAGAGATGAAAACTAAACGCGCCCACTCCGCCGAGCACTGACATGATCGCAGCCATCATGACCCAGATCGCAATCGCCATGTGCTCGGTGGACTTCGCATCCTTTGCGCCGAAACAAACGGAACACGCCATCGCCTGACCGATTTGTGAGCCGAGGAAAACAACGAGGAACGAAATTAATCTTGCCTTCATGTGATGATGCGAAGCCGTTTCATTTTCCGCCAAAACCAAACTCCGTAAACGATCAGCGCGATCGCCGCGAGAAACGAACCAATCGCGCCGGCCAGATAAACTGGCGCGCCTTCCACGAGATCGACCCAAATGCACCACGCTCCGCAAGCGAGCGCAAGCAGCGTCGAAAAGGTGATAAAAACGATATGGAAGCCTTTCAGTGACATCAGTGGTGGATCGGATCGTACCAAGCGAGATAAGTAAGCCAGAAAAGAGCGAGCACGAAAAAGCTGGCGAAGATGAGGATGCGATAGATGAGTTTTTTTTCCGCGGAAAGATGCATGAAGATCGCCGCGACCAGGCCGACTTTAAAGGTTGCGACCACCATCGCGACGGCGACGTTCGCCTTCTGCGTTCCGAAATTAACGTAGGAAAGAAAAACGGTGAGGGCGGTGAAGGCGAGCAACGTGCCGCCCACCATCATGTATTTCTTCACATGATGCGCCACGTCATGAGCGTATTGCTCGTGCTCACTTGGATCGGGCGAAACGTCAGGCGGGTTGTTCATCAGTTACAGCAAGTAAAAGAGCGGGAAGACAAAAATCCAGATCAGATCAACAAAGTGCCAGAATAATCCCGCGACCTCAACCCGATTTGCCAAATGTTCGGGGTTTCGCTTGTAAAGCTTCGTGCTGACCGGCAGCCAAAGATAAATAAAGACGAGCACGCCCCCGAGAACGTGCAAACCATGCAGACCCGTGATTGTGAAATAACTCGCGAAGTACGCGCTGTGCGTCGGCAAAAACATCGTCGCGCGTTCCACATCGGCTTTCTCGATCGTTCCGATCTTCTCGGTCGGTGGCACATAAAGGAAATGCGGACGATCGAGCGCGGGATTGGTGGGATCGGCGTTCACTGGATCGAGCGCGATCTCGTATTCCTTGATGTTCGGATCATTTAACGCCGCGCGATTATGCAAGTGACCAGTGATCTCGACGCGCGGCGGCAGACCTTTCTCCATCAAGTGATGATTGCCGAGATAAGGCTCATATTTTTCCAGCGCCTCCGTTTTAAGGTAAGCGCCGAAGTGCTCGAACTTCTGCGGCCACTCATAGGCGAGCTTCACTGCGAGGAAGATGACGCCGCAGAGGATGGTGATCCCCATGTAAATTTTGTAGCGCATGAACTGCCGCATCTTTAGCGCAGCCCAAGCGAGCACGACCGTAACCGATGAGGCGATCAGGATGGCGGTGTTCATCGTCCCGACGGGAACGTTCAGAAGACCGTGCGGCCAGTAGCCCGGCTCCGCGTCGAGCCGCAGAAAGACGTAGGCGGAAAAAAGTCCGCCGAAGAGCATCATCTCCGATGCGAGAAAGAGCCAGATTCCGACCTTGGCGTTCCAAAGACCGGTGTCCGGCCGCGTACTGACGGTGTACGGAATTTCCATCGCGATACGCCAGGCGGCTACGCGTGGACCGGCTCCGGTTCCGCGCGACGCGCGCGCTCGGTCATTTGCACGGGTTCGTTTTGCATCGTGAAATCGCGATCGTGACCGGGCAGACTGTATTCGTAGGGCCCGCGATAAGCGACCGGCGCAACGGCGAAGTTTCCATGCGGCGGCGGCGACGGAGCTGTCCACTCAAGGGTGGTCGCTTCCCACGGATTATCGTTCACTTTCTTGCCGTGCTTGATGCTCCAGAAGAAATTAATGATGAATGGAATTTGCGCGAGACCCATCAGCCAGGCGGCGATCGAGATCGGCATATTCCAGTGAAATCCGGAAAGCCCCCAGACTTTTTCATTCGCTAAATTCCAGCCCTGGCCGCCGTCGTACCACCGGCGATGCATGCCGAGCATCCCTTGCAAAAACATCGGCAGGAAAATGACGTTCATGCAAATGAGCGACGGCCAGAAATGCACTTTGCCCCAGAACTCGTTCATCACCCGCCCGGTCGCTTTCGGGAACCAATAATAAATTCCGGCGAAGAGCGCGAAGATCGTGCCGGGCGCGACGATGTAATGGAAATGCGCGATCACGTAATACGTGTCGTGCAGGTAGAGATCGGCTGAATTAAACGCGAGCGGAATGCCGGTGAGACCTCCGATTCCAAACATCGGAAGGAACGCAGTCGCGAAAAGCATGGGGACGTTGAACCGGATCGAGCCGCCCCAGAGCGAAATGAAAAACGCGCTCAGGATGATGACGGACGGGATTGAGATGATGAGCGTTGTTGTTTGGAAGAACGCGGCGATCACTTGGCCCATGCCCGTCATATACATATGATGCGCCCAGACGATGAACGACAAAAATCCAATCACGAGCACGGAGAACACGAGCGATTTATAACCCCAGAGCGGCTTGCGCGAGTTGTTCGCGAGAATTTCGCCGACGATTCCCATGCCCGGCAGAATGAGGACGTAAACTTCCGGGTGACCGAGAAACCAGAACAGATGCTGCCAAAGCAACGGACTGCCGCCGCCGCTAACGTGCACCGCCGCGCCATTTACTACGAGACCGGTGGGCATGAAAAAGCTGGTCGCGGCGAGACGGTCCATCAATTGCATGACGATCGCGGCCTCGAGTGGCGGGAACGCGAGCAGGAGCAAAAATGCCGTCACAAACTGCGCCCAGACGAAAAACGGCAACCGCATCCATGTCATTCCCTTCGCGCGGAGTTGAATAATCGTCGCGATGAAATTGATCGCGCCGAGGAGCGAAGACGTGATGAGGAAAATGAAACCCACCAGCCAGAGCGTCTGGCCATTGAAAAATGGATGATACGCCTCGCCCTTGTCGGCGATGACGGCAAGCGGCGTGTAAGATGTCCAGCCGCCTTTGGCCGCGCCGCCGGGAACGAAGAAGCTCACGAGCATGATCACTCCGCCGACGAAAAATGCCTGGTAACTCGCCATGTTCACTTTCGGAAACGCCATATCCGGCGCGCCGATTTGCAGTGGCACCACGAAATTCCCGAAGGCGGCGAAGGCCAACGGGACAATCCCGAGAAAGATCATGATCGTGCCGTGCATCGCGCCTAACGAGTTGTAAAACTCCGGCGTCATTTTTCCGTCCGGCATGCTGCCGGGGCCGAAGAAATGACCGAGCGCGTTTCCGATGATCGGGAGCGCCTGGCCCGGATACGCGAGCTGCCAGCGCATCAGCATCATCAATGAAAAACCGAACAACAGAAAAATCAGGCCGCTGATGCCGTATTGGATTCCTATGACCTTGTGATCAGTCGAAATGATATATTTTCGCCAGAAACCGAGTTCGTGATGATCGTGTCCGGCGTCGTGATGATGCGGATCGTGGGCAGGGCGAGAAGCCAGTTCGGTGGAAGCGTCCATAGTTTGAAAACTAAAACTGAGTATCAGGGTAAACTTTTCAAGAGCAAAACGCGAATTTTCCACGGCGATTTGAGCATTGGGCACTTGCATTGACCAGCCAGAAAAGTACGAGCGCATGATGGCCTCGCGGCAGTCCTGTTACGCATGATCTTGCTTGCTGTCGTGGTTTTTGTTCTCTTCGACACTCTCAATGAAACGAACCAGTCTTTTCGCAGTAATCGCCCCGGTGTTTTTGATTTGTCTCATCTCTTGCGCCGATCCACCAATGAATCCGCCACGAGCCACCGTCGCCTCATTACCGGAGCGGCGATCTGTGGGCAAAGAGCGCGTGGTCGCGTTTCCGGAAGTGCGTGACGAAACCAGCGGAACAGCTGCAGAACATGCTTGGACGCGGGCGCAATTTCCGGGTTACCAGTGGAGCTCGCGAGAATTGTTCGAAGACAAGAACGGTCGAACCTATCATCGCGTGACTTTGACCGACGCACGTGGACAGGGGATGACGGTGTACTTCGACATCACCGAATGGTTTGATCGGCTGCGATGAAGCCACCGCCGGACAAAGCGCCGCTTGAAGCAGACATCAGCGTTCACATTTTTAGCGTGTCTGCCGCGATGGTGGGCGTTTGTCTGACGGTGATCGGGCTCATTCGGATCGTCATCACGATAGGAAAATCGACGCGTTGACGGATGACGTGCTGGCGGCTAAAGCGCTCGTGTTCTTGCTTTCGTGTGCGAGCTCTTACTGGGCCTTACGCACGCGTGGCAGCCGTCGCATGCACGGGCTGGAACGAGTTGCCGACATAACTTTTCTTATCGGACTGTTTCTTATTGTGATCGTTTGCGGTTTAATCACTTAGGCATCGTTTAATTACGCGGAGACATTTGCAGGCGCGGCGTGCTCGAGCTTGATCACGATTGATTGGTTTCGGCCGGGGCTTAAGTTTACAGCGCGATCATGAGGGAAAATTCTTTGGCGCGATTATATCTCAGCATTGCGCTTTTCTTTGTAGTCGTTTCTTTTGCCACCGGGCAAAGTCCGCCTACCTCATCACCGACTCCGACACCGAGCGCAACGCCCAGCCCAAGTGCGACTCCGACGCCATCTCCGACGCCGACACCCAGCGCAACGCCAAACCCAAGTGCGACTCCAACTCCAAGCGCGACCCCGACACCAAGCCCGACTCCGACGCTATCGGCGACTCCGTTAGCGAGCGCAACTCCAACCGCAAGTGCGACGCCGACTCCAAGTGCAACGCCAACCCCAAGTGCAACACCAACAACAAGCGCGACCCCGACACCAAGTGCCACTCCAACACCAAACATCAGTCCGACACCTTCCGCCGTGCGCCCACAATTGGTTAACATC
>WNFC01005807.1_pt1 | contig 23392 bp, 18 predicted proteins | sample 5400541 | NCBI WGS metagenome assembly WNFC01 (sample SAMN13153342, study PRJNA577476) | soil metagenome | isolation source: 120 cm saprolite under Douglas fir tree site 2 hole 2 replicate 1 | place: USA:California | collected 2015-04-18
TCCTCCTCTGAAGACCGAACTCAAGACGCAGCGTCATTCCGCCTTTTTTCGAATCAGATATCCTGATTTCACAATTGCGGGCCATGGAGGTCAGTACCGAACAGCCTATTATTTCGGAAAGGAAAGCCCGGCTCGTCTGAGAGCGCTATTGAAAATCGTCAGCACACGCGTGGAGGAAGCAAAGTAGAGCTCCGCCACCCAAATTCTCAAGAAGATTTTACGCCGATACATCCAAGCCAAAATTAGCCAATACGCCAGCAATGAGGTTCGGTACGGTAAACGTTGAGCTCTCCAGATTCATCGCCAATTCGGAAGCAATCACAGATTGGGAACAGCCTGTGGCTCCGACGGCGGCTCGGAATCTTCGTCGGGCGGGAGTTGCCGAAGGCGTGATTGCGGAGTGTGTGTTCGAGCGCTATGCCATCGTTTCGCAGTCAGACATCCACGATGCGATGGCAAAACTAGAAGCCGGGCAGCAACGTGAGAAAGCAAAGCGGCGCGAGAGCAGAAAGCTGCGCAAAAGCAATTTGGGCAGGGTTTGGGCAGAATTGATGGTAAGAACACCTCAAGACCGAGCACTGTCTTTCCTGAACCCGGTGCGGCGACCAAATGCAAACGTTTGTTGGCAAGATAGCGGTCGAGATGATCGAGTAAGCGCGACTGGTAGACCCGCCAACTCTTTCGAAAGTTCATCACCTCCGACAGCGATTGCTGCTGAGTGTTGGCGGACGCGGAAGACATGGATTGCTGAATTATATAGTTGGGAGGAACGCACGGCTATTGCGTTCTCCGGCGCATGGACTCCCATGTATTGGGACTCTCGCACTGCCGTGCTACCATCTGTGATTTTGAGCGCACGCCGAGAATTGCCGATGTCTCGTTATTCTGCATTGCCAGAACATACCCACCTCCGACTCAGTGCAATCGAACCGAGTCATGACGGAGAACTTGTCTACTACCCTGTTCGAGCAGTTCTCAAATCCGGCGAGATTCTCGATACCGTCTACATTGTTCCTGAGAAACCGTACCTGAAGTATTGGGGCGTGTATCCAGAAGCCGACAAGGGGAAGCGGTGGATTCGGATTGAAGATGTCGCGGAAGTGGAAGACAGCCCGACGCGCCTGCCAGCCAAGTTTGCAAACGAGATATATCGGAACGGCGAGTCTGGAATGGGTTACACGATCTTCACCGTGGTCTTCGCGAATGGGTTTCGTCAAGCATGTGTCACTGGCAATGCTGTCGATTTCATCCGCTACCCTCCGGGCAAGAGCCCCAAGGACGTGGTCGAGGTGATCCCGCATGAAGGCAGAAGAGACGACTCGTTGGTCAAAGCGCCAGAGTGGTACTGGTGCCTGTACTCTGAAGCCCTCGAATAGCCGACAAGCGAAATCGCTAATCAGTTGCAGTGGCAGAGGCGAGTAATCAGGGAAGGAGGCTGGGATACTCCAGTTGTGCCTTCACTTCCTGAAGTAGTACGTCCAACTCAGACTGACGTAGGATTTCAATGGAACTCCGACAATACGCTCGAACGGGAAAGGATCGGTTGAGAGCGCAAGAGTCTCAGTAGTCTGACCAGTGTAGCCGCTGGCGAGCAGAAAGTTAGCCCCGATTGACATCCGGTTTTCGAGGAATGGTCCGAGGGAATGGTCGCAGTACCGCTCCGCGAATCTCTCGCACGGGTACTCCAGTAAAGCCGTCACCGAGGGGCTTTGCCTTCACATATTCGAACTCGCCACGTACTTGGAGACGAAGCGGCAGTTGATTCTCCGAGACAACAGCATCCCAGATCGTGCGTGGAGCTTCAGGCACAGGCTCGCCCGTCAGGGTGTCTCTGGCGTCCGCCTGCGAATAGGAGACGTAGAACGCGCCATGAGAAAAGTTTCGTTGCAGTGAAACCGCAAGCACCTTATTGAGGGACGGACCGACAATCTCCTGCAAGCCAGTGTCGGGATCAATTTTCGCCAATTCTTGAGAGTTCGACACACGTCGGAGAGTGACGTAGAGTTGCGTCTGCTTGATCGCCTTGGAGAACACAAGCTGATAGGCACGCGAGGGCGACAGCAAGGTAGGTTGTCCTGTGCCCGTACCGATTCGTGGGTCTTCGGTGTGAAACGCTTCGCCGTAGCTGAACGCCACGATTGGAAGATACCAACAGTCTGATGGAAGCAGCGTGAGCGTCCCCTTGGGAAGCGTTAATGTAGCAAGTTTGTTGAAGGAATTCTGCCGATTGATGATGTCCTGATTGTCCATCCAGACTTGTCCCTGCCGAACCCCAAAATCGTATTGGATGTGCTTGCCGATGCTGCCATCCAAGGAAAGGAAGGGTTCGACAAACGACAGCGTCAGATTGTTGCTGGTTACAGACTGGAAGACACCCTCATCATCCACGTGCTTCAAATCCAGATTACGGGGTGCATCTCGTCGGAGGTCTACGCCTGCCAGCAGGGAAAACCATGGACGAACGCTCTGAACGTAAGTGGCTTCGCCGCCCGTAACGTTCCGCGATTCACTCTGTTGAATTAAGCCATCGCCAAAATTCGAGCGTAGCGTGAGAGCGTAGTTCCGGAAGAAACCCGAAAAGGAAAATTGTCTCTGCTCGCTCACCTTCCAGTTGTCGGTCGCCACAAAGAGACCTGTGTGTGTGCGGTCGAGTTGCCGATTGTCAATCGTGTCACCGGGTACAGGCACATTGATCGGAATCAGCCCCGGAATGTCGGAGAACCCATAGTAGCCAATGCCGAATAGGGTCACCTCGTGCCGCCCGAAGGTGAATTGGCGGAGCCCATTCACCTTGTACAGCTGGCGGTGTTCCAACCGTTCAAGGAATCCATTACCGACCGACGCCTCCAAAGCAAGCCACGCATTCGTCTTGGGATTCGAAGGGCTCCAGCCTGCCATGACATCCGCATCGCGATAGTCACCCGTGATCTGGACGAAGCTACTGAAGCGTTGCCTTGGGACGTAAGAGGCTGCCAGATCGACAGAGTTGTTCCCTTGCCGAACATTAAAGGCTCCCCCGTTCACCGTGACGGCTTCTATCGTCGGCGGGATGAGAAAATTCGGATCGGCATAGCCGTTCCCGTGAGCATTGGCGGGGAGATTGTTCGGATAGAGAAAATCCCCGATCTGAAAGAACTGGGCGATGGGTTCTCCATGATCCCCGGCGACGCCGGGAGCAAAATACTGCGGGGCTTTTATTCCTCCCGATGCGGTTTCGATAGGAAGACCCGGAATTGAGATTGGCGCACCCGGACGACCCGGATTAGCGTCCAACACTTGATCGTGGATCACGATGCTTTGGGCGGGATCGGGAGTCAGCAACGACGGGGCGGAAGCAACGACCGTAATGGACTGCGACACCGAGACCAGTTGATGGAATTGCAGAGTCGCCTGCTTTAGTTGTCCACGGGCAACAGAAACATCCAAGGTCACCGAAACAAAAATTGGTTCCTCAGCCCCCAACTGGTATTCACCCGGCTCAACACTGTCGAGAATGAAGTTTCCTTGTTCGTCGCTCTTAGCTTCGCGAATCACTCTCCCTGCGGAGTTCAGGAGCTTCACGCGTGCCCCGATCACTGGAGCACCATGAGGATCGAGAACCTTGCCAGAAACTCGACTGGTATCGGGGGACGCCGACAGATGCAGAGAAAAAGACAAGAGCAGGCAGACCACAGTGAGTACCGTGGAACGCCACGACTCTCTTGAACCCAGTGTCAACAACTCCTGAGCATCGAACTGCCGTCGCCTTTCCGAAATATCCCCCTCCCATCATCCAAAGTATCGCAACGGCATCCGCCCCATTTCTCTTGACTCTGGACTGCACTCCAGATTGTATGATTTTGTCATGGCGTCAGCGGTTTAGTGGAGGGTCACATGGAAGGAACACAGTTTAGATACGTGATCAAATTCGTTACCGACATGAACAAGGCTGTGAAGTTCTATCGCGATGTGCTAGGTCTAACGCTCAAGTTCGAGTCACCGGGCTGGAGCGAGTTCGTGACGGGCGAAACCACTCTCGCTTTGCACCCGGCTTCCGATAAGAACCCAGCGGGAAAAATCGAACTGGGATTCACTGTCGCTGATGTCGAGGCTTTTTACCGAGACATGAGCGCCAAGGGCGTTCTGTTCAGCATGCCTCCCAAGAAGCAGGATTTCGGTGGGGTGCTGGCGCAGTTTGTCGATTCCGAGGGCGCACATTGCAGCGTAGGTGCTGAGGCGGCGTAGGCATTTCCCATGCGATGCCGTCCTATTGAGAAGCCAGCAGGCAAACGCCCGACCATGGGCGCGAGCCACTGGTGTTCGGGTTCTCCGGCAGTAGTGCCAACAATCGCATGGCGAATGTAAGGCGCTTCAGCCCAGCAGCCGTTTTCAGCATGGACTGCACTTCGATGGGATTCCAGCGGTATCGCGCAAAGAACGCGGGACCGTCCGCCGGGGCAAACTGTAGCGGAGGAACTTCCGAGCCGAACTGCTGATGCGTGTTCTTCTGCAACATGCGCAGTAGTCCCGGAGAAGCGATGTCCAGCACCCACCGTTTGAACGCGGCGAAACGCTTCAAGTCTTCTGCGAGAGCCGAAACTTCTTCTGCCCGCAGATAAATCAGAAGCCCTTCGGTTATGACCAGCACCTTCGTTGCTTCACCAGCAAGCCGACCCAACAGAGAGCGTCGAATCTCCGAATTAGACAAGTCTGCCCGCACTCGCTCCAGCCTGCATGCGGGTTTTTCTGCCTTGAGCAACTCCTCCTTGTAGACGAGGATTTCAGGAAGATCAACTTCAATCCACTTCAGCGATGCGGGCAACTGCAATGCGGTAAGGTCTGGTATCCAAACCCGCCGCGAGATTTACTACCATATCTGCTCCTTGCCCTATCTGCTCGCGGATGATCCGGTCGAAGAGGTAGGTTCGCGTTACCCATGACCACGAGTGCTTTTCGTGGAATGGCGTGGCCTTGGCGATCTGTTCGCTGCGCTCGCCTGCAAGCCGTCGGGCGAAGGGATCAAGGAACAGAGCGTTCTCCCGCTCGCTTTCCCGCGCCCGGTACACCGCCGCCCATCGGGCAGTGTCGGAGATGTGCTCCCGCTTCATAAAAAGAGACCCGACTGAGTGTCTGCAATCTCCACAGGTCGCGAGCACTCCTCGTCATCGTTCGCGACATGATTGACGCGACTGCTTACCGGGTAGCACCGCATCAGGTGGGCGTCGTAGGGCTTCAGCAGTTCGGAGACCACTGCAACATTCTGCATTCCGGGATCGAGGCCACAGATCGTAGCTGTCAGGATGAAAAATCACGGGCCCTTCCACTTGCCGTCGATTCTTGTGTACCGCCAGATGGAGCAGCGTCGGTTCGCCATGCAATTGCCACTGCAAGCATGGTGCAAACGGTAAGAACGCGGTAGGATGCGATGGGTCTACGACCTAAGTAACTGAAAGGAAAAGTCGTGGTGCCGGGAGGGGGAATCGAACCCCCACAGGGCTTTTGGCCCCTGCGGATTTTAAGTTGTCCGCGCTCGTTTCCGAACCAACCCATTTTCATTATTTTATAGGGACTGCGATCCGTACGCCTGTGCGAAGAGTGCGGCCTGTTCAGTCCCGTTAGGAGCCAATGGGCAAAGTTTGGGCAAGACAAAAGCAGCAGCGACCAAAAATCTCTAGGAGGATCCGCTCGTCGAATCGAGGCTCACGGGATCGATTCGGTGCGGATGCAGAACGGTCGACGAGCGTAATCACGATTCTACGGCAACAATGAGGTCCTTCGTGTATCTGTGCAATACTCCCTGGCAAGCACAGATCGCTATCAACTTGCTGTTTGCAACTGTTGTTGGTTTTGCTTTGGCTCTCAAACCCTGTGAAGGAGCTTCACATTTTCACTAGGAACGCTGGCCACGAAGTTCGGGGTTTCGGTTTGGACGGCTCACCGCCTCTGTGGAGGCCGATTCTAAAGGAAGGCTTCGCCGCACGTGCGCCCGAGATGGCAGATCAGATGTTGGATAAGCGGTTCAATTCGTTGGCCCAGCCCAGCACCACAACGATCTGCTTGGAAACAGCCGTATCCGGGGCCTCATCTTTGATCATCAAAAACCGTCGGCCATCAGCACTGACGTCGTAGTTGGACGAAGTCGCACCTGGTGGCCCGCAAGAAGTGCTCATGCCGTGCGAGTAGTGTCCTTCCCAGAGGGTTGCTGGGTGCCCCGCTGTAAATGTGGGAGTGGTCGAGACAGCCACCGCCATCATTTTGTCGCCGTTGCGGAAATAAAGCTCGCCACCCGTCCTCTTCCACACCGGATCGGTGCCACCATCGCTCGACACTTGGATTTTCGGACCCGGCCCCGGAAATGCTTGCACGTAAACCTGTGGCTTCTTGGATTCATTCGAGCAGTATGCGAGCCAGCGGCCGTCCGGCGAGAACTTCGGGGAGCCAGCGGCAGCTTTAATATCGGCGAAGGGGCGAGACTCGTGCTCCCCCTTTAGCGACTCAACCATGATGTGGGAGCCTGCCTCCAGCGTGATGGCAGTGTACGCGAGCGCATTACCGTCCGGAGACCACGACTCCGCGCTTTGTGAAAGCCCCACGCCAGGAAGTTCTGCCGCCGCGTGGCTCCTATCAGCCGGTATCTGCCACATCTTGAATGCACCCATCCGTCCCGAACGGTATACGAGTTGGGTGCCATCCGGCGACCAGACTGGCCAGTGACTTACACCGTCAGCGGTCATTTGCGAAAGTACCTCGCGGGCGAAATCGTAGACATAAAAATTATGATTTGGTCCCTCGACCTCGATGGCGAGTTGGCGCATGTCCGGTGAAATCCGCGGATGCAAATAGGGCTTGGGTGGCATTCTGAGCAGCTCAGCGCGCCCGTCACGGTCCACCCAAACCAACGTCCGCTCGCCTTTATCTTCGACCCCCGGGATGTAAACGAGATCGCCGCTGGCTGAAACGTCATAGTTTGCCAAGCCGCTATTGCGGCTCATCAGCACGCCCTCCAGGACGGGGAAGGCTTGGCCCGTTGTCTTCAGGCGTTCCGCATCGAAAGGCATCGCAAAAATCTTTGCCTCACGGGCGTACAAAAGGTGGCCGGAGGGCGAATAGCGCGGGTGAGTACCGCCTTCCACAAGCGTCTTTGTCTGTCCGGTCTCGATATTGAGAACGGCGATGTGAGCGTCGTCGAAGGTTTCGGCGTCGGCCGTTCCCACTGTGAGCAGGATCGCTTTAGCGCCGGGCAATGCGCAAGGATACCTATGCTGACGTTCGCCTTTTGCGAGGTCGATTTTGGCAACCTCTATTGGTTGCCCGCCGGCGGCAGGGACGCGCGCGAGTCCCCCGGGAACGACCGGGACGAAATAAATCGTGTCATCAGCCGCCCATGTAGCCCCGATGAAACTTTCCGTGGCGCAGATGGTTACAGGCGCGCCGCCGTCCAGGGGCATTTTCCGCACCTGCAGATTTCCCGGCGATCCCGCCAAAAATCCAACCCATCGGCCTTCCGGAGAGAAAAATGAGCCGCCGCCCCCAGTGGGAACCACCTTGGGCTCCAGCTCGCGGAGCGAGTGAAGGAAAAATCTCTCATTGGCAGGGAAACCAGTGAAGGTAGCTGAAGATTGAATGAGATTGAACGCAACGTGCGTCCCGTCCGGCGAAATCGCCACTCGCTTGTTGAAGCTCGCCACAGCCACTGCTCCCTCGGGCAGCGGAACGCGAAACCGCGTCAAATTGCGGGGTACGGCGCCGCGATACCTGCTAATGGCAAAGATACCCGTGGCGACGGCGCCCGCTGCCGCTCCCGCTAACGCGCTGATGGCGGTGCGTCGTGTCATTACGGCAGGCTTCTGCAAGTCAGCTCGCGCTGCACTGGAAAGCGCTTCGTCCAGTTCCAGGCGTGCGTCACCGATGTCGCGCAACCGGCGTTTGGGATCTTTCTCCAGGCAGCGTCGTAGCAGATGGCGAACAGCGGCCGGAGTGACATCCGGCAGCCCATCCCATCGCGGCTCGCGCTCGAGAATGGCCGCAATAGTATCGGAGGCTGTGTCGCCCGGAAACGCTCGACACCCGGTCAGCATCTCGTACAGTACACAGCCAAACGCCCAAATATCTGTTCGCTTGTCGATCGTCTTGCCACGCGCCTGCTCCGGACTCATGTAGGCGGCTGTGCCGAGAATTGCGCCGTTTAATGTGCCATTCAAGGTCACGGTTGGCGATTGTGAGGGATCTGGTCCCGCCGCGTCGCTGACCACCGCTTTGGCCAGCCCGAAGTCCAGCACTTTCACGGCTCCATCGGGCGTGATTTTCACATTGCCCGGTTTCAAATCACGGTGGACAATGCCCCGCTCGTGCGCTGATTCGAGCGCCTCGGCAATCTGGCACGCGATTGTGAGCGCATCGGTAACGGGTACTGGTCCTCGGCGCAGTCGCTCCGTGAGGGTATCGCCCTCCACTAGTTCGAGCACAAGCGCATGAACGCTTTCGGCATCTTCGACACCGTAGATGGCTCCGATATGTGGATGATTTAGTGCCGCGAGCATTCGCGCTTCGCGTTCAAAACGAGCCAGGCGTTCCGGATCGCTGGTAAAGACCTGAGGCAGGATCTTGATGGCCACGTCTCGGCCGAGTTTTGTGTCCCGGGCACGATACACTTCTCCCATGCCGCCGGCGCCGAGAAGCGCCTGGATTTCGTATGGCCCAATCCGTGTTGCGGCAGAAAGGCCCATTCTCTCATCCCTGGAAAAGTAGGCTGATTGTACTGCCCGAGACATTGTCAAATAAAGGCTAAACAATCAAGCTGGACAGCCTAACCCGGCCCGCTCGCACCAATGAATCACAACGACGATGCGACAGCAACTCTAACATGTGGCAACCCAGGTCGCTGTTCATCGGTCCCCAGGGCGTGCGGCGATTCCTGTCGGATGGTGGGCAACTCGGAAGTAATCTCCTTGGCTGCAAAAAGGGGTTCTTGGAAACTGAGCACGATCCCAAACTGAGGGTAAGAAAACTACACTTTTCTAACGCAAAGGGGTCGAAGGGCGAGGAATCATTGTTCATGCCATACCGATGGGGGAGATTTTTGGAAGCTTTTCTAATGTCGAGAACGTCGCAGGGCACCGACAGCGTATGACATACGCTAAGAAGAGGGGTCGGGTCATGATCTCCCTGAAAAACGGGATTTCCTATTTGCTTTTCACCGGTGGTCCCGGATGCAAATCTACATTCGGCAGACCCATTCCTTCGATGATTTCAATAGGTATTCGACCGGGGTCATACCGGTAACGTCCGAACCTTCGACACTTGCCGACTGCAACCCTATGAGCATTGCCCGATCAGCAGAGAATATCCTAGGCTCGTTGCTAGTTGTGCAGAGTGCAACGCGATCAAACGGGCTTTCGACCCTCTCCAGAACGGAAGCCTGGATGAACTCTTCGACGACGACAAGAGGCCAGACATTATCGCCGAGGCGCGCGAAGAAATAGACAGGAGAAAAAAGGCGGCTCCGAACTGGGGAAAGATTTTCGTACGCGCAAGGACTAGCTTCCAACGGGCGGTCGAAGAATTTCGCAGATCAGGTCTACCTCGCTGATCGGCACGAGGACCTCGATCAGTTGTTATCACGCACTGCGGGGTCGCGAATTGCGCCGTCTGAAACGTGGCCCTACTTCAGCCCTGATCGCTGTGGAAAGCCCCTCGCCGGAAGCAGGGGCGCGAAAGCCAAGGTGCAGTAAGTGACTAGAACGGCTAGAGTTATGGTGCCGGGAGGGGGAATCGAACCCCCACAGGGCTTTTGGCCCATGCGGATTTTAAGTCCGTCCCTACCCTTCGCCAACCAACCCATTTTCTTTTGGTCACAGCGGCTTGCAATCTTCCGCGTGTACGGCCCGTGGGGTCCCGGGCAAAGTTTGGGCACGAATTTCCGCGAACCAACCCGACTGACCAAGCAGATCTCGGGTCCCCATCATCGGACCAACATTCATTCCGCTATTGCCTGCGCGCTTCTAATTTTGGCGAGCGACGGCATGCCGGTCCGGTGCTACGGCGTAGATCAATCCAGCGCCCAGAGCCGCGGCGGCACCCATAATGATCCAGGCAAGATCGTAACTGCGGCGGGCATCGAAGATTCTTCCCGCCACCCAGGGCGCAAACCATTGACCGAGTGAATATCCCATGATGATCAACGACAGGAGCTTTCCCAGCGCCGACAATCCGAAGCAGTCCGCCGTAACCAGCGGAATCAGCATGTAGTCGGCGCCCATGGCAAAGCCGAAGAGCATCGCGAACCCCCAGACGGCGGCAGGTTGGGCCACGAACAGCAAGGGGATTGCCAGCGCCAGCACCAGGTAAAACAATGCCATCACATTTTTCCTGCTGTAGCGGTCGGAAACGTATCCTACGATCACCCGGCCCGCCAAGCTTGAAACGAGGAGAGCGCTCGATACGCGGGAAGCGGCGCTCAGGGAATATCCGTGGCCTTTCAGGAAGAGGATCAGGTGCTGCGTCACCGCGCCGATTGCACCGATCGTCAACGTGCAGCCAGCCAGGATGAGCCAAAAATTGGTGCTGCGCACGGCTCGCGCCACGTCCACTCCAACAGCTTTCACCGCGCTTGAAGCGGGTTCACTCGCGGAAGAAGCCAGTGGGGGCGCTGGGGGGAGTCCATCAGGGAGAAGATCCAAGTCACGCGGGCTCGAGCGCGTGATCCACTGGGCAACTGGGAAGAGCACGACCAGGATGAGTACTCCGATGATTTGGAAAGCGTGGCGCCAGCCAAAGCTTTGAATCAGGCCGTTAATCAGAAGCGGCGAAATTGCACCGCCCACACCTAATCCAAGGTAGGCACCGCCCATGGCACGGCCACGCTTTAGCCCGAACCAGTTGGAGATCAAGACCTGGTTGGGAATAGGTCCGGTCAGCACGTACCCGACGACTTCCATGATGCAGAGCAGGTAGTATTGCCACAGCCACGTCATGCTTCCCATCAGAATCAGCGGCAGGCCCACAAACCAAATTCCGATTCGAATCACCTGGCGAGATCCCAATCGGTCGATGAGCACGCCTGCTAGGAGGCCGAAAAGCAACGCCGCCACCACGAATCCCAGCAGAAAACCCTGCGTCAATTGCGCCCGGGTGAACCCAAGCGAATCGACAATCGAAGGATAGAAGACCGGGAAGCCGTAGAAGACGATCCCGACCGAGAAGAAAAGATTCAGGAACGCTGCGAGGACAATCCACCAGCCATAGAAGACGCGCATTGAGGCCCTTGTGAGAATTGAAAATTTATCAGGTTTCCCGAGAGTAAAGCTACCCGGGTTTCCCAGTTTGCGGATGCTTATGCGTTCTGATTCGCCGAACTCAACTCTTCAACAACCTCGTTCCAGTTGCTCTGGCACCACTGGGCCATGTGATGGACATTCATTTCCTGCTTCCAACCAAAGGTTCCTTTGAGATCCAGCAGCCAGGCAATGAGGCCTTCTTGCGGATGAAAGAGCAGGCGATGTAACGCCTTCTCTGTCTTGCTTCCGGTTTGCATCGAGAATTTCCCGTTGGGCAACTGGAAGATCGTGTGCATCTGGAAGCTCGAGGCGCCGCGCAGGAGATACTCCGCAGCGACTCGACCCGAGTGAATATCGCCGGTAGCGCTGATCGGTAAGCGGTCTCCCACGCTTGCTTGTAGCGTGCGCGCGTCGACGTCTGACCGGACGGACAAAAACTTTTCCAGGACGGCCAAATTCCGGTCACTCAGATCAGGGCCACCATAAGCGACACCCAGCTTGCCTTCAAATTCCTTCGCAGGGTCAAACAGGCGGTTTGCATAAACCAGAAAGTCTGCGCGATCTTCGCCCGGTAGTGCGCCGTGCACGCTATTGAGCATCTGCAGTTGGAAATGGTCCTCAAAAAGTGTGTTGAAAATTTTGAGCCCAACCCGAACCTTGCCAGGCGAGGCGCGGTGAATGAGACCGGGAACCACCTTCAGCCATTCCCCGATCTTCGACTGTTGGGTGGCACGCTCGGAGCCGGCCAGGGTCGGGCTGAAGTCCTTTTCCAGGGGCATCGGCCGGTTGCCGCAGGCCTCTCCCCAAGTCTCAAGAAGGCGGAGCGTGGTGAAACTGTATTCCTCCTGCTTCCAGACAGTCTCTTGGCCGGCGGGCAGGTGATACTTGACGGAGGGCACGACCAGCATGTCCGTCCCTTGCGCCACGCTCAGTGCTTGACCAAAAAAGTTCAGGTACGCCGCGAACGTATCAAACCACCCTCGACCCTTCCACGTGACGGTCCATCCCTCGTCGCCCAAGCGACCGCGAATCGGTTCCACCAGCATTCGAGTCTCAGGGATGGCCCATTCGCGCATGCTTTGATCGCCGCTTGAGTCCTGGGCGATGACGGTCTTCAGCACGACAAAGCCTAAGCCCGCTTCGGCATCCCGCTCGACTTGGTGCGCAGCGAGCGAAAGTTGTCCGGAAGCCTTGCCTACGGGATTCTTAACCCGCAAACCCGCATATTCACTCGCCAGGTCAATGCCGTAGGTTGCAAGGACGTAAGCCTCGAGTGGCCGCGGGAGGGTATTACAGAACCGCTCGTAGTCGTCCGCGATCTGCCGCGCCATGCGTTCGCTGAGGCACGGAGTGCCAACCAGCCGGACTCTTGGAGGAAGCAATTCCCACATAAAGGAGCTCTCATTTCCCTTTTGTCTGTTCGATCTGAGCTACTCTGTGAAGAACATTGCCGATCTCGGCGAATTCGCCTTCGCGCAGCTCTGGTCCCCAGGGATCGTAACTGGATTCATGTCCAATAATGCCTTCATGGACCAATGCCCAAAGCACGCGGCGGATGTAGCCCTCCATCGGCGAAACGAAAAGAACTTCCGCGAGCTCGTCCACCAACCGCGACAGCGTAAGAAACTCCGCGGCCCGCCCCTGGAAATAAGCCTGCAGGAGATCGAGCTGCAGACCGGTGCACGCAGCGCCCATGCCGATTAGAGCTGCCTTCGCTCCGCACATCAGGCTATAGCCCAGAAAGCGGTCTTCCCCGGTGATCAATAGCTTCTCGGGAAACTCCCGGTTAATCAGGCTGGCGACATCCTGGAACGTCATCACGCTGTCGAGTGTGGCGAGCTTGATTCCGACCACCTGCGGGAGCGCAAGAAGATTACGCAACAGTGCTAACGAATAGGAGATACCGCCTGCTGCCTCATACAAATGGAACAAAATGATTGGAGCACCCATCGAGGCCAACTGCTTGTGGTACTCGAGCGTTAGATCCTCACATTTGCTGGATTGGCGAAAGGGCGTCGGTGGGTAAGCCATCAAGGCCTGCGCGCCGTTTTCCAGAGCATCAGCAGCCATGCGCAGCGCGGAATCAACAAAGGCCCTGGGGTCACCGGCATGTTGTGGAGACCCACCGACACCCGCGATGAACGTCTTGCCCGGTCCCAGACCGTCATGCCAGGCCCGCAGGACTTGGCTTCGCTGTTCGCGACTGAGCAACAGGCCGCGACCGGTGTGCGCCCACACAGCCACTCCAGCCACGGGTTGTCTGGCCATGTGCGCGACGTAGTGCTCTTGCGCGGCCGCATCAATCTCGGCAGACGCGCCGAAAGTCACCGGCACGGCGGGAATGAGACCTTGATGCAAACTCTTGTGGCACTCAACGACGGAAAGTGAACTCATGCCCGTAGTTCCTCAGAGCGTGTGCAGTATTGCGCAACTTTGTCGGCCGCTACCCGATAACCCATGCCCGCGCCATCCAGGAGACAAATGAAGCCATTCTCGGTAATCGAAATCGGCGGACCGAGGATGTCGTCGACAAACCAGCGCTTCGAAGCCACCACGTCGGAGGGCAGCGTGAAGTTAGGGAGTGTCGCCAGGTGCAAGCCTTGCACCGATGCAATGCCCAACTCCGGCATAGTCCCGAGCCAGCAGGAAATGCCGGCAGCCCCTGCCAGGTCGTGCGCCACTCGCGCCGGCCATAGCCCTCCCATGCGCTGCACCTTGATGTTGAGGATACGCCCGCTGCCCTGCCGAATAATGGATCGGACTGACTCCAGGTCGTCCGCCGACTCGTCCAGGCAAATCGGTGTGCGCAATCTTCTTTGAAGCTGAGCATGTTCACTCAAGGCTTCCCGCCCCAGAGGTTGCTCGATCATCATGAGGTCGAACCGGTCCAGTTCCTCGAAAACACCTGCGTCGTCAAGCCGATAGGATGCGTTTGCGTCCACCATGAGGGAAATATTGCCGAAGCGCTGGCGCACCGCGCGCACCAGTTCCAAGTCCCGCCCGGGGGCGATTTTTATCTTGATGCGCCGATAGCCCTGGCTCAGGAACTGTTGAACACGATTCAGAAGTTCGGAAACTTCAGGCATGAGGCCCACCGTCGCTCCTGACTCGAGCGGCCGCTTACGGCCTCCCAGCAAGGACCACAATGGCAGCCCGGTCTGCTGGGCACGCAGATCCCACACTGCCCCTTCGAGACCTGCTTTTGCAAAAGGCTCTCCCGGAAGCTTCGATAGGCGATCAAAACAGAGAAGCGGATCGAGTTCCGGCTGTTCGAGAAAAGCTGGAATCAGACGATCGCGCAAGAAGTCCCAGGTACTTTGCGGAGTTTCTCCGGAATAAGCAGACCCCGCGAGGGGAGAGGCTTCGCCCCAGCCGATTGTGCCGCCCGCCTCGATCTGAACCAGGATCGCATCCTTGACGGAAACCTCTCCGTTGGAGATGCGAAAAGGCTCCCAGAACGGTACTCGTACCCAGTGCAGTCGAATTGATGAAGGGCGCATCGAATTCATCATTCGCCCAGGACCTCTCTGCTGTTGTCCGCTTTCATCTCTCTCCAGAGTCCACGACTTTGTTTATTCGGACTCCCCGGCCCAGAACGCCATTCGCGAAACTAGTAATAATCCGGGAACTGCACGGCATGCACCCCATGCCGCAAAGGTCAGATAATCGACAATAGTAGAACATGCCTTAACTTAGATTGAAGCGTGCCAGACAATGGGCCGACCTCACACTTGCTATTAAGAGGTAGACTGTACAGGCCGTGTGCGCATTCGATTGGTGACGCAAACCGTGCATGCCCGCGAGAACCTGAATGACCGCTGAGCGAAGGCCTGTTCCCCACCCCGTCAATGCACTCGTTATCGTCTCTGTCCTGCTCGGTTCTGCATGGGCCCTCACTACGGCGCCCGTAGACCTTGCGCAACTGGTTCAAGCCATCCGCGGCGAAATACAGCCTAGCCAGGCCATGGACTTCATGCAGCAGGTCTACTCGACAGACCGCTGGTTCACCTACCCCAAGTTCCAGGAGACAGCGGAATTTCTAAAAAAGACCATGGAAGACATCGGTCTCAAGAATGTCGAGCTCTTGGGCGCGCCAGCGGACGGCACGAGCCAGGCTGGCTTCTGGACTATGCCTCTCGCCTGGGACGCAAGGTCGGCGCGCCTGGAGATCGTTGATCCAGCCGTGCCCGCGGAGCAGGCTATCCTAGCAGACTTTCAGAAAGTTCCTGCCTCGCTCGGCATGTGGAGCGGTTCGACGCCTCCCGAGGGTGTCACCTCAGAGGTGGTGGAACTCAAAGAAACCGACCCCGCCAAGATCGCGCAGATGCCGCTCAAGGGCAAGCTGGTGCTCACCAGCCGGAATCCCGCAGATTTCAAGTGGGCGCTGGTGAAGGCCGGGGCCACCGGTGCCATCAATGCCTTCACTGAGAATCCCAAACTCGAGGACGGCCGGCAATGGATCAATGCCTGGGGAGACAACGGCTGGGCGTTCACCAAGGGAAGCACACCACTGCTGTCGTTCTCGATCACGCCCCGGCAAGCAGCTCTGGTTCGCAAACTCCTCGCGGAACGAGGCGTGGTGCACATGAAGGCCGCGGTCGACAGCCGATACTACAGCGGCGTCTACCCCTATGTGACCGGTGTTATCCCCGGAACTGGTTCCGAAGAAGTATTGACGCTTGGCCACTCATCCGAACAGGGAGCCGAGGACAACGCGACGGGTGTCGCGGCAATGCTTGAGTCGCTGGCCACGCTCAATCGGCTGATCACATCCGGCAAATTACCCCGGCCAAAGCGAAGCATCCGACTCTTCATCATGGGGGAACTCTACGGATCGATGCATTACATCGAGACTCATCCTGATCGAATGCGCCATACGGTCGCGGCGCTGACCATGGACACGCCGGCCGCTTCCTACGATCTGGCCGGGACTGAGTACACGTTTTACATGAACCCGCACGTGGCGAAATCCTACACGGATGCATTTATTTTGCGCGTAGCCCAGGAATATTTTCCCCAGGTGCACCGCCCCTGGCATGAGCGCGCCTTCATGAGTGGGACTGACACCTACTTGAGTGAACCTACAGTCAACGTGCCCACGGTGTGGGGTTACAGCGGCAGCGGAGTGGAAACTCACCACAACAGCGAGGACACTCCTGATCGGGTAGATCCGCGCTCGTTGCGTGATATCGCAACCGTGAATGCCTCTTATCTCTACTATCTGGCCAACGCGGGTGAGCCCGAGGCGATGTGGCTGGCGGACGTGAGCCAGACGCGGGGCTACGAACAGATCCTGGGTTCGGCGGCGTCGTTTCTGGATCGCGTCCCCACAGCACATGATGCTAACGGCCTCGCAGGGCTGCTTCAGGACGCGATCGATCGCGTCGCATATTCGGTTGATCGAGAAACGCAGTCCGTTCTCTCAGTTCTACGCCTGGTCCCGGAACAGCGACGCGAGGGAGCGGCAAAGATTCTGGCTCCGCTGGTTGACGGCCTTCGCCGCTTTGGGACAGAGCAAACCAGCAGAGTGTGCCATGCAATTGATCTCAGAGCACTCGAGTTGGGCTTAAATACACCTGTGAAACCGACCGTCGCCTCAGATCCTCAACTGAAGGAGGCGGCCAAGATTGTGGTTCGGCGCAAGCGCTTCGGGACGTTGCCACTGGACGACATCCCGCCCGACCAGCGTGAGGGCTACCCTTCAGGGGCGTGGGAAGGCGTCCCCACAATCGCCCTCTATTGGTGTGACGGCCATCGTAATCTTGCCGAGGTTATCCAGTTGACGCGCATGGAACTTGGGCCGAGCGATTTCGACTTAGTAGGGTACTTCCGCTTTCTGCGGAAGAAGGGGTATTTGGATTTTGTGCAGGGATGATGAACCTTGTCCTCCGAATTGTCATCCTGAGCTGAGTGGTTGGTGCGCGAAGCGACTGCTCCCGCCCAGGAAGACATTGAAGCTCATGGTAGAAGAAATCTCAGAAGCTGGAATACTTCAGCCACGCATCAATAATGTCCTTCCCGCGAAAGACCCATGTCCGTTCGTCTAGTCGCTCAATGCCAGCCCGTGGCTCGAGGTCCGGTGTGGCTTTGGTCGTGAATTGGACTTTCACTTCCACCGGTCCGCTGACCGTGTAAGGCTTGAATTCCGCGAGGCGCTCCATGGCGTGACGCGCCTTTTCGTGGATCAGCGAGCACGCCGCCGGATGCGAAAGGCTGAAGGCTGCCGTCCGGCTGACGCCCCATTTCACTTCCGCACACTCAGCCTGGGGAACCAGTTGATGGATCTCCTCGCATGCCGCCGCATCTCCGGAAAGCATTACCACGGGAATGCCGAATGTTCCGGCCAACATCACCCGCGCGCCGATTTCCCCCACTGGCTTGTTGTTGACCCAGATATTCTGGACACCATCGGAACTGTAGGAGTGGGCGAGCACACCCTTTTCCGCACCGGCCATGGCATGCTGCCCGATAAAGATCACCGCGCTGTACGAGGAATCCAGTTCGAGCGTTGACGAGACTGGGCTGCCCATGAGGAGCCGTGCCTTCGGGTGGATATCTAATGTTGACAATGTGCGGCTGGCATCGTGCCCGTCCCAGACCACGACTTCGGTTGCGCCGCCTTCGAGCAAACCATCCACTGCCGCATTGACCTCACCAGTCAGTAGCTTCTTCGACTCCTCGAAGCGCGGACTCTGGAACGGAATGCACTGGAGTTCGGAGTTGAAGACCCCGTCCACGCCCTCCATGTCCGTGATCATAAAAACTTTTTTCGTCTGTCGAGTCTGACTAACGGCAACCGTTGTCCAGCCAAAAATCACGGCCAGCGCGATCAGGCCCCAGAACCGATTTGAGCAAATACGAGCCATGACATTCTTCCTTTACGTCGGACGACTCTCCGTCTGCATGATTCGTTCTAACCGTTTTGCTGCATCCGCAAGAAGCGCGCAATCCCTGGCCTGACGCCGTGCGGCGCGCGGGTGAGGCTCATCGGTCTCCAGACCGCCGGTTAGTTTCAAAAAGATTGCCGCTGAGTGCTTATATGCCGGGACTGGTTCGCGGAACCCAATCCATCCCAGATACTGGATAAGGTCCCGCAGCTCCAGGTAGGCTGCTTCATTGCGCTTCCAAGCGAGATCGCGGGCTGCAAAAAGTTCCGGTGCAAACGTCGAAAGGCCCAGCAGGTAGTCGCTGCCGAACTCGATCATGTCGGCCGCCAGGTCATTGCCTGAATAGATGATGAAATCCGGCCTTAAGCGGTCGCGGAGCTCGAGGCGCGCCAATTCGGTGGAGCGATCCAGCGAGGAATGCTTCAACCCGCGGCATGCGGGCAACTCCATTAATGCGGCCAGCACGCGTTCAGAAAACATGCGGCCGTGGGGAGTGAACATGTTGCCCAGCTCGAAGGCTATGAAGGTTCCAACATTCGCCGCGATTTCTCGGAACAGCTCAATCAATGCGTCCCCATCGAGCTTCGCGTAACCGGGAGAAGGAAAGATAACGGGAATTCCCCCGGAGTCGCGGATGAGAGAACATTCCCTAACGTAGGCCTTTGCCAAGGTAAGCGAAGTGTCGCCAAAAACAGGCAGCGCGCCGGCAGCGAACCAGTCCCCGCCATCTACCGTTTCTCGGGTCCATTTAAGCACGCGCTGTTTTTCCTCTGCTGTCAGCAGGTCAACGTAACCCGTATCCATGTTGACTGCGGCACGCAGCCCTGCCTTCAGGGTGCGGCGCAAATGCGTGCGAAACCCGGACTCATCAATCTGACCGTTCGCTTGGTAGGGGAGCAGCACAGCGCTGATCCCTTGAATTGTCCGCCCTGGCCGGCAACGGCGTTGGTAATCATCGAGCTTAGGGCGCATCTGCTCCGTCCTTCGTTGTCGCCTTCGTGACCTTGCTCGTCAGTTGTTTGAGCAGTTCTGCTTCGGGCCTTTCCCTGTAAAAAGGATCTAGGGGATAACAGCCTGAGACTAATCCGTTGCGCGGCCCGTTCGTGCAATCACTGAAAGTTCGACACAGACGTTTGGAGACCAAGATACCTTTCTGAAGCACATCCGCCGGCAATTCTGGGTAGGTCAGCATCATTCGCCCCAAGCCCACAAAGTCGGCCCATCCCTGGCGCACTAGAGCTTGGGCGACGTGGGGCAAATAGTTCTGGAAGTACGACCACCCCGATGCAACAATCACCGCCCTGCTGCTGGATTTCAATTCTCGCGCAGCCCATTGCAGCCGAGCTGACCCGGCAAGAGGGTCCTCCGGTGGAAGATACCCGTCCACAGGCGGAAACAACGCGGGCCGCTGGATATGCGGACTGTAGTAGGGACTGCCAGCGGTAACGTTGATCAATCGAACCCCAAGAGATTCGAGAAGCGTGAGCAGGCGCCTGGCCTCGGTGAGGTCGGGCTGTGTGGGGTCATCGGGATTGACACCGAAGCCCCAGCAGTACGGTGCGGGAGCCGATACGGGTACTCCCTGCCTCGACTCCGGGTGGCTAACGAATGGAACGGAGTCATAGGCGCTAACTCTGACCCCAATCTCCAAACCCTTCGCGGACGAGCGTACGGCTGCGACCAATTCCCGCAGGAAGCGGGTTCGGTTCTCAAAGCATCCGCCGTATTGGCCCGAGCGATCATGGGCGCTCAGGAATTCGTGCCCCAGATAACCGTGGCAATGCTTGAGGTCAACGAAATCGAACCCGATCTCCTGGGCCAAGTGCGCAGCCGCCCCGAACGCCGAGACAATGCGCTCAACTTCGGCATCGGAAAGGAGATGGAGATCAACTGCGCCCTGGTGTCTTGAATCGAGAATCGGATGGCGATAAGCGACCACCGGTTCCGTGCGGTCCTTGGCGTTGGGGCGGCAAAAGCGTCCCGAATGAGTCAGTTGAAGCCCAAAGACGAGGTCATCAACTCTACGGAAATGCTCGCGATGGACTCGCAGAGTTTCTCCACGCAGCACAGCCAAAGCAGAGGCTGTGCGGTCGTTGAGGATCAATTGATTGGGGTTGGCGCGGCCTTCAGGAAGAACTGCAACGGCCTCTCCGCCCCAGATCAGCTTCGCGCCGCTGCGGCCGAAATTCAGCCACCGCCGGCGAGTCAACTCAGAGGGCCGGCCATCGGGTTCGCCATCCCATCCCTCCATGGGCTGCACCGCAAAGCGGTTGCCGACCCGGCGCTTCCCGTACAACCATGGAATCTCCAACGGTTGCGAAAGGGGGGAGAGAGGGGCCGGCAGAATGGCTTCATCTATCGGGAGCGGGCACCCCAAGCTGGCAAGGTATTCCGCCAAGGCGCGAGACGTTCGGAAGCTTGCCACTCGAGGGTAAGAAACCATGCTCAAGGTTATCGCCCAACTAGGCGCTCGAATACTTGCTGCAAAGCGTCTTGATTTTCTCAATCAGTTTCGGCACGCCGGTCATTGGATCTTCTTTGCCCTCGTATTCCGCCGACATGTAGCCCTTGTATCCGCCTTTCGCAAATAGTTTCCAAACTCGATCCAGGTCAATGGGCCGGCCCGTCTCGGTAAACAGGTCGCGGATATGAGCGTGCGTCGCAAAAGGGATGCACGCTTCGATGTCGGAATACTGTTCTTCATCGGACTGGGCTTCGAAATTGGAGATATCAAGATTGACGCCTGCGTAAGGCGAATCGACGCGCCGCAGAATTTCCAAAATGGTTGAAGCGTGTGCAGTAATTCCGCCATGGTCTTCGATACCCAGCGTGATCCCGCGTTTGGCTGCATAGTCGCATGCCGGCTTCATCGTCTCCACCACCCGTCCGATACCCTGCTGCTCAGTGCCGCCGGCGGGAATCTCTCCGCCGAAGACGCGGAGGTGTGAGGCGCCGAGGAGTTCCGTGGCATCGACCCACTGCTGGATCTTGCGAACCTCTTCTACCCGCTTGCCAGAATCGGGCTGGCACATTTCCGTGCGAATGGCTGCACCCGAGAACGGCAGTCCGTTCTTAAATGCCAGGTGTCGCAGTGCGGTGAGATATTCCGGATCGGTTGACTTCAGCCAATAAGTTGTCACGTCGACCCCGTGAACGCCTAGCTCGACTGCCTTCCGGAAAAAATCCTCCATTTTCATGGCACCCGCGTTCAGGTGCTTGCTATAAGAGTACGCGCAGCAGCCGACGAAGAGCCGAGCGGAGGTCGACGACACTTTCTCGGAAGGTGTAATAGTATTCCCGAGGATCGGCATTACAGCCGCTGTTCCTGCAGTTTTTAAGAAGTCCCTGCGACGCATCGGTTTCACCCTCCAGTGTCTTCTTTACTCAGAAAACCTCGACTGATTTGCTTTGTGTTTGCCCGGTCAGCATATCTCTCGCGCGTATCGTCCAACTACCGGCCGAATCATTGAGCGCAAAAGGCAAGATCCGGTCCATTCGCCCGTTGGGGGCGAGCACATTGCCACTATAGGCGGGCGCGATTTTTCCTGCAGGATCGACAACATCCACGTGAAACACATGGGTTGCTGCCGGAGATGGCCCGGAGAAACTCAATCCCACTTGACCGGATTGCCCTCGCCCAAGACGAGAGGGTGCCGAAACGGCGATCGTCGGCATTGGAACCGGTGAGATCGAGAGTATCGTCGGCTCGTACGGATCCAACTGGATCGTGACCTGTTTTCTTTTTCCCAAAGACTTTGCAGCCCGGACGTCGCAGACATAAAAGTCTCCCGGCAGCGAAAGCAGCACTGTCCGCGACTTCTCGAAGCGCTGGTTTGAGATGGTCCCTTTAGTGCCGAGGTCCTCTATGTACAGTTGAGGGTTGGCCAGCAAACCAACGACGTTCACCCCACCGTTCCGAAAGGTATGAACCTCAACCCCCACCGCAGGTTCGCCAGACGATTCCGTAACCGCAAAGGCAGGCGAAACGCTTGCGTTTTTGAATAGCCGGGCCATCAGTCCGAGCGCACCCTGTTCTTTGCCCAAAAGACGATCGCGGTAGTAATTCAGCATTCCTCCGCTTAGGAAAATTGTTTTGCCTTGCCCAAAGGCGCGCTCTGTGACAGGGCCATTGTGTGTGCTGCCGAAAAGATCGGCGAGCAACGGGCGCGGAAGTTTGCGGCCATGCTCATCGAACACTCCGGGCTCGCCATCGGCGATCAATACTCCTCCCTGCTCGACGAACCGGACCATGGCATCCGCTTCAGCCTTTGAAATGGCAGTCGAGTGGGGCAGGATCAGAACACGATAGCCGCCCCGAAGCAACTCACCGTCTTCAACCTGGTCATAAGCGACGAAGCGGTACTGCAAGCCCAGGTCTTCGATCAGTCGGCACCAGGATTCACGCAGGAGTTGAAAGTCGCTGCCCTCCTCAGTACCCGAGCTGCGCTTGACCCATTCTTCACCTTTGGGCCGTTGCTCGAGCAGCCAATCAATGCGCAGGCTAGGCTGGGAGTAGTGGATGGCAATCGGGTCTGACTGCCGCTCACTGTTGATCAAGAGCGCGCCGATGCCGCTGGTCAGCTCTGTATAGAACGGCGCTGACTCCTTGCCTCGTGGGCCGACTGTAGCGTCCTTGTTGACAAATTCGTACTTGTCGTCCCACACGATGAGCCCGCGGTTCCCGTGGAGCAGTTCATACCACAGGCGCCACTTTTCCTGTGGCCCTTTCCCTCCGGTCGTGATCAATCTCACCAATTTCGGGTTGAGCGACTCAAGTATCTCCATGTTGCCGCCGATATCGTACGGTTCCATCGCGTTGAGAACTCTCGCTAGCCGCGAGTAGTCATATCCGCCCCAGCCGGGCACCTGCCCTCCCTCAAGAGCGACGTAGGCTTCCGGGTCGACGGAGTGAACCGCGTCCACACCCATTTTGACTGCATTGGCAAACGAGACGTCCATCCACTCCTTGAAATCTCCCCAGGAGGAGAAGTTGTCGTCTGACTGTTTCATCGCCTCATTGGTAGTCATGGGCGTGACCAGGTCCCATGCGGTGAAGTTCGTGCCCCACTGTTGATTGAGAGCGGCGAGCGTGCCATACCGCTCTTTGAGCCAGTTGCGCATTTCCGCAAGGGACTGATCCGAGAAGTCGAAGTCCCAATATGCCGCCAGGTCCGCGATACCACTCTCGTCGCCGAGGTTGTAAAAAAGCGGTCGGTAGGGAGTGTTGATGCGCGCGCACGCTACCAGGCG
>WNFC01005513.1_pt1 | contig 23388 bp, 24 predicted proteins | sample 5400541 | NCBI WGS metagenome assembly WNFC01 (sample SAMN13153342, study PRJNA577476) | soil metagenome | isolation source: 120 cm saprolite under Douglas fir tree site 2 hole 2 replicate 1 | place: USA:California | collected 2015-04-18
ACGAAGGAGGCCTATCTATCCTTCCAGCGCGGCATAGCCAGGACCGAGCACTTCGACGGCGGGAAGTGATGGTTCCCTGCGCGGCTCCTGGTACGTCATCAAGTAGGTAGATGCAGACATGTACGGCAAGGGGGATACCGGGTTCCCGCAGCGCCTCGTGTGTCTGTCCTCAGAGCATGTCGAGATCTGCTATGCGCTGGGGGCGGGGGAGCGCGTGGTCGGCGTGCCGGGCACGGCGCATCGGCCTCCCGAAGCCCGCGACAAGCCGAAGGTCGGCGGGTTCACGACCTTTCGCCTCGACAAGATCCTGGAGCTCGAGCCCGACCTCGTGCTGACCTTCTCCGATCTCCAGGCGGACATCAGCGCGGAGCTGATTCGCGCGGGGCTGCCCGTCTTCTGCTCCAACCCGCGCTCGGTGGACGAGATCCTCGCAACCATCATCATGGTCGGCGGACTCCTCGGGCTCGAGAGATCCGCCCGCGACCTCGTCCAGGACATGCGGGATGAGATCAGGCAGGTCAGGGAGTTCTCGGCCGTCTGGCCCGACAGGCCCCGGGTCTACTTCGAGGAGTGGCACGACCCGCTGATCTCGGGTATCCGGTGGGTCTCCGAGATTATCGAGATCGCCGGCGGCCGCGACATCTTCTCCGAGCTGCGGGACAAGGCCTCGGCGGGGGAGAGAGTGGTGGATCCGGCCGAGGTCGCCAGGCGTGACCCCCAGATCATCCTCGCCTCGTGGTGCGGCAAGCATGTGGACGTGGAGGCCATCCGGAACCGGCCTGGCTGGGAGGGCGTCAGCGCGGTTAAAGCAGGCCGTATCCATGAGGTGGATGGTCCTGATATCCTGTCTCCAGGGCCATCTGTGCTGGCAGGGCTCAGAGAAATCCACGAGATCATTCAGCAGGGGCTGGGCCGCTAGAACCAGCGCTTCAACCGGCCTCTCCGCTGTATGGTCATAAGTGATTGAAATGATGGGAAGGAACATCTTTCACCCGATGGCCTTGAGAGACGGGCCGTCGTGTCACTAAAACTGAGGCCTCAGGAAAGCCCGATGCTAGGATGGCAATCCTTCGTCCACTCTAAAACACGTCGTACGGAGATTTGAATGCTGACGCGCCCCGAGCGATTTTTCGAAGACCGATTCGGCCTCACCTCGTCCGCCATGGAGCGGCTCCTGGGATCCCAGCTGGCGGGCCGCGTCGACCACGCCGACCTCTTTCTCGAATACCGCATCAGCGAGGAGCTGGCGCTCGAGGACGGGGCTGTCAAGAAAGCCTCCCGCCATGTGAGCCAGGGCGCCGGGATCCGTGCCCAGTCCGGCGAGCGCACAGGCTACGCCCACACCGACGATCTTGCCCTGCCCAATCTGGAGGAGGCCGCCCGACAGGCGCGCGCCATCGCGGACCAGGCCTCGGCGTCCACCGCCGTCGCCGTGGGGTCCGGCCGCCCCCACGACCTCTACACGTTGGCCGAGCCGCCCGTCACGGCCGCCCTGGACCGGAAGGTGGCGCTGCTCCTTCAGATGGACGCGGCGGCCCGCGCTCTCGACCCGCGCGTCAAGCAGGTCATCGCGAGCCTGGGCAGCGAGGACGTCATCGTCCTCATCGCGACGCCCTCGGGCTTCACGGTGGGCGATCTCCGCCCTCTAACCCGGCTGAACGTCACCGTCATCGTGGAGGAGAACGGCAAGCGCGAGATCGGTTCCTACGGAGGAGGCGGGCGCGTCCCGTTCGACTTCTTTCTTGAAGATATACGCGGGGAGGGGGACCGCTGGCGGCGCTTCACGTCCGAGGCGGTCAGGCAGGCGACGATCAAGCTCCATGCCGTCGAGGCGCCGGCAGGCGAGATGACCGTGGTCCTGGGCCCGGGCTGGCCCGGCATCCTCCTCCACGAGGCAGTCGGGCATGGGCTCGAGGGTGACTTCAACCGGAAGGAGACCTCGGCATTCTCGGGTCGCATGGGCCAGAAGGTCGCTTCAGAGCTGGTCACGGTGGTCGACGACGGCACCATCGCCAACCGGCGTGGCTCTCTCAACGTCGACGACGAAGGGATTCCGACTCGGCGCAACGTCCTCATCGAAAACGGCGTGCTCGTCGGCTACATGCAGGACAGGCTGAACGCGCGCCTCATGGGCGCGGAGCCGACCGGCAACGGCAGGCGCGAGTCATACGCGCACCAGCCGATGCCGCGCATGACCAATACCTTCATGCTGGCGGGGCAGGACGACCCGGCGGACATCATCAAGTCGGTGCCGAGAGGGCTCTACGCGGTCAACTTCGGCGGCGGACAGGTGGACATCACCAACGGCAAGTTCGTGTTCTCGACCAGCGAGGCCTACCTGATCGAGAACGGCCAGGTCACCCGTCCGGTCAAGGGCGCGACGCTGATCGGCAACGGGCCCGACGCGCTCACGCGCGTGAGCCGGGTCGGTCACGACCTCAAGATGGACGAGGGCGTCGGCACCTGCGGCAAGGACGGCCAGTCCGTGCCCGTGGGCGTGGGGCTGCCGACGATACGGATCGACGGCATCACGGTGGGCGGGACCCAGGTCTAGGGATGCTCGATCTGCTCGGCGACGTCTTGAAGCGGGCACGCGAGCGGGGAGCGACCGCGGCCGACGCTTTCCTCGTCGAGGACCGGGCATTCTCGGCCCAGGTCAGGCTCGGCCGCGTGGACACGGTCAAGCACGCGCGCGAGCAACACCTCTCCCTGCGCGTCTTCTCCGGCAAGGCGGCCGCCGCCGCCTCGACGTCGGACTTCTCGCGGACCTCGGTCGAGCGCCTGGTGGACGAGGCCGTATCGCTGTCGCGGATCACGGCGCCCGACGAGATGGGCGGTCTGCCCGAGGCCGCGGCGCTCGCCCGCGAGATCCCGGCCCTCGACCTCGACGACCCGACCGGGCACGACATCTCGCCGGAAGACAAGATCGAGCTCGCGCGGCGCTGCGAGGCCGCGGCGCTCGGGGCCGATCCTCGCGTCACCAACTCCGAGGGGGGCGATTTCGCCGACCGCCGCGCCCGGTACGCCTATGCGACGTCCCACGGCTTCGCGGCCGAGTACGCGACGTCGTCCTTCAGCCTGTCGGCCTCGCCCGTCGCATCCGAGAACGGCCACATGCAGCGCGACGGCTGGTATCACGTCACACGCAAGCGCGCCCGCCTCGACACGCCCGAGGAGATCGGCCTCACCGCCGCCCGGCGCGCCCTCCGGCGCCTGGGCGCCCGGCAGGTCAAGACATGCGAGGTGCCGGTGATCTTCGACCCGGACATGGCGGCGAGCCTCGTACGGCACGTCGCCGGTGCCGCCGCGGGCCCGTCGCTCTACCGCGGCGCCTCGTTCCTCGTCGGCAAGCTCGGCCAACAGATCGCCGCGACCGGCGTCACCATCGTCGACGACGGGACCATGCCGGGCGGCCTCGGCTCGCGGCCCTTCGACGGCGAGGGGCTGCCCGTGCTGCGCACGGTGATCGTCGACAAGGGCGTTCTCGCTTCCTATCTCCTAGACAGCTACAGCGGCCGCAAGCTCGGCATGGCCTCGACGCACCACGCCGCGCGGGACGGCAGTGGCGTCACCGTCGGCACGACCAATCTCTATCTGGCCAAGGGCGCGGTCGACCCGAAGGCGCTGATCGGGAGCGTCAAGCAGGGGCTCTACGTCACGGAGCTCATCGGCTTCGGGGTCAACGGCGTCACGGGCGACTACTCGCGCGGCGCGGTCGGCCTGTGGATCGACAACGGCGAACTGTCCTACCCGGTCGAGGAGATCACGATCGCGGGTAACCTGCTCGAGATGTTCCAGGCGATCGAAGGCGTGGGCAACGACCTCGTCTTCCGCGACCGCACGAGCGCACCCACCCTGCTGATCGGGCGCATGACGGTGGCGGGAGCATAGCGTGATCATCGACAGTCACTGCCATCTGCACGACCCCGCCTTCGAGGACCTGCGCGGCGTCCTTGCCCGCGCGGGAGAGCACGACGTCTGGGGTGTCGTCGCCGTCGGGTGCGACGAGGAATCGAACACGCGCACCCTCGAAGCCGCCACCAGCAATGGCAGAACCATCTGGCCCGCGCTGGGCTTCCATCCGGACTGGATGCAGCTGACCGACCCGGACCTCGAGCGCGTGGAGGCGCAGGTGGCTCAGCATCACGCGCGCCTGGTCGCGCTCGGCGAGATCGGGCTGCCCTGGTATTGCCTGGAGGGTGCGACGGACGCCGCCGGACTCATGACGCGCGGGCGCGGGCGCTTCAAGCGTCTCCTCGGGCTCGCGGCGCGCTACGATCTGCCGGTCGTGCTTCACGCCCCCCACGGCGCCGCCGTGAGCGCGCTCGAAGCGCTCAAGGCGCACGGCATCGAGCGCGCCGTCTTCCACTGGCACAAGGCGCCAGCGGAGGTGACCCGCGCCATCGTCGATGCCGGGTTTCTCGTGTCCGTGACGCCCGAGGTGGTGTATCGCGGGCGGGATCGCGAGCTGGTCGAGGCCGTGGGGCTGGAATCCCTCCTCGTCGAAAGCGACGGACCGTGGCCCTACCAGGGCGAGTTCGCGGGGATGCCGTCGGGGCCGTGGCTCGTCGCGCGGGTAGCCGAGGAAGTTGCGAAGATCAAAGGCCTGCCGGTCGACGAGGTCGCGTACCAGATCTCGGCCAATACCTGCCAGCTCTTCAACCTCGCGTGAGCGTGACCCCATGATCCTGACCGTCGAGCGCTTCAGCATCCTCGTCGACGGTACCGCCGTGGTAGGAGTGCTGCACCTGCCGTCGGGCGGCCCGGCCCCCTGCGTGGTGGCGTGTCACGGCTTGGGCGCCTCGAAGGAAAGCGACAAGTACCTGCTCCTCGGCCGTGAATTTCCCGAGGCGGGCCTGGCGCTCGCGCGCTTCGACTTTCGCGGCAGCGGCGAGTCGGGCGGGCTCTACCGTGACGCGACCATCGCCTCCCGGATCGCCGACCTCGACGTCGTGCTTGATCACTTGGCCGCGCATCCCTCTCTCGACGGGCGCTTCGGCCTCCTTGGCTCGAGCCTGGGAGGCTTCGTCGCCCTATGGGTCGCATCGCGCCGCCGCCGGGTCATGCCGGTCGTCACGTGGAACGCCCCCGCGAGTCTCGCGGCCCTGGCCAACTCCCGGTGCGACGACGTGACCTCGCCGGGCGCCGCGCTGATCGCGGAGGTCCGCGCGGGCCGTCATGTCGAGGCGCCCGCCGGCGCAAGCCATCTCCTCGTCATCCAGGGCGTTGCCGACGACGTCGTGCCGCCCGAGCACGGGCGGAGCCTCGTGGAGCGCGCCGCGGAGCCGCGCGAGCTGTGCTTACTGCCCGGCGCGGATCATCGCCTCTCGGACCCGCTCCACCGGATCGAGGCCGTCAAGCGAAGCCGCGACTGGTTCACCCGCCATCTCCACATGGAGTCCGCATGATCGACCCGGCGCGCATCAAGGATGAGTTCCTCGAGCTGGCCGGCATCTCTAGCCTCTCGCGCCGCGAGGGCGCCATCGCTCGGCGGCTCGAGGGCATCCTCAAGGGCATGGGCGCCTCGGTGGAAGTGGACGACGCGGGCGAGAAGGTCGGCGGGGAGACGGGCAACCTCCTCGCTCGCTTCGCCGGGACCAAGGCCGGCGCACCGCCCTTCCTCCTCTCCGCCCACATGGACACGGTGGGGCCGGCGGAGAAGATCCACCTGGTGGTCGAGGGCGACATCGTGCGCACCGACCGCAGCACGGTGCTGGGAGGAGACGACAAGGCCGGCATCGTCGCCATCTTCGAGGCCATCCGCGTCTTGCGCGAGCGCAACATTCCCCACGGCGACATCGAGGTCGTGCTGAGCATCTGCGAGGAGACGGGGCTGCTGGGCGCGAAGCACTTCGACACCGGCCGGATTCGCGCCAGGCGCGGGCTGGTGCTCGACGTGGACGGCGTATGCGAGCTGATCACGCGGGCGCCCGCCGCCAACCGGCTGTCGTTTACGGTGACGGGGCTCGAGGCGCATGCCGGCATCTGCCCCGAGCGCGGCATGTCGGCCATCCAGATCGCCAGCGAGGCCATCGCGGGCATGAAGCTCGGACGGGTGGACGGGGAGACGACGGCGAACCTGGGCGTGATCCAGGGCGGGCTCTCGACCAATATCGTCCCCACCCGGGTCGTCGTCAACGGCGAGGCGCGCAGTCTCGACGTCGAGAAGCTCGAGGCCCAGACGCGGCACATGCGGGGGCGTTTCGAGGAGGCGGCGGCGCGCCACTCGGTCCGACTCGAGGACGGGGAGCGCAAGGCGCGCGTCGAGGTCAAGGTGGACCGCCAGTACGAGCGGCTCAACGTCCCGGACGGCGCGCCCGTGGTCGCACTCGTGGCCGGTGCGGCGCACGAGCTCGGGCGGCCCTTCAAAACGCGCGCGACAGGTGGCGGCTCGGATGCCAACGTGTATGCCGCCCGAGGCATCGAGATTGCCAACCTTGGCTGCGGCATGCGGGACATCCACACGGTGAACGAGTGGGTGGATCTCAGGGACCTCCACACCACCGCCTCCATCGTGCTGGAGACGGTGCGTCTGAACGCCGTCTCGCCATAGAACGGATCGACGACCTCCTCCTCGAGCACGCGACGCCCGCCGGGCCGCCGCGCCCGTGTCCCTTGCTGCTCGTCCACGGCATGCAGGGAGGGAGCTGGTACCTGCGCTCGTGGCTCTACGCGGCCGCCCACGCGGGCTGGGACGCCTGGGCTCTGAACCTCCGCGGTCATCACGGCAGCCGGCCCGTCCAGAATCTGGGCCACGTCTCCGTTCTCGACTACGTCGAGGACGTCCACGACTGCCTGCGGACGCTGCGGGAGGCCGTGGTCATCGGCCATTCCATGGGCGGCTTGGTGGCGCAGAAGGCCGCGGAAGGGGGCAGGGTGCGCGCCGCGGTGTTCGCGGCGAGCGGCGCGCCCAAAGGTATCCGCGTGCTGACCTGGCCCGTCCTCTGGCGCATACCCCGCTACGTGATGCCCATTCTGCGGAGCCGGCCGTTCATGGTCGGCCCGGACGATGCCGCGGCGCTTCTCGGCAACCGGATGACGGCCGAGCAGCAGGCGTGGGCCTACCCGCAGCTGGTGGCCGAGTCGGGGCGCGCCGCGCGCGAGCTGGCGCTGAGCGGCGTCGCGGTGGACCCGGCCGGGATCCGCTGCCCCACGCTCGTGCTGGGCGCCGAGCATGACCGCATCACGCCGCCGTCCGTCGAGCGGCAGATTGCCGCGCGCTACGGATCGGAGTACCTCGAGGCGGCGGGACACGCCCACATGCTCATGCTCGAGGACGGCTGGGAGATGCCGTTCCGGGAGGTCCTGGCATGGCTCGCTCGCGTCGTCTGAGGTCGCGTCATCCGGTTTCAGGCCCGGTTGCGCTAGCCGGGCGGGTCGCGCTGGTCACGGGCTCAGCGCGCGGCATCGGGCGCGCTATCGCCCTGGCGCTGGCGCGAGAGGGGGCCGACGTCGCGTGCGCCGATCTGCTGCCGGCGGAGGATACGGCACGCGCGGTGCGCGCCCTCGGCCGCCGGGCGATCGCGCTCAGGACGGACGTCGGTCGCGTGGCGCACGCGCGACGGATGGTCGCCGACACGGTGCGCCGCCTTGGCGGCCTCGACATTCTCGTCAACAATGCGGCCATCGCCCACCGTGACTCTCTCGCGCGCACGACGGAGAAGACCTGGGACCGCGTTGTCGACGTGGGGTTGAAGGGCACCTTTCTCTGCTGCCAGGTTGCCGCGCCCGTGATGCGCCGTCGTGGCGGAGGCAAGATTGTCAACATCTCGTCACTGTCCGGGCTGATCGGCGGGGTGCTGTCGAAGCGTTCGCAGACCGGCGCACGGTACAGCGGCAGGTCCGGGCCCGCGTATGCGGCCGCCAAGGGCGGTGTGATCGCGCTGACGAAATGGCTCGCGAAGGACCTCGGAGTCGACGGCATCTACGTGAACGCGGTAGCCCCTTCCGGAGTGGAAACGGCCATGACGAAGGGGTTTCGGTACGACGTCGGGCACTTTCCCGTTGCCCGTATAGGACAGCCCGGTGACATCGCCGAGGCCGTCGTCTACCTCGCCTCGGACGCCTCGAACTACGTCACCGGCCAGGTGCTGATCCTGGACGGCGGCGGACTGACCTAGCCGGGCGTCGAGCGAGCTCGGGGCCAAGCAGATGCCAATGCGTCGACGAGCAAAGCGCGCGAAGACGAAAACCGGAGCCAAGCGCTCTCGGGTTGCCAAGGCGCTGAAGGCTCAACCCTCCGGGGACCGCGGGCTCGAGAAGCGCCTCGCGGAAGCGCTCGACGAGCAGACCGCGACGAGGGAGATCCTACAGGTCATCGGCCGATCCCGATCTGACGTTCAGCCGGTCTTCGAGGCGATCGTGGACAGCGCCGTCCAACTGTGCGGCGCCGATATCGGCAACGTCACACGCTTCGATGGTGAGTGGGTTCATCTGGCCACCATGCATGCAGATGCCGCGGGCATCGACCGGCTCCGGAAGCTGTTTCCTGCTCGGCCGAGCGGCGCGCTCGCGTCCCTTCGATCGATCCGCGATCGGTCCGTGGCCCACATCCCAGACGTACTCGAAGACAAGGAGTATAAGGATAAGCAAGCGGCAAGGGCCGCGGGTTTCCGGGCCGTCCTTTCAGTGCCGATGCTTCGAGACGGCCAGGCGATCGGATCGCTCTCCGTCGGTCGCGCCGTGCCGGGCGCCTTCAGCGACAGGCAAATCGCGCTCCTCAAGACCTTTGCCGACCAGGCCGTCATCGCCATCGAAAACGTCCGCCTGTTCCAGGAGCTCGAGGCGCGCAACGGCGAGCTGATGGAGTCCCTGGGGCACCAGTCGGCAACGGTCGAGATCCTGCGCGTCATTTCGGGATCGCCGACCGACGTCCAGCCAGTGTTCGACACCATAGCCAAGAACGCAGCGCGGCTCTGCGAAGCGCAGTTCTGCTTCGTCTTTCGATTCGATGGCGAGCTCCTCCACTTCGTGGCCCACCAAGGGGTCACGGCCGAGGGGGTCGAAGCCGTGCGCCGCGGCTACCCGATGGCCCCAAGCCGGGGGTCCGCCGCGGCGCGCGCGGTTCTCGACCGCAGTGTCGTGGAGATTCCGGACGTCCTCGTGGAGCCTGACTTTGCGTTTGGCGGCGCGGCAAAGGTTGCCGGCTATCGCAGCGCTATAGCCGTGCCGATGCTGCGCGACGGCCTCCCGATCGGGTCGATCAGTGTCGCGCGGGCCCTGCCCGGACTCTTCCCCAGTCGGCAGATCGCGCTCCTCAAGACCTTCGCCGACCAGGCGGTCATCGCCATCGAGAACGTCCGTCTCTTCAAGGAGCTGGAGGCGCGGACCAGCGAGCTGAGCCGCTCCGTCGAGCAGCTGACGGCGCTGAGCGACATCAGCCGAGCGGTCAGCTCGACACTCGACGTCGAGACGGTGCTCGACACGATCGTCTCCCACGCCAGCCAGCTGGCCGGGGGAGCCGGCTGTGCGATCTACGAGTACGACGAAAGCGGCGAGCAGTTCGAGCTGCGCGCCACGCATGGCTATGAAGCGGGATTCGTCGAGGCGCTCCGGGCGTCGCCGCTGCGGAAGGGGGAAGGTCTCATGGGGCGAGCCGCTGAGATGCACGAGCCGATTCAGTATCCGTGCCGCTGCTCCGCGAAGAGCAGATCATCGGCAGCCTGTCCCTGACCCGGAAGGAGCCCGGCGAGTATTCGCCCGAGGTGATCGAGGTCCTGAAGACCTTTGCCACGCAGTCGGCGCTGGCGATCCAGAACGCCCGGCTGTTCCGGGAGATCGCGGACAAGAGCCTGCAGCTCGAGGTCGCGAGCCGGCACAAGTCGGAGTTCCTGGCGAACATGTCGCACGAGCTGCGCACGCCGCTGAACGCGATCATCGGCTTCTCTGAGGTCCTGAACGAGCGCATGTTCGGCGAGCTGAACGACAAGCAGGAAGAATACCTCAAGGACATCCACGCCTCCGGCCAGCACCTGCTGTCGCTGATCAACGACATCCTCGATCTCTCGAAGATCGAGGCGGGGCGGATGGAGCTGGAGCTGACGGAGTTCGACCTGCCCGCGGCCGTGGACAATGCCGTGACGCTGGTCCGGGAGCGGGCAAGCCGCAAGGGCGTTACGGTGCGCATCGCCATCGGGGATCAGGTCGGCACGATGCGGGGGGACGAGCGGAAGATCCGCCAGGTGCTGCTGAACCTGCTGTCGAACGCGATCAAGTTCACGCCCGAGGGTGGCCGCATCGAGGTCGGGGCAGCGCTCGACAACGGAGCCGTGGAGGTGTCGGTCAGCGACACGGGGGTCGGCATCGCGCCGGAGGACCTGGAGGCGGTCTTCGAGGAGTTCCGGCAGGTGGGGGCCAGCGCGGCGAAGCAGGAGGGGACCGGGCTCGGGCTCGCCCTCAGCCGAAAGTTCATCGAGCTGTACGGCGGAAAGATCTGGGCGAAGAGCCAGCCCGGCCTGGGCTCGACCTTCACGTTCTCGGTGCCCCTCCAGCGCTGAGAACTATTGCAGGGCGCCAGCTACACGCGGGACCTCCGGAGCTGGATCAGCGAGGCCGCGTGGAGGAGCCACGCGAGAGGCACGAGGAAGCCGGGCAGGAGGATGTAGGGCCAGTACGCGATGAAGGTCACCGGCGGGTCGGTGACGAAGACGCGGAGCGGGGATGGCGTGGAGAGCTGGGCGTGGACCACGACGTTGAGGAGGATCAATATGCCGGCCACGTTCCACCACAGCGCCACCCGCGGCGACCAGGTCTTCCGCACGAAGCAGAAATAACCGACCGGGATCGCCGTCAGCCCCACGAGGATGTCCGCGTTGCGTCCCTCGAAGGTCATGATCGCGGGCACGCGGTGCTGCACGAAGAGCAGCCAGAGGATGATCTCCATCACGATGCGGAACGACTGCGCGTAGATCGGCCACTGGGGTGGCGTGCGGGCCAGGAGATCGCGCGCTCCCGCCGAGCGGAGCAGGAAGAAGCCGGCGATCAGCGGGACGAGCACCACCGGAAGGATGCGGGGCGGCACGCTCCGGAAGTCGCCGAACACGCCTTGCAGGCTCAGAAAGCCGAGCACGGCCACCCACGCTGTGATCGCGAGCATGGCGGCGCCCGCGTACCGCGTGGGAGTCAGCCACCAGGAGAGCGCGCCGAACAGAAGGGCCACCTGGGCCAGGAACAGCAGGTCGGTGAGGCGCTCCATGTCTAGCGGAGCTTGAAGCCCAGGTCTGCCGCCGCCGATTCGCCCGCCGTCTTGCCGAAGACGGAGCCCGCCATGAGGCCGGCCCCGCCCGGGTAGTTGTGGTAGAAGAGCCCACCGACGAGCTCGCCGGCGGCGTAGAGGCCGCGGATCGGCTGGTCCTCGATGTCCTGCACCTGGGCGCGGAGGTCCACGCGCAAGCCGCCGAAGGTGAACGTGATCCCGCACGTGACGCCGAAGCCGACGTAGGGCGGCGTGTCGAGCGCCTGGGCCCAGTTGGTCTTGGGCGGGGTGATGCCGCGCGTGCCCTTGCCGTCGAGGATGGCCGGATTGAAGGGCTTGTCCTCCACCGCCGCGTTGAATGCCTTGACGGTGCGCACGAGCCCCGCGGGGTTGATCTCGAGCTTGCGCGCGAGCTCCTCGATGGTTGGAGCCTCGGCCTTCGTGATCTCGCGGATACGGTACTCCTCGCGGAGAATCGGCAGTGTTTTCTGGTCGAAGATCTGGAACGCCGTCTGCTGCGGCTGCCTGATCACGGTCTGGCCGTACTTGACGTAGGTGAAGTTGCGGAAGTCCGCGCCCTCGTCCACGAAGCGCTCGCCGTCCAGGTTGACCATGATGCCCAGCGGGTAGGAGTGCTTCTGGAACATGTCACCGACCTTCCGGTCGCCGAAGGGCGGAGCGTTCATGTCCCACTGCACCGCGTGGCACGAGGACCAGTGACCGTAGGGCTGGGCGCCGATGTCGAGCGCCATCTTGATGCCCTCGCCGGTGTTGTGGCGGGTGCCGCGCACGCGGGCCAGATCCCAGTTCGGTCCGAGATAGCGCGTGCGCCACTCGGGGTTGGCCTCGAATCCTCCACAGGCGAGGATGACGGCCCGCGCGGGGATCTCGACGAAGCCCCCGGCGGCGCGGGCGACCACGCCCGTGACGGCGCCCGCGCTGTCGGTGAGCAGGCGCCACGCTCCATGCCCGTAGCGGACGTCGATGCCGACCTTGGCGGCGCGGTCGAGGAGCATCTCCACGAGGCCGGGGCCGCCTCCCACCGCCTCGACGTTGAGCCCGCCCCAGAAGTGGTGCTTGCCCTCCACCTGGTAGGACTGGCGGGCGAACATGAGGATCCAGCGTATGCCCTGGCCGCGCATCCAGACGATGGTCGGGCGCGAGCGCTGCACGAGGAACTCGGCCATGTCGATGTCCGAGCGGTCCTCGGTCACCCGCATGAGGTCGTCGTAGAACTGGTTCGCGGTGTAGGGAGGCACGACCATGGCGCGCGCTTCCTCTTCGGAGATGTCCGGCAGGACGTCTCGCCGCAGATCTTCGAGGCCCTGATGGGCGAAGCGGAAGCCGCCAGCGGTGAAGAAGGAATTGCCGCCTCGCTGCGACTCGGGCGCCTTCTCGAGCACGAGCACGGAGGCGCCGGCTTCGCGCGCGGCCAGCGCGGCGCAGAGCGCGGCATTGCCGCTTCCGGCCACGACGATGTCGTAGGTCTTGGTCATCGGAGAACCCCCCGGATCACGAGTCTGAATGCGGACGCGTCAGCCCACGATCTCTTCGCCGCCGTCTACCCCGATCACGTTGCCGGTGATCCAGTAGGTGTCCGGGTGGGAGAGGACCACGATCGCCTTGGCGACGTCTTCCACCGCGGTGAGGCGTCCGCTTGGATTGCGCCGGCCCGCGCTTTCCTTGATCGCGTCGCTGCCCGGAATTTTTTGGAGCGCCGGCGTATCGGTGACGCCGGCACGGATGGAGTTGGCCGTGATCCCGTGCGGAGCCAGCTCGGCCGCCAGCTGCCGGATATTGGATTCAAGAGCAGCCTTGGCGGCGGACACCGGGCCGTAGTGGGGCAGGACGCGGGCGCCGCCGGCGGACGTCATCGCGTAGATGCGCCCGCCCCGGCCCATGAGTCCGCGGCTGACCAATTCCTGGGCCCAGTAGATGAGGCTGTGGGCCATGACGTCGAGGGTCATGTCCACCTGCGCCTTGGTCACGGCCTCTTTCATGGGATCGGCGATGAAGAGCTTGAGCGTCCCGAAAGCGAGGGAGTGGAGCATGACGCGGACCTGACCCAGCTCGTCGCGTTCGCGGAGGATGCGCTCCATCTCGGAAGCGACCTCGGCGCGCTTCTCTTCGTCGGCCGCGTTGACGTTGTAGAAGTGGGCCTCGCGGCCGAGGGCCTTGATGTCGGCGGCCAGGCGTTCCGCGTTGGGCAGGGTCGACTTGCGGTCGAGGTGCACGCCGAATATGTGGAGGCCGGCCCGGGCGAGGGCCAGGCTCGTGGCCGCCCCGAAGCCCGAGGAGGCGCCGAGAACCAGCGCCCACCCGGAGAGCCTGATCGCTTCCGCGCCCGTCGTCATCGTGGCGATCTCCTTGTGCGGTGAAGTGCGCGAGCATTCTACCATCTCGGGTAAAGGCGGCGGTGTTCACGTGCTACCATGGGACCGCCCATGGGTCGGACGGCTGGCATCATCCTCATCGGCAACGAGCTTCTCTCCGGCAAGGTGGCGGACGCGAACGCCGTGTACCTCTGCCGCGAGCTTCGCACGCTCGGCGTGGACGTGCGACGCATCGTCGTGATCCCCGACGAGGTCGAGCGTATCGCGGCCGAGGTCATCGAGTTCAGCCGGGGCTTCGACGTCGTCTTCACCTCGGGCGGGGTCGGGCCCACCCACGACGACGTCACCATCGAGGGCGTGGCGCGCGCGTTCGGCGTGCCGGTGATCCGCGATCCCGGCATGGTGGCCGCCCTCGAGGGCTTCCTCGGCGGCCATCTCAATCCCGCGCGGCTCCGGATGGCGGAGATTCCCGAAGGCGCGCACCCCATGACGGCGGACGGTCTCGTGTTTCCCGCCGTGGTGATGAAGAACGTCTATGTGCTCCCCGGCGTGCCCGAGCTGTTCAGGAAGAAGTTCGACGGACTCAAGGAGCTCTTTCGCGACGTGCCCTTCCACCTGGCCAGCGTCTTCGTCAGTGTCGGCGAGAGCTCTCTGGCCGAGCAGCTCAACGGCCTCCTCGAGCGTCACCCCGAGCTCCTGCTGGGGTCCTATCCGGAGTTCTCCAATCCCGAGTACCGGGTCAAGATCACGCTGGAGTCCAAAGACCGCGGCTACATGGAGCGGGCGCTGGAAGACTTCCTCGGGTGTCTGCCGCCCTCCAGCGTGGTTCGCATCCAGCGATGAGCGGCAGTCCTCCCATCGAATGCGGGGCGGCCCGGGCGCGGGTGCTATCCTGTTCGCATGGCGATCGGCCCGGGCGGGCTCGAGGCGGCATATAGGAACGCGGCGATCACCTGCGGCGCCATGGCGGCGAGCACCCTCTTTTACGCCGCGGTGGTGGCGGTCATCAGCGTTTCCCAGGCGCCATTCGAGGGTTTCGCCGGGCAATCCCAGGCCTCGACCCTCCGCATCGCGCTCTGGACGGTGGCGGTCTTCGAAGCCGGACTGATCGGCCTCGCACGCCGGGCTCTCCTGAGCCGGTCCCGGTCCGTGGGCGCCGCGGCGCAGGCGGGGCGACTCGTCACGACCGCCGTGATCACCGCCGCCCTGGCCGAGGTGCCGGCGATCCTCGGCCTGGTGCTCTTCATGCTGTTCGGGCTCCGCGGCGACTTCTACGCACTCTTCGCCCTCTCGCTCGCGCTCGAGGCCATCTACTTTCCTCGGCTCGACGGCTGGCGCGCGTGGGCTGCCGAGCCGGCGCCAGGGTCGTGAGGCGGGGTGGGGTGAGCGACTCGCCGTATCAGCTCAAGTCGGACCCGTATTCGAGCCACGCCGTCATCCTTGCCCGGCTTGGGGATGGGCACAGCCGTCGGGCGCTGGATGTCGGGGCCGCCGACGGCTTCCTCGCGGAGCTTCTCACGCGTCAGGGCTGGCAGGTGACCGCGCTCGAGCGCGATCCGGCCCAGGCAGCCAAGGCGCGGGGGAGATGCCACGAGGTCATCGTCGCCGACCTCGACCAGGCGGCGCCGCGGCTCCAGGGCTTCTTCGACGCCATCGTCTACGGGGACGTGCTGGAGCACCTGAACGATCCGCTGCCCGTCCTGGTGGCGCTCGATCGGGCGCTCGCGGCCGGCGGGCGGGTGATCGTATCGGTGCCGAACGTGGCCCATCTCTGGGTGCGGCTGTCGCTCGCCCTCGGACGCTGGAACTACGCGGACCGCGGCATCCTCGACCGCACCCACCTGCGCTTCTTCACGAAGCGGAGCTTCGCGGCGCTTCTCCGGGATGCCGGCCTCAGCGTGGAGGAACTCGTCGCCACCCCGGTACCACTGCCGCTCGTCGTCCCGCCCCGCCTTCACGGCCCCGTCCTCGATGCCGTCCACGCGCTGTCAGCGGGCGCCGCGCGCGCCTGGAAGGGCGGGCTCGCCTACCAGTTCGTGGCCGTGTGCCGCCGGGCATCCGCGGAACCGCGATGACGACCGCCCAACCCAAGGTCGTGGTGGTCATGCCGGCCTACAACGCGGGCCGCACGCTCAGGCTGACCTACGAGGAGCTGCCGAAGGAGTCGGTCAGCCTGGTCATCCTCGTGGACGACGGCTCCAAGGACCAGACCCTCGAGATCGCCCGGGAACTCGGGCTCGAGATCTTCGTCCACGACAGGAACTACGGCTACGGCGCCAACCAGAAGACCTGCTATACGGAGGCGCTGAAGGCGGGCGCCGATATCGTGGTGATGGTCCATCCCGATTACCAGTACGATCCGACCCTCGTACCGAAGATGATCGAGCCCATCGTCAAGGGAGACGCGGACCTCGTGCTCGGCTCGCGGCTCAAAGGAGGCGGCTCAGCCATCGCGCAGGGGATGCCCTGGTGGAAGTACGTCGCCAACCGCTTCCTCACGGGCGTGGAGAACATCGCCTTCGGCCTCGACCTCTCCGAGTACCACACGGGCTACCGGGCGTTCAGCCGCGACGTGCTCGACGCGGTGAATTTCAGGATGAACTCGGACGGCTTCGTCTTCGACCAGGAGATCATCGCCCAGTGCGTGACGGCGCGTTTCCGCGTCGCGGAGATCGCCGTGCCCGTGCGCTACTTCCCCGAGGCTTCCTCCGCGAGCTTTTTCGCTTCCTTCGGTTACGGGCTCAAGATCCTGTGGGTGGTGACCCGCTACCTGCTGCACCGTTTCGGGCTCAAGCGCTCACGGCGGCTGCAGAGCCTCCGGGGGCGGTACAGCCGGCTCGGTCCCGGGTCGGGGACGTCCGCGGCCAGTTGAACCCGGCCCGCCTCCTCGACCTCGCCGCCGTCCTCTGCGGCCTGGCCGTCCTCTCGTCGCTCGTGCACTGGTGGTGGCGCCCCGAGGAGCTCTTCCTTGTCCTGCTGGGCGTGCTCGCGCTCAGGTTCCTGGTGGCGCCCGTGCCCGTGCCGTCACTGCGACCCCGCCGCGTCGTCGTCATCGGCGTGATCGCGTACGCGGTCCTCTACTCCTTCGTCACCGTGACGCGACACCTGACCCTGCTCACGCATGCGCTCGACCTCGGCTACTACGTCCAGCTGACCTGGAACCTCGCCCGGGGCGCCGGGCCCTACGTCAGCCTGCCCGAGATGCACGCGTGGGGCGACCACTTCTCGCCGATCATGTACCTCCTCGTGCCGTTCTTCCTCGTAGCGCCCGGAGCGTACGCGCTGCTGGTGTTCCAGTCGGTGGCGCTCGCGCTTGGCGCCCTCGCCGTGTTCGGCATCGCGGCGCGGCGGCTGGGCGACGAGCGCCCGGCGGCGGCGTTCGCCCTTCTGTACCTGCTGAATCCCTCGCTCCAGGGCATCAACGTGCGCGACTTCCACGCCGCCGCCCTGGCCATCCCGCTGCTCCTCGCGGCCATCTACTTCGCCGAGGCCGAGCGGCCGTGGCTTCTCGCGGCCTCGGTGCTCCTCGCACTGGCGACGCGGGAGGATGCGGCGATTCCCGTGATCGGGCTTGGTCTCTGGCTCGCGCTGTCGAAGCGGCGCTGGCGGTGGGGCGCCGTCCTCGTGGCCGGCGCTTTCGCGCTCCTCGCGGCGGACACGCGATGGCTCATGCCGTATTTCCGCGGGGCGCCGTACCCGCACCTCGGGCGCTACGCGCAGCTGGGGCGCTCGGTGCCCGAGATCGTGACCACGGTGCTGCTGCATCCCTTCCGAGCGCTGGGCGGCTTGGTGACAGGGAAGCGGCTCCTGTATTTGGGCGCGCTCTTCGCCCCCTTGGCGTTTTTGCCCCTGCTCTCGCCCGGCGCGCTCGTAGGGCTGGCTCCCGCTCTCTTCGAGAACCTCCTCGGCCAGGACCCGATCCTCTTCGACTACCGTACCCAGTACCAGTCGTTCCTGCTGCCGTTCCTCTTCCTGGGGGCGATAGCCGGATACGACCGCCTGGCGCTGAGACGGCCGGGGCCGTGGCCGAAACGAGTGCTGGTCGTGGCCATGATGGCGAGCCTCGTGCTGTCGTCGCGCACCGTGAACAATTTCTCGACCGAGCGCTTCTGGCCCAAGCCCGAGCACCGTCAGGCGTGGGAGGTGATGGCCGAGGTGCCGGCCGGGGCCGCGGTATCGGCCCATGACCGCTATGTCGCCCACCTGTCGCTGCGGCCGCTCGTCTTCGTATTCCCGGAGGGGCTGGACAAGGCCGATCATGTCCTCGTCTTCGCGGCGGCCTATCCGTGGCGGAGCAATCCGGAGGTGACCATGACGCGCGAGGGCAACACGGTGACGATCACGAAGGGCGCCGGAGGTCCCACGTATCGCTACCAGGTGGTCGCCGAGCGGGGTCCGCACCTGCTGCTCCGGAAGAGCTAGGCTGCCGGATCCACGGCCCAATTTGACCTATTGCGCCCGCTCTGGCAGGATCGGCGGGCGGTGGCATACGGCGCACACGCGCCGATCCTTCTTCAAGGAGTCCTCGATGACCGTGAAGAGCGCCAGCCCGGACGTGCGCATCCCCGACGTGACCATCACCGACTACGTCCTGCGCCATGCCGCGAGGCTCGGCGACAAGCCGGCTCTCATCGACGCGCCGACGGGTCGTGCCTTGACGTATACGCAGCTCTCGGACGGCGTGCGGCGGGCCGCGGCAGGCCTGGCCAAGCGGGGATTCAAGAAGGGCGACGTCTTCGCGATCTACAGCCCCAACGTGCCCGAGTACGCCGTGATCTTCCTCGCCGTGGCGTCCCTCGGCGGCATCAACACGACGGCGAATCCGCTGTACACGGCTGACGAGCTCGCCAAGCAGCTCGCGGACTCGCGCGCCCGGTTCCTGGTGACGGTGGCGCCCTTCCTCGACAAGGCGCAGGAGGCGGCGAAGAAGAGCGCGGTGGAGGAGATCTTTGTCTTCGGGGCGGCGGAAGGCGCCACGCCCTTCGCCGAGCTCCTCCAGGCAGGCGCGGAGCCGCCGACCGCGCGCATCGACCCGAGAGAGGACCTGGTCGCGCTCCCGTATTCGAGCGGGACCACGGGCCTGCCCAAGGGCGTCATGCTGACCCACCGCAATCTGGTCGCCAACCTGTGCCAATGCGAGGGCATGCGGAACTGGGAGGGCTTCGGCGAGCGGGACGTCGTCATGGCGTTCCTGCCCTTCTTCCACATCTACGGCATGGTCGTCATCATGATGCTGGGACTGGCGGGCGGCAGCACCATCCTCGTCCTGCCGCGTTTCGACTTTCAGGAATTCCTGGCCGCCATCCAGAAGTACCGCGTCACGATCCTGCCCCTCGTGCCGCCGGTCGTGCTCGGCATGGTCAAGCACCCGGCCGTCGCCCAGGCCGACCTCTCGAGCGTCCGCCTGGTCTTCTCGGGCGCGGCGCCACTCGGGGAAGAAGTCGCGCGCGAGCTCAGCCTCAAGCTCAAGTGCCCAGTCACGCAGGGCTACGGGATGACGGAAGCAAGCCCGGTCACCCACCTGAGCCCGACCACGAACGCGCCGATGAAGCCGGGGTCCGCCGGGTGCGTGGTGCCGAACACGGAGGTGAAGATCGTCGACATCGTCACGGGCGAGGAAGTGCCGCAGGGGAAAGACGGCGAGCTCTGGATCCGCGGGCCGCAGATCATGAAGGGGTACCTCAACCAGCCCGGTGAGACCGCCGCGTGTCTCGACCGCGAGGGCTGGTATCACACCGGCGACGTGGGATACGTGGACGGCGACGGGTTCTTCTTCATCGTGGACAGGACCAAGGAGCTCATCAAGTACAAGGGTCTCCAGGTCGCTCCCGCCGAGCTCGAGGCGCTCCTGGTGACCCATCCGGCGGTGCTGGACGCGGCGGTCGTGCGGAAGGCCGACGAGGAGGCGGGGGAAGTGCCCAAGGCCTTCGTGGTGCTGAAGCCCGACGAGGCGTCGCGAACGATCAGCGCGGAGGCCGTCATGGGCTGGGTGGCGGAGCGCGTCGCGCCTCACAAGCGCATCCGCCACCTGGAGTTCATAGACCAGATCCCGAAGTCGGCATCGGGCAAGATCCTGCGCCGCGTGCTCATGGACAGAGACAAATCGAAGGCTTAGTCGCGGACTATACGCTCCGCCGCGGCTCCGGGGTCATCCCTCGCCCCCCGGCTCTCCCGTGAGGATGTGGGAGGCGTGGTGGAGCACCATGCGCCAGCGGGTGCCGCGCCGCTCGTAGACATTGGTCGCCAGCACCGCGGTGACCGATATATTTCCCTGCGACTGCGACAGGATGTTCTCGGTGCCGGTGACCCAGGCGAGACCGCCCTCGATCTGGACCTGGAGATCCGAGAGCGTAAAGCGGAGCTCGCGGCTGTCCTTGAAGATGGCCTCCCAGGATTGGCGCACGCTATCCCAGCCGCTCAGCAGGCCCCAGCCGGGGTGCACGCATCGCACGTAGTCCGCGTGGAGCCAGATTGCCTCCATCGCCTCCAGATCCCGGCTCTCCAGAGCGCGGTAGAAGCGCTCGTTTGTCTCCTGGATCTCCCCGAGCTCTTCCTCTGGAGTCAGGTCAGGCATCTCACGACCAACGAGGCGCCGTCCAGCTCGACGGCCAGGGTCTCGAGTCGCGCGCCGGGGCAGGGGCCCTCCACGCAGAGCCCGGTGTCCTGCTCGAAGATGGCGCCGTGTGTCGAGCAGATCAGGTACCGGCCGTCCCCGGTCAGGAACTCATTCGGCCAGAGGTCGAGCGACGTCCCGGCGTGCGGGCACCGGTTGACGTACGCGTGGTAGCTGCCCTTCACGTTGACGATGAAGCCTTCGACGGTTTTGCCGAGGCGACTCAGACGAAACTTCGCGGTGCGCCCGGGGGCGAGCATGTCGGCGGCGCACCTCCAGGTGCCGGGGTCCTCGGCGGCGGGCTCCACAAATCGGTTCTACCAGAAGGTCTTCGACTCTTCAACGCGCCGCCTCGTTCCGCACCCTCGGACGACGTGGGCCGGCGTGGTAAAATCATCAGGCTATGCTCGCGGTAGACGCGAAAGACCTTACGAAGACCTTCCGGAGCGGATGGCTCGGCCGCCGCCGCAAGGAAGCCCTCACGGGCGCGAGCCTCGAGGTGCCGAGCGGAGCGATCTTCGGCTTGTTGGGGCCCAACGGCGCGGGCAAGACGACGCTGCTCTCCATCCTGGCGACGCTGCTCCTGCCTGACTCCGGCTCGGCGACCATACTCGGCCACGATGTGGTCCGGGAGGCCGGCGCCATACGACGTCGCCTCAACATGGCGAGCGGCAACGCCTCCTTCGTGTGGAGCCTCCGTCCGCCCGAGGTCCTGACCTTCTACGGGGGTCTCTACGGGCTGTGGGGCCGACGTCTGCGAATGAAGGTCGACCAGCTCATGGAACAGTGCGAGCTCGGCCCGTACGCCAAGACCGAGTACAACGCGCTGTCCACCGGGCTCAAGCAGCGTCTGGCGTTGGCCAAGGCGCTGCTCAATGATCCGGAGGTGCTGTTCCTCGACGAGCCCACGCTCGGCCTCGACCCGGACGTCTCGATCCGCCTGCGTGCCCAGATCGCCGCCCTCCGGCGCGAGCGGGGGACGACCATCATCCTGACCACGCACTACATGCGCGAGGCCGAGGAGCTCTGCGACGAGATCGCCTTCATCAAGGCCGGGCGCATTCTCGCGCAGGGGACGGCGGACGAGCTCAAGCGGCAAATCCGGATCGGCGACGTCATCTCCCTGCGCCTCGACCCCGCGGTGCCGCAGGGACTGGCCGAGCTGCCGGGCATTCTCCAGGCGCACACGCGCGAGGAGCACATCGACATCACGGTGGACGCGGTGGACAAGCGGCTCCCGGAGATCCTGCGCTGGCTCCACGAGCAGGGAGTGCTGGTTCGCGACTGCCAGGTGCACGAGCCCGAGCTCGAGGAGGTCTTCGTTGAGCTCGCGCGCTGACGTGGTGGTGAGGGAGCGCGAGCCGGAGACGTGGTTCGTCGAGGTGGTGCGTACCTGGGCGTTCGCCCACCGCAACGTGATCATGGCGCGGCGCAACATCTTCTTCGTCTTCGAGCTGACGTTCTGGCCGGGCGTGGCGATGCTCTCCCACGGCCTCCTCACGCGCTTCCTGGCCCTCGACGCGAAGATGACGGCCTTCATCCTCGTCGGCACGGTGGCGCTCTCGACGGTGCAGGTCTGCCAGCTCGACGTCGCCTACGCGGTGCTCTTCGACATCTGGTCGAAGTCCATGAAGCACCAGTTCCTCACGCCCATCGGCATCCGCCACATGGCGGTGGGGTCGTGGCTGGTGGGCGTGGCGCGGGGTGTCGTGGTCTTCACGCTGATGGCGGTGATCGGCAGCTGGGCGTTCGGGTTCGACTTCATCGGCGCCGGCCCGGGCTCGCTGACGCTCTTCCTCCTCGGCTGTTTTCTCTGTTCGCTGATCATCGGACTCCTGGTCTGCAGCCTCGTCCTGCTCTTCGGGACGCGCGCCGAGACCTCGGCCTGGGCGGCGGTGAACTTCACCCTCATGTTCTCGGGCATCTACTACCCCGTCTCCGTCCTGCCCGGCTGGGCGCAGTCCGTCGCCGCCGGCATCCCGCTGACCTATTTCCTCGACGCCTTCCGTGAGGGCTATGGCTTCGCGCCCCAGTTCGCCCACGCCTGGCTCAAGGGGTTCGTGCTGACCGGCCTCTACGTCGTGCTCGCGCACTGGGCGCTGGCCTCCGCCATCACCCGCTCGCGCCGCACCGGACTTCTCCTCAAACTCTCGGAGTGACGCCATGACCGAACCCGCGCAGGCCATCCGGCTGGACATCCCGCGCCCCGCACCGGAGCTCGTGAAGGGCTTCCAGGGGCTCGCCACGACCGCCATCTCGGACGTCATCGGTCTCTCCTCGGTGATGCGCTACTTCATCCATCCGCTCTGGCCGGACATGCCGCGCATCGCGGGGCCGGCCTTCACCGTGCGGACGCCGCACCACGACAACCTCATGCTCCACGCGGCGATCTACCGGGCCGAGCCGGGCGACGTCATCGTCGTGGAGGCGGGCGACGATTCCATGGCGGTGGCCGGCGGCAATGTCTGCGCCATCGCCCGGAAACGTGGCGTCGCCGGCTTCATCGTGGATGGCGTCATCCGCGACATCGGGGAGAGCCGCGCGAACGGCTTCCCGCTCTTCGCGCGCGGCCGCTCGCCCATCCCGGCCGCGAAGGAAGGGCCCGGAGAGATCAACCATCCGATTCGCTGCGGGGGGGTCGTCGTCCACCCCGGTGACATCGTCGTGGCCGACGATGAAGGCATCGTGGTGGTGCCGCTCGCAAAAGCGCCGGGCGTGCTGAAGAAGGCGCAGGCCAAGGCCGAGGCCGATGCCCAGATGAGCCTCGAGGCGTGGGAGAAGAACCACCGCGCGAGGGTGGACGCCACGCTGAAGGCCAAAGGGTATCTCGGCTAGATGGACCCGGGCGTGGGCGCGATCGCGCTCGGCTTCGTGGACGGGCTCCCGCTCGGCCGCTAGCTCGCGGGCATGCGGCAGCGGGCGCTCGTCGTGTCGCTGGTGCTCGGCGCAGGGCTCGCGGCCGGAGTGGGCTGGGCGCTCCATCAGGGCTCGGCGGAGGGACTCGAGAGCCGAAAGGGGCGGCTGCTCCGGGCCGCGGTGACCCAGGCGGGCGCCGACGACGTCTCCGATCTGTTCGAGCTGGAGCTGCGGAGCTCAACCGGGAGCGTGGTCCGCGCGATGGTCCGGGTGCCGCGCGGCGCCACCGCGCCGTATCCAGCCGTCGTCCTCGTCGGCGGTATGGAGCTCGGACGACGGGTGGCCGCGCTGAAGGGCCTCGATTCCATCGCTCGCCACGCGCTGATCGTGTC
>WNFC01007100.1_pt1 | contig 23387 bp, 19 predicted proteins | sample 5400541 | NCBI WGS metagenome assembly WNFC01 (sample SAMN13153342, study PRJNA577476) | soil metagenome | isolation source: 120 cm saprolite under Douglas fir tree site 2 hole 2 replicate 1 | place: USA:California | collected 2015-04-18
TCCGATTCTTCACTCCGAGCTTTCGCATGAGGTGGGAGATATGAGATTTGACGGTCCGTTCCTCTATTCCGAGGGGAGCGGCAATTTCTTTGTTGGAACTTCCAGCCACCAACATTTGCAATACTTCTCTTTCTCGGCTGGTGATGGGTGCCCGTTCGGTGAAGCGCGCACTCGGGTAGGTATCAACTATCCGGCCGATAACGACTGAAAGTAGCCGACGAGGGGCCCAGATCAATCCCTGGTTCACAATCCGGATCGCACTTGCAAACTCGGCGGCCGAGGCGGTTTCACTGATGTACCCTTTTGCTCCCCGCCCAATCGCATCGGCAATGTCTCCCTCATTCAAGTCAAATCCTGTCACCAGTACTCGGATTCCGGGCATCGCATCGATTACTTTCTCCACATGGGCAGCCAGGCTGAAACCCCGGCGCCCCCGCAATACGGCCACATCGATTTCAATGCCGTCGGAGTGTTCACTATCGCCCGTGATCTTAAGTTCCAGGTCACGTTCCGCATCAAGCAGCGCCCTAAATCCGATTACCCGCAGCGGATCATTGTCGAAGATGCCTACCCGGATTTTCGGTTTCTGACTGGCTTTCGTTTTCATAGCCCACCGCCTCTGCCAGCTCTTCATGGCTTCGACGGCTAATGCCGCTCGGCGAAAGCTCGGGTAATATGCGTGCAAGTCTTGCCGAAGGCGACAATGTGAAGGAACGTAGCGGGTCAATGGCTGATTCATAGGCATAACTCAGATATTGGGTAACCCGCAAACGAACATCATCATTTCGCTTCAGAAAGGCGACGAACTCGTCGGCGGCTACGAATGCGATTTGGGCGGGCTGAATCGTCTCCCCCTGTGGTCGTAGCTTCTCCCCGTAATCACTGACGACAATCCCAGGATTTCACCCGAGCCGGCAAACCTCAGAATGATCGCCTTGCCCGCGTGGTCGTAGAAATTAGTTTCACTTGGCCCTCGCAGACGATAAAAACACCCCGAGCTACCTAGCCTTGAACGAAAATAACGGCGCCCGGCGGATAAGCCGCAACAGGCTTGATCCGATCCAGCGCCTGTATCGCCTCCGCTGAGAGACTACAAAAGAAGTCGCCCTTACGAAAATTGCATCCGACACAGTGATCGGTGATCGGGAGACCGTAGGGTGAATGCAACTGCGAAGGGGCATTGGTTGTCGGTTTATCATGCCGAAGGTGCGGCATTGCATTCAACAGGGATGCTCGGTGATCCATAACTTAACTCCGACACATCAAGACTGATCGCCCAATATCTCCCGGATTTTCACTGCTAATGACCCCAGACGAAACGGCTTCTGCAGAAATGCAGAGCCTTCCCCGATGGTCGAGCGGTCCAGGGCACGGTCGGTGTACCCAGAAATGTAAATCACGGGTATCTCGGACCCTAGGTCCTGAGCTGTTTTCGCCAACTGCGCTCCTCCAATACCGGGCATGATGATGTCAGTGATGAGCAAGTCGATAGATCGCAAATTGCTCTGTAACATCAGGAGAGCCTCTTCTCCGTTTCCAGAGCTCAAAACCTTGTATCCGAGGGATTCGAGGTAGATTGCAACGACTGTGCGTAGGGCCGCCTCGTCCTCGGACAGCAAAATCGTCTCATCGCCGCGCGGATCAGGTCCTGGCGGGATACCGTGTCCGGTTCTGTCCTCCGGTCCTTCAACTCTTGGCAGGTAAACCTTAAATGTCGTGCCTTTGCCCAGCTCGCTATATACCCAAATGAAGCCCCCGCTCTGCTTCACGATGCCGTAAACCGTCGCTAGCCCAAGGCCCGTACCGGTATTAGCTTTGGTTGTAAAGAACGGCTCGAAGATGTGAGTTTGTGTTTCCCGGTCCATCCCCATACCGGTATCCGAAACGGCAAGCATTACGTAGTCGCCAGCCGGGATCGCCGTGCCCTCATGCCCCGGATACCCGCCATCCAAGGAAATATCGCTAGTCTCGATGATCAGCTTGCCTCCTGACGGCATCGCATCACGGGCATTTACCGCCATGTTCAGGATCACTTGCTCTAACTGCGTCGCATCCGCTTTCACTTTGCCGGTAGAATGTGTGGCGAGACTCATCTCGACGTCTTCCCCGAGCAACCGCGGAAGCATCTTCCCAAGCCCGAGAACCAGCGTATTCAGGTTCAGAACTGTCGGTTGCAAGACTTGCTTGCGGCTGAATGCTAGCAGTTGCTGAGTGACCGATGCGGCTCGGGCTACTGCTTCATCAATCTGCATCGCATCTCTTTGAAGTTTGTCTTTATCATCAATGTGCAGCGGTATAAGTCGGGCATAGCTGGCAATGATCATCAGCAGATTGTTGAAGTCATGGGCGACTCCGCCAGCAACCTGCCCCACTGCTTCCATCTTCTGCGCCTGGCGGAATTGCGCCTCCAGGGAGCGCTGCTCGGTAATGTTCTCGACGAACACTTCGTACTCCGGCGAAGCCCCTGTTCCCTCAGGCAACTCTGTTCCAACCAGCCTAACCATTATCGGTTTGCCATCCTTCCGCTTCCACTTGGCCTCGTGGTGGCGCAGTATGTGCCCACTTGAGACCGCAGCCCGGAGTACCATCGGGTCCCAATAGGGCTTATCCATGGTATTGAGTTGGAGGACCTCAGCTTCAGACCTGCAGCCCAGCATGTTGACCAGAGCCGGGTTGGCCATGAGCACTTGGCCCTTATCGTTGACCCGATAAATGCCGTAGGGAGCTCCCTGAACGATCGACCGGTATTCCGCTTCCGAACGTTTGAGAGCGTCTTCCGCTTGCTTGCGCTCGGTAATGTCGCTGAAAAAGATAGCCACTTTCCTCTCTCGCGGTTCTCCGACGCGAAACGCATGCACCTCATAACACCGGTGCAACTGTGCTGCAACGTTTTCGAAGCGGGCGGGTTCGCCGGTCACGGCTATCTTGCCGTATGTCGCAAACCAGTGCTCTTCGTGTTGCGGAGCAATTTCCCGCATTCTTTTCCCCCGCGCGTTTTGGATTCCTGTATGCTTCTCGAACGCGGGATTGACATCCAGAAAGCGGTAGTCCACGGGTTCATTCTTTTCGTTGAATAGTACCTCGATCGTGCAGAAGCCTTCGTCCATCGAATCGAACAGCGTTCGGTAATTCTCTTCCGACTCGCGTAAAAGCTGTTCCCCACGCTTGCTCTCGGTAATGTTCTCGACGAATACTTCGTACTCTGGAGAAGCCCCCGCTTCGCCGGGCAGCTCTCTCCCGGCCAGCCTGACGGTTATGGTTTGGCCGTCTCTCCGCCTCCAATCGGTTTCGTAATTGGGTCGTATCCGTTCCGAAGTCGACAGTGCCGTCCTGACTTCCCCGGGGTTCCAATAGATCTCGTTTGTGGTATTGAGTTGGAGGACTTCGCGTTGCGAATTACACCCGAGCATGGCTACCAGAGCCGGGTTGGCCATTAGGACTTGACCTGCGTCGTTGACCCGATAAATACCGTAAGGCGCGCCTTGCACGATCGACCGGTATCCTGCTTCGGACCTCTTAAGCGCGTCCTCAGCCTTTATGCGATTGGTAACGTCAATCGCAAGCACCAGCGATGCGGCGCGGCCCTCGAATTCGATGTTCCGGCTTGTGATCTCAACATAGAGGATGCGTCCGTACTTTGTGCGATGTCGCCAAATCTGAGGCTTTTCATTGTAGGACGTGTCTTTCCAAATGCTCTCCTCCAACGCCGGAATATCTTCCGCGGGCCGGATGTCTCTCAGCGTCATCGACAGAAACTCGCTTCGCGAATATTCGTAGTGATCGATAGCCGCCTCGTTGACTGCTAAAAACCGAAACGTTGCCAGGTGAAAAACCCACATCGGCTGGGGATTGCTTTCGAACAGCAGCCGATACCGCTCTTCGGATCTGCGTTCCTTATCCTCGGCTCGATCTTTTTCGCTGCGCAGCTTTTCTTCCTGCAGCGCACGGCGAATTGCGCGCGGAAGACGTTCCAGATTTGCTTTAATTACGTAGTCAGTAGCGCCTTCTTTTATGCATTCAACCGCAACCTCCTCGCCTAACGTTCCGGAGACGTAGATGAATGGCATTTTGAAGCCGGACGACCGAACCCAGCGCAGCGCATCTAAGCCGTTCCAACCCGGCAAGCGGTAATCACAAAGAATCACCTGATATGACTTACTTCGTACTGCTTCCATAAAGGCCGGAGAAGTGCGAACGATATCGCTGGTGACTTGCAGACCGGACGCTTTGAGCATCTGCAGTTCCAGGCTGACGTCGGCTGGGTTGTCCTCCAGGAGCAAGATGCTAATCGGCGTTCGTTCGAACGATGGTTCGCGGGGCCGCGCAAGCGCTTTCAGGTCTTCCGGGCTCAAATTCTTTGGTCCTCCCGAATGAATGGTCTGGTCTGGTTGAAGAGCAGCCAATATCTCTCGATTTCATGAATTGCCTCGCAAAATCCGTCGTAATCAACTGGTTTCTGGATGTAACTGTTCGCCCCCAGGCGGTAGCACTCGTGCACGTCTTGGGCCTGATTTGAGGAAGTCAACATCACCACCGGAATGGATTGAGTCTTCGGGTCTGCCTTCACGATTTTCAATACTTCGAAGCCATTCACTTTCGGAAGCTTCAGATCCAGCAGGATGAGTCTCAAACTCGAAGCCCGAGGCTGACCCGAATATCGCCCGGTGCTGAACAGGAGTTCCAGAGCTTCTTCGCCATCGCGGACCACACTCACTTGTCGCTCATTACTGAGGGCCCGGAAAGCCTTGAGCGTGAGCTTCACATCGGCTTGATTGTCGTCCACAAGCAATACATCGCCATCTGCCTTCATAGCTGAACTCCCGACTGCGATCTTCTTAGCGTGAAGGAGAAAGTCGCTCCCCCATTAAGTTCGGCTTGGGCCCAGATTCGTCCTCCATGCTTGAGAACAATGCGTTGTACCGTCGCCAATCCGACTCCAGTTCCTTCGAACTCCTCTTGAAGGTGGAGTCGTTGGAAAACCCCAAAGAGCTTGTCGGCATACTTCATGTCAAAGCCGACTCCGTTGTCCCGCACGAAGTAAACATTTTGACCATCTTCAACCCGATGGCCGACTTCGATCACGGTTTCTGCCCGCTGACGAGTGAACTTGAGGGCATTTGAAAACAGATTACGAAAAACTTGCTTTACCAGCGCGTTGTCACATTCGGCGGCAGGAAGAGGGTGAACTCGCCATGTCACCCGACGTTCCTTGATCTCCTGTTGAAGCTCAGTAACGATGCTTCTAACCAACGCATCCAGATCGACGGTCTGTTTGATCAGCTCCTGCCGGCCCAGACGGGAGAAGTTCAGAAGATCATCCACCAGTTGCCCCATGTGCCGAGTGCCTTCGCGGATTTGCTGCAAGCACTCTTTGGCATCCGGCGACAAGGATTGCACAGCGGTAGTGAGAAGGATCTTCGAAAACCCGTCGATTTGGCGCAGGGGGGCACGCAGATCGTGAGACACCGAGTAGCTGAAGGACTCCAACTCCTTGTTGCTGGCGGCCAATTCCGCAACCCTGTCATTTAACTCGGCGTTGAGTTTCTGGACTTGCTGTTCGGCGCGTTTTCGCGCGGTGATATCGCGGGCGATCTTGGATGCGCCAATGACTTTTCCGGTTCGCTCTTTGATCGGCGAGATTGTGACCAGTACGTCAATCTGTTTGCCGGATTTGCTGAGTCGAACTGTTTCCATGTGTTCGATCTGGTCGCCACTTCTAAGGCGGTCCATAATCACGCGGTCGTCTTGGGCATGTTCGGGCGGGTAAAGCAGAGATATATTCCGGCCAATAGCTTCCTCGGCTGAGTATCCGAACATTCGCTCGGCGCCCTTGTTCCAGCTGACGATGACGCCGTTAAGGTCTTTGCCAATGATGGAATCATCGGAATATTCAACGATCGCGGCCAGCTTAAGTGCCGCTTCCTCGATCTTCTTGCGTTCCGTGATGTCCCGAATTGCCGCCGTGACAAAGGCTCCCTCCTCAGTGTTGAGGGGACTGAGACTGATTTCCACCGGGAACTCCTGGCCGTTCGATTTAAGCCCGAAGAGTTCCGATCCCGCGCCCATGGGGCGAACCTTGGGATCGGCCCAGAAGGAGGCACGGTGTCCGTGGTGCTGGTTACGAAAACGTGCGGGCAGCAAGATTTCTACTTGTTCGCCTACGAGTTCGGCACGCCGGTATCCGAACAATTGTTCTGTCTGCGAATTGACCAAGGCAACCTTTCCGTAGGCATCGACGATGATCATGGCGTCGGGCGCCGACTCCATCAATCCGCGGAATTTCTCTTCCGCGTGGCGGCGGAAGCTGATGTCCCGTATCGCGCTAATGACAAGCAACTCCCCTTCTCGGCGGAACGGGCTGAGGCTGATCTCAACCGGGAACTCAGTGCCGTTTTTCCTGAGCGCAAAGAGTTCCAGTCCCTGGCCCATGGATCGAACCCGCGGGTCGGCAAAAAAAGAAGTACGTTGACCCGGATGCCCCTCAGTGAAACGCTTCGGAATCAGAATCTCAACCGGTTGTCCCAGCAGTTCTTGCTCCTGATAGCCAAAAATCTGCTCGGTTTGCGAATTGACCAGCACGATCGTGCCACTTCGATCTACAACGACCATCGCATCCGGCGCGGACTGCAAAAGAGCTTTGAATCCCTGCTCGGAGCTTTGGGTGGAGGTAGCCAATTTATGGATCTTTGGGACCAAGGTAGGAAGAACAATTGCTGTGGTAAGGGACGCAAGAGCCGTTACCACCTTGACTGCGCCGGAGACCCAGTACACCGGCTTCCAGATAACCAGAACTTCCATGAAGTGAGTGAATCCACACGCAATAATGAAGGCGCCGAATGCAATGAACATCCAGCTGAAGGGGATAGATTGACGCTCTCTCCAAACCAGGTACGCCAAGGTACTGGAGATTGCGACATAAGAAAGTCCGATCAGCAGATCGGAAGTGACATGCAACCAGATAAGGCGAGTGTTGCCAAGATAACAATAGAGATGTGGAAGAAATGATGCCGAGGTGTTGTCTGGGAGTTTGCGATACCCAACGAAGATCGCTACGGCTACGGCTGCGCCATCGACGCCGAAGCGGATAGCCTTCCGCGAAGCGGACTTAGCGCTCAATTGCATTAGCCCCTACCCATCGCACCAAGTGACGAAGTTGGGAGCTTCCCCTACTTGATGCCGACGGAAAAAACCACGTTGTTCCGAACTTGGAACCTGTCGGAGACACGCAAAACGCAACGTAGTGTCAACCAGCGTTTACACACAGCAATTTGCAGTCTCTTGTTACGAAATCGGAACACACCTCAACCTCTCGCGCGTTCAGCGGCCTGTCTGGGAGATTCGCGACTTTTCCCAAATTGAACCACTGAGGGCGATATTGTGGCGGCGGGCACGACGTTGAGGACAAAGGCAATGATCGCCGACCGTCAGTCCCCACGAATCTGAGCCCTCCCAGCCCGGAACCTCCCCAATGTTGCAATTAACAATAAGGGAATTTCGGTTCACCATTAACTTATTGTGAATCTGTTCTGAATTCGTAACAAAGCACACACCCGCCACGTTAGGAGCAAGATCGATTCCACAATAGCTGGGAGCCTCCGGATTTTACGAAAGTTCTAGAGATCGCAGTTCCCCGGGCGGCGAACCGTCGGTCAGAAACGTTATCTGATCTGCTACGCCCACGCGAACATCTGCAGTAAAGCAGGATCATCCGTTCTCCTTCATCCGCTCGATGCCTTCGCTTTGCCCACGACCTGCATGACAATGCGAATCAAAGCTGCAGAATCCCTTTCGAATAGTGTGTCCAACTTTTCAACGCAGGCGGTGACGCCCTCGTTTAGTAGCTCCTCCCTGTTTGGTTGTGAGAGTGTGGCTAGGACGACCACGGGGATGTTCTTCGTGATCGCATCCTGCTTCAGCGCTCGAAGTACGTCAAGGCCTGAGGTTTTCGGGAGTACGAGATCCAACAGAACCAGATCCGGCAATGTCTCGCGCGCCGCAACTATCCCAGTTTCGCCGTCACTGGCTGTGTGAACGATGTATCCCGCTCGGGTGAGGGCTCTCTGGACCGCTAGACGCATGAACCTGCTGTCCTCGATAACAAGTATTTCGATCTGTTTGGAGATGTTTCACCTTCTCTCCGGGATATACAGGTCGGCACGCATAAAGAACGCACAGTCCTTCCAGCGCCTCTCGAGAAAGAGCCTATGCCCAGGCAAGTGAGAATTCTATTGAGCGCTGGTCGGGGTGGTGTAGCCGAAAGAAGGGTGTCTATAGTGCTTTGGTTTACGAGGCCTTTTCGTCGAGAGCGTGCAGTCTTTCAATCATTTTCACCAGATCGGCCAAAGAGTCTGCATGCATCTTTTCCATTGCCCGGCTGCGATGAGCCTTAACGGTGTTTTCCGTGGTTCCAATCTCCGCCGCAATCTGCTTGTTCAGGAAACCGGAGACAACCATCGCGACTACCTCGCGCTCTCGTGACGAGAGCGATTCGTAGCGATCCCGTAGCGCCGCGATTCCAGCTTCTTTTTGACGTCTGGCGCGATCCCTCTCCAACGCGACCTGAACTGCATCCAGTAGATCCTGGTCGCGGAACGGTTTGGTGAGAAACTCGATTGCCCCGGCCTTCATCGCCCGCACGGTCATCTGGATGTCGCCATGAGCAGTCACGAAGATAATCGGAATCTGAGTGTTGGTTACCGCCAATTCGTGTTGGAAATCCAGTCCGCTTATACCCGGCAGACGGACGTCCAGTACCAGGCAACTGGGTGCGTCCGGGCGCTCGCTGCGCATGAACTCTTGAGCAGAGCCGAAGTGGACCACTTGCAATCCCACAGATTCGACCAGACGCTTGATGGCGCGACCAACTGATGGATCATCATCCACTACAAATACGACCGGCGTCAGCTGGTTCATGAAACACCACCGCCATGAGCTGGCAAAGTAAATTGAAAAAGCGCACCGGTGGGGCCCGACTCAGCCCATAATCGGCCGCCATGGGACTCTACAATGGACCGGCTGATCGAAAGACCCATTCCGATACCCTCAGATTTAGTGCTAAAGAACGGCTCGAAAATCCGCTGGGCTTGCTGTGGATCAAACCCGGTTCCGGAGTCTTTAACTTGGATGGACACTTCATGGTCGTCACCGGCTGACTTGATGAGTAGTTCGCGCGGCCCGCGCTTGATCGCACGCATCGCTTCGATGGCGTTGATGATGAGGTTGATCAGAACCTGCTGCAACAGGACGTGATCGCCGCTCACGCGCGGAGGGTCAGAGGCGAGATCCGTACTGAGCGACACCCGGTTCCGGGCCAGCTCGTTGCGCAACAGAATGGACACCTCCTGAATCATTTGATTGATGTCCACTCCAACACGATTCCGAGTGCCTTTCTGCAACAGCGCGCGGATTCTTGAAATAACCGCACTCGCTCGCGTGCCGTCATTCACAATCTCTGCAATTGCCTCGCGCAATTTGTCGGGATTCGGGGCCGCGCTCGCGAGCTGGCGTAAGCAAAAATTAGCATTGGTGACGATTGCCGCGATGGGCTGGTTGACTTCGTGAGCAATTGCGCCAACCAATTCGCCCATCGTGGTCAGGCGTGTAACGTGAGCGAGTCCCTCCTGCGCCTCCTGTAAAGACCATTCAGCTTGCTTTCGATCTTCGATGTCGGTAGTGGTTCCATACCATTTGACGATCTTTCCCCTTTTCGTCGCGCAGCGGCTCGCCGCGGAACAGGAACCAGCGATACTCTCCGTCGGCGCGCCGCAGGCGCGCTTCAAACTCGAAGGGCCTCCCAGCCACAAAGGCCGCACGCCACTCGTCAATGGAACTTGCAGGGTCTTCAGGGTGAATTGCTTCCAACCAGCCCTCGCCTAGTCCTTCCTCCATAAAGAGACCCGTATATTCCCGAAAACGTTGGTTCAAGAAATCAGCGGAGCCGTCTGGCAGTTTGCTCCAAACCAAAACAGGAATCGTGTCAATGACAAGTCGCAGACGGTCGTCGCTTTTACGCAAGGCTTCGTCTGCCCGCTCACGTTCGGCAATTTCCTTCCTCAGGTTTTCGTTTGTGGCTTCAAGTTGTGCGGTTCGTTCAGCAACCTGATGCTCCAAGCCTTGGTTGAGCTGCCGGACTTCCGCCTCCGCCCGTCCATCCATCGATGACGTCAAGATGGCTGCGCCGAGGACGAGAAAGGTAACAATACCAATCCCATTGTTGCCCAGCGGGGAGATGCTCACAGCGTGGGATAGGTCCGGGGACACCGCAGACGACACAAAGGTGGCTGCGGCCATCCCGGTGTAATGCATCGCCGAGATAGCGACGCCCATGACCGCTGCACTGCCAAGCCTCCGCCAGGCAGTCCACCTTGTCTCCTCTCGTAGATCGAACGCCATCAAAAGTGCGACAAGAGAAAACAAGATTGCCAGGAGAATGGATGCGGTCACCAGCAGCGGGGAAAAACGAGTGATGGCAGGTAATCTCATCGCTGCCATGCCTACATAGTGCATGCCGGCGATGCCGCCTCCCATGACGAGGCTCCCGGTCAGGGCGTCAACCAAGCCCATTCTCTGGCGGCTGGTTGAATACAATGCCACTGCGGACGAGAGGATCGCCACTGAAAGGGACGCCAGGACAGTCGGCCACTGGTACTCGATGGACACTGGCAAACGGAATGCGAGCATCCCCTTGAAATGCATCGCCCAGATGCCAATACCCATCGCAATGGCGCCGCCGGTCAACCAAGCCGCGCGCACCCGGCCGCGTGCGGCGGTTACGCGGCCCGCCAGATCGAGCGCGGCATACGAGGCAGCGACGGCAATCACGATCGAGCGTGCCACCTCGCCGTAGTCGTAGGAGCCGGTCATTACTCCGTTCGCGGAGATCATCACGAAAGACCTCCATCGCATGCTCGCGCACGACTCCAAACGCTACTGCAATATTCCCCGTTATGTCTGAAGACTGGCGAGGCAAACCCGATATCGGCGACGAAACATAGACCGGCATAGTGTACGCCTCTGACACTCGTCCGGTCGGAGAGACGAGTGTTCACCGCGTCTTGTTTCTGGACGCAATCTACCACTTAGACGAAGGAAATGCCAGAACCTCTGCCGATAGAAGCGGTTGCGGATGGCCCGTCCATTGCTTTGTCATCATCGGCCCTCCTCCAAGGGCGCTTCGTGAGGCGGCGGGTAGCAAGGACGTTTCTCCCGAGCAAAAACTGGCTCAGGGTTAAGAGAATGCACGTGGGGCATTTGTTGACACGTGTGAGAGAGGTCCGGGCCACCCGCTGTCCTAAGCGCCAAGATTAAAGAGGCGAAATGCAATCAAATACTTGTCTGGTGAAGTTTAATTTTGTTTCGAGATGGAACCAGCGTCCCTGAGCGCAGAGCAGCTCGGAAGTCAATTGCTAAGTTAGAGGCTTCCGTTTCAGCTCGCCTTCGACGGAGGTAAGGCTGTCCAAAGAAGTTCGGGTAGACTCCTCTGAAAGTTGGCCCAACAAGCCTCACAAAATGCGATGTCTATGGTGGGGCCGAAGGTGGAGTTTTCAATTCTTACCGAAAGTCTTAACAAAACCCGTCTCTGATGGGGGCATTTCTCGCCGCGCGCATGGCCGCACAACACCGCTGTGCACATGCATCGCGAGTCTTGCATTTTCAGTCCGTCGCGGCCGACCACTACGCGGCTTGTAGAGGCTGCCCTGTAAAGCAAGCTGGGCAGCTCCGTCTCGCCCCTCGAGAAGTCCCATCATACGCCTGCAGCGCAAGCGTAAAAGAACTGCCAGGCTTTTTGGTAGTGGACTACTTTCGAAGGATGTCGAGTTCCGCCCGAACTTCTTCTAGCCTGTCCTGTCTCCGGTAGACATCCGCTTTGGCTGCGTCGTTCTGGACCATTTGTTGCCAATAAAGGTTGTTGGCGTAGTGAATGGAGTCCATTTCTGTATGCCACGCGGCAATTCGCTCTCGACATTTAGATTCGGTCTGCATCGGGAGTCGGCCTTTACTCAGCGATCGGCCACGGTACGAAGAAGCTCAGGTGTCAGGCGCCAAGTACGTTTGTGAGTCTCGGCAGGCTTTCCAGTTTTTGTTTCGAACTTGGAGCAAGATCTGGGCACGCTAACGAAAAAACCTCTCTACGGAAGTGTTGCCGCTTGCTCTTTCACAATACCGTACTGCTTGAGCTTAAGGTACAGAGAACTGCGGGGAATTCCCAGTCGTTTCGCGGTGTTTTCGACACGCCCATTTTCAAGCGAAAGCACAGTCTGAATGTGTTCCCTCTCTAGCTCATCGAGGGTCATTACGCCAGACGTGGGAGCGAAAGTACCCGGAATATTGAGCGGGTCAAAACGGACTGAAGATTCATCTAGAGTCGCAGAACTTCCAAGCAAGATCGACCGTTCCAGAACATTGCGCAGCTCACGAATGTTTCCGGGCCAGGAGTACGCCTGAAGCTTCTGGATGGCTGCATCGGTTATCTCGACGGCGTTACCTATATCCATAGAAAGCTTGCTTAGTAGGTTGCGCGAGAGGAGGGGAACGTCTTCGCGGCGTTCGCGTAACGGCGGAATACATAAAGGAATGGTGCTGATTCGAAAATAAAGGTCATCGCGAAATTTGCCTTGACGAACCAGGGTCGCAAGATCTCTGTGAGTAGCTGCAATGAACCGAACATCAGCGAAACGATCGCGAATGTCTCCTAACCGCCGAAAGCGTTTCTCTTCCAGGACCTTTAACAGCTTCGGCTGGACCACCGGGTCCATATCTCCGATTTCGTCCAGGAACAGCGTTCCCTTATGCGCCGCTTCGAACAAACCCATCTTCGCCTGAACCGCTCCGGTGAATGCACCCTTCTCGTGTCCAAAGAGTTCCGTTTCCAGCAAGTCCCGCGGCAAGCCGGCACAGTTCAGATCGACGTAGGAAGCGCTGGAGTGGTTGCTGGACGTATGCAGCCAACGGGCGAGGACACCTTTTCCCGTACCTGTTTCTCCCCGGATCAGAACCGGGCTGTCAGCGTTGGCGACCTTTTCCGCAATTTCGCGTAGTCCCTGGATGGCACGGCTTACCCCAAGAAACGGATCTATAGCTTCGCGGCGTTTCTTCGAGTCTTCAACCAGCCGGCCCTGGCGGTTACGGCTGTTTTCCAGGCTCCGCTCCATCATCACTAGCAGCGTCTTCGGATCGGCAGGCTTGGTGAGAAAATTGTCCGCTCCCGCTTGGACTGCTTTTACAGCTAGGTCAATCGTGCCATGTCCAGTCAAAACGATGATGGGAACCGTGGCATCTGAGCCTTTGAATTTGTTGATGAGGTCGATGGCGTTTCCGTCTGGAAGGACATAGTCCAAGATCACCAAATCCGGACGGGAAGACTTCCACATGTACTCGGCTTCGGCACAGTTGCCGCCACAGGAGACCTCCATGCCGTTCTCCTCAAGGATCTCCTTGACGGCGCACAAGAGATTTCGCTCGTCGTCTACGAGGAGTACGCGCGTTCGTTTCATCGCAACAAATCCTGTCTTCGCGGGATGAGCCGGCTCCGGAATTCCCGCGACTGAATATTCACAGCCGGTTTCAAACTGAGGGCAGGGGAAGTAACTATTACTGTTCACAAAAAGATACTCCCAAACGGCAGGCCTTCTCAGATAACTTTAGCGGTGGAGCGTAACCAAGGTAACTCGTGCCTGCACTCCTGGCCTCTGAGTTGGTTAGCGAATGATTGCGCGCGCATCCAGGTAGCCAGGATACTCGCCTGGCCGAGCCGCGTTTTCAGAACGCCGGATTCGACTGTACCCTGTTTGACGGTATTGACGCCCGTATTTCGACAGGACCAGAGTTCCGAGCAAGACCCCTGAGCTGGCCAATTGAGGTCCTCGGTCAGGAAAGCTCTTCCAGGTCGAATCGCCCATCGCGGGTCAGTGCCGATGCGGAGATGCTGCGTCCCGAGTCACCTACTAGTGTGTGGGCAGAATCGGGAAAGCAGGCGATAATTTAGCGAAATCGAACTTAACGTCTGCTGGAGCAGCGGCGCTCGAAGTCATGAGGAAAACAAGTTTGCACAAGATTGAGAAGATTCAGACTTTTCATGTCCGGCACTAATTGCGATTCTAGGGTGCGGAATCGACTCTCAGAAAACAAAGCTGACTTTCTGTGAACTCAGGAACATGCACCGACGCGCTCTCTCCATCACGTCATTCGTCCTGGCTCCTGCGACATACCCTGCGATGCCCCACGAAAAACTGAATTCGCAGCCAGCTTCGGCCTCGGCGTTCCATCTTTCGGTGAGGGTTCCTAGGCGACCGATTGCGTTTTCAGCCTGCTGCTCTGTGGTATCTGGCATGACCACTACAAATTCGCTGGTGCGACTTCGAAAGATCGCATCTGATCCCCGGAATGTGCTTTTCAGCAGCCGTGCCGCGTGGTAGAGAGCCTGTTCTCCTTGTTCAATGCCCGCGCGCTTCTCGATTGACTGAAAATTATCCAAACTGATTGTCGCGAAAGTAAGCGCGGTTCCAAGGCGATTTGCCCGAGCGATCTCTTTCGCCACCATCGGGTCAAGTGCGCAGGAATTCAGGAGTTGAGTGACCGGATCCAAAAGAGAAAACGCTTGTAGATGCTCGCTCATAACGAACTCTTGCACGAGAGCTCTCCTTGTGGCATTCAACTCCTTCTTTTGAGATGACACATAAAGGCTGAACAACAGAACCAATGAGATCATTCCCCAAAAGAGTTGTGGAAGGTACTTGAAGTCGAAGTGGAAACTCGCATTATTCCATGCCAGGCTGGGTGCGATGACCGCGGCGAAACCCGTGGCCAAGACGAGGATCACGACAATGGATATCGACCAAAGGTGCAGGTCGCGCCTGGAGGTGGTCTTCATTTGCTCCTGAAGGTATTGGATACGATGCGAACGAAGAGCCACATTCTCTCCTCCCGAGCCCGTGGATCCTGCCGTGGGGTCAATGTTTGCTATTTCAGTCCTCAAATATTTGCTCATGACTCGTCTCCCCCGAAATGTTCCATTACTTGGATTCCCGGTCTTCCGCACCAAAATCCTTAAGTTTCCTGTACAGCGTGGTTTTGCCAATCCCAAGCAATTGGGCTGCGAGGCGCTTGTTGCCTCTGGCCTGCAGCATGGCTTCCAGAATGCTTCGCTTCTCAATCTCATGGAGAGGAACCACTCCCACATTGGCGAGACTGATAGATCTTATTTCTTTCGTCCCACGAATCGATCTCGGTAGGTCGAGCAGCCCTATGATTGGCTCTCTTGCCGCACTGCACGCATGCTGCATACAACCTTCCAGTTCGCGGACATTACCCGGCCAGTCGTACATCAGCAGTGCTTTGAGGGCTTCCTCGCTCATTCGGTATTTGCGCCCCAATGCATTGGAGAGCCGGGATAGGAAGCTACACACCAGTAGCGGAATGTCGTGGCGACGTTCCCTGAGCGGGGGCACTCGCAGGCTGAGAACATTTAATCGAAAATAGAGGTCCCGGCGAAAAGTTCCTTCCTCAACTGCGAGCTTTAGATCACGTGTGGTAGCGGCGAGAATTCGCAAGTGGCTTCCAGGCTGCAGAGAATCATGAATAGTCCATATCTCCCTGTCCTGAATCGCGCGCAGGAGCCGGCCTTGTGCGTCCAGAGTGAGGTCTCCAACTCGGTTCAAAAAAATGGTCCCACAGTATGCGGCAATGGTGTCGCCTTTTATATCCCCCGGTGGCAGGGAGTTGCCTATAGCGCCCGAGAGTTCAACTTGCAGTCCCTCCGTCGGGAGGGAAGCACAGTCCAAACTGGTAAATTGCATATGGCGTAAAGGCCCGCTGGAATGAATCGTTCTTGCGATCATTTCTTTCCCGGTTCCTGCTTCACCAACGATGAGCAAGGGATGAGTTGTTCGAGCGGCCCGCTGAACGATTTGATAGATCTTGTGTATCTCTGGACCGTCGCCGACAACATTACCCAGCGGTACTCGAAGGGTCGGTATTCTCAATCTAGGCATGTCCGACATCAGTTTTGTCCTCGGTGGACCGAAACACCTTGCGTCGCACTTGCTCCGCAATGTCTACTCTTCATCTTTAAAGCGAGCATGGACGACTTCAAGTGCCGCCGCCGGCAGAGGGCCCTCCACACGATTCCTTCCGTTTTCTTTGGCTCGGTACAGGGCCTGGTCTGCATGGTTAATCAACTCCTCCACTTCCACGAATCCACTTACTGATGTGGATGCTATCCCGATGCTGACAGTCACGGTTCTGGTTCCGTTAGACGTTGTAACCGCCTTCTTGCTGACGGCTTGCAAGAGTTCCTGGGCCCGCCCCTCGGTACGCTTGAGATCACAGTCAGGCAACACCACCAGAAACTCCTCCCCTCCGTAACGGCCCACGTGGTCATAGACGCGCACTGCCGCCGTCAGCCTTCCGCTAACAACCTTCAAAACGCTGTCTCCCGACAAGTGACCCATGGAATCATTGATCGATTTGAAATGATCGATGTCGGCGAACATTATTCCTACCGAGCCCCCGCTCCTCCTGGACCGGGCCAGTTCTTGCTTCAGGACACCGATGATTTCCATTCGATTTTTGATGCCCGTGAGAGCATCGTGAGTCGCGGCAATGCGCAGCGATTCCTGTGTTTGTAGCAGTGTGCTCTGCAGATCGAGGATCCTCTTACCGGCGAGCACACGCGCTTTGAGTTCAGGAGCATAGAACGGCTTGATTAAGTAGTCGTCTGCTCCGGCCTCCATCGCATCGAGAAGATCCTGCTTGCTGTCCTTCGCTGTGATTAGGATCGCGTAGATGTACTGCCGTGCGCCGAGGCTAGTGCGGATCCTCCGGCAGAGCTCAATACCATCCATCTTGGGCAGCACCCAACCCAGCAATGCGAGAGTGGGAATTTCGGACTCACGTAACAAGTCCCACGCTTGGGCTCCGTCCAAAGCAAATACGCAGAGCAGCCCCCACTCCTCAAAGTACTTCTTCATGAGGGCACGATAGATCGGCGAATCTTCTGCGATCACAACTCGCATACGGAAGTGAGGTGCAATTGATTCGCCAGGTGGGGCGTTAAGAGACAACCTCCGCTAACCTCTTCGGTGCCGACGGTTTCCGCCGTTCGGACGTCGTACACCTAGATCAAAACGGCGTGCCCGAGTGTCCGCCGATTGGACACCCTTCCAGACTCTAGACAATCGAACCGTAACGATCCCGTGTTCTTTCTGGGACTTGCGACTGGCGATGGGATTGCATTTATCCATTTGCGGCGCGGTTGAGAAAGGTTAGTAACTGCGCTGCTGGGTAGATAAGCAAATCACGACGCCGCGAACGAATCGCGTCAAATCGCGTTCGAGGCAGTGAACATGAAGTGGAAGGAAACCATGAAACGACTCATTCTTGTCGCAATTTTATTCGCACCGCTTGCTGCTGTCGGACAGAACGAATCGGCGGGGTTAACTCCCGCACAGCCCTCCTGGACACCCCATCCGCTTCTGTTCAGCGGTCCCACGCTGATGAGCGGCGGATATCAACCGGTCGCTGAGCACCTGGGTGCGGGATTCTTGCTGAACTCCAGCAACATCGGCGGGGATTTCGAGGCACGCTACATGAATGCTCGGAAGACAAACGACAATACTGTGAACAACACAAAAGGGCATGAACGTTATCTGCAGGGCCGTTTGTTCTATAAATGGCACCGCGGCCTCTACTTCGGTGGCGGCGCACAATGGAGTGAAACCTACACCACGAACTACAAGAAAGAAGCTTGGAGGCCGACTTTTGGAATGGGGGGAGACTATTTTGGGGACAGAGTAAGTTTACGCTGGCAAGCGTTGTACATATTGCCCGGAACAGACAAATCCAATGGTCTACAAGGTCCCGAGCTTCAAATCTGGTTTCCTTCTCCGGTGTCGCGAAGTCACTTCTTCTACCGCGAGACCATCGGGCTATATGAATTCCATCAAACAGTCACTGATCCGAGCGATCCTCACCTGACAGCCCAGCAATTGTCCAGTCGATCGGTAACCTCGTTTCTGGATTTCACTTTCGGTTGGAGATTCTAAGCAGGATGGAGGAATGGATCAGGGAAACAGCATTTGTGGCTCGCAAGCAGTTCAAGCAAAATAGGGGCAAAACATGGTCCAGCGACTAACTCTCCAGGGGTATGCATGAAGGTCTTAATCATAGACGACAGCCGGTTTTTTCGTGTGGCTAACGAGCGCGCACTAGCCAAGGCGGGGTATTCGGTTATTACAGCTGCAGACGGCGAAGATGGTTTGCAGCTAGCACGTGCGCACAAACCTGATCTCGTTGTACTGGACATGCTGTTACCAAAATTGACAGGTCCTGGTGTGTTGCGGGCCATGCGGAAGGACTCGCAGACCGCTTCCATCCCGGTCATGGTGCTGACCAGCCTCCCGCAATGTAATGAGCGGAAGCTCTTGGACGAAGGAGCGACTTGCTACTTCCAAAAGGCGGGGCTAACTCTCGACAAAGGATCGGAAAAGTTCGTCGAAGCTGTGGAGAGAATGCTGTTGAAAACCAGTGCTGCAGGAGCCTGAGTTCTGACCCAAGCTCTTGTGGATTTACCTCAAGCTTCCGCTCTGTTTGCGGGACGGGGGAGCCGCAATCTGCAACGTTTTCTTCCATGCGTTGCAGACCCCCCAAGGAGGCGGCTCCCCTGAATTGTTCCAGAAAAAGTGGGAGCGCAATTGCTGCGGATTTGTTGGTCGCCAATGCGAACGTGAACGATGTGCGACGCGGACATCAGGAGTCCGGGAACGAGACTTTGTCCGCAGCGTTTTTCGAGTTGGCAGTTTAGATGCTGACAGTGTCTGTGACCAAATATGGTTTGGTGGTTCCCCGAGAACCAGTCTCTGGAGGTTGTTTTGTGAATGCCAACACAGGAACGCACGCCCTACGATTCAGGTCCGGCACACGTTGGATGGATCGGCTGGCAGCAGTCAACCAGGAGCTTTGGTTAGTGCTCTCCCTTTTTGTCATTGCTGCGATGCTGAACTGGATGGTTGCATCCCACGGTATAGTGCTCGGCTTCTACACCCTTCCGACACTGTTCTCAGCCTACGTTTATGGACGAAAACATGCCGTGTTGACGGCGGTGGGAAGTGTTCTTCTCGTAGTGGTGTTGAGCATCGCCAACCCAGTTCTCTTTGTTCGGTCTTCGGCCGGCGAGTTGAACCAGTGGTTTGATCTAACGGTGTGGGCTAGCCTCCTCGTCATCACCGCCTATTCCATGGGGACGCTGTATGAGCGGAAGGAAACCCACGTTCGAGAATTGCGCCGAACGTACTTTGGAGTACTAGCGATTCTTCAGCAGTTCGTTTCCAACGACAAGTACACCCACAATCACTCGAATCGGGTTGCCTTTTACGCGGTGAGCATCGCGCATCGGATGGGGTTTGATGCAAACAGAATTGACGACGTTAGAGCTGCCGCTCTGCTCCACGATATCGGCAAGCTCGACACCAGTAGAGAGATCCTGTACAAGGCGACCAGCCTGACTCCCGAGGAGACCGCCGAAATGCGACGACATGTTCGCAAAGGTGTCTCCATACTGGAGCCGGTAGGTGGATCGCTGGGCAGAGTGATCCCCATTATTCTCGCGCATCACGAGAGACATGACGGCTCAGGCTACGAGTCTCTCAAAGGTGAAGAAATACCTCTGGAGGCTCGGATCCTAGCAGTTGCAGATGCCTACGACACGCTGACTAGCGATCGTCCCTATCGCAGAGCAGTAACTCCATTCGAGGCCAAGCAACTGATCGATGGTGGTTCAGGAACGAACTTTGACCCCAAAGTGGTGGAGGCGTTCAGCGTGGCCTTTAAGGCACGGGAAATGGAGATACCGGAAGGGTTGCCTGTGTAGGAACCAGCCGGAGCCTTGACTGAAGAGAGAGTCGAAAATGTTCGAGGAATCTAGAGAATCCGCTCCGGTTCGAATTCTGCTCGCAAGCCGAAATGTTGCGACGATTGAATTCCTCTGCCAGCAAACGCATTGCCTTTCCATGCATATGGAGACGGCCTGTGATTTGGGCTCGGCGATGAGAAAGCTATGCCAGTCCAAGTTCGAAGGCCTCATTGTAGATTTCGAGTTAGGAGATGACGGGTTGCGGCTACTGGGGAGACTGTCCGGCCTGACCTCCAATCGACGAGCTGTTTCGTTCGCAATTGTTACGGATGAACGCCAGGCAGCGAGCGCGTTTCAGGCACCTGCGACCTTTGTGCTTCAGCGCCCCTTCGACACTCCAGTGGTCGTCCGGACTCTTCGCGCAGCGCGGCCCATGATGTTTCGAGAACGAAGAAGGGATTATCGCTACCCAATTGAGGTTCGGATGTTGATCCGCGCGGAGGGCTCCGAATTCGTGGGCAGTTCGGTCAACATCAGTGAGACCGGAATCGCACTTAGCTCTCCGTCACCGCTAAAGATCGGTGCACGAGTTCAATTACACGTAGAACTCCCCAGAATGGCGCAACCCCTGGTTGTGACAGGCGAGGTTTGCTGGAGCGACGAGGATGGACGCTCCGGGATCCACTTTCTGGAGCTTCACGCAAAGACTCTTGAACAGTTACAGCTGTGGCTCTCAGAACGGATGAGTGAACTGGTACCCGGTTGGTGAACGGGACTACTCGATTTCACGCAAGAAAGGGAAACGGCTGCCTCAAGCATTCGCGCCCCCTTCCAGCGGTCAAAGAAAGGGAAAGCTAAATGACGCCAGAAATGGTATTTGAATGCTTGGTCGTATCCGACGACATCCAAGTGCTCTCTTTAATGAAGTGTGCTCTCGATCGACTCTCGATCGACGTCGAGCGTTGTGCTAACCCAGTGAAGGGGCTGGAGCTTTTAGCGAAACGCGATGTGGACCTCGTCGTGTGCGATTGTAAGGGTGCGCCGGGTGAGATTGAACTCGTGAACGGAGTTCTAACCAGCGACCGCAAACGTAAGCCGACCGTCATAACTGTTGTAGATAGTCCGTTCTTGGCACTTGGCGCAAAGAGTGCCGGAGCTCATGTCATAATCCGAAAACCTCTGACACGGGAATCCAGCGCCCAGGGTCTAAAGACCGCTTATTCCAGGATGGTGCGCGAAGAGCGGCGCGCGGCGCGCTACGCAATCATGAGGCGGGTCCTCGCCAAGAACCAGCGTGGCGAACTAGTCCCGATCACCATCACCGATATCAGTGAGCATGGGATCGGCCTTTTCTCGAAAAAGAAGATCGATGTTGGCGAACTCTTAAGTTTTGAGCTGGCGCTTTCAAATGCAATGTCGATCACCGTCCAGGCTCGACTCTTGTGGACGCGACACAGCCTGGGGGGTGCAGATTTCGAGTGCATGTCCGACGCCGACCGGCGATTTCTCCACGGTTGGCTCGCGAGCAGAGTCAGACGCAACTAAGACTTGATCTATAGGAAATACAAAAATCAATTTCACAAAAACCAGCGGTCAAGGTCTCAGTCGCAGTGTTGAACTTAGTGGTTAGCTCGCGATGGTGCCAATCAGCGGGACGCCCCGAGGGCGCAGAAATGCCGGGAGCCACGGGATACGCGGAAGAGTCTCCGAAAGCAAAGGTTTCCGGGTCACCCGGAAGGGAGGAGAGGGCCTTGCCCTAGCATCAACTGGTGGCAGGAGTCAGCCGCCCCACCCAATACATAGGCTGACCGAGGCACTCCTGATCAGACTCCTTAACGTGAAAAACTCCTGGCTGTTGACGCCTCCGACTCGGATACTTTTCTTCTTCTTCATTCTTGTTGCTCTTTTCTGCTCAGCGGCCCACTAACTTCTGCAATTCTTCGGGATAACGAGCGCCTTGCAGCGGAATTTTCGAAGCTGCATTCTCGATTTGCTGGAAATCTTCGGGCGCTAGTTCGACGGCGGCTGCGCCAATGTTTTCCTCAAGACGGTGCTGCTTGGTCGTGCCTGGGATGGGAACGATCCACGGCTTTTGCGCCAGTAGCCAGGCAAGCGCGATCTGAGCAGATGTGACCTTCTTCTGCGCAGCAAATTTGCCGAGTACATCCACCAAGGCCTGATTCGCCTTCCGATTCTCTTCGGTGAAGCGAGGAACGATGTTGCGGAAATCGGTTTTGTCGAACTTCGTGCCTTCGTTGATCGCGCCGGTAAGAAAGCCCTTTCCCAGCGGACTGAACGGAACGAACCCGATCCCGAGTTCTTCGAGTGTTGGTATCATCTCCGCTTCGGGCTCTCTCCACCAAAGTGAGTATTCGCTTTGTAGTGCCGTGACAAGTTGAACCGCGTGTGCGCGGCGAATCGTCTGTGCTCCTGCCTCTGAAAGGCCGAAATGGTTCACTTTTCCCTGCTGGATGAGGTCTTTCACAGCCCCAGCTACATCTTCGATGGGCACGTTCGGATCGACGCGATGTTGATAGAACAAGTCGATGACATCGGTCTTGAGGCGTTTTAGAGAAGCCTCGGCAACTTCCTTTATATGCTCCGGTCGGCTATCCAGGCCAGCTTGCTTCCCGTTCTCGATCTTGAATCCGAACTTGGTGGCGATTACCACGTCTTTGCGGAAAGGACGCAGTGCATCGCCAACAAGTTCTTCGTTTGTAAACGGGCCGTACACTTCTGCGGTATCGAAGAACGTAACGCCGAACTCCACCGCCTTCCGAATGAGCGAAATCATCTCCTGTTTTTCTTTGGGCGGGCCATAACCGAAGCTCATCCCCATGCAGCCGAGGCCGATAGCCGAGACTTCCAGATTGCTTTTTCCAAGTTTGCGTTTTTGCATGAACTTCTCCTTTCGAATTGTCTTTTTCGTGGTCTGATCGGGCTACATTGCTGCCCTTGCGCGGTTTTGCTCGCGCCAGCGAGCGGGCGGAACTCCCTCCCAAGTGCGAAAAGCCCGGACAGAGGAATTTCCATCCTCATACCCCAGGAGGTAGGCAGCCTCATTCAACTCGAGGACCGGATTGTTGAGATACTGGCGAGCAAGTTGGTGGCGAGCTTCTTCTAAGACGCTCTGGAAGCTAGCCCCTTTATCTTGCAAACGCCGCTGCAGAGTGCGGGAACTGATGTGTAACGAATCGGCGATGTCTTCGATGGTCGGCCGTCGGCCGGTGAGCTTACGCTGGATGGCTATGCGGACGTGTTCGATAAAGTTCTCGTCTGCTCCGTCTTCCTGCTTCAGCTCTTTCTCGAACTGAGGCGTGCGCACCGATAAAAGCTCGGCATTCCGCGTTACGAAGGGACGATTTGCGTCCACGGTACGAAACACCATCGCGTTCCGAGGGTCTCTACCCACAACCTGGCAGCCGAAGTGACGTTCAATGGTCTTGGCGTGGGCGCGAGGATGCAGGAACTCCACGCGTAGCGGCGAAAGTCTTGTGCCCGTACCATGGCGCGCTATCGAGAGCATCCAGGAGAAGGCGCA
>WNFC01003752.1_pt1 | contig 23371 bp, 19 predicted proteins | sample 5400541 | NCBI WGS metagenome assembly WNFC01 (sample SAMN13153342, study PRJNA577476) | soil metagenome | isolation source: 120 cm saprolite under Douglas fir tree site 2 hole 2 replicate 1 | place: USA:California | collected 2015-04-18
CTTGGAGTTCAGCAGCCCGAAACGTGCGAAGAGTGCAGCCTTGGTCACGATGGGGGCGCAGGCAATCGGCTTCGCCGCCGCTTTGCTGCTCGGCGGCGCCTTGACGGAATACGGGCCATGGCCAACGCGCCTTTGCTTCCGGGTACTTGCACTTTTCCTCATCGTCCTTCTGATCGGGACATGGCTCTTGCCGCGTCATACACCCGGCGGTGCGACCGGCGACTGGCGCTCGCGGATGCCATCCGTTCCGAGGCATGTACGTCGGGCTTTCGGGGTGTCATCGACCGCCATGGTAGCGGCCTATACATTCGGCGTTCTGGTCCTCTCGCTCGGCGGTCAAGTTGAGCATGACCTGATCGGTTCACCCAACGCTCTTCTCAACGGCGCCGTTCTTTCATTATTTCCCATCGTGATGGGAGCGATCGGGATTATCGCTCGGACCCTCGCGCCGCGGGTGGCGCTGATCGTCGGCGCGCTGATCTCTTGTTCGAGCATGGTGCTACTCATCCTGGCAGTCAGCTTGCGCGATCTGGTTATCTATCTACTGGCGACGGCCGCCGCGGGAGGGGCGTACAGCCTGTTGTTTGTCGGCGGTCTGCAAATGATCAGCGCGGCGGCTCCCGAGCGCAACCGCGGCGGCATACTCGCCGCCCTCTATCTCTTGAGTTACCTGTCGATGGGCGCGCTCGCCCTCGTATTAGGCGCTATCGCGACAACGCGAGGACTTAGTTTCGCCGTCGATCTCGGTGCGGCAGCGATCATCCTAATGAACGTCGCCACGCTTGTACTCGCCACGACGCCATCCACCACGTCTCCTTCCACCGCTCCTCCTTCAGGCATGTAACCATCACGCGAACGAGAAGAAGGTCACGCTCGATCACTTCGACTGAGGGATCAATTGGGACCAAACGTGCAAGTGGGGTATCGAGTGGGATCTTTGTGCATCAACCTGAAGGGAGAATCTCATTAGAAGCAAGCTTCTAGTGATTTCCTAAGTTCGGAAGGGGTATGTAATTGGGGTTAGTTCCTCGTTACAGATCGTGATAGACCCGAAATGTCATGCAGTTGCTTTCACGAGACTCCACGATCACCTTGTAGCACGGATTCCGAATCGATATCTATCTCGGCTAGATCATCCCGCTCAGCGCTAACTGCTGGATCCGGCACATGTCACTCCGCCGCTTCCTCCAAAGGGAGCGATCGTGAAGGTCGGCAAACGACCAGGTTTCTGCGGTCCAATTATGGTCGTGTGCTGGCTCTTTTCGGCGCCGTCTCCGGCATGGCGATTGCGAACACCGAAAGCGCGATCACCGCGGCGGCACCGGATGTGAGAAAGGCCGCCGAATAGCCGAAATGGTCGACGATCTCGCCGGCAACGAGGCCGTTCGTCGAAGCACCGATGCCCTGGACGGTCGCTACCGCACCTTGCGCCATATTGTAGCGGCCGGTGCCCCGAATGAGGTCGGCGAGGACGAGGGGTGTCAATGCCCCGAAGATGCCGGCTCCCACACCGTCCAGCAACTGGACGCCGATGAGCCAGGCGCTGTCGCTGGACAGTGTGTAGAGGGCCGCACGGACCGGCAGGATGGCGAAGCCGACGAGGAAGAGCGGCTTGCGGCCCCATTGGTCCGCTTTATAGCCAACCAGAAGAGCGATCGGCAGCATGATCAGTTGCGCGGCGATGATGCAGGAGGACATCATCGCGGTCGCCCAATCGGGATGAGCGAATGCGAGTTTCTGTCCGACAAGTGGCAGCAGTGGCGCGTTGGCGAAGTGGAATAGCAGCGCGCAACCGGCGAAGATCACAAGGGGGCGACATTCCACAATGACCTTCCAGCGTGATGGATTCGACTGGTCATTGTCCTTCACATCATGCGGCTCGAGCCCGCGCGCCCGCTCGTGATCGATCGCGCGCGCAGGGACGGACAGAACGGCCGCCGCCGCGAGGACTGAGAAGACGGGCACCAGCAGAAATACGGCCCGTTGTGAAAGGGCCCAGCCCACGCCGCCAGCTATCACGGCGATTGCGACGTTGCCGGCATGATCGAAGGCGCAGTTGCGGCCGATGCGACGAGCCAGTTGTTCCCGGGCGTAGAGACCAAGGGTGAGGGCGGCAATTGCTGGCCCGAACACGTCGCCGGCCATCGCGATAACGCTATTCGCGATTAGCACCGGCCAGAAGCTTGGAGCAGCGGCAATCACGGTTGCGCCGACGGCGAGCACCGCCAGTGCTGCAATCACGAGTCCCCGCTTGGCGCGTGTTGCATCGATCGCGGCGCCGACGGGTGTCTTCACGGCGAGCCCGAGCAGACCGCCAATGGTCGTAACCAGGCCGACCTCGGACTGGCTCCATTGCTGCTGCGTCACGAGAAAGACGTTGAGATAGGGGCCAAGCGCGCCGCGCACGTCGGCGAGAAGGAAATTCAACGCGTCCAGGGACAAGGGGCGGAAGCCGCTCGCTGCGGTCGGGCTATCGATGACTTCCGACATCGCTTGCCCTCGTTGATCGATGGTTGCAAGGAATGAACCCCGAACAGGCAACAATCGAAAGGACGAGCGCGGGCAGCGCGATGAAGAAGTTGGGATAACCCGCGCGATCCTCTCCGTTTTGCTTTTGCGGTCCGCGCTCACCATTTCCTTCCGTTCTTGTTTGGGCCAAGTTGCGTGCCGAGAATATGTTTTCTCGCGTGTGCGCCGATCGCGGTTGCATCATCGCCGTCATACCGCTCGACGTCCTTGTAATTCCCGGATTGGCTTGTCAGCACCTCGATCGTGTCCTGACCTTCGCCGCCTGCGGTCACGGCGCGCACGGTTACCTGATGCTCGCCATCCTCGACTTCGCTAGAGTTCCATTCGCACTGCCATACGGATGTGTCGCCGATGCGCGTCATCGGGCGTGCCGCGGCACCATTGATGTGGCACATCACCCGTGCCATCGGACCGCTGCCGTCGAAAATTTTGGCGCGGATCTGGATAGCGCCCGACACCAGCTGATCGGCTCGCGCCGGATCGACGATGAGCGGACGATCAGCCGGCGATGTGATCATGACAACAGGCAGCGGCTCTGTGAGCGTCTTGAACTTCCAACTCACCACGCCTCGATCGATGTTGGCGATCGAAAAGCCAACCGGGCCTTCCTCGATCTGGCCGGTGGAGCGGGTGGTGGCATAAATTGTATATCCATCATTGGCGAGTTCGTTGTAGTGCGTGTGCCCCATGTCGACCATCAGCACGCCGTGTCGGCGCATCAGGGTGCGGACAGCGGCGGAACTGTCGCCGAGTTCGCTCGGATAGACGTGATTGAAGAGCAGGGTGCGACGCTTCTCGCGTGTCGCAGCCGCAAGCTCGCGCGTCAGCCACACGAGCTGTTGGTCGCGCAGGCCGAAGGCGCCTGGCTCGCCCACCTCGGCCGCGTTGTCGACGGCATCGAGGAAAATCAAGCGATAATCGCCCGCTGTAACCGCCCGGACCGGATTTGGCTCGAGATAGCGACGGAACAGATCGAGGTTGCCGGTGTGGACGTCGTGATCCCCCGAAATGACGAAGAGAGGAATGACGAGCTTGTCGACGGCGCGCCGCACGAGGCGATATTGCTCCTCCGTTCCCTTCTCCGCATTGTCGCCGGGCAGGACCGCAAAATTGACGTGGCCCGCGATATGCGTATTGGCGTGATCGATCAACGCCAGGAAATCGCAGTAGTTCTCGGCGCGCGCGTCGGTGACATGCAGGTCACCGAAATGCAGCCAACTCAGGATGCCGGTCTCATCCAACGCCATGGCGTTGCCTTGGAATGTCGCAGCGCGGGTTTCGATGTTCTCGGTCATGGTCTGAGGGTTCCTTGTTGGTTCGATCCGGTCATCTGCGACCTGGTCATGGGCTCCATCTTGAGGTCACAGAAGCAAAACCCCGATGATGATCGTCGCGACGGTGAGGGGCGCGCCGACCAGGAAATAGCTCCAGAAGTCGATCTTGATCCCGTCCGCTGCGGCGCGCTGCGCCACGATCAGATTGGCGACCGAGCCCAAAAGTGTGAAATTGCCGGCAAGCGTCGAGGCCATGGCGATCACAAGCCAGGCGCGCTGCGGATCGGCCAGCGGGGCGACGAACGGCCTTAGCACAAGCACCGCCGGCACGTTGCTGACGAGGTTGGATAGCACCGCCGTGATACTGCTGAGCACAGCGGGGCTCTCGAAATGCTTCAAGCGCCCCGCGCTGGCGATCACGTCGGGCGTGAGGACGCTCTTTTCAATGCCGGCCACGACGACAAACAGGCCAGCGAACATCAGGAGCAGCGGCCCGTCGATCTCCTCATAAACTTTGTGTGCTTTCACGCGTCGGGTGAGGAGGAGCAAGGCGCCTGCGACGATCGCTACCTTGGCGACGGGCTGGCCGAGGAAGAAAAGCACCACCATCACGGCAGTGACGAGCGTCGACTTCGCCACCAGCCAGCCGTGATAGTGCGAGGCCAAGGTTGCGCTCGGGAGACGTTCTCGCGTCCAGTATTCGCGCGGATGAAACAGTGCTACCAGGACGATCGTGAGGACAAGCCCGATCCCTGCGACGGGCGCAAGCGCTGCCGTGAAAGTGCCGTAGGGGATGTGCGACAGATTGCCGATGATCATGTTCTGTGGATTGCCGGTGATCGTCGCCGTACTGCCGATATGCGATGAGATAGGGCACGGGATTGCGCTTGAGGGCCCGCGTCAGTTCAATCACGATTGGCGCCATCACAAGGCAGATGGCGTCGTTAACGAGGAAGGCCGACAGCACGCCGGTCACCACCACGACGGCGCCTAGCATGACGGCGGGGTGATGGGCTCTCGTCACGGCCCAGCTGTTCACCAGCCGGAAGAAACCCGACAGTCGCAGGTTGGCTACGACGATCATCATGCCCAGAAGAAGCGTGATCGTGTCGAAGTCGATCGCTCTGTAGGCGTCCTCGATTGGGATGACGCCGAAGGCCACCATCAGGCTCGCGCCAAGGAGTGCCGCACCGGCCCGATCGATCTGGAAACCGGGCAGCTTGCCGATGGCAACGACGACGTAGGTCACGACGAAGATGAGGACCGCGGCGATCCGCGACGCATCGTCGGGCCAGGTGATCGCCGCCAGAATGCCGTGACGCCAAACGAACCAGAGGCTGCCGGCCGCGATGACGCTGCCCGCAATGCCAGCCCACAGCAGTGTACGCGACGAACCGGCTTCGATGGTTCCGGCGTCAGCCGTGTTTTGCGATATGTCGATCCGCTTTGACACAGTCACCTCGACACGTTGGTGGGCATCGCCGATGCTCGGGTCATGCCGATCGAGGCGACATCGCGCTTCTGCATTTTCAAAAGGTAACTGTACGAGCCGAGCCCCGGCCGTTGGTGGTTTGAAAGTGTTATTCGTCGGGGACATGAGAAGATGCTCGCATGATCGAGATGGGCGGCGATGTCATTGACGCTGATCGGCATGCGTGCCGTTCGTCCCTCAAGATGAACGGCACACAGATGGACAATCATCGCGGTGGAGGCGGAGGAGGAGCCATTCCAAGTCCGCCTGCAGGCGCTATCTCCTGAGCACCAGGAATCGCCTGGGCTTGCGTCACTTGCGTTGAGCCGGCGCCGATCGTTTGCACGTCAACGACCCGCCCATAGCTGTTCGACAAGGCCCAGCCCTGCGCCGTGACCGACTGGCCCGGCTGCAGTACTGACGAGGCTTGCCAAGCCGCCGGGGGAGGTAGCTTGAGAACGGTGTTGTCGTCGAGCAGCGCACCGTTCACATCACCACGCGGACCATGCAGAACCTGCTGCACCCGGCCTTGCACCGTTGCCTGCTGGGCTCCCGGCGCCGGCTGGCCCGGAGGCGGCGGAGGTGGCCTCATGCCTGGAGGCGGCGGGCCTTGGTCCACGACGCTTTGACCGCGCTGGCCTGTCAACGCGGTGGCCACAATGAAATTCGGCACGTTGGTGCGCCAGCCACGCACCCGAACCGCTTCGCCTTGGCGCACGGCAGCCGCAAGCTGCGCGGACAGGTGCGGCGGCACGTGAACTTCGGTCCCGTCCGCCAGGATCATGCCTTCGAGATCGCCGACAGGCGTCATCGTGAACGCCTTCACAGTGCCCACGATATCGGCCTGCTGGCCCTGGTCAGCCGCTGCGGCCAACCCGGCCGGTGGCATGGGTGGCGGCATCTGGGCAAGCGCCGTTGTCGCAAGAAGGGCGAGGCAGGCGCTAGGAATGATAAGTTTTTTCATATCTGGTCTCCTTTCAAGTTGCCCCTTCCCCCGATCAGGTCACGCTAGTTCTTCGCACCGTTGGCGGTCCCGTTCGGCCGGTATGCCGGCTTCTCCTTTCTTCTTTACATTGGCTCCGTTTCACAGGCGTAAGGCTCAACGAGGTGGCGGAGGCGGAGGTGGACCCCGATCACCGGGTCTTGGCCCCGCTCCGCGTCCTGGACCGCCGGGACCGACCTCGACAAGTTGATCGGGCGAGGCACCGATCGCCTCCACCTCGACGACCGTCCCGAGAAGCGTCGTGGTACTGACGCCGCGCGCCGCAAGCGATTGACCGGGCTGAAGCAGAGTGAATTGGGAGGCCGCTTCGCGCGGCCCCAGCCGCAGGATCGTTCCGTTCTCGAGAATTGCGCCGTTGACGTCGCCGCGGGGGCCATGGAGCGTTGCCAACACCTTGCCGGTGATCGTTGTAACTAAGCCCCCGCGGTCCGGGCCTGGCGGCCCATTGTCGATGACAACAGCTCCTGTGGCATCGTTGGTGATGGTGGCCGCATCGATCAGCGGCAGAGCGAACGCCTTGAGGCCACGAACTGTCACAGTATCGCCCGGCCGGATGGCGTAGACGAGTTGGGCCGACAAATGCTTCGGCACCTTGACCTCGGTCCCATCGGTCAGAATGAAGCCGTCGACATCACCGCGCGGCGTCAGCGTGTATTGACGAACCGTTCCTCTCGTCTCGGGTAGCTGCGCGGCATCCCAGTTGTTCACCGGCACCGCCAACGCGACGCCCGTTATGGCCATACCGATCAGCAGAGCCAACGTGAAAAGTCGGCGCGATCGTCCGCTCATGACCAAATCCTTCCGGCTCTCGTGAGGGCCTTCGAAGGATTTAGCAAGGGGTGTGCCAGTGTGAGCGGTTAGCGAAAACAAGCTGTTAGCTGCGTTCGCCGCCGCTCAATCGTCGTCTTTCACGACAGTTGCTGTCGTTGCATCGGACACATCTAGATGAAGAAGGCCGTAACGCTGCATCTTTGAGTACAAGAGTTGGCGATGAACGTTGAGGCGTCGTGCCGCCTCCGCACGGTTGCCGCCGCAGGCATCCAGCGTCCGGCGGATCATTGCTTCCTCGAGCCGCGCGACCGCCGTCGGCAGATCGCCGGCGAGCCAATCGACAGGTAGCGCGGAACTTGTCCCTGGAATGTCGGAGGCAAGATCGAGATCGCCCGCATCAATGACGTTGCCGCGCACAAAAACGTTTGCGCGCTCAATCACGTTCTTGAGTTCCCGAACATTCCCCGGCCAGCTGTGCGACAACAGTCGTGCCGCAGCTGAGGCGGTCAACTGTTTCGGCCCTTGGGTGGATGCGGCGCGCAGGAAATGCTCAGCTAGCGGCAAGATATCGGCCAGGCGCTCGCGCAACGGCGGCAGGGTGATGCGAACGATATTGAGGCGGTAGTACAGATCCTCTCGGAAGCGGCCCTCGGCAATCCACTCGGTCAAGTCCCGGTGGGTGGCTGCAATGACGCGGATATCGACCGCTGCCGGTCGTCCGCCGACCGGCATGACGACCTTGTCCTGCAGCACACGCAAGATCTTGGCCTGCATGGCGGGCGGCATGTCGCCAATTTCGTCAAGCAGCAGGGTGCCGCCGTTCGCCTCACGGAAAGCACCGGTCCGATCGGACGCTGCGCCGGTGAACGCGCCCTTGACGTGCCCAAACAGCTCGCTTTCGAGAAGGTCTGCGGGAATGGCCGCGCAGTTCACCGCGATGAATGGCTTTTCCTTGCGCCGCCCGTGGTCATGCAGCGCCCTGGCGACCATTTCCTTGCCGGTGCCGGTCTCACCCAACACCAACACTGTCGCGTCGCTGTCGGCGGCAAGGCCGATCGTCTTCTGAACGCGCCGCATCGCCTCGCTGGAGCCGACCAACGTGTCTCCCTCGCTCCCACCTTCGTCAACAAGACGCGCAACTCGTGCCGTCGCAAGCATGCGCTGCAGGAGAGCGTCGAGATCGTCGCGTCCGATCGGCTTCGTGAGATGATCGAATGCGCCGAGCCGCATGGCCTCGATCGTGTTTTCTGCGCTGGCGAAAGCGGTGAGGATCACGACAGGTGGCCGCTTCGGATTCTCGCGCAACCGACGCAAGACTTCGATGCCATCCATCTCGGGCATGTGCAGGTCGAGGAGAATGGCGTCCACGGCCTCACGCTCGAGCTTGGCGAGCGCCTCCTGTCCGGACGCTGCGCTCAAGGGGTGATGGCCCAGGCCAGTGACGGTCTCCGCGAGGCTCTCGCGCAGGGCCTTGTCGTCGTCGACGATCAGGATGGTTGCCATGGCAGCTCGACCTCAAACAAGGCTCCCTGGGCAGTGGGGAGCAGACGAGCCTCTCCACCGTGGGCTCGTGCGATCTCGCGCACAATGGCGAGGCCGAGGCCCGTACCGTCGGCGCGTCCCGTGACGAAGGGTTCGAACAGGTGGTCGCGCAAAGCTACGGGAACACCGGGGCCGTTGTCGGCGACGTGGAACCGCACCTTTGTATCGTCGCGCTGCACCGAAAGCTTCACGCATCCGCCGGCCGGCGTGCTCTGGATCGCGTTCAGGACAAGGTTGTCGAGTGCGCGGCGCGTTTGCTCACGATCCAAACCAACCGTGCCGGTGTCTTGTGATGCCCGCGCGACCTCGAGCCGAACACCCTTGGCTGCTGCGAGCTCCCGATGAGCATCGGCCCATTCTTGCAGGAGCTTGGCGATGTCAGTCGGTGCGCGACATGGATCGGGGGGATGCGTCATTGTCAAGAGATTGCGTAGAAGTGCATCGAGTCGAGCGATCTGATCGAGAATCATGCGTAACGCGGCGTCTCGACGATCATCGGCACCGGGAAGCGCGTTCTCCGCCTTCAATCGCATCGCAGCGATCGGGTTGCGGATTTCGTGTGCAATGCCAGCCGCGAGGCGTCCCGTCGCAGCCAATCGCTCGGCGGACGCAGCCCGGCGGCGCGCCTCGCTGAGGCGCTGACCGGTTGCATTCAAGGCCTCGACTAGGCGATCGAGCTCCCGCGCGCCCGTCTTCTCCAGCATTGGCAAGTCCTCGGCATCTTGGTGTTGCAATGCATGCTCGAGACGGCCGATCCGGCGCGACCAGGAGAAGATAATCCAGCCGAGCCACAGGGCTGAACCAACGACTGAAAGCACGAGAATGCTGAGCCCCGCCACGAGCTGGTGATAGGCATCGCCGGAGCCGGTGAAAACCCGCGTCATGGTCCAGGCGGTTGCGTCAGACAATGGGCCGGGCAGCGGGCAGGCGTGAAGGACGAGAGTCTGCGTTTGGCTCGGTCGACGGACGGTGACGGGTTGTTCGTCCCTTCGAGCATCCGCATTCACCTGTTCGATCGCGCCGTGCTCGGCCTCGGGCAGATCGGTTTTGGGACCTGTTCCTTCGTAAGTCGGAAACGCATACGCCAAGGCACCTGCTTGCGACTGCCAGATGCCGCCTTCGATCCCGGTCGCGCGGGCGAGGGCGGCGGCTACGACCGCCGTCAGCTGTTTTCGCAGCTCCTCGTCGATCTGCAATGATGACGGACCATTCCAGCCTGCGGTCGCGAAGGCATATCGATCAGTGATGTCGCGACAGGACCGGGCGACCAGTTCCTGGGCGCGGCCCACCTGAGCTGCGGCGGACTGCCGAAAGGACCCGATCAGCAGGTAGCCCGTCACTGCGGCCGCGACCACGAGCATGAGCCAGAGGATGAACAGCCAGCCGCGGAGTGATCGCATGAAGTCCCTTGATCCGCAAAGAGTTAGAGCAATGCCATCACGGAACATAGCTGAAGACCCTAATCAGATCGAGATGGCTCTGCTTGCTAACCTCCTGCTGCTCTCGCCCGCCGGATGCGCCAACTCGGCATCACGCGTTTCCGGGACGCCGAACCAAAACACCAGAAATGCGAGAACGGCACAGGCCGCGAGAAACAGAAACGCCGCGGAATACCCGAAGCTGTCGACTATGTAGCCGGCAATGCCATTGCTCAACGCGGCGCCGAGCCCCCAGGATGCCCCGCTCGCTCCCTGGGCGAGATTGTAATGACCGGTGCCCTTCGTGAGGTCGGCAATGACGATGAAGAAGAGGGCGCCGAAAATACCCGCCCCGATGCCGTCCAGGATCTGAATGGAGACCAACGCATAGGGGTCCTCTGTCAGCGTGTAGAGAACGCCGCGGATTGGCAGCACCGCGAACCCGACAAGAAAGATCGGCTTGCGGCCCCACGCATCGGCTCTGTGACCGACGAGAATGGCCATCGGCACCATCACGATTTGCGCTGTGATAATGCAAGCGGCGATGAACAAGCTGCTGGCCCGCTGATTGCTTTGCGACAGCTTTTCGCCAATTAGCGGCAACATGGCCGCATTGGCGAAGTGGAAGAGTGTGATCGCGGCAGTGAAGAACACCAGGGAGCGGTTCTCGAACAGATCCGACAGTCGGCTCGGCTGATGTCCCCGGCCGCCGTTGTCCGAACCGCGAGCGACTTCGTGGTCAATTGCTCGGCCGTCGATCGCATAGACGGCGGCAATACTGGCGAGCGCGAGCGCGGCGATCAGCCAGAGCACGGCGCCAGGAGCAATGAAGTATCCGGAAAGCCCTGCGACGATGGCCGTTACGGCGTTACCGGCATGGTTGAAAGCCTCGTTACGGCCGACCCGTCGAGTGAACAGGCCGCGGCCGACGATACCCAAGCTGATCGCGGCAACAGCTAACGGAAAGATGGCGTCAGCGATTCCGCTGACCGCCTGTGCCACCGCAATGGACCAGAATTGCGGCGCGAGGGCCATCACGGCGGCCGCAATAGCCACCGCCAGGGCGCTGATCGCGATCAATGTCCGCTTCCAGTGAACGGCGTCGACGAGCGCGCCTCCCGGCCCGCGCGCGAGAACCGTTGCCACCCCCGCAATCGTCAGCACGACGCCGATGCGTCCGGCATCCCAACGCTGGCTCGACATCAGGAAGATCGCCAGGAACGGACCCAGGCCATCCTTGACGTCGGCAAGGAAGAAGTTGAGCCAGTCGAGCGGCCATCGACTAGCGGCGATAACATCTTCGCGACCGCGTTCAATGCTGGTCCGATTGACCGCGACCGCGTCATGGCTCGGGCCCATCACTTCCTCCCATTTCTCTGCATCAAGCGAGCCGCATCCGGCAAATGGCGCTGTGGCATCCGCGAGATGGAGTTGGTGCCGCCGACCCAGCCGACGGAGGCGGCGACGGGGGTGGCGCAACATTAGCCGCGGGGGGCGCGGGCGGCGGAGCGGCCGCAAACGTCGGCGGCAGGAGCGTAAAGTGACGTACGGTGCCCGTAGTCGTCGGAGTCAGCCAGGCCGGAACCCACGACAGGATCGGTCGAGACCAGACCCAGCTCGGCCTCAAAACTCCAGCTAGGTCGTCGCCGCCTCGCCAAAAACCCAGCGGTGGAAACGGACCAAAGGCGAGAAGCATAAGGATGACGCCGAACATGATGATCAGGCCGCTGAGCCAACGCCGCCACGTTGCTCGCAAAGCTGGAAGTGCGCCAAGCGCCCCCAAGACTGCGAACACGGCAAGCACGACCGCGATGATCCTGGACCGTGGCGGCAACGGTGGCAGAAGGAGTAGCGCGACGGCGAGAACCCCGATCAAACCAAACGCGCGTTTCCATCGGGCGTTGCGCTGGTCGTCGCTCGGCAAGTCGCTGAGCGAACGCCGCCACGCGGCTCGCAGTCGCGGAAAAATGCCGAGTCCCCCAAGGACCACCAGGATGGCGAGCATGACTGCGACTACGCGCAGCCATGGCGGGAATGGTCGCAAGAGAAGTAAGGCGATGGCAAGCAGTCCGATCGCACCAAGTATGATTGCCCATCGATTGTTACTTTGGTCGTTGCCTTGGTCGTTGCTCACTTGTTGGCCTCGCCGATTTGCTTAGCTCTGGCGTGCTCGGTGGTTCATATCGAGCCGAGCGGCGAGCCCCGACCCTCTCGGAGATATGGCAGGGCGACGGCGCGCCCACACTCGGAGGAGCCGGCGGTGGCGCGAGTGCGCCCGGCGAGGCCGCAGATCGCAATCGCGCGGCTACCGATTTGATACTTGCGAAATGCTGATTTCATTTTGACCTCCTATTAGCGTCCGCCCCCCGTTGGATCCCTGCTGAGGGATCAGCAAGCCACGTGCCAGATCAGAAGCGATTGATCTGAGGGGTTTTCCGCGCTTACCGACGCAGGGAGTGTCCGCATTTCCGACATGTGTTGTCGTCTCTTAGGACGCTCGGGGGTATGCAGGCGATCGTTTTCAAATCGTAAAATAACAATGCGGTGCTCGGATGCTGACGTTGTCGGATGATCGGTCCATTCACTCGACTTTCGACAACGACAGCGCTCCGGTCCTTGTTACCGCATCATCCTCCGCGGCGGCGAGCATCCGTTACCGCTGGCAAGCTGGAGCACAAACCGCTTCCTTTGGAGGGCTGGATCCTCGTTGGCCGCATCAAGAGCCTTCAGGTATGGATGGTCCGTGCTTTGCCAATTTGAAGCGCCGTCAAGGTCGGGTGCGTTCATGGGTGCGGACTATCCTGGCGGTTGCGGCCCATCCGGGTCAGTCGCAAGGCCCGAATGGTGCGAAGACTAGATAAGCGCCGCGCTCCTCGTTGTGGATAGTGATCTCGCGAACGCTTCAACCGCCCTATCGCCCAAACAAGAGCCTCCGGACTGTCAGCCGCTGCAAAATGAGAGCGCAATTCGGCTGGTTCTAGCGGGGACCGTTCGTCCGTGCCTGGATCAGGATCGCTATCATCCGGGCCGCAAGCGACAGTGCCACGCAGATCACAGCGACAAGAACCATCAACTGTTCGGCCCATCTCGCGCTTGAGAGACGGGCCTCAAGCAACCGATGCTCCGTGGTCCGCATCGCGCCCGCAACAGAGCGGATACGATCCATCGTTTCCTTCCCGGTGCTGCTTATGACCTTGAGCCTTGCGGGTTCCAGCCCTTCATTTCGGCGTGTCATGATCGTCTGTTGAAGTTCGCTCAGCTTCCCATCTGCGAGCTGCTGCAGATTGGCTATCTCGATCTGCTGATCGGCGTTGTCGGAGACAAGGCGGCCCAAGCCCGTCAGAGCCTCCGAAAGCTCCTGCTCCGCTGATTTGAATGGAGCAAGATAGGCATCGTCGCCGGTGATGATGAATCCGCGCTGGCCAGTTTCGGCGTCTTGCAGACGAAGCAGCACGTTGTCGATCCCCGACATCACCTGGAAGGTGTGATCGACCGCGTCACGATAGTTCTTCAGTAGAAGATTGTAGCTGAACGAGATCACGCCGCTGAGTAACAACGCCACGACGACCGGCAGAGCGCCGAGGAGGGCTTTTCGGGATAGAAGGATTTTGAGCGCCAATTTCATTTCGGTTTCTCGTTCCGTGTCAACGCATCATTGTCCGCCCGGTGCCCTGATATGACAGGGTCGATTGCTGTGTCGGCTTTTGCGACAACGGGCGTCCGGAAAGGCGACGCTGGAGCCAGAGCCAACGATCAAAAAGCTTAGCGAAAACACTACCTGTATCCTTGGCATGGACCTTGCGAGGACGTCGGCAGGACTGCTCGACAGTCGAACCCAAGGAGCTTCAGCATGCACTGGATCGATCCCGATCACCTGCTTGAAATCACCGGCACCCTAGACCAGTTTCTGGTCAACAAACACGGCGAAGCCGATGGGTTTCTCCTGACTGACGGAGGCGAGGTGCATGTGCCGCCGCATCTGTCGTCCCGGCTTCTGCGCGATCTGCGCCCCGGCAGTCAGGTCAGGGTGCGTGGGGTCCGTCCCCGCGGCGTGCAGATGATTGCCGCCATCGCGATCGATACCCCACAGGGGCGTATCCTCGACGAAGGCCCGGACGCCCGCGACCACGAGGACGCGTTCGAGAAGGCCAAGCTCGGCCCGATGAGCGCGCAAGGCGTTGTGAGGCGGCCAATCCACGGACCCAAGGGTGAGGTGCGCGGTGCAGTTCTCGAGGACGGGCGCATTATCAGGTTACCGCCGCACGAGGCCAACCGGTTCTCCGATCTGCTCAAGAAGGGCGCGAAAATCTCCGTCACCGGCGAAGGTGCGGCGACGTCATTTGGCACGGTGGTCGAGGTACGCCAGATCGGCTCATCCGTCGAGACGATGAAGCCTGTTGGCGCGAAGCAGCTAAAACACGGGCCCGATCACAAGGGGCCGAAGCATCACGGTAAAAAGCACGGGCCGAAACATGATTCGAAACATGGGCACGAGGAGCATACCAAATAGCCGGCGAGCGCTGCACGTCGAGCGATCATTTGCCTCCCGTGCCCGCTCGACAGGCTAATTATACCACCGTGAGGTCGTCGCATGAACCGTGCAACGCTCATCACTATTTTTGTTGGCGGCGTTCTTGCAGCTGCGTTGATCGGATTCCTGTTTTTTAGCTTGCAACCAGCGACGCTACGGATCGCGGTGGGACCACCGGGAAGCGATAACGTAAAACTCATCCAGGCGGTCGCCCAGGCATTCGCTCGCGAGCCCCGTTTTGTTCGATTGCAGCCAGTGGTCACTGACGGAGCTGGCGACAGCGCCGCGGCCCTGGGCGAAGCCAAAGTTGATCTTGCCATCATCCGAACTGATGTCAAAGTACCAAAAGACGCCCAATCGGTCGCGATCTTCCGCAAAAATCTCGTCGTGCTCTGGGTGGCCAATGGGTCGGGTTCGAAAACTCCGAGAAGAGATTCAAGTATCAAGAAGATTGAAAATCTGGCCGGTCATCGCGTGGGAATCATCGGAAAAAATCAGGCAGATGTGGATCTGCTCAAGAATATTCTCACGGAGACTGGCATCGCCCCCGAGAGGGTCGAAATCCTGCAATTCGGCTCAGGCGAGATTGGCGAAACTTTACGCAATCAAAAGATCGATGCATTTATGGCAGTTGGTCCCATCGAAAGTCGTCTCACGTTAGACGCGATCGCCAGCACGACCCGAGCGGGTAGTTCACCAACGTTTTTGTCAGTCGATGCGGCTGAGATGGTGGCTCTGAAGTATCGGTTTACGAGTCGTCGAAGATTCCTGCCGGCGCACTTGGCGTTAATCCAATGCGGCCTGACAGTGATGTCACCACTCTTGGTGTGAATCATCTGATCGTCGCGCGAAAAGCAGTGTCGGACACCACCGTGACGGTGTTTACCAAGCAACTGTTCGCTGTTCGTCATTCTCTGCAGAGCGATTTACCAGATGTTACAAGGATAGAAACTCCTGACACCGACAAGGCCGCCGCAATCCCCGCGCATCCGGGTGCAGCGGCCTATATTGACGGAACCGAGCGCTCGTTCCTCGACCGTTACAGCGACCTTATTTGGCTAGGATTGATGGCTTTATCGGGTCTCGCGTCCGGGGGCGCGTGGTTGCGGAGCTATCTTCGAAGGCGCGAGCCGACGCACAACGTATGCTTGCGTAGTCGCTTGCTCGATATGATCGCGGCCGCTCGCGAAAGCGAGTCCATCGAAGAACTCGATGAGATGCAGAAGGAAGCGGACGAAATCCTGCGGGACATGTTGAATTGCTTCGAAAGCTGTGCCGTTGCAGAAGATGCCCTCTCTGCGTTTAACATCGGTCGCGGCATTCGGGCTACCCATGCCGAAGTTAATCAGAGTGACTCCATCGGCGGTCACGTTGAGCATCGGCCGATCCACGCCCTTCACCAAAACGCCGTGCAACGTTCTCCGAATTCAGCAAGCGGGATGCCGGTGTAGCGCGGCAGCCAGTTTTCTACGATGTCTTTTTTGTCCTCCATTCTCTTTGGCATCAATTGGTGTAACTGATGTGGAGAACCGCTCCCCGTTCAATTTGACACACAACGACTCCTTGGCCGATTTTATCGCTGCGTGCTGGCCCGGCGCCGTCTACGACAGTGGCTCCGCATCTACGCAGCAACGCGGACGTGATCGGTTTGATCCCGGATCATGCTTAGCAAGAAATGAGACTCGCCATCCTGGCCGGCGATCGGAAGACGCCGGACCGAAACCACGCGCTTGCCGTTTCCCGGCGTATCAATGGTATGCTCGCCGGCCTCGAATTCCCGGTTCTCAGCCAGCAATTGCGCGTCATAGCGTTCTATTAACTCAGCGGTTGCTTGCGGGAACAGCTCCCGCGCTGTCTTTCCCATGATGTCCTGCCGAGATATGCCGTAAAGACATTCGGCTGCCCGATTGGCGAAGACATATCGTAGGCTTCTTGCATCCTTGGCGACGATCGCTTCCGGCACATTTTCGATTACGGTGAGCAGAAGCTTCTCGGTACGCTCGAGTATTCGTTGAACCCGTCGTTGCTCGGTGAAGTCCTCGTGGGTCGCAATCCACCCCCTCCGTCCATCGCCCGCTCGGAAACGCGGACGACGCGCCCGTCGGCGAGTTCGATCTCGTTCACCGACGGCTTTCTCTCTACAATTCCGGAGAGAATCTTTGCTACGTAGTCATCGACGTTACCGGAGAACAAACCAATCTTGGCCCGATGTTGTACGATCTCCTTGAGGGAGCACCCGGGCTTCGACACCTCCGGCGGAACGCCATACATTTGCCTGTACGGTTTGTTCGTCACGAGCACATTCGCTCTCGAGTCGAGCATGATAAGGCCCTGGGCCATATTGTTGATCGCGGCATCGAGCTGCCACTTTTTGGCATGGTACCTGTCATCAAGGCTGTCGCGTTCTCCGAGAGCTTCGTCACGTTCCCTTGCGGTCGCAAGCTCAAGCTCCTGAAGCTCCAGAATACGACACGTAGCGTCCTGGAAATTCTGAACCGCGTGAGCGAGGCGTCCAATCTCGTCCTTACGGCAAATATGCGGAATTATGAGTTTCAGCTTCCCTGCAGCGATCCTGTTGGTCGCCTGAGTGATTTCCAGCAACGGGGCGATGACAGAGTTTCTGATGGCAAGCGCCACGAGGCCTGCAAGCATCAAGGCGCTGCTGCCAAGAATGATCAAGTACCACGAGGCAAGCTGGCTTTGTTCGCCCAGCTGCGTAACATGCCTGGCGCGCTCGGCATAAATCCTAGCGAGGGCTTCGAGGTCTTCGTTGAGTGCAGTACGTACACTGCGATTGGCATCGTTGTCGCCCCATTCGCGGCCCGCGGCCGGGTCAATCTCGTTGGCGCGCCGGACGAGTTCGTTTCGGAAATTGATAAATTGAGTTATGCGTCTCTTAAGAACGGCAAACTGTTCGGCGTCGTCGGCGCGAACGGCCTCCTGCCACTCCGCCACAACGGAGGCGAGTTCCCGATTGCGTTTGAGAAGAGCGTCGCCGTATCGCCCAACAATCGCGCGTTCGGTCGACATATAGATTCCGCGCGACTCCATGACGATTGCATAAATCAATCCGTTGACTCGCTCGACGTTGAGGGCCGCACTTGCGGAAGTCGCTAGATCCTGCCGAAACGCCGTTTGCAAACGAACCGAATGAATTGAAGTGAAGAGCAGGAGAGCTATCACGATAACGAACAATCCGCCGATCGCGTATGCTTTCCCGCGGATTCCAATGCGGCGAAATTCGTCCACCGTATCGAGCCAAAGGGTTTTCATGACACCGACCTCGCTAAGACAACCTCGAACAAGCTCAAATTGTTAAGTACAACAGTCAAACCCGCGCGATCTCAAGAAGGGACGTGGGCATCGGCGTTCGCGACAGTCGTGCGAAACCTGGGCCCCGTTGCGGAAACGCCCGGCTCCGGCTGAAGTGCGGGAGCAGCGACGCACGGAAGCCGCAAGAGCTCCGCTATTTTATCAGCCGCAACGGGCTTGCTGCACAAGAAGCCTTGGATTTCGTCGCAGGCGTGTTCGCGCAGGAAATCCTCCTGCTCGCTGGTTTCAACGCCTTCGGCGATGATCGTTAGCCCGAGGGCCTTGCCCATGCCAATGATGGCTTGTGCGATGGCCTTGTCCTCCGAGTTGTGCGGTAGTTCGCGAACGAAAGACCGATCGATCTTGATGGTATCGATAGGGAACCGTTTCATGACAGACATCGACGAATAACCTGTTCCAAAATCATCGATCGCGAGCCGCACACCCCGGCTCTGTATCGCGTCGAGCAACTGGACTGCCTTGTCAACGTTGAGCATCACCATGCTTTCCGTGATCTCGATCTGGAGGAGCTTGGGATCCATTCCACTGGCAGCAAGGGCATCATCGACATCTCGCAACAAGTTCTCGTCGGAGAACTGCCGCGGCGAAACGTTGACGGCCACGGACAAAGGTGGAAGCCCGTCGCGCTGCCAGGCCATATTCTGCGCGCACGCCGCTTTCATGACCCAACGGCCAATCGGTACAATCAGGCCGGTTTCCTCGGCCAGCGGAATAAAGCGGTTGGGCGGCAACATTCCCAGATCGGGATGGACCCAACGCAACAGGGCCTCGACCCCGGCGATCTCTCCGGTCGCAACGTTTCGCTTCGGCTGATAATGCAGGCAGAGTTCGTTTCGCTCCAACGCATACCGCAGGCTCGTTTCCAACGTCAGGCGATCGATGGATTCCGTTTTGATCTTGTCAGAGAAGAACCGGATGTCGTTCTTGCCCTCCTGCTTGGCAAGATACATGGCGCTGTCGGCGTTCTTCATTAACGCCAGTTCATCCGCGCCATCGTTCGGGAACATCGCAATGCCGATGCTCGCGGTCACGCGGCATTCGTGACCGTTCAGCTCAAGCGGTTTGCAGATCACGGACAGCAGATCGCTCGCAGTCGTCGCGGCCTGTTTGCATTCCGCAACCTCGTCCAAAAGAACCACAAACTCGTCGCCGCCGAGCCGTGCAACCACGTCGCTTGCACGCACGCCGCTGCAAAGCCTGCCCGCCATCTCGACCAGCAAGGCGTCACCCGCCGCGTGGCCTAACGAGTCGTTGATGATCTTGAACCTGTCGAGGTCGATGAACAGGACCGCGCATTGCCGCTGATAGCGACGCGCCGTCCTGATCGAAAAGCCCAGCAACTGGTTGAACATGGCGCGGTTTGGCAGATCGGTCAGGTGGTCGTGTGTGGCCAGATATTTAATGCGCTCTTCGGCTCTTACCTTCTCCTCGGCGCGATCGAAATTCTCCAGTGCGAATGAGACATTCCCGGCCAGCCGTTGCAGAAGCTCGACGAACTCCGGCGTGAATGTATTAAGCTCCGCGGACATGAAGAGGAGGACGCCGACGGCCTGACCACGGCTGAGCAAGGGCAATGCCGCACCCGATCTGGCGCCGGTGACGGCGACGATACCGTGAAAAGCGCTACGCTGCTGGTCTGCGAGGTAATCGTTGCTGATGCAAGGCTGGCGTGTGCGGAAGGCAGTTCCTGTCAACCCTCGTCCTTCAGGATGTGCGGCCGTGATCGCGACCTTTACGGTCCTTGAAAAAGCCGCGCTCGGCCCGGTCGCAGCGACAGTGCGAAGGAAGTCACTTCCAGTCTCCGCCAAGGCGATGGTTGTTGCAGTAAACCTGCCGCCAAGGACGGCAGCGTCGCACACCAGTTCGAAGAGCTTTTCGCGCGTCTCGGCCCGCAGGATCGCCTCGTTCGTCGCGCTCAGGGCTGAGACCATGCAGGTGATGCGATCTTTTTCCTCCTCGCTCACCAATTTATCGAGGGCAAACGAGACGTTCTCCGCCATTCGCTCCATTAGTCGAACAGCCGCGTCATCGAACGCGCACAGCTCCGCGAGAAGAACGATAAATACCCCGTCAACGGATCCGTTCCTGAAGATGGGGATAGCGGCAGCGGCACCGATATCGGCGTGCATTCCCATCTCACGCCAAACTCGTACCCGCTCGTCGTTCTGTGGGTCATTTGTGAAACACGAATGCCCGGAATGAAACGCAAAGCTCATGAGGTCTTGCGCGTCGGCAGGGGCTGCATCCGCTGATGCTTCGAGTCTGCTGAACATCTCGATGCGTTCTCCCGCGCCGGCGGCGTATCGTAACCGGCCGTCGGTCTCGGCTACAAAGATCGACGCGGCGACGAACTCACCGCCTTCGTCGATAGCGTCACAAACCCTCTGATGCAGTTCTTTGCGCGAGGTTGTGCGCAGAATGGCGTCGTTGGCGGCGCTTAGTGCGGCAAGCATCCATGTTGAATTCGTCTGCTTTGTCATCGCGCGCTCCCAAGAGAGTGTCTTGCTTCCGAGGGTAGAGAGTGCGCGTCTAGTATATAAGTTGCAGTTATCAAACTAACTAAACGCGGAGTGGAAGTGGCCCGTCGCCCGAGCACCAATCCCAAAGAAAGGTGGTAAACAATGTGTTGAGGAATTGGTGGGCTTGGAGTGCCCTTTTAAGGGGGCTCGCACCCACCGGCAAAAGGCTTCGGGACGGACGAGCATCGGGCTTCAATCGCCATTCTGGCAGAGCGAAATTCCGCAGCGATCTCGATCGCGGAGAAAGCTGAGAAATGTCAGAACCGCCCTCTACCGATGTGAACCTGCGAAATCTGGGCCGAACTGAATCCAACGTTAGCCTGGCGCCTCACGATACGAACCACATAGGTGGGAGACGGAGGAGAGTTGGTCTGGCCACGGCGATTGCGACCCGCGGTACGAGGGCGGCGCCGAAAACGCGCCCTCTTTCGAGTCTCCGCGATATCGGTCGCTTTCGCCCGACCTAAGGTTCGTGGACTTTCGAGCTGAGCTCGCTCAGGGGCTCACGAAATGCCTCACGCGAAAGATTGGATGAGGTATCGCGGGTTCGGTTGCCCGAGAGCGCCAATCCAACTGTTTATGGAATCGATCGTTGCCCTGGGCCAGCGACCTTTCGACCGACATCGTCAGTTGCCAAGCTTTCTACACTCGGCGACGATTTTCCTCCAGATTGCTTACTCGCTGGAATCAGGCAGAGCCCGAGCTCAAGTCCGCGCGCACATACCGCGCTGAAAGATAAGGAAAATCTGGCGCACCCGACACGATTCGAACGTGTGACCTTTGCCTTCGGAGGGCAACGCTAAGCGACTGCCTGAAATAGCAATCTGAGATGGTTGCATGTCCGGGATTTAAACCTACTCAGCGGATAGCTCAAACGTACGCTGGTAGCGTACGAACGGCGGTTCTTGGAAACTTTGAAGATGCCGCGTAGCGAGTTGAGTTACGCTGCCCGCCGAAAAGAAAACAGGACCCCACGGTAGTGTGATGTAGCGGACCACTGACTCGAACCTCCGACTGCTCAGCCAGCCCCCCGCAAGTACACGCGCATCGAAAGATCCGAAGCTGCAGCGAGCCGTTCTCGCTGAGAACGCCGCAATGAAATCGCAACGAATTGGGTCTCTCTGTCCACCCCGCTGGGCAACGCGGGACTGAAATGCAGCGTGACCGATACGTCGGGCGCGGGGTCGCGGCGAGCGTGCTGCGACGGGCCAGGGCAGGAGTTTTGCAAACGTCTCAGACGTGGCCGGAAATAGCCGGATCAAAATATAGGGAGTTTGCAAAACCAGGTGAGAGATTTCAAAGGCTTAGCCCGAAAGCCGTTGTGCTACCGTTACACCATTCCCCAAGAGTTCTGAATAATATCAGAGACTTGACCGGTATTCTTAGAGTTCTTGCGTCGGACCAAACAAGATCCAGCGCCGAACGTCGCGCCGTTCTACTCGTTCCCTCCCGGCCTTTGGTGCGAGGGTGGCGGCAAAGCCGCGGCAATTCCCGGGCGCGGTTGGCATCCCGGTCAACGGGAATCCGGCGCATGAGCGTGTATTTCGAGGAGCTGGATTTTCGCCCCACCGCGATGGGCGTGCTCAGCCTGCGGCGGCGGAGGCATCTCGGCTCCGGCCTCGACATCTACGAAATAAAACTCGGCGACGCGTTTTTGATGTCGAGCCAGTTCACGGTCGCCGAGATCGAACTGGCCCGGCTCGGATTGGCGGCGCTGGCGCGCGTGGATATCGACGTCGTCGTCGGCGGCCTCGGGCTCGGCTATACGGCGCAGGCGGTGCTGGAAAATTCGCACCTGCGATCGCTCGTCGTGGTCGATGCGCTGGCCGAGGTCATCGAATGGCACCAGCAGGGCTTGCTGCCGCTCGGCAAGTCGCTGACGGATGATCCGCGCTGCCGTTTTGTCCATGGCGATTTCTTCGCGATGGCGGATGCCGAGGATGGCTTCGATCCCGATGCGCCCGGCCGCCGCTTCGATGTGGTGCTGGTGGACATCGACCACTCGCCGCAAAAGCTGCTGCATCCGCGCCATGCCGCGCTGTACACGCCGGAGGGGCTTGCCCGGCTTGCCCGGCACCTGCAACCCGGCGGGGTGTTTGCGCTGTGGTCGAACGACCCTCCGGATGATGAATTTAGCGCCGCGCTGGCTGGCGCCTTTGCAACATCGGCTTCGCATGTCGTGACCTTCGACAATTCGCAAGGCGATCACGATGCCAGCAACACGGTCTATGTCGGGGTCAAGGCTGATCTGCCTATCCAGAAGGCAATCAACAAGGCAGCGCCATCAGCCGATTGATTGCATAAGCCGATTGATTGCATAGGCATGTGCGCGGTCGGAAACTTGCCCCTGTGAAGCGGGCATGCGATGAGAGGTGAGCAAATACCGGAAGCGACGGCGGTGACACATCGCGCATCCTCTTCTCGGCGTTGGGCGTTGTGTGGGAAACGTTTCGGAGACTATCACCATGAGATTCAAGCATATCCTCGGGCCGCTTTGTGCTGCCTCGATTTCGGTTATCCTGGCAGGCCATGCTTTGGCGCAGGACCAAACCGTCAAGATCGGCGCGCTGTACCCGATGAGCGGCAATTCCGCCAGCGTCGGCGTCCATGCCAAGGCCGCGATCGAAGTCGCTGTCGATATCATCAACAACGCGCATCCTGAACTCGGTGATTTTCCGTTGGCCAGGAATGCCGGCCTCGCGGGGCTCGGCGGCGCCAAGGTCGAGGTGGTTTTCGCCGACAGCCAGGGCAGCCCGGCCACCGGTCAGAATCAGGCGCTGCGGTTGATTACCCAGGATAAGGTGATCGCGCTCAACGGTGCTTTTCATTCCGGTGTCACGCTGACGGCGAGCGCGACTGCCGAAAAATACGGAATTCCGTTCCTGACCAGCGAGTCGGTTGCCGCCAACCTGACCGAGCGCGGCTTCAAGTGGTTCTTTCGCGTCACACCTATCGCAACCGACTTCGCCAGGATCTATTA
>WNFC01002124.1_pt1 | contig 23360 bp, 29 predicted proteins | sample 5400541 | NCBI WGS metagenome assembly WNFC01 (sample SAMN13153342, study PRJNA577476) | soil metagenome | isolation source: 120 cm saprolite under Douglas fir tree site 2 hole 2 replicate 1 | place: USA:California | collected 2015-04-18
CATCCGGGCACGCAGGCGGGTCCTGTCCGCGCTGGAACCCGTGTTCTGGCCATCCTGCGCATAGAGATAGAGCGGCAGGCGGCGCGGGCCCAGCGTCGGGAAGGCCTCTACTGCCGACCTGAAGCGCGTAATGTCGGGAGCGGCGCGCGATAGGGCTGCAGCCTTGACCTCGGCAATGACGAAGGAATTGCCGACGGAGGCGACGATCGGTCGATGCGCCGTCACAACGACGTCGCTCACGTCGAGGCCGACACAGCCGGCCAGCAATTCGACCGGCATCTCGGCGCCGAGCGACAGCGGCTGCGGGGCGGCGATGGTGACGGCGTGGAGTTTCCCGCCTTTGCCGTCGCGCTCGACGCGGACTTCGACCAGGCCGGCAATTTCCTCGAAGCGCAGCACGCTGTCGCGATCGCGTCCGAGCCCGGCCAGGACCCAGCCGGTGCCGACATTGGGATGGCCGGCAAACGGCATCTCGCTGGTGCGGTTGAAGATGCGGACGCGCGCGGTGTTGGACGGATCCTCCGGCGGCACGACGAAGGTCGTCTCGCTGAGATTGAACTCCGCGGCCAGGGACTGCATTTCGCCGTCGGACAGGCCGCTGGCGTCGGGGAACACCGCCAGCGGGTTGCCGCCGAAACGCCGATCGGTGAAGACGTCGACGGTCACAAACGAATAGGTGCGCATCGCTGGTCTCTACACGACCTCGACGCCGATCTCGGCGGCGATGCGGCGGAGGCCTGCGATCGAGCGCGCCGTCGCGTTGCGGCCGTCCTGCGGGCAGTGCGTCTCGATGCTGGCCAGCACTTCGCCCGTCTCGACGCCGCTCAGCAGGCGTTTGAGTTCGGTCGGCCACGGCACGTTGCCGTCGCCCAGCGGCACGGTGCGGCCGGCCGCGAGATCGCGGTCTTTTAGGTGGATCGCCGTGACCAGGGGCGCGAGCGAGGCGATATCGTCGTCGCTCGGCCGTTCGCCGGTTGCCCAGGCGTTGGCGATGTCGACGAGCGGTCTGAGATAGATGACGACTTCCCTGTCTTTTTCGCGAGGGTCCTGCACCTCTTCTTCCACCTCCGCCACGACTTCCACCCCCGCCACGGCCTCCTTCACCATCGTCTCTCCGTCCGCCATGCCTTCTTCGAATCCCGCTTTCTCGGGTTCGGCAGCCTTTGGGTTGAAGAAGGCGGCGAGTTCGGCGACGTTGCCGATGTTGCATACCGGTTCGTTCTCGAGCTGGATGGTGATGTCGTAATGGCCGGCAAGGCCCATGAGCTTGCCGAAATCACCGCCGCCGGTGAGGTCGGTGGGCTGGAAGCGGTTGTGGCGCAGGTAACTGAAGATTCGCATGTGCGGCGCGCCCAGGATGACGGCAATCTCGATGGCATGGTCGACGATATTCTCGGCCGGGCATTGCTTGGGATCGAAAGCGAAATCGACCTTGTCGGCAGCCGTCGACTTGCCCGCCGCCGGCCACTTGAACAGGGGCGATACGAAGGTCGGCACGGTCAAGCCGGCCTTTTCCAGCGTCCGGCTGATCTGGATGATTTCCTCCTTGGTCATGCCGAGCAGGTTGCGGCCGCCGACGGTGCGCATATCGAGGCGCTTGAGCCCGTGTTCATGGGCAAAGGAGATCATTTCTTCGAGCGACGGGCCTATTTCATCGCCGATAACGGAAAGAGCAAGACGGGGCAGGGTCATATCGACAGCCTACTATGGCTCCGCATCTTTGGCTAAAGTCGATTGTGCGACCGAAGGAGACTGCATGAGCGACGATACCGCGATCTTCGTGGGAGCGAGCGACGCCGACCAGTTTCTCCTCCTGAAATATGCCAACCGGCACGGCTTGATCGCCGGCGCAACCGGCACCGGCAAGACCGTGACCTTGCAGACGATCGCCGAAGGCTTCTCGGCCTACGGCGTGCCGGTGTTCATGGCCGACGTGAAGGGAGACCTCTCGGGCGTGAGCCAGCCCGGCGCCGACAATCCGCATGCCGTCGAGCGCGCCCAGCAGCTCAAGATCGACGGCTACAAGGGCCGTGCCTTTCCGACGATCTATTGGGACCTGTTCGGCGACAAGGGACATCCGGTGCGCACGACCGTGACCGAGATCGGTCCGGTGCTGATGGCCCGCCTGCTGCAGCTCAACGACACCCAGGAAGGCGTTTTGAACATCGTCTTCAAGGTCGCCGATGAACAGGGCCTGCTGCTGCTCGATTTCAAGGACCTGCAGAGCGTGCTGCAATGGACGGCGGAGAATGCCGGCTCGCTCACCACCAAGTACGGCAATGTCAGCAAGCAGAGCATCGGCACCATCCAGCGTGCCTTGCTGACCTTGCAGCAGCAGGGTGGCGAGCGCTTCTTCGGCGAGCCGGCGCTCGATCTCAAGGACATGATCGGCCGCGATGCCTCGGGCACGGGTTACGTCAATGTGCTCGCCGCCGACAAGCTGATGCAGAGTCCGCGCCTCTACAGCACCTTCCTGTTGTGGCTGCTGTCGGAGCTGTTCCAGGTCATGCCCGAAGTCGGAGACGTCGACCGGCCGAAATTCGTGTTCTTCTTCGACGAGGCGCATCTTCTGTTCGACGACGCGCCCAAGGCGCTGCTCGACAAGATCGAGCAGGTCGTGCGGCTCATCCGCTCCAAAGGCGTGGGCGTTTATTTCATCACCCAGAGCCCGCTCGACATCCCCGAAGCGGTGCTGGGCCAGCTCAGCAACCGGGTCCAGCACGCGCTGCGCGCCTTCACGCCCAAGGACCAGAAGGCGGTGAAGACGGCGGCCGACACGTTCCGGCCGAACAAGAAGTTCAATGCCGCGACCGCCATCGTCGAGCTGGGCGTGGGCGAGGCGCTGCTCTCCTTCCTCGACGCCAAGGGCGTGCCCGAACCGGTCGAGCGTTGCTTCATCGCGCCACCGCGTGGCCGCATCGGGCCGGCCTCGGATGCCGAACGCGCCGCCGTGGTGAAGGCAAGCCCGCTCGCCGGCAAATACGAGCGCATGGTCGACCGCGAATCGGCCTACGAGGTGCTGACCGGACGGGCGAGCGGTGGCCAGGTGAGGCACGACGATACGCCGGTCGCGAACCCCAGTCGACGCGGCCAGTACGACGCCCCGCCGGAGCCCACCGCCGATGCGCCGTCATCGTCGGACCCCTGGGGTCGCTCGCGGATCCCGCAGACCGAACCCGCCGAGCCGCCAAAGCCGCGGCCCCGGCTGCGTGAGGCGAAGCCTCCGGTGTCGGCGCCCGAGCCGAAGGTACCGGTCCGGCGCGGCGATTCGATCGGCACGACGATCACCAAGACCGCGGTACGTACGGCGACCAACGTGGCCGTGCGTGAGGCATCGAAGGCCATATTCGGCAGCAGTCGCAACAGCGGCCTGCTGGGCGGCATCGTGCGCGGTGTGCTGGGATCGCTGATGAAGTAGGGGTTCAGGCCTCGACCACGAGGGTCCCTTCCATGTCCTCGTGGCCATCGCCGCAGAAGACGTCGCAGAAGAACGTGAAGCTGCCCGCCTTGTCGGGCGTCAAGGTCACGCGTGTCTCCTGGCCTGGCACGATGTCGGTGCGCAAGCCGAAGTCGGGCATCTTGAAGCCGTGGATGCGATCTTCGGAGGTCAGCACCAGGACCACCGGCTGGCCGAGCTTGGCCATGACCTTGTTGGGGTGATACTCGAACTTCTTCGCACTGATGCGAATTTCGGCGGGAGACTCCGCGGCAAGGCACGCGGCTCCTCCCACCGCGCCGCCGATCAGCAGCGCGACCATCATTCTGCGATGCATGTTTTCAGCCCTTGGTTACCGGCAATTCGGCGAAGCTCACCTTGTCGGCCACAGCCACGTCGCGCGTGCCGAGACCCGGCATGGCGGCGTCGTAGGGCAGGGGCGTGCGCTTGGGCTGCGAGCCGGGCGCGGGCAGGGGGAAGATCAGCGACTTGGCGGCGTGATGGGCGATGTGGCCCGTCATGTGGTGGTTCTCCTGATGGATGTGGCCGTAGAACACCACGACGTTGGTGTAGGGCATCAAGAGCTCGATGGCCTTGGCGCCGTCGGCGGTCGTCCAGTCCCAATCCGGCTTGAGGTCGAACAGCGGCCGATGCGTCAGCACGACGATGCGGTCGTCGGTCTTGCGCTGCTTGAGGTCGGCGGCCAGCCAGGCGAGCTGTTCGTCGCCCAGCTTGGCGCCCGGGTCGGAGACGTTGTCGAGAACGATGAAATGCACGCCCTTGTGGTCGAACGTGTAGTGGGTTGCGCCGAAGAACTCCTTGAAGGCCTCGCCCTTGTCGAGCGAGGCGTCGTGCTCGCCCGGCATGAAGCGGATATTCTTCACGCTCAACGCAGAGACGATCTCGCGGAAGCGCTTCATGCGGGCGCGCCGCTCCTTGGCGTCGTCGGTCGTGTGGGTGAGATCGCCGGTGAAGACGATGAAGTCGGGCTGCTTGGAGAGGCCGTTCACGGTCGCCACGGCCTTTTCCAGCGTGTGTTCGGCGTCGGGATTGGCTGGGCCGCTATAGCCCCAGTGCGTGTCGGAGAATTGCACGAAGTGGAAATCGGACCCGGCTTGCGCCGCGGCCCGCCGTTCCGGGAAGAGCCCGGCGGTGAAGGTGACACCGGCCAGACCGGCCAGCTTCAGGAAATCGCGACGATCGGCGTGCTGCATGGGAGCCCTCCTCGGGAACTGACGGCACTACCGGGCCCTGCGCGGTTTTATTCCGTCGTTGCGACTCCGGAATAAATTCGACGGTCGGCGGGTATTGTTGTCCTATGGACGGCATGTCCGATGCGCCGAAGCCTGACGGTGTTACGGTCGAGCGGTTTCGCGTCGTCGTGCTGCCGCATCTCGACGCCGCCTACGGCTTCGCGCGCTGGCTGACGCGCGATCCGGTGGCGGCCCAGGATCTGGCGCAGGAGGCGATGCTGCGCGCGTTGCGCTACTTCCACGCCTTTCGCGGCGATGACGCGCGGCCTTGGCTGCTGCGCATCGTGCGCAATACATGGAGCGACTTCAGGACCCGCAACGGCACGGCAGGCCAGACGCTCGATGAGATCGAGAACCGGCCGGCCGACGGTCCGGATCCCGAGCAAAGCGCGATCGCCGGCGACCGGCAGCGGCAAATCGCGGCCGCGCTCGCGGCCCTGCCGGCCGAGGCGCGTGAGGTGCTGGTGCTGCGCGAGATCGAGGATCTTTCGTACAAGCGCATTGCGACGGTGCTCGATCTGCCGATCGGCACGGTCATGTCGCGCCTGGCGCGGGCGCGGGAAAAGCTGGCGGCCGAACTTGGCGGCCGACTGGGAAGGAGGGGCGATGGACTGCCCGACTTGTGAGGCGATGGTCGACGCCTATGTCGACGGCGAGCTCACGGCGATCGAAAGTGCCGCGTTCGAGCAGGCCCTCGAGCTCTGCCCGGGCTGCCGGCGGCGGCTTGCGGACGCACGGGCGGTGAGCGACGCCTTGCGCGCGCTGCCGGCCGAGCCTGCGCCCGACCTGTTGCGGGCGCGCGTCGAGCGCGAGCTGCGCGCCATTGCCGGCCGGCCAACACAACGCATTCGCTGGTCGGCGATGGCGGCGAGCCTGATCGTGGCAATCGGCATCGGCTGGCTGGGAGGCAGCCTGCTCGGCCACGGCACCCGCGAGACCGATGAGCTGATTGCGGGCTACATTCGCGTCGCCATGAGCGATCATGGCGTCGAGGTCGCTTCCTCCGACCGCCATACCGTCAAGCCGTGGTTCACCGGCCGCATCGACTATTCGCCGCCGGTCCACGATCTCACCGCCGAGGGATTCCCGCTGCTCGGCGGCCGGGTCGACCTCGTCGATGGCCGCAAGGTGGCGGTGCTCGTCTACCGCCGCAATCAGCACCGGTTGGCTTTGACCTTGTGGCCTTCATCGTCGGCGGGCAACGCCACCCCGAGCCTCGCGCAACGCGACGGTTTTGCATTGGCCGACTGGCGGCACGGCGGCTTCGAGATGCACGCCGTGGCCGATCTTGCGCCCAGCGAGATGAAGTCGTTCGCGGCGGCCGTCGACCAGGCGATCGATGCGGATCGCTGATCGATCAGGCGAGCCGGTCGAGTTCCTTGACGATGGCGTCACCCATTTCCTGGGTGCCGACTTTCTTGAGACCGGCGGCCTTGCCGCCGGCCAGCAGGTCGGCCGTGCGGTAACCCGCCGCCAACACGTTCTCGACGGCCTTCTCGACCAGGTCGGCTTCCTTGCCGAGATCGAATGAATAGCGAAGCATCATGGCGTAGCTGAGCGTCTCGGCCAGTGGATTGGCCAGGCCCTTGCCGGCGATGTCGGGAGCGCTGCCATGGATCGGCTCGTAGAGCGCCTTGCGCCGCCCGGTGGCGTCGGGCGCGCCGAGCGAGGCCGAGGGCAGCATGCCGAGCGAGCCGGTCAGCATCGAGGCCTCGTCCGACAGGATGTCGCCGAACAGATTGTCGGTCACGATCACGTCGAACTGGCCGGGCGAACGCAGCAGCTGCATGGCCAGCGCATCGGCGTACATGTGGCTGAGCGCCACGTCGGAATACTTCTCCTTGTGCAGCTTGGTCGCCTCCTCGCGCCACAGCACGCCGGTATGCATGACGTTGGCCTTGTCCGACGAGCAGACCCTGTTCTGGCGCTTGCGCGCCAACTCGAAGGCGACAGCGCAGACGCGGCGGATTTCGCTGGTCTTGTAGCGCTGGGTGTCGATCGCCTCGCGCTCGCCGTTGGGCAGGGTGCTCACCCCGCGCGGCTCGCCGAAATAGACGCCGCCCGTCAGCTCGCGGATGATCATGATGTCGAGGCCCTTGACGATCTCGGGCTTGAGCGAGCTCGCATCGATCAGCGCGTCGAACACCTTGGCCGGACGCAGGTTGGCGAACAGGTCCATTTCCTTGCGCAGGCGCAGCAGTCCGCGCTCGGGCTTCTTGTCGAACTCGACAGCGTCCCATTTCGGGCCGCCGACCGAGCCGAACAGCACGGCGTCGGCCTCGAGTGCCGTCTTCATGGCATCGTCGCTGAGTGGCACGCCGTGCTTGTCGAGCGCGGCGCCGCCCACGACGTCCTCCTTGATGTCGAAGCCGACGGCGCGTCGCTTGCCCATCCAGGCGATGATCTTGCGTACTTCGTTCATCACTTCAGGGCCGATGCCGTCGCCCGGCAGCACCAGCAGATTGCGGTTGGACGCCATTGTCTTCTTTCTCTCGAGGCTCGGGCCTAGGATGCCGCGTGCAGCCAGGGCTGGGACTCTTTCTGGCGCGTCTCGAAGTCGTCGATCGCCGACTTCTTCTCCATGGTGAGCCCGATATCGTCGAGGCCATTCAGCAGGCAGTGCTTGCGGAACGGATCGATGTCGAAATGGACCGTGCCGCCGTCGGGTCCCTTGATCTCCTGCTTCTCCAGATCGATCTCGATGACGGCGTTGGAGCCGCGGCTCGCATCGTCCATCAGCTTGGCGATGATCTCCTTCGGCATCTTGATCGGCAGGATGCCGTTCTTGAAGCAGTTGTTATAAAAGATGTCGGCGAAATCCTCGGAGATGACACAGCGGATGCCGAAATCGAGCAGTGCCCAGGGGGCGTGCTCGCGGCTCGAGCCGCAGCCGAAATTGGGTCCGGCGACGATGATCTTGGCGTTCTGGTAGGCCGGCTGGTCGAGGATGAAATCCTTCTTCTGGCCGTCCGCCGTCCAGCGCATTTCGTAGAACAGGCCGTCCTTCAGGCCGGTGCGCTTGATGGTCTTCAGGAAGTTCTTGGGAATGATCATGTCGGTGTCGACATTGACCATCGGCAGCGGTGCGGCGACGCCGCGCAGCGTCGTGAATTTTTCCATGGGATTGCCCTCGTGAACGCCGGAATAGACGGGCTTTGGCCCGCTTCGTCAAGCCTATCGCCGGGTGAGCACCGCTCCCGCCATTTTGTCGTGCAGACCCTGCTTGCGGGCGGCAAAGGCGACGGCCAGGCAGGCGATAAAGGCGATCAATCCCACCAGCGTACTGAGCCAGGTGCCGCCCAGCGAGGCTACGGTCGGCAAATAGATGGGCCATGTGCGAATGGTGGCGGCACCGAGGCTCAGACGCGCGCCGCTTTCGGTGGAAACCCGGATGCCGAGCATTCTCTTGCCGAGGGTCGCCTGCACCGACGAGCTTTCTTGAAACGCGAAGTAGGCCCACACCAGCAATGCGTAGACGATCACCTCGCGGGGCGTTGCCAGGCTCTCGAGGTACTGGACGAACGCTTCGACATCGGGGTTGGCCGGCAGCGGTGGCAGCGGCTGTGAGGGAAGGATCGCCTGGACGATCCACCAAACGATCCAGAGCGCGATGCCATCGACGATGGCGGCTACCACGCGCAGCCAGAAACCGGCGTAGCGCGCGGCTGTTTCCGGTGGCTGGGCGTCCCAAACCGGCGGCGGCGGTGGGGCGGCGCCCGAGTTGGGAACGCTGGCCATGGCGGTCTCCTTCTGGAAATCGTCAGCTCGATCTTATCACGAGCGTGTCCGCCAAGACATCGTGCAACGCCCGCTTGCGGTTGGTGAAGGCGGCCATCAGGTAGCCGATGAGCAACGGCACCAGCGGCGTGATCATTACTTTCAGGAAATAGCGGGCGGTGGCGCGGCCGAACGAGAGTTGCGCGCCGTCGGCGCGAATGATGCGCAGGCCAAGCGCCTGCTTGCCCAGGGTCGCACCGCGCGCCGAGCTGGTCAGCAACGCTTCGTAGAGCCAGTTGGCGACGATCATGGCCACTATCATGACGATCACCGCGATCACGACGGCGGGCGAGGTCGATTCGTCGTCGAAGGACTCGCCCGATCCAACAAGGAAGGCGATCAGGATGCCGGCCACGATCACGGCCGCGATGCTCACGATCAAGGCGTCGATGAGGTAAGCGACGAATCGTATCCAGAACCCGCCGGGCCGGCTGACGTCGGTGACGATCACCGGCCGTCGGTCAGGCCAGACAGGCGGTGGCGGCGCATTTGTCATGGTGACTTCGTTTCCCCATTCCCCGTTCGCACCCTCTCCCATCGGATGGGAGAGGGCAAGCGTGAGGCGGCTACTGGAAGTCGCGCACGTCCGCCAAGGTTCCGCGGATGGCCGCCGCCGCAGCCATCGCCGGGCTCACCAGATGGGTGCGCCCGCCGCGGCCCTGCCGTCCCTCGAAGTTGCGATTGGAGGTCGAGGCGCAGCGCTCGCCGGGTTCGAGCCGGTCGGCATTCATGGCGAGGCACATCGAGCAGCCCTGCAGGCGCCATTCGAAGCCTGCCTCGATGAAGATCTTGTCGAGCCCTTCCTTCTCGGCCTCGGCCTTCACCAGGCCCGAGCCCGGCACGACCATGGCCGATACATTGGGCGCGACCTTGCGGCCGCGAGCGATCTCGGCCGCGGCCCGCAGATCCTCGATGCGGCCGTTGGTGCACGAACCGATGAACACGCGGTCGATCGGCACATCGACCAGGCGGGTGCCCGGCGTCAGGCCCATATAGGCGAGCGAGCGTGCCCACGCCTCGCGGCGGTTCTCGTCCGGCGCGTTGGCCGGATCGGGCACCACGTCGGTAATCGGCAGCGCGTCCTGCGGGCTGGTGCCCCATGTGACCATGGGCGGGATGTCGGCGGCCAAGAGGTCGAGCTGGCTGTCGAAGTTGGCACCCTTGTCGCTCGGCAGGCGCCGCCACTGACCGAGGGCGAGGTCCCAGGCGCCGCCTTTGGGCGCATAGGGACGGCCTTCGAGGTACTGGAAGGTCGTCTCATCGGGCGCGATCAGGCCGGCGCGGGCGCCCGCCTCGATCGACATGTTGCAGACCGTCATGCGGCCTTCCATGGTCATCTCGCGGATGGCGCGGCCGGCATATTCGATCACATAGCCGGTGCCGCCCGCGGTGCCGAGCTTGGCGATGATGGCGAGGATCACGTCCTTGGGCGTGACGCCGAGTGGCAAGCTGCCCTCGACCAGCACGCGCATGTTCTTGGCCGGCCTCTGGATCACCGTCTGGGTGGCCAGCACATGCTCGACCTCGGAGGTGCCGATGCCGAAAGCGAGCGCGCCGAAGGCACCGTGCGTCGAGGTATGGCTGTCGCCGCAGACGATGGTCATGCCGGGCAGGGTCAGGCCCTGTTCGGGGCCGATCACGTGCACGATGCCGCGGCGGGCGTCGTCCAGGCCGAAGTAGGGCACGCCAAAATCGGCGACGTTCTTTTCCAGCGTCTCGACCTGGATGCGCGACTCCTCGTCGGCGATGCCCTGGCTGAAGTCGGTGGTCGGCGTGTTGTGGTCGGCCACGGCAATGGTGGCGTCGGGCCGGCGCACCGCCCGGCCGGCCAGGCGCAGGCCCTCGAAGGCCTGCGGGCTGGTCACCTCGTGCACCAGGTGACGGTCGATATAGATCACGCAGGTGCCGTCGTCCTGGCGATGGACGACATGGGCATCCCAGATCTTCTCGAACAGGGTGCGCGGCGGCGGCGGGGGCGGCGGCGGCGCCTTCTTGCGGAATGCCATGGCGGGCCTACTTCTTGCCGCCCCTGGCGGCGCGCACGGTGCCGTCGCCCCTGGGCTTTTCCTTCTTGAGCTTCTCGCGGCGCGGCCGCTTGGCAGCCTCTTCCGCCTGCTCGGCGACCAGCTCGCGCTGGGCCTCGACGTCCTCGGCGATGCGGCTCGCCTTGCCGCGCAGGTCGCGCAGGTAGTAGAGCTTGGCGCGGCGCACCACGCCCTTGCGCACGACCTCGATCTCCCAGATGCCCGGACCATACAGCGGGAACACGCGCTCGACGCCCTCGCCGAAGCTGATCTTGCGCACCGTGAACGAGGAGTTCACGCCGGCGTTCTTGCGGCCGATGCACAGGCCCTCATAGACCTGAAGCCGCTCGCGGTTGCCTTCCTGCACCTTGACGTGCACGCGCAGCGTGTCGCCCGGCTCGAAGCGCGGTACCGGCCGCTCGGCCTGCACCTTGTCGATCGTCGCCTGGCCGATCGTGTCTAGAATGTTCATCGCATCCATCCTTTCGTCACTTCTCTTCGTTCGCCTGCGCAGTCCGCCGGCGCACCCACAGATCGGGCCGCCGCCGCCGCGTGATCTCTTCCCGCTGCCGCATCCGCCATTCGGCGACCTTGCCGTGGTGGCCCGAGACCAGAACCTCCGGCACGCGCCGCTCGATTCCGTCGGGTCCGGTCCAGCTCGCCGGCCTCGTATAGTGCGGGTATTCCAGCAATCCGTCCTCGAAACTCTCCTCGCTCGCCGATTGAGGCTCGCCCATCACGCCGGGCAACAGCCGCACGCAGCAATCCATCACCGCCATGGCCGCGATCTCGCCGCCCGAAAGCACGAAATCGCCGACCGAGATCTCCTCCAACGCGTGGGCCTCGATGACGCGCTCGTCGACGCCCTCGAACCGCCCGCACAGCAGCACCACGCCCGGACCCGCCGCCAGCTCCCGCCCGCGCGCCTGAGTGAACAGCGCGCCGCGCGGCGATAGCAGCACCTTCGGCACTCCCGGCTCGGCGACCGCTTCGATCGCCGCCGACAGCACGTTGGGTTTCATGACCATGCCGGCGCCGCCCCCGAAGGGCGCATCGTCCACCGTGCCATGGCGGTCCCTGGCGAACCGTCTTATGTCGACGGCTTGCAGCTGCCACACGCCTTCCGTCAACGCCTTGCCGGCCAGGCTCTCGCCCAGCGGCCCCGGAAACATCTCCGGGAAGAGCGTCAGCGCCGTCGCGCGCCACACCTTGTCCTACGCCTCCTTCGCATTCCCGCCCGCCAGCAGACCGGCCGGCGGATCGACCAAAACCTTGCCGCCCTCGACGTCGATCTCGGGCACCGCCTCGTCGGTGAACGGCAGCATCACCGGACTGCGCGATGCCTCGCCGCCCGACACCTCCATCGTCCGCCCGCCGCCGAAATCGTGGAAGGCTAAAACCTTGCCCCAATTCCGGCCGTCCCGGCCGACCGCGGCGAGACCGATAAGGTCCGCCTCGTACCATTCCCGCTCGCCCGTCGCCGGCAATGCGCTGCGCTCCACATAGAGCCGCAGTCCCCGCAATGCCTCGGCCGCCGTGCGATCGGCTACGCCCTCGATCCGGGCCAGCACCGCGCCTTTGACGGCGCTCAAGGCCTCGACCCGGTACGTCTTCTTCCCCGTCTCGTCCGACAGCGTGCCGTAGGTGGCGATCGCCATCGGGTCCTCGGTGAAGCTCCTGATCCGCACCAGGCCGCGCACACCGTGCGGCGCCGCGACGACGCCGAGCAGGATACGGCCCTTAGCCACCAGGACGTCTCATCAGCTCGCGGCAGCCTCCTTCTCAGCCCCCTCGGCAGGTGCCGCGGCGGCGCCGGCGGCGGCCTTCAGGCGTTCCTGCGCCTTGGCGCGCGGCTGCGGTTTCTTGGTCTGCTCGCGGCGCTCGTGCGGCTTCATCATCTCGGCCTGGGCGAGGAACTTGGCGACCCGGTCCGACGGCTGGGCGCCGACCTTCAGCCAGTGCGCGATGCGCTCCTTGTCGAGCGTGATGCGCTGGGCGTGCTCGCGCGGCAGCAGCGGATTGTAGGTGCCGAGCTTCTCGATGAAGCGGCCATCGCGCGGGCTGCGCGAATCGGCCACCACGATGTGGAAGAACGGCCGCTTCTTGGCGCCATGACGGGTCATACGGATTGCTAGCATTCTTTCTCCTTCGATGGCTTCAGCGCGGAAAGCCGGGCGGCGGCGTCATGCCTCCGAGGCTGCGCATGAATCCCTTCTCTCCGAGTTTGTTGACGCGTTTCATCATCTTCAACATGTCGGCGTGCTGCTTCAGGAGCTTGTTGACGTCCTGGACATGCACGCCCGAGCCCTTGGCAATGCGCTTCTTGCGCGAGGCGTGGATCAGGTCGGGATTGCGCCGCTCCTTGGGCGTCATCGCGAGGATGACCGCCTCCTGGCGCTTGAGCTGCTTTTCGTCGATCTTGGCCTTGGACATGGCGGCCTTGGCCTGCATGGCGCCCGGCAGCATGCCCATCAGGCCCTGCAGGCCGCCCATCTTGCGCAGCTGGCGCAGCTGGCTCAGCAGGTCGTCCATGTCGAACTGGCCCTTGCGGACCTTGGCGGCGAGCTTCTCGGCGTCTTCCTTGTCGATGGTCTCGGCGGCGCGCTCGACCAGCGAGACGATGTCGCCCATGCCGAGGATGCGGCCGGCGATGCGGTCGGGATGGAACGGCTCGAGTGCATCAAACTTCTCGCCGACGCCGATCAGCTTGACCGGCCGGCCGGTGACGGCGCGCATGGAGAGCGCCGCGCCGCCGCGGGCGTCGCCATCGACTCTGGTCAGCACGATGCCGGTGACGGCCAGGCGATCGTTGAAGGCCTTGGCGACATTGACCGCGTCCTGGCCGGTCATGGCGTCGGCGACCAGCAAGGTCTCCTTGGGCTTGGCGAGGTCGCTGATGTCGGCGACCTCCTTCATCAACACCTCGTCGATCGACAGACGCCCCGCCGTGTCGAGGATCAGGACATCGAAGCCCTCGCGCCGCGCCGTCTCCAGTGCGCGCCGCGTGATGGCAAGCGGCATCTCGAGCGGCACGATCGGCAACGTCGGCACGCCGGTCTGCTGGCCGAGCACGGCGAGCTGCTGCTGGGCGGCCGGCCGACGCGTGTCGAGCGAGGCCATCATGACCTTGTGCTTGGTTGCGAAGCTGCCGCCGAACATCTCGGCGGCCATGCCCTGCGGGCCTTGGCTCAGGCGATAGGCGATCTTGGCGCTGCTCGTCGTCTTGCCCGAACCCTGCAGGCCCACCATCAGGATCACGACCGGCGGCACGGCGTTGAGGTCGAGGTCGGCGACGGTGCCGCCCAGCATCTCGACCAGGTGATCGTTGACGATCTTGATCACCATCTGGCCCGGCGTCACCGAGCGGATCACGTCGGCGCCGATTGCCTGGGGACGCACCGAATCGATGAACTGGCGCACCACTGGCAGGGCCACGTCGGCTTCCAGCAGTGCGGTCCGGACCTCGCGCAGGGCCGCGTCGACGTCGGCTTCCGAAAGCGCACCGCGCCCGCGAAGCTTGTCGAAGACGTCGCCCAGACGTTTGCTCAGACCCTCGAACATCGCGCTCCCAAAAGCCCAAAGACGTATCGCACCGATGCGCGAACCTTCGCGGATCAGCGGAGTTCCCCGACGGGGGAACCATAAATCGGCACGACCGATTGATCGGCCGGGGTATAAGGCCTGCCGGCCACGGAGTCAAAAGGCTTGGCTGCATACCATAACCCTTTGATCCAGCAGGGTTTACCTCCCATTCGCGGATGGTCGATCCTGATCTTCCTGGCGGCTGTGCCGCTGCTGCTGGTGCCGGCCGTCTGGCTGGCGCGCGACTGGGGCATGCTGGCGCTCATCGCGACGTTCTTCGCCGTTGGCCTGATCGCGGTCGCTCTGGCCGTTGCGCCGATGGGCCGAACTGCCCTGTCGGCCCTCGGTTTTCGTCCGGCGGGGTGGCGGCCGATCGTGCTTGGCACTCTCGGCACCGTCGTGGTGTCCGTGGCGGTGAGTCAGATCGGTCTAGAACCCCAGGGCGTGAAGGAGGCGCTGGAGATCGCTCGCGATCCGGCGCTGTTCGTAGCGACGCTGGCCGCGCTGGCTGGCTTGGCGCCGCTGGTCGAGGAACTGGTCTTTCGCGGCCTGCTCTACGGCTGGCTGGCCGGTCGTTGGGGCACCGTCGTCGCCTGGATCGTGAGCTCGCTCGCCTTCGCCGCCGCCCATATCGAGCTGGCGCATGTCATCCTGGTTCTGCCGCTGGGCCTGTGGTTCGGCTGGCTGCGCCGGCGCACCGGCTCGCTGTGGCCTTCGCTGGTTTCGCACATGGTCAACAACGGCCTTGCCGTCGTGGCCGCGGCGCTGCTCGACGTCTGACTACGCCGCGAGCTTGCGGTCGACGAAGTCGAGCCGGTCCTGGCCCCAGAAGATCTCGCCGCCGATCACGAACGAGGGCGCGCCGAACACGCCCCGGTCGATCGCGAACTTGGTATAGGATTCGCGCTTCTCAGCCATATGAGGCGCTTCGCTCGCCTTGATCACGGTGGCGACGTCGAGGCCGCAGCCGGCGACGATCGCCTGCAGGGTTGCCGGATCGCCGGTGTCCTTCTCCTCGGCCCACAACGCATGCAGAACGGCATGCGCAAGCTTGATGGCGTCGGGCATGCGGCCGAGTTCGCGCAACGCGATCACGCATTTCGCCGCCGGCACCTCGTTGGCGGGAAAGAACTTGGGCTCGAGGTTGAGCGGCACGCCGAGGTGATCGCGCCAGCGCTTGAGCTCCATCATGCGGTAGGCTTGGCGCTGCGGCGCGCGCTTGGGCAGCGGCAGGCCGCCCGACACGGCGAATACCGAGCCGAAATCGACCGGCCAGATGGTGACGTGAGCGCCATGCTTCTTGACGATCGCCTCGAAGCGCTTGGAGCCGAGATAGGTCCAGGGTGAATTGAGCGAGACGTAGTAGTCGATGTGCTTGGCCATGGGGCCCTCCCGGCCGGACTGTGGCGCAATGGCAGGCGACAGCAAAGCCCTCATCGGCCATCCTGCCCAGGTGTCGGAACGAATCATCGTGATCACCGGCGGCGATGCCGGCTATTTCGACCTTATGAAGGATTGTATCGGCTCGCTGCGTGCGACGTCCGAAGGTCGCGACCTGGCGCTCGGCATCCTCGATTGCGGCCTCGCCGACGAGCAGCGCACTTGGTGCCGCGAACAGGGCGGGATGCTGGCGGTACCCGACTGGGATTTCGATTTTCCCGGGCGTGACAAGCTCAGCGACGGCTACAAGGCGCTGACCGCGCGGCCTTTCCTGCCGCGCTACTTTCCGGGCTTCGATCTTTATCTCTGGATCGATGGCGACTGCTGGGTGCAGCAGGGCGATGCGATCTCGCTGTTCCTCGCCGCCGCCCGCACCGGTGCGCTGGCCGTGGCGCCGGAGATTCACCGCGCGATGCGTCATTACCATCATGCGTGGGGCGAATTCTCGGCGGTGTGCGGCGCGGCCTATGAATCCTGCTTCGACAAGGCAACGGCCGAGCGGCTGATCCGCTATCCTATGATCAATGCCGGCGTGTTCGCGCTCAAAGCCCAGGCGCCGCATTGGGCCGGCTGGGCCGACATCTACCGCCAGGCGCTGCAGCGCTCGACCGATCTCACCGATCAGCTGGCGCTGAACGTTCTGGTGTACGACAAAGGCTTCCCCTACGAGCCGCTGCCCAGCCGCTGCAACTGGCCGGTCCATCACGCCACGCCGGCCTGGGATGCCGAGCGCGGCCTGTTCGTCGAGCCCGTCATGCCCTACGAGCCGCTCGGCATCCTGCACCTGACCATCTACACCAAGAGGCTGGCGGCGCTCGACGTGCGCGAACGGGGTGGTCCTCGCGACGGCCAGGTCCGCAGGCGCTCGTTGCGCTGGCCCGGGCGAACCGCCATATAGCGCGGCATGGCCAAAGCGGTGTTCCTCAAGATGCACGGGCTGGGCAACGACTTTGTCCTGCTCGATGCGCGCAATGCCGCCTTCGATTTGACACCGGCGCGCCGCCGCGCCATCGCCGACCGACGGCGGGGCGTGGGCTGCGACCAGCTGATCGTGCTCGAGAAGCCGACCGAGCACGAGGCCGACGTCTTCATGCGCATCTACAATCCCGACGGCGGCGAAGCCGGCGCCTGCGGCAACGCCACACGTTGCGTCGCCTCGGTGTTGATGGAGGAGCGCCAGACCGACCACGTCACGGTGCAAACGGTTTCCGGCCTGCTCGACTCACAGAAGGCCGGTATCGCGGCCGACGGCCTGCCGGTCATTTCCGTCGACATGGGGCCCGCGCTGCTCGACTGGCGCGACATCCCGGTCAGCGAGGCCTGCGACACCAATCACATGCCGGTCGGGCTTGGGCCGTTGCAGGATCCGGTCGGCACCAGCATGGGCAATCCGCACGCCACCTTCTTCGTCGACGATGCCGCGGCGATCCCGCTTGGCGAGCTGGGACCGAAGCTGGAACGTCATCAATTCTTTCCCGAACGCGCCAATATCGGCGTTGCTCAGCTCGTCGATGAAAATCGCCTACGGTTGCGCGTCTGGGAGCGCGGCGCCGGGCTCACGCTCGCTTGCGGCTCGGGCGCCTGTGCCGCCGTGGTGGCGGCAACCCGCCGCGGCCTGGTGAAGCGCAAGGCCCAGGTGATCGTCGATGGCGGCACGCTCGCCGTCGAATGGCTGCGCGACGATCACGTGCTGATGACCGGCGCCATCGCGCTCGCCTTCAAGGGCGAGCTCGATCCCTCGCTGCTGGCCTGAGAGATGGACGTGAGCGACACGATGCAGCCCGACGCGGGCGAGACCGAAAAGAAAGGCTGGCTGTCACGCCTGCGCTCGGGTCTCGCCAAGTCGACCAAGCGGGTCACCGAGAGCATCACCGGCCTGTTCACCAAGAAGAAGCTCGACCAGCAGACGCTCGACCAGTTGGAGGACGCGCTGATCGAGGCCGATCTCGGCGTCAGCGTGGCGGCTCGCCTGGTCGACAAGCTCGGCAAGGAGCGCTTCGGCAAGGAAGTCACCGACGAGGAGGTGCGCGCGGCCTTTGCCGACGACATCGCCGAGATCCTGCAGCCGGTGGCGACCCCGCTTTCGATCGACCCGAGCCGCAAGCCGCATGTCGTGCTGGTGGTCGGGGTGAACGGCAGCGGCAAGACCACGACCATCGCCAAGCTCGCCAACCTCTACAAGCGCGAGGGCCGCAAGGTCATGCTGGCCGCCGGCGACACCTTCCGAGCCGCCGCTGTCGAGCAGCTTAAAGTGTGGGGCGATCGCGCTGGCGTGCCGGTGATCGCCAAGGACGCCGGCGCTGATGCGGCGGGACTCGCCTACGAGGCGCTGGAACGCGCCAAGGCCGACCGGTGCGACGTCCTGCTGATCGACACGGCGGGCCGCTTGCACAACAAGTCGAACCTGATGGACGAACTGGCCAAGATCGTGCGCGTGCTCGCCAAGCTCGACCCCGAGGCGCCGCATTCCTGCCTGCTGGTGCTCGACGCCACGACCGGCCAGAACGCCCACGCCCAGGTCGAGACCTTCAAGACCCTGTCGCCGGTCGACGCCCTGGTGGTGACCAAGCTCGACGGCAGCGCCAAGGGCGGCGTGCTGGTGGCGCTGGCCGAGAAATTCAAGCTGCCGGTGGTCGCCATCGGCGTCGGCGAAGGCATCGACGATCTTCGGCCGTTCGAGGCGCGGGCCTTCGCCCGCGGGTTGATGGGGTTGCCGGCATGAGTGAACGGGCATGAGCGAACGGACGGGCGAGGAAAGCGGCATGCGCCGCCTCTATGCGACGGCGCTCGAGCTGGGGCCGCTGCTGCTGTTCTTTGTCGTCAACGGCAGGTGGGGCATCTTCGTCGGCACCGGCGTGTTCATCGTGGCGACGGCGATCGCGCTACCCTGCTATCGCTGGCTCGAAAAGCGCTGGCCGGTGATGCCGCTGGTCGGCGGCTTCTTCGTCCTGGTGTTCGGCGGGCTGACGATCTGGCTGCAGGACGACACCTTCATCAAGCTGAAACCCACGATCGTGAACTGCCTGTTCGGCGTGATTCTGGGCGGCGGCCTGCTGTTCCTGCATCGGCCGCTGCTCAAGCCGATCTTCGGCGCGGCCTTCAGGCTGACCGACGAGGGCTGGCGCAAGCTCACCGTACGCTGGGCGCTGTTCTTCTTCGTGCTGGCGGCGATCAACGAGGTCATGTGGCGCGGCTTTTCGACCGACACCTGGATCGCCAGCAAGATGCTGCTGAGCTTTCCACTCACGCTCGTCTTCGCCTTCCTGCAGGTCCCGCTGCTGAAACGCCACTGGGACGGCGCCAACAACCCGTTCGCCTAGCTACTCGGCCGCCAGGGCCATTCTTGTCAGCATGCCCAGCGGACTTTTCGCGGTCTGCAGCTTCTCGGCATAGGCATCGAGCCAGTCGACGCTCGTCGGTGCGATGAACGCTCCGCCGCGGGCGCCGCGATAGATGTCGGGATTGTCGACCGTGGCCGGGACCTTCTTCTCGTTCACGAGCTCCTGCGCTGCCGCCAGCAGGCGCTTGCGGGTCAGCGCGATCATGCGGTCGGACGGCGCCAGATGCTCGAGCGTGCGGTCGACGATCTCGCCCATGCATTCCACCGCCGCCTGATCCTGGCGGCCGATGCCCTGGATGCCCGTGTAGTTGACATTTTTCTGCATGTCGCGGTCGACGAAGTAATCGTTCTCGCGGCGCGCCACGAGCCGGTGGCGGCCGTACCAGTCGTTGGTGTTCGGCAGATACTGCATGTCCGGGGCGAGGCCCGGGATCCACTCGCCGTTCTTCAGCGTCTCCAAGGGCCGCGTCTTCTTCTTCCAGGCGAGGTTGTAGGTCATGGTGTGCGTGTCATCCATCGGCACGTTCATCGTGCATGCGACCTGGTCCTCGAACGAGCCGTTCGGCGTAAAGGTGATGAACGGGAACAGGAAGTGCGCGAACCGGTAGTAGTAGTTGCCAGGATCGGCCGGCCGGTAGGCCGCGTACATCGTCCCCCACTCGGTTTCCGTCGCCTTGTATTCGGGCGCGCGGTCGCCAACGCCCCAGCGATGGATGGTGCTGGGATCGACATCCTCCATCTTCAGCCCGCCGATATGCAGGAAGCCGAAATGCGACGTGTCGATATCGCCTTCGAGCGACTGGAACCAGTTGCACTCGCGCTGGTGCACGCGCGTCAAGCGCTCCTCCTCGGGCAGCATCAGGATCTCGATGGTGGGCAGTGGCGGCGCCTCGGCGCGCGGGCCCATGTAGGTCCAGATGAAGCCTGAGCGCTCGACCACCTTGTAGGCCTTGGCCTTGACGCGATGCTTGAAGTCCTGCGATGGCGGCACGTTCGGCATGTCGAGGCAGTTGCCTTCCACGTCGAACTTCCAGCCGTGATAGATGCAGCGCAGGCCGCCTTCCTCGTTGCGCCCGAAGAACAGCGAGGCGCAGCGATGCGGGCAGCGATGCTCCATGATGCCGACCCGGCCGTCGGTGTCGCGGAAGGCGATGAGCTGTTCGCCCAACAGCAAAAGCCGCATCGGCTCGCCGTCGGCCTTCAACTCGGAGGAAAGACAGGCGGGAATCCAGTATTCCCGCATCAGATTGCCCATGGGCACGCCCGGTCCAACGCGCGTCAGCATCTCGTTGTTGGCTGCAGTCAGCATGGCTTCCTCCAGAGTCCTCGGTTTACCAAAGGTCGCACACTCTCCTTGTCAAACGCTAGACTCCCGCCGGCTTGCGCGGCGGCCACAGGCGGGCGAGATCACCTGTGGGGTTTGAGTAGGTCGGAAAATCGATCTTGCCGCGCGACTCGTGGAAATGCGCGAGCGCCCAGACGACGGTCGGGAAAGCAAGCTGCTCCCAGGGAATGTCGGCCCAGTCGAGCAGCGCCACATCCTCGCTTTCGATGCCGGGCGCCACGTCGGCGCTGGCGAGACGCGCGCGATACATGATCTGAACCTGGCCGATGCGGGCCACGCTGTACATCGCCAGCAGGCGGTCGATCTCGATCGTCGCGCAGGCCTCTTCGCGCGCCTCGCGTTCGGCGGCCTGTTCCGTCGTCTCGCCGAGCTCCATGTAGCCCGCCGGCACGGTCCAGAAACCCTTGCGCGGCTCGATTGCTCGCTTGGCGAGCAGGATGCGATCGCCCCAGGTGCAGACGGCGCCGGCGACGATCTTGGGATTCTGGTAATGGATGAACTCGCAACGCGCGCACACCAGCCGCTCGCGGTTGTCGCCGTCGGGAATGCGCTTCTCGAAATGGTCCGGCGGGTCCCATGGCAGCCGCGGACGATCAGGCAGAGGAGGCGTGCTCATCGCCCGCTCTTACGCCGCCCGTACCAGAGCCGCAACGCCGGGCAGGGTCTTGCCCTCCATCCATTCCAGGAAGGCGCCGCCGGCCGTCGAGACGTAGGAGAATTTCTCCTCGACGCCCGCGGCGGCCAGGGCGGCCACCGTGTCGCCGCCGCCTGCCACCGATAAAAGCTTGCCCGCACTGGTGAGCCGCGCCACGGCCTCGGCCAGCGCCACCGTGCCGGCGTCGAACGGTTTCATCTCGAAGGCGCCGAGCGGTCCGTTCCAAACCAGGGTGGCGCAGTCGTCGAGTTCCGCGACGTAGAGGGCGATCGACTTGGGGCCGATATCGAGGATCATCTGGTCGTCGGGGCAGGCGTGGACGTCGACCACCTGATGCGGCGCGTTGGCCTTGAACTCGGGTGCGACCACGGCATCGACCGGCAGCAGCACCTTGCAGTTGGCGGCTTTCGCTTTGGCCAGGATGTCGAGTGCCTGCCCAGCGCCTTGTCGAGCGCCTCGAGCTCGGTCTGCATCAACCGGCCGGCGGCGGCCGGCAGGCGGTTGGCGAGGCCCTCGGTCGAGGCATGTGCGCGGTGCGCGGCAGAAAACGCGTCGTTCACATAGACGTCGCCCAGCACCGACAGCTTGTCGATGAAGCCCGCGTCGTTCTTTTCCTCTTCCTTGTGGAAGCGCAGATTCTCCAGCAGCAACACCTCGCCGGGCTTCAGGCTGCGCACGGCCTCTTCGGCGAGCGGGCCGACGCAATCCTCGGCGAACGCCACCGGCTTGCCGAGCACCTTGGACAACGGCTCGACCAGCGGCCTGAGCGACATCTCGGGCACGCGCTTGCCGTCGGGCCGGCCGAAATGGCTGAGCACGATCACCCGGGCGCCCCTGGCGGCGAGTTCGCCGAGCGTCGGCGCGGCGCGCTCGATGCGCGTGGCGTCGGTCACCTTGCCGCCCTTCATCGGCACGTTGAGGTCGACGCGCACCAGCACGTGCTTGCCGGAGACATCGAGGTCGTCGAGCGTCTTGAAGGTTGTCCCAGGCATGCACCTACTCTTGGGCTGGACGTTTGCGGATGACGAATATCAGGACCTCGCCCTCGCGCCGACTCGAAACCAGTTCATGGCCCGTCTGCCGGCAATAGGCGGGGAAGTCCTGCTCGGCGGCCGGATCGGTGGCGCGCACGGTGAGCAGGCCGCCGGCCGGCAGCTCGCGCAGCTTGCGGTTGGCGCGCAGCACCGGCAGCGGGCAGAGCAGCCCCGTGGCGTCGTATTCGAGCGTGTCGGTCACGATTGAGGCCGATAATACTTCATGGCTTCGGGCAGCCACTGGCGAATGTCGTTGAGCCGCGTGGTATCGGCAGGGTGCGTGCTCAGCCACTCCGCTTGGCGGCGGCCGGTACTGGCGGCGTGCATGCGTTCCCACACCCCGATCGCCTCGCGCGGATCGTAGCCGGCCCGCGCCATCAGCACGAGGCCGATGCGGTCGGCCTCCGATTCCTGCGCCCTCGACATCGGCAGGATGAAGCCCACGGTGGCGCCGGCGCCGAGCGCCGCCATCATCGCCGGCAGATAGGCGCGGCTGCGCCCGCTCACTGTCGACGAGAGCGCGACCGCGGCGGCCGTCGCGCCAACCTGCGCCACGATCTGGTCGCTCATGCGCTCCGCACCGTGGCGTGCCAGCGCGTGCGCCACTTCATGGCCGATCACGACGGCCAGGCCCGCCTCGGTCTTGGTGATCGGCAGGATGCCGGTATAGACCACGACCTTGCCGCCGGGCAGGCAGAAGGCGTTCGGTTCGTTCTTGGCGACGGTCTTGAATTCCCAACGAAAGTGCGGCGCCCGCCACAACTCGTTGGGCGGCCGCTCGGCCGCCGCGGCAATGCGCCGGCCGACCTTCTCCACCAGCGCGTTGGTCTCCGTGTCATAGGACAGCGATTCCTTGGACAGCACCTGCTGATAGGCCCGCAGGCCCATCTGGCGCTCCTCGCTCTCGCTCACCAGCATCATCTGCGAGCGGCCGGTGACCGGCGCGGACTCGCAGCCGGCGAGGAGAGCGACCGCGCCGCACAGCGCTGACAGGGATCGTGGGCCAGGACGCATGCGCCCGACTCTAGTGTCGGGACGCCATCAGGTCGAGAGGAAGCCCGGACCGCCACGGCGCTTGAGTTCGTCTCCCGCGTCACGGCCGATCGCTTCGGCATCGGCGGCCGCGCCGCGACGTTCGGTGACGATCATTTCCGAGCCGTCGGGCTTGGCGATCAGGCCGCGCAAATAGAGCGTGCCCTCGGTTGTGAGAACAGCGTGGCCGGCGATCGGCGTGCGGCACGAGCCGTCGAGTACGGCGAGCATGGCGTGCTCGGCTGCCACGCAGGTCGCCGTCGCGGCATCATTGATCGCCGCCAGCGATGCTCGTGTCGCGGCATCGTCGGCGCGACATTCGATGCAGACCGCGCCTTGGCCGACGGCGGGCAGCATCTCGTCTTCCGGCACCGGCGTTCCGACATGGGCCACGCCGAGCCGCTTCAATCCGGCCAAGGCCAGCACCGTCGCTTCGACGATT
>WNFC01002642.1_pt1 | contig 23351 bp, 28 predicted proteins | sample 5400541 | NCBI WGS metagenome assembly WNFC01 (sample SAMN13153342, study PRJNA577476) | soil metagenome | isolation source: 120 cm saprolite under Douglas fir tree site 2 hole 2 replicate 1 | place: USA:California | collected 2015-04-18
ACCTGGAGGGAGAAGAACCGTAGAAAGGTAAAGGCGATTGCCCTCGTGCTCGCTCGATCTTCTCATATCAGCGATTCCATGCATCTGTCAGTTGGCCTACTCCGTGTAAGTGAAGAGATCTCCGCTCCGATGCAGGTGCCTGTTGCTGACTAAGCCTCAGTTGTGGAACCAATTCCTACAGTAGGCACTTCTGTCTTCCGAAAGATGCGGGAACCTGACTCAACATCTCAGTGGCGCCAGAGGTTATTCGTGGCCAAGGCTATTCATTCTCTTGTGACTGGTGGAGCTTAGGCGTTATTATGTTTGAATGCTTGTTTGGGTACGTATTCACGCGACTGTTTGGTCATCCAATCGTTCGGCTGATGTAACAATCGTCCGTGACATGAGATATCCGCCATTCGTTAGCAATTCAGTAAGAAAACCTCATCCTCATCCTCTATGGATGTCATCCTGATCTTTGGCATCCCTTCAATTAGCGCCATGTCACTCGGCAGAAGATTTTGAATTGGAAGCAATCCTTGCGTTTCCCTGCGCTGCCGCGCGTGTCACATGAAGCCATCGATCTAATGCAGCAGTTACTCTGCGAGCCTGAAGACCGCCTGGGCTCGCAAGCTTCAAGCTCGGTTGTCCGCCCAAATTCCATGATCGTGCAGGCCAGGCGTAGTGCCCTCATCACGCCTTCAGGGGCTACCCGCGGCGGGGATGGTGCTGAACTGATCAAGGCAAGTCGTGCTTGGATGGACGGGGGTCCTTCCGAATTCTCCTAACACAATTCTGCAGGGACACTCCTTCTTTCGTGGGATTGAGTGGGCCAATATTCATCGTTACTCTGCCCCATTCCGTCCCGAACTTCACAATCCTGAGGACACTCGGCACTTTGACGACGACATTCCGGCTGAGGTGTGTTCGGTTTCTCCTTTTTCTTCCGTCGGGGATTCGATGATTGTGTAGCCACTTGCTCCAGCCAATGGTGCTCCCGCGGATGCTACCCGAGATCCACTGCTGCGTGATAAGGTCCATGGACAAGAAATCCTGGACGTACGCAAGGCACTCGCGTTCGCAGGGTTCACACACAAGAGCCCCCGGGCGATCAGCTATGTCCGCGCTGACAAGGCATTTAACCCGGAACCTGATTCTTACGGTCACGAAGAGCCCGAGCGAGGCCGTACAACTCTACGCTCGAACCAAGAAATCGGGAAAGGGCGTGCAATTTCAATGTGATTTATGATGACACGTGATGACCGCCACGACAATTTGACCTGTGTTAACGACTGCCTACTCGTTGCTGGTTTGTGCATTTCCTGCAAGGCCGCTGTATTTCCCATACATTATTACCATAATGGAAAGATTATTACTGCTTCTTGCATTGCAATTGTTTGCAGCGTGTGCTTTGGCTATGGCTATATGATCGTATATGTGTTCTCGTATATTTGTTTTTCTCGGCTGAAATTAGAATCATCGATGAAGAGTCTCACCGCAGACTGGCGGAAGCCACGGTGGCCACTCCTTGCTTTGATTCCTACAGAGCGGCATGCCGACGAGCTGTGAGATCGCGTGAGAACGAGGGTCTACAAGTGGTCTAGTTCAATACAGCAGGCCTTTAGGTGCATGTCCACTCGCACTGCCCTGCCTTGAGCATGTTAACCCGATCTGAGGATCCATTCATCCCCATTGACAACCAACCCCAAATTTAACCTATACATACCAAGGACAGGCACATGCCTAATACATGCGGTTGCCGGCTTATTCGTAGTAACGTCCTGTGCGCGAGAGCAAACTTGGCTGGCCTGAAGGATCCCAACAAACACGCTATACCGGCGCGACGTCACCAGATCTGTTCTCGGAAGTTCCCAGTGCGAATATGGCTTTATGAGGCCTCGAGTGCTGCGCGGTGATCAACCGACGGGGAGAATTCGAGTTACAAAATTACTCACAGGACTGCTGCCGAAAGAAGGATTGCCGAGTGCATGTATCAGACAAATTTTAGAGTAGTACGTACATTGCATCGCAGAGCAATAGGGCACATCATCGGAGGTACTGGTACTGTATGCCTGAATAGCTTTGGGCGGCGTTGAACCACCGAGCGCCAGAACTGAGCTCGCGTCGGGGATATTATGATACCGGCGGCCTAGAGCGAGCGCAAGGTTAGGTCTTGTTGACAGGGCTGTTTGGCCCGCCTCGGGTATCAACGCTGAGAGCCCATTCATTTCTTTTTACTTTTTCTTTCATGAGCCTTGCCAAACGCCCAGGATACCATTCCGTAGACTTGCCCGCACCCGACAGCAAAAGGTATCAGGAGGGGAAAGACTCTATAGACGTGACTGAAGGTCTCGACCGTGCGACCTCAATGTCACATTCCTCGCGTATCCCTCTGAATAACAATCCGGCTCAATCAACTGCTTCGATACCCCCGCAGCACGCTCTCCCCATCGATGATCTCTCCCAGCCGCAGGTCGACCGGGAGGGTCTTCCGTCACTGGTCTATTCCGACGAGCACCCGCAACTCTCAAACTCTGCGCGCAACTCAAGCTGGGACCTCCTTGGCGGCGCACGCAAAATTGGACATGCCTACGAGCAATTCGACTCCCGAAATGCGAGCCAGCAGCACTTGGCATTTGCCGACGGAGATCTCCCCAACTCAAAGGTGAGCTGTTGGCTCTAGTGATATATGCGTGGCTTTAGCACGAGCCTCACTCACCACTACTTCGTCAGTTTGTTCGCTTCTATCAGTTCCTTCTGAACGCATCAATCGTGACGCGCTGGACCTTGTTCATCATTCCTATCCTGCTCATCGTCTGGATCCCCGGGATTCTCAGTTTCACCGCGTCCCCGACGGGAAAGGTCCGTCACCTGCTTCCATACGCGCTTCAGGGTCCTGGAGCAAATGTCTTCTTTACAGATATGGGGAGTAGGTTTGATATGGTGGAGCGTTTGGCTGAGCGTCGCTTGGGGTGGTACGATCATCTCCGTGTTATTTCAAAACGTCCTCGTTTTCATCATCCGTAAAATTTTCAGGTTGGTGGGCCAGTCTTGCGGTAGCGTACGTCGCATTCGCAACTCCGAGACCATTGTGACAGGTTCTCAGCGCGCTTTTTACCATCAACAGGATGATTCTTCCCCGCATAGCACGGCACACTATCGGCGTTGTCGCGGTCGGTGCCCGTCGCTACATTGACTGGATTGCGGTCTTGTATAGGTCGGTGTTCACATTGGTCGCACCATTCTCGCCATCATTCATATCCCTGACATCGACGCCCATTTTCGCTAGATACGTCGCCCTCTTTGCTTGGAGTTTGTCAATCTGGATCGCGTGGAACCCACTCATTGACTCCCGACAAGGTACGCATGCGTCGCCTAAAAGTATGCAAGCCATCAAATTTGTCGGTAAATTCCTGTTCGGCATATACCTCTGCGCTGGACTTCTGCTCTTTGAGAAATTCTCAATCCAGTTGATAGCTGGAAAATTTCACGAGCGCTCATATGCAGGTCAGGGTGTTTCACAGACTGTTCACGTACATCTAACCTCGTTCTCCTATAGAGCGCATTGCTGAGCAGAAGTTTGCCGTCAAGACACTCACTACCTTATACCGCCACTCATCTGATTTACCCGAGAGCCGCGATCTTTCACATACCGAGAAACATATCTTAGTTAATCCCAAGCGGATTGTTAGACAAGCCCTCAGAGGTGTCCGTTTCGCCGCTACCACTACAACCACTGCACTTGGAAATGTTGCGTCGGAAATTGCTGGCAGGTGAGCTCACCCAGTTTGGTGGGAGTATCATCAGAATTTGAGACGATGGACTTTTGTCAGCTCCGTCTTGCAACCAAACTCTCCTCAAGCTATGGTCTTGACAGCGATTGAGTCAGCGAGCAAGACAAAGCTCGTGCGTTTATTTATATATCGCATACGTCGTCCCTGGTGTGACAGCATGGATTTTAGCTTGCCCGTCGTATCTTCTTCTCCTTCCGCAAACCAGGCAGGGACTACTTGATCTTTCAGGACATTTCTCGCTTTTTCCGTACTTCTGAGGAGGCCGATGCCGCCTTTACGTTATTCGATAGAGATGGAAATGGTGATGTCTCGCTCGAAGAAACCGAACAATCTTGCGCGTTCGTCATGTCTCCACTTCCGTACTCCATTCATGGCTTACCACCCGTCTTAGAGAGTTCCATAGGGAGCAACTGTCGATCGAGCATTCTATGCGCGACCTCGATAGCGCTGTTGGTCGCCTGGACAGCCTTTTCATGAGTATCTATGTCGTGGTTGCCATCTTGATTATTGCCGTAACGCTGGTAGGCACGCTCGTTGGTGTTGAATTATCCTAGACCAAGCTTTTCTGTATAGGAAGCCCAACTTGCTTCGTTAGTCACCGCGACTGGCACTTTGGTCCTCGGTACGTTGTGTCTGACATATCTTCACCCGCGAATATCCTGACTCGTCATTGTCTCCTGACAGGACTGAGCTGGCTCATTGGTTCGAGTTTACACGATATCCTCACATCTATCATCTTTTTGTTTGTGCGACACCCGTTCGATGTTGGCGACAGGATCGACCTTGGTGTAAATGGAACATTCACTGTGAAGGAGATTCATCTCCTCAGCACCATTCTCCTCGATGGTCACGGTGCTTGGGTCCAGGTGTCAAATAACACGCTGGCTACACTCGTACGTCTTTGCGATTTATAGGCTGGCTTACTCACAAGGTTGTTCCATAGTTCCTTCAAAATATTCGCCGGAGCCCTAAGGTAGGGTCCCTAGTCAGTCACCGGACGGTCTCGTTAATAGTTCGTGCTAGATGTCTGAATCCTTTTCCTTTGATGTCGATTACTCTACGACATTCAAACAAATCGAGGGGCTGCGTAGTCTGATGCTCGGTTTTGTTCAAATGGAGCGCAGGGATTTCCAACCGTCGTTTGACATCGTTGTTGTTGGTACGTGTCAGTGTCAATGGCCTAGAATCGCATCTAATATCGGGCTGGCCACGAAAGACATACCCGACCAGCAAAAAATGACACTCCAGGCTGACATTATGTACAAGAGCAACTGGCAACAGGGCAACTTGAAGTGTATGTACCCTTTGACTCAGAACAATCTGGATGGGTCTCACCGCTCATGCTCGCTTCCAGCCACTCGGCGCAACAAGTGGATTTGCGCGCTCAAGTCATACCTCGCGGAGGCCAAAATCTATGGTCCGAAGGGAGACCCGGACGCCATACCTGTTCCCACACGCTATACCGTTGTGCCCTGGGAAGAGGTGCGAGAAAAGGACATCAAGAAGAGCGCTGGCACGGTGGCGCCCATCACGATGCCTGAAATGCCTCCTGGAGGTTATAATCTCATTAACCGAAGTGTTTCCAAGCGTAAGTTCTCTCAGGCGTAGCGCGTCGATTTCCAATCTGACCGTTGTTGTGTATCCAAATATAGTGGACGATACCGAAATCGTCTTTGATGAGCGGGGAACGGTACGTGACGTACTACTCTTGTGCGCGTACAGCGGTGCTGACTAATGCTGGACTGCAGCACCCCCCAAGACTGGTGGACGCATCGTTTGGAGGGGTCCCTGAGACAGGCCCGTCGTCCGTACCGACGACTAGTGCACAGCGGCTGCCTCACCCAGAAGAAATTGAGATGAAATCGCGGGACTGATCGCGCTCGGAGTTGTATATTTCATATATGTGCGGCTTTTCGAACTTCCTTGCCCTTGCTGAATCTGCGTTACAAAAGCTCATGTTTTGCGTACGTCGATCTACTGCCCAACCAAGGTTGGATATATTGTGCTCTGCTCTGCTGTCCTATAGACTTTCCTGTTTGACACAAATGGAAAGCGCTGATCAATTTGATCAAGTCACAGCCTCGCCAACAGCATCACACGTTCCAACCACTTTGAGTCTGGGGGTTTGGGCTGCTGTACCCAGTGTTTTGTGCAGGGCTACTACCTGTCCCCCAGCTGCCGCCTCCTGCACCCCATGCATTAGACGCTGCGTTGTTGCCCCATGCCCCTGCTGAAGGGGATGTCCCAGAACCTGAGCTTCCAACCCATCCAGTACCACCTGGCGAGGTTCCCCAGCCGCCGCTGGCGCCGCTGCCACCGCCACCACTTGGGGTGCCGGCTGTACCCCCCCATCCAGAGAAACTAGCGTCTTGTCCCCATCCAGTTGCCCTAGGTGCTGGCTGGGCTGCTGCCGCCGTGCCGTTGGCTGGTGGGAGCGCCGCGCCGCCATCGCCACCAAGGGCGTCGAGTTCATTCGGGTCTGATTTGAGTCCGAGAACAAGGTTTGCGAGCTTCGTCTGTAGTTCGGTAAGGCCCTGTAATGGTGGGGATGGTGGTCGGCTAACGTCGTCATCTCGCATAACGAGAAGGGCAATATGAAAAGAAAAAAAAAGAGAAAATTTCGGCACCTTCATGACCACCTCCTGTGGGCCGAGACTTCCATCCGTCTCCACTTCAAAGTAGAATTTTTGCGGCTTTGCGTTGTAGTCGAATGGCTCGTCGTCGCGCGGCGCTTCTTCTTCCGCTGCGTTTGCGCTTAACGGCCACTCCTTTTTGATGTCGGTTTCGTACCAGTATGTAGTGTGGCGCAGTCGGTTGTGGGGGTCATATTCGAAGGAGACGGCGGAACACGGGGACCACTTTGCATGTTCCTTCGCTATGCCCTGGACAATACTGAGTACACAGTCTCCTTGTCGTAGTTTGTGTAAAAGTTACCTTCTTAGCAATACAACGTACTCTAAGCTCTTGGCCCTTTCGAATCTTACATATAAGAACTGGCTGAGCAGCGGGATCATCTGAGTACACAGAATTTCGACCTAATTCAGTGCGGGGTGTGCTTGTGGCAAGTCGAAATAACGCACTCTTCCCCACGGGGTGACCAAAAGTCTCCGAGCGCCTTGCAATCTCCTCTCCGTCATCCACCTCCTCCCTCCAGCCGTATCCTCCACGACCTACAACATCCAAATGATGGCTGGTGACGTCCATTGTCCGGTTTTCGTTGCAAGCCACGTTCAAAACCAGCTCTATCGAGCAGTTCTGGCACGATTCTAGACAGGTGCAATCCTGCAGAGCGGCGTAAGAATGCGGGGTCAATGCGGGATAGAGCGGTACGCACCCTACTGTACCGGATGGCTTCGTCGCAGTTGGCACTGACCAGGGGGATCATTCCTAGCCTGTGAGCGATGAACTCATCGGGAAGGACGGTCGTGTTGGTCTCAAACTCCACCATGTCGATGGCTACATAATCCGAGGTGGGGCCAAATATAATTCCTTCAACGAACGGATACGTACCGACTGTAGGAATGTCTGCCATCATGACCCTCCGAAGAGAATTGGCAAACCTAGGACCCCATTGTCGTGGGTAAGGACAGAGAGACGCAGGCAGCGAGACCTACGAAAGATCAATATTTTCGAGGACAAAATTCACGCGATCTTTCTTAAGCTCTCGGATACGGACGTTGGGTTCTAGAAGGTCGTTGACTTGCATTTGAGAATTGTCGAGGGAGCACCGCGACAACTTGAAGCAGCGGCAGCTCAATCTAAAAGTCCCCTTTCACGTGATCGGTCATGATATCACTGGTTATGGCTCGATATGCGCGTATTACCAAGTACAACTGCTACAGAAATTATGCAAAACCAAAACCTTCACCACCTTCATTGATCGCGAGTAACAACTGTTGTCGAAGCATCTCATAAGACGAGTATTGTGGAAGATCAATTTGATTGAAACCTGGAAGAACGGCATCAGCATCGCTTCTAGTCATCGGATTGCTCCTCGAGTGAACACAACATACAAGTATGAGCCTGAGGAAGCCGATCGGGGTCGCCGTATGCTCTGTGGATGGAAAAGCGCTGGGTTCCTTGCACACCCTGCAGATCATTGAATCCACCAAGAGGCACTCGAGATGTGCCAGTGGCGAAACTGAGCACCTTCGCGCGCTCATCGCGATTGAAAGACTTGAGCGCACGCCACCACCAGACAATAACAGGATCTGAGCTCGTATACCCGTTGTATTCCGTTGCGGAGCGCCACTCGTCAACATCGATGTCGGGTGTACCAGATATTAACAATTCGAGCTCCTTCTCGTTGAACTAATAGGAATTGTGTCAGGCCCTTGCAGGTGACAGAAGATGACAATCAACGTACGATAGCGATGAGATCTTTCGGAATAATCTCGTAGAAGCCGGAAAGCAGGTTCTCGAGTTGATCTTTGATAGAGGTGTACAGCCGATACTGAGCTGACAACTGCACAAACTCCCGCGTATTGTCGAGTGTCACAGGTATCGACTCCCCGTTTTCTTTTAGTGAAACGATTTTGGTAACGCCGAACTGCGTGGGACATCATTGGCACCAAGAAGGCAGTCTGCCAAAACTCACGTACCTCATCTCCCTCAACGCTGAAGTTAAGATCCAGTGGGCTGGGGTCATTCTCCAGAATCCAGCACAGGGAATTGTAATACTCCGGATCAATCCACTCCACATCCCGATAATCGACGGGCTTGCCTAGGATCTGTCGATATAAGCTCCGGGCGAAGTAGGCATCGAGAAGGCGCCCATCGTAGATGGCTTTTCCGATTACACGACCCACAAACTTGAAAAATGATAGGTGTTCCGGATTGACCCATGACGCCTTATTGGGTTGATATGTGAGGCGATCGGCTGCACATGGCTGGAACAGAGCATTGTTGGGATCGAACATCTGTCTGGCAAGAATCTGGAACCATTCCCGTGTAACGCCGCCGGCGTCCACTCCCTCTTCGTCGTAAAATCGTACGCTAAGTTTGCCGTACTTGATTTGGTCTCCCGTCTTTCGTTGAAGCGACTGGAAACTATCTTCGAAGACGCGTTGGCGACGTACATTAAGCTGTAGAGTTCCATGGTGTTCGCGGGAGTGCGGGCGCTTGTGTAATTGCTGGTTGAAGTAGTTCCGCTTGTTGTCAAAGTCCAACACACGAGGGTTGTTGACGAGCAGCGAGAACAAGCCACTCATCAACGATGGGTTATTCCGGACCATAACGTTAAGGACCTTGCGATGCGCATCCGTGAAGCTTACGAAAAGATCCTCCATTGCCTCCCGTGGTGAGGTCGGTGACCGCGGCGATGCCGAAGCGCGTAGTATTCGACTTGACCCTGCCGATATAGAAGCGGAACCTACATATTTGCAGACCACCATGAGTGCTTCTATGAGAGGAAGAAGCACTGTTGCAATATGCTCAATCTCAGATCGTTGCTCGATGATGGATAAGCAATCTCCTAGCCGGCGCCACAACGGAGTGAAGCGGAAGGACTCGTATATCCCTTGGATTTTTTCCAAGTCGGCGGTGGGTTGTGGTTCTGGGGATGTCGTTGCTTTGGGCGAGAACATGTAATCGATGGTCTTTAACACACGAAGGAGTTTGGCTTGGTCGGAGGCGGGAGAGGAGAACCTGGACGCAACGGACGAGGTAAATACGTCGTCACTTGGACCCTGGAGCGAGTTGGCAAGCTCATCAAGGTCGTGGTATAGGCTCTGTCCAAATTCCTGTGCTTTACTGCGAAGTTCTTGGGCAACAACGTCGCGCGCATCAGGGATGAATGATAGATGTTGGATGAGGGAGAGCGTATGATGGAAGGGCTTTGCGCCGCAGTCGCCTACGGTCAGTATATTGACGATGGATCTCAGTGCGCTGGCGGGGATTTGGGGAGGATTAATAAGGAGAGTCTTTTCCTCTACTGCATCTCGTTGGGGAGCTTCCTTTTGGCCCTCTTGAGACGGGTTAGCTGTTGAGTTTATTGTCAATAAGATACGCCGGCCATGTGAGGGCTCGACTCACTTGGAGCAGGAGTATTTGGTTCAGTTTGCGAAGAACGAGGGCCAGAAGATGCATCCTCAGATGGCTGTGCGGGAGGAGTCGTCGAAATAGCGGTGTTCTCGGGCTTTTGAGGGACTTTCAGGCCCGCAAGTGGACGTGTTACCGTATCGAGGAGGCTGACGACTAGCTCAAGGACGGACGGTGTCTTTAGCAACGGTTGTCGGTCGAGGAGGGAGAGTAAAAGGACTATGGGACATTGAGTCTGCACAGCTTGTTTCTCTTTACCCTTCCCCTTCTTAGAAGTGGGTCTGCGAAGCCCGACAGCCATCTCTTGCTCTGTAAGGAAGAAAAGTGATGATGACTCATTCGATGTGACGATGTAGCTCAAAGCCTCGAGGCAGCGCTGCGCGATAAGATCGGGGACAACTTCGCTTGGTGGGTGGTGCGCGGGAAGAGAGCTTAGGTATTCTGGGCCTGTCTTCTGTTTGCTTGGGGGACGATGTACCTGCGCGGGGCCTTTAGAATTCCGGATCGTCATCTGTGTAAAGCTTCTGTCGATGGCCGCGAGGTCTCCAGTTCCCTCTTGCAAGATGTTGAGAAGAAAGTTGAACAACTCAGCACGGGTCTTGGAATTTTCACATAGATTGACCAGTGTTTTGTACAAGATATTCTTTCTCGAGATTTGTGGGAAGAAGAGCAATCGGACCAATACGGCTACGCCACTCTTATCAAGAAGCTGTATCGCATCGCGGGGAGGTTGAGGCTTGCGGGTGATTGGGGCAGCATTAGTTCCTTCTGTTCGGGATCCTGTGCCGATACGAGGGGGTTGGCGAGGTACTCTCTCACGGTATGTGCCTGCTTCGGCGATGATATGCGTGGGGAGGGTCTGAATGAAACCTTCGTCCTGATCCATAAGAACGTCTTGCCTGAGTTGTGGATCGAGGCTGGCGATGAAGCTGGCAGGGTCCATATCAACTGCAACTGGTGCAGGCGCAGCACCACCGGCTGAAGAAGCGGCTGCCCTCTCTTCTGCACGTCGTCGGGCCTGTTCAATTCGCTCTTGGTGTAGAATCTCGGCCCGAATTTCGGGTGGCAGGGCTTCGAGGAATTCTGCACTGATCTGGGAGTCTGCGGGACGCTCCATTCGTGCGGCTTGCTGGTCCCGTATATGCTGATTAACAACCTCTTCTCGCATGTCGTCCGGTAGAGCTTCGAGGAAAGTAGGGTCAATCCCCGTATCTGTGATATCAACAGGGCTGCCGTGGATCATGACGGTGATACGCTCTGGACTGCTCGCTGGACCTGGTTCACCGGATCCCTCTTGGGCGGTCGAGGTATCCGGTGCTCCGGCATCGTCATCGTCATCTATTGCATCTTGTTCATCCGCCGAGTGGGGCTCTGAAGTGACATCGAGCATGTCTGTATCCACTTCTGATGTGACTAGTGGAGCGGGAGCGGGCACAGACGGAACGGAACTGCTCTCAGCCTCCACTGCTGAAGGTGAAGCAGCGACAGGACTTGGAATCGGACTAGTGTCTTCAGCTGTCATTTTTGCAGCTTCATCCGCTTGTGCAGCAGCCTCCCTCAGTTGGGCCTCCTCCTTCTCTGCGGCTTCCTTTGCCTCTTGGGACGCTTTGGCTTTCTCGATAGCGGGAGGGAGTAGCGCAAGCACGATATGGTTGCCCAGTTTAGAAAAGCGATCTGAGGTAAACTTCCCATGTATGACTTTCGCCTCTTCGTTCCATCGTTGCATAGTGGGTAAGGGGTCGAAATCGCGGCTTTCGGATCGGAGCGGAACTGAACGAGGGGGCTGGTCGATACGCAGGGAAGCAGATATACCACCCCTGCGTGGAAGCAAACCACGATCAAGATTGACGAGGGTCCCAGGAGGTACGTCCAGGCGAATAGTATCAGTCACACCACCACCTCGCGGATTGACGATGTGCTGGAAAAGCTGTACTGCGCCACCGCCAATGATGTCTTCGATGGCCTGGAGAAGGTCCTGATGGCCACCAGCAGCCAGGATGCGTTGCGAGCGACGCACGGCGCGACCAATATCTGGGATATGACGTCCTGAGTTCCCAGTGGCTTCCAGGAGGAGCGGGTGGGTGGTTGCGTCTGCTGAGCTAGCAGTCCCCCGGTTACGACCAAGAATTCCTATATCGTCGTCTGCATCAAAGTCAGTTACGTCTTAAGATAATCGTGGATTCTGCTAACCGTCGACACGACCTCTACGAGCCCGTGAGCCTCCCGAGATGACGAACCCGCCATCATGGGCCTCAATAAATCCGGGGAAGCCATCTGAGATAGCTCCATCGAATCCTAGAACGCCCCCAATACTTGGGCCGTCGTCCTGAGGGTCGAAACCAAGCTCACCCTCGAGCCTACTTGCGTGTCAGGGATAATGGGAGAACAGAAACTACAACGCTTACTCTTCGTCTGATTCCAGATCTGCTTCTGCTTCTTCTGTGTCATGATGATAAATGGGGACTAGCAACGTTTGGGTGAAGTTCAATCTAGATCATAGGGTAGTCACTCACCGGCGATTTCTTCGTCGCCTTCATCTCCGTCAACGTCTGGGGCGCCATCCTCGATACCAACACCCTGAAGTCCTATCGTGTGAACATTTTTAACTAAAAGGAGACACGGTCATCATACCTCCCATACACCATCCACGTCAACGTCAGGGTCGACCTGGCCATCGGCCTCGGGGGCTCTATTTTCCTCGTCTTCCTCTAGTAGATCTTCGTCCTCGTCCTCGTCATGCCAGTCTTCTTCGGAGTCCCCCTCTTCGTCATCTGGATCTTCCGGCTCGTCGTCTTCTTCAGTCGCCGACGTGCCTTCACTGCCGCCGGTCTCTTCGCCAAAGTCCATTTCAACATCCTCCTCCTCGTCGCCGTGCTCCGCATCGATAACGTCTTCTGCAGCGAACTGCTCTTCCATGTCCTGCGTATAGAATGTTAACACTCATAGACGATATGCACAACGACGTCTACCAACCCCTCCAAACCTGTACACGATCATGCGAGATGAGTGCCAATCACCGATCCAAACATTTGTACGCTTACATTCCTAGAGAAGAATTGCGATAGAGGTCTGGAGTCACTTCGCGAGCAGTATCTTGACCATCCTCCATGTCATCTTCATCGGGGAGGCTCTCCTGGTCCATCTCGTCTTTCGTTTCCTCGGAACCCTTCACTCTATCCGATGCGCGGTTCATCTTGATAGCAATCTTGGATCTACGAGACATTTAAGAGGCATTCGATTAAGTTCCAAACCAAAAACTCACAAGAGCTCGAGAGGTTTCAGCATCGCCGCCACGACTACGCGGACATTTGGGTAGTTCAAATCCACCTCTGCTAGGGCATTAGTCAGAGTCGAAACGAAGTTCTTCTCTAACATAATCTTCGCGATATGAGTAGGCGTTTCCTCATGAGATTTACGAAGTCCTGGGTTAAATCGAACTATCAGGAGGCGATAACAAAGATCGGCCAGGGCAAGAAGTCGGCCATAACGGGCATCCAGAGATTCGGACTGCGATGGATCTTTGATGGCGCGGCTGACGGCCTCTAAGACGGTTTTTCGGACGGCAATGAGCTCTGGTGACACATCTTTGATGGGCTGAGAGGAGGAAGTGTCCACGCATAGCGCTACAATCAAGGACATCGCCCAATTACAAAGCGGGACATTGTTCCGAGTATCGTTATTGGGATCAGGGTCGATTGTTCTGAACGAAACAAGGTCCGATAAGACGAAGTTTAGAGCAGCCAGGCGACCCTTTGTGGCGTCCTTGGACGGGATACTAGGCCGCTTGGAGGGGGAATGTGAAAGAAACGCCGTTTTGCACGCGTCATATGAGAACATCAGTTCCGTGAGGGATTGCATCAGGAACCCAGAATAGTAGTGATCCGGTTTTGAATCTTGAGTTTCACTTTGAGGGTTCCTTTCTGGTTGGGTCGGTTGTCTTGGACTGCCCTCGGCGGATGGGTCAGGTGATGTAGGCTCTGGGTTGGACACGCCCTCCGACGGCCGGGGATTTGTCCTCACTGACTCCATTAGTTCACCTACGAGGAAATGAACAACGGCCTCGAGATATTCGGGCGGCGACGGTAGCGTATGGGCAGTGACTTCGGGCTGAGCGCCTGTGTGAGCTTTAGTGTCTTTTCCCGATTCTACGGCTGAGGAGCTGCCCTCCTGGTTGTCCTGATCCTTGGGGATAATTTGGCTGATATATGCAAAAGGTCGCTCAAGCTGGGCGAGAGACTTTGTAACCTCAATAAACGCTTTGGGATCGCGAAGGGCCATCGCATTGCAGGCACGAACGTAGCCAGTTGTGTCCACCGTCCGTGTGCGTGGGTGCGAGAGGAAGCGTTGTACCTCCTCACGCATGATAAGCCGCAATACCGCGGGATCCTCTACGATGTGACGGAGAATGATGGAAATGTAAGACTGGCTGCCTGCCACGCCTCCCTCGGACGACTTGAGGCTCTTGAACAGTAGTGAAACCCCATCGCGTTTCACAAATTGCATCGCTAGCTCGTGGTCACGAGTCATGAATACGAGAAGACGCAAAGAAGCGAGTAACTCGTCTCGAGGAAGACCAGGCAAAGAAAGTAGGCGCAGGGAGAAGCCAAATAACACTGTCCTGGCCTCAACATATGGTGGACCCGTCAAGATCTCCGGAGCGTCAATGGCATCGCCCTCTTTTGGTACAGTGATGGAACGAGGATCTTCCGATAAACTTAACAGGGCTTCAGCGACCAGCATAAGAGCTGCGAGCCACTTGGGAATGGTTGGTTGCCTTGCCTCCGCATCTAAATCAATGGAAAGAAGAAGGGTCAATACAACCTCCATAAAGGCTTGCTCATCACCCATAACGATTGAGGCAAAGGACGCAGGTGATTCATTCAGGACCAGTGCGAGCAAACGGCACCGGACGGCAAGCTGCTGCTCCCGGCCATCTTTGAGACTTGCGGCAAACGAGGGGATATCATCAATGAGGAGACGAACTGATGAGCGCTGGTAGCCATCATCACGACCGACGAAAGCATTGTGGACGTCGAAGATAAGATCCGGGTGCTCATCGACAAGACGGAGCGCGAGACGTCCAACTTCCGATTTCAGTGGTTCTCTCATTGAATTTAGCTCGCTGCGCCATTCTTCATCACTCTTTCCCGGTGGCCCGGTGTCGGCGTCGACAGCCGGTGGATCATCAAGGCTTGGCGTAGTGACGTCATCCTGCATTGGCGCTGAATCAGGAGGCGGGGCCGCTGCGGCCGTGGAGGGTGACTCCCCAGTTGCCTCGCCACTTTCCCCGGGTTCTTGTGGTTGAGCGGCGGCTGGCTCAGGATCATTCTGGAACCGGAACGGATTACTCAACAATAGCTCGGTGGCGGCATTGACATTGTTATGAGTTCGTATGAGTGCACGCTCAGCTCCAGAACGCGGAAAGCCCATGTCGGTCAGCTGTCGAATGCGATTCTCGTCCGGGACCGTGACACGGAAGAGGGAAGGACCTCCCATAGAAAGAGAACTGGCACCTGGAACAGTATGGGGGGAGGCGTCGGGTGGACTTTCTTCCCCTTCTCCGTTGAGAATTTCCAGAACAACCTGCACCACAAGCTTGATCAAACTTTGCGGGGACGAAACTAGCCAAGGTGCTTCCCAAAGCTCTTGGATGATCGGAAGAACGGCGAGCCTAGTTTTGACCAAGAAGTTATGAGGCTCGAAATAATCAGGGTCCGTGTCCTTCTTGTCACGAGTCAGGAGAAGAAGCGTTTGGCTGGACTCGAATATGGGTTTCGATGAGGTCAAGGAGTGGAGGAGAGGTAGAGCGACTTTGATCCCCTCGTACGCCTGACCCAAGGCTTGGTTGGCAATTTCGGTACGATCCTCGGCCTTTGTCTGGGAATGCTCAATAATGGTGTGCATGAAGCTGCGGCATATTGCTACGATGGCATCCAGACCTCCCTTGCGGTAAAAAGAGTCGTACAACACAGTATGCAGTGTGTTTTGAGCAGTCCGCTCTATGTCGAGTGTCATCGATTGGTAAAAACGAGAGTGGGATATGACTTACCGTCGACCATCAGGGTTGCTACAAGACCGAGCAATGAAGTGTAGCAAGAACTTATTGACAGGGATTCCGTAGGATCCTCTGCTGAAACTTAGCTTCTGAGTATAGTGGAGAATTACCTTACTCACCAGTCTGCATAGGCTCTAGGTGCTTGAGCAATACATCTGCGACACTGGACGCTGAGTCGAGGATTTGTTGTTTTTGCGCTGCGTCAGGATTGCGACGTGTTGAGAACAATTTTACAATTGCTATGAGGAAATTGCGAATTAGGTACGTCGTTAAGTTCTGTAGCGAAAATGCATTACATTGGAAGAACGGAGACAACGCGGATGGAATCTGGTTGGCCAGATGTTTAAAAGCTTTAGCGTTTACTTCTCTTGGATCGCTTTCACGGGGACCGTCTTGTCCAGGAATCTCCGTTGGTGTGACCGTCGTAGACGAGGTATTGGCACCGTTAGCAGCAATGGCAGGCTCGCTTGAAGACGGTCGACTCGGGGACTGCAACGAGGATAATATGGTGTTGCCTTCGGGCTCGGACTCCTTTTCAGGTACCTCAGCCTTCAAGAAGACGCTCTCCCAGATACAAGCCCTGTGAAGAACGCCGAGGTCAGGCAGGATTTCTGAGGCGCCCGTACCCATAAGAGTCTGGAGTAGGCCACCAGCGGAACGACCGTGGGCGTATCCCGCAGTAGCGTAGATGTCCGACAGTAATATAACCCGGCCCAATAAAGTGATGAGAGTGCGGAAGGTTCGGTTAGCTTCGGAGTGGGATTGACCTGAAGGAAGCGATTAGACAAGTGCCATAGAAATCCGGGTGCACAGCGGAGTACCTGCTAAGTCGAGTAGCTCAGTGAACTTCGATTTCCTGCTTGGCGAGCCCCAGAATGCGGATGTTTCTTGTAATGATTCTTTGACCCAGCCATTCAGGGAGTTCATAGTCGCGTTGGGCGCTGCATCAAACATGGTGCGAATGACTTGAACCAAAGAGTCTGACGCGACACTGCCGCCGAAATCATATGGTATGCAAGGAAGTGCAGTGAGTCGGCCTAACAAGAGGAGGCCATCCGAATTCGAAATGAAGTCCTTGCAATGGGAGGTGTGTTGGAAAAGGCCTTCCAAAAACTTCGAAGACACAAATTCAGCTCGTGGGGTCACGGTAATATCAAGAACTTAATCACCCTGCATATCACGTCTAGGTATGAGACAATGATATTGTCATGCGACCTCCCAGTGGCACTTTCATCCAAAATGTCGTCTGTGAGAGAGACGATCAAAGCATTGGGCCTACCCGTAGACTCGGAGGCGGCTTCGTCGATAGGAGCGGTGTCAGACGATCGCATGAGAACATCCTCATCACCAGGTGCCTGAACTGTGGACGTCGTGGTTCGCACGAGGCCATACCACGACTCAGTGTTCTCAGAAGGGGTGAACGTATTCCCGAGGTCCTCAATCTTGCTCAGGGTCGACTTGATTGCCTCGAAGACTGCAGGCTTCAACGAAGGGTGGTGGCGAATGAGCTCGTCAACAGCCGATCCAATAAGGACAGCATTCTCTTTGTCTTGAAGAACGCGTTGGTGTCGCTCCGAGGTAAAGATCGAAAACAAGCCCGGGATGATGGTAGGTCGCGCGGTGAGTTGGTCTTGGCCAGCTTGATTGAGACATAAGGCGCCAATTGCGTTGGGGATGGCTTGGATTACCTGGATAAACGTCAACCCTGCAGGATGGGGAGATGCGTCGTCCGTATACCTCAATAACAGGTTCTAATCCAGCCTCGACGACCCTATAGAACGCTTCTGGGACGCCTGCTTCTTGTATAACCGTCAAAGATGTCGGCTCATTGTGCACAAAAGTGGCCAAGATATTGATGGCTAACAGAAGCTCGATCAACGAACACCACATGAATAAAGCAAGGATCGTACCAATCGGAAGGACATTAGGACCGAAGAGACTGCGGTGTTCGATTATCTTTTTGATAGACTTCAGTAGCGAAGAATCAATGAGGCCGCGAAGGCCCTCAGCAGTTCCGGACGACTGCATCATGCGGTGCATTGAACGTAATATATGCTTCAATGCGGCAGCTCGCACAACGGGTAATTGACCTTATTTTATTCATATACTTGCAGTGCTCTCGTTAAGAGGGGTGCTTACCGTACGACCTGGGAATATCGTTGGGGTGTTCCTGCTGACTGAGCGTCCTGATGTCCTCATCCACTTCATACTGTGACCATGTCAACGCGGTGTGAGGGCCTGAAAAGCTGAGAGTAACCTACTTCAATTCGGTCGACAAGGACCTCGACTCCGCGATTGTTACAGAACAGCTGAAATGCGTTGCCGAAGCTGTAGAGGACATTATCCACAAGTTGCATGGTTTTGGACACCACTGGTAGACGTTGTGACAGACGGTTCTCAATGATCTGGATAAGCAGGGGTATGAGACCCGCGCCAACTACCATATTTCCCCCAGCGGCATGTGACGCGAGGAAAATCACAAAGGACAGAAGAGCCTCCACAAAGGAATGCGGGAGGGTTGACTCAGGGGTGGCGACCTCGGCTACGGTCTTGCGAAGTAACGCCATCAATGTACCGTGGTTTACGCCCGCATTAACAGCCGCCAAAACGTCCTGCACCTTGGTGCGGTACCTTGCCATAGCATCCAATGCAGCCACGGCAGCAGTTTGGATTGAAATTGGAACATTCCTGTCGAGGGCGAGTAATTCGGCCACGTGTGGGATTAGGTCAGGTTCGTATAAGAAGAGGGCAGATGCCGTCTGCGCTTCCGGGTGCGTGTGCACGAAGATGGCTGTTGCTAAGAGGCGGGCGATGACGAGCTTCTCACGGTCTTCCTCGCTACCTGGGAGGAGCGCTTGGGCAGCACGAATGCGACACATGAGCTCAAACCTCTCATCTTCTGGTACATTGTAAGTATCGACGCAATCTGCGAGGATATCCATAGCCCCCTTCGAGCTAAGTGTTTGAGTGTCGAAATAAAGCGTGATGGCCCCAGCGGCCTGAGAAGATGACGCTGTTGAAACAGGTGCTAAGGGACGTTGAGAAGTTTGAGAGCTTTCTGGAAGATCGACTTCCATCTCATTGGCCCGATCCTTGGGTTGCTTGGCCTTGCCAGTGTTGTAAAATTTGAATTGCACTTCTCGGGCCTCAATTGGAAGCGCTTCAAGCACTGGCTTGCCCTGATCTGTTACAAGGTCGACAAGGCTGACATCATATTCACGTAAGTTTGACCAGCGCTTGCCCAAAGATTGAAGACGATGGGTGGAGATGCTGAGGGCGCGCGTGACAGCAGGTTGGGCTGAATACTGCTGGGCGGGACGCAGCAAAAGGTTCAATGCGAGTATGAGGATGTCGAGATCGGATGTGGACAAAAGACTATTGATGCGCTAAAGGATGGTTAATGCTGACTGGTCGAGCATAGCGGAATACGAATGGCGGTTGATCCAAGCATTCAGGTCGGATCGTGGCCACTTCCATGAGTCGATTTGCCCCAAAACTTCATGTAGGTCTTCGTTGGGAGTGTCTGAGAGTTTGTTTATGAGCTCTGCCACCTGTGGAAGCTATAGACGCGCGTGTAAAACAAAGATTAGCCGTCTGCGATCAAACAGAACTAAGACTTGCCGGAGGCAGCGCCCGTTTGGATCTGTGAAGGATCTTCATTAACTGCAACCCCTATTGGGAGTAACAGATCGTAACGTGAACTGGGGCAATGTGGATGACCGTTGGAGTATGGGTGAGATGTGGCCGCAAACAGAGGACCGCTGTCCGAGATTCGAGCGTTCCAAAGGATGACGCGTAGGGCGGGCTCGCTTGAACACATCCGGAAACTCTTTCTCGAGATCACGAGCAATTCGATCACGAGGTCTAACGCGCCCGTACGCGGTGATTAAACGCGAACGCCCTTTCATCGCGTCACACAACACAGCAGCATGGAAAGACCTCGAAAGACCTCGAAAGAAACTCCCGGGAACGGTGCCTCTAGGCAGTCCTCAAAGTCACGGGGATCATCGGAACAGGTGCTCACTGACCCCACTCACAACAGGTCCTTTCACGCTCACTTCCACTATACTTTAGAAATCCAAGGATTCAAACAAGCGCAAGGCTACAGACAAAGACGAGTCGGATAGCGAAGAAAATCCACAACCATTGGCAGAGGTCCCACGACCTAAAACAGTGAAAAAGGTATGCTAATGCAATCGCCTTCTCTGGACAATCCGATGAATACCACACTTGCATGACAGCCAAGAATTTCCTTAAAAAGTGACGATGGTAACGCAGATTCCGAAGACGTCGGAGCGAAACTACAGACGAACAGTGAAGGAGAGCGGTACGTGGATCTGGGGAAGAAGAAGCGCGTCACCGTTCGAAGCTTCAAAGGTAGGGCCCCTCTATCTTGTACGTACTGATTGTTCACGCGGCAAAAGGGATGACTCTAGTCGATATAAGGGAGTATTATGGGGCTGAGGATGATGAGAAACCTGGGAAAAAAGGTATCTCATTGACAGTCGAGCAGGTGAGACGGCGATCACACGAATTGCTTCAGCAGCTGAGTGCTGCTCTGGACAGTGGAAAGCCCTGGTGCAAGCATCAAGAACCATCAGCGGTCTCCTGTAGTAGACGGCTCGTTACGCTGACTACTTCCCCGAGGTTGGGTATTGTTATCATACCACGACATCGGCTTGAGCCATATCAATATTTTGCATTGATTTGGAACTTCTATGGCCTCTACATTGATTAATATGATACTTCTAAAGTATGCAGAGTCCCAATCAACTCAATCCAGCGGCGGCTTTGTGAGCGCCCTCAAACCCTGTCCGCCATAAACCCCGGAACCATGCAGTAAACTTTCGACCTTGTGCCTGAATGTCCATGTACCACTCCGAGACGACAAGCCCGCAGTATAATCTCTCGTACCTCCTGTAGAATGCTAAAGTGAGGAAACAGGTGAATACATTGGATCACGCACCACCAAGCAGTGAAGTATTCAGCTAATCTTCCAGGTGATAGAAGACCGCTTCCTCTCATGCCATCAAGAATGACTCGTCGCTCATCCTCCCAGGCTGCTGTGGTGCAGTATTTGGCAACGACGACGAAGACCCGGACCTAATTCTTACGTGAATAATCCAGCGGCGTGCCTTATGGTAACTTACTTTTGAGTGCGTTGTGGATAGCGCATGGTCAAGACTTCTGTTGGAGCGGCTTGTCAAAGTAATCGCATGTCATAAGCTTTAATGGTACCGTGTAAGGTCGTTCAACTTGAAAACCATCAGCACCCTCCGAGGCACTTTCCGCAGGATGTCAAAGACAGATATAAGTAGCCCCTCCTTTGTCATGACGGCGTCCCGCAGCGCCTCTAACTCCTGTTCCGTCTGTGGTAGCTGTTCTAACATGCTCGACGCACGCTTGAAAGTCGATTCGCTTTCTTTTTCTGGACGTGGCTCATCGGGTGTATCCCCCATGCTCGCTCGGCCTGACGAACGAATTAATTCATGCTTGGAGTGACGCAACGTTGCACTCACCAGTTAACGCTGCCTCAAATATGGGATACTGGAATGTGATGAGTGTACTACCAGAATTCGAACATAAGATGGACGCACTTGGTCAGAGTCGACGTTCCCTACTAGCTGGGCATATTTTCGTCGATCGGCATTATTTTGTGGACTGGCGGGTGCTATCAAAGCTAGCCAGAGCTTACTATAGTTTATTCGAAGGGCCCTGTCCAGGTCAAAGTATAACCCGTGATCAAGGAGGACGATTTCGAAGTTGTAAGGTGACCGAGAGAAGGCAGGGCGTGGCCTGATTAAGAGGTTCCCTTTCGTTACTGGATTGAGTGGCGAAAATAAAGATGTGCGGCAGCGCAATTACCTGGGTGAGGGTCCTACAATACGAATCAGCTACAAGACAGAGTCTGACGACTCGAGGAGCTCACGGCATGAAACCATCCATCGATGTATACCATTTGCGAGAAAATCCGTGACAGCTCTAAGGACACCTTGTTGCGGTCGATATTGTGCGCAGCGAGGTACTCAAGATCATCGACCCTTGCACCTCCAATGAACTCCATAATGAGCACCCTCTTGTTCGCGGATATAACTTCGGGGATATACAAGGATGTATTGATGCTCTCGAAGTTTTTTGCCGCTTTTCTTGCGTTCCTGGCTTCATTAGTGAAGTCCAGCTCCTTGGGAAGGTTTTCGCGCATCTCCTCCCCGAGCCACGTAAATTCAAACTCGGGGAACCATCGCTTTATCCAACCTGCAAATGCGTCACGTCAGTTTGGGATTCAGTTCGAGATCACTGACGGAGTACCGAGCGTCAGCTCAACCATCTCCATATCGATCGCGCTGAACTCTAGTAAATGCGGATGTTGCAGCTGCGACGATCAGCGTCGATCCGCAGAAAAAGTCCGTTGCCAAAGCGACGCACCTTGACCGCTACGGTCTTCCCAGATTCTCGATGGTGCGCAATATGCACCTGCGCAAGGCTGGCGACGCCAATCGGTTCTGGGTTGAAGTAATCAAAGATTTCGGACAACGGCCGCCCCATGTCCGACACGAAGAGCGCATTGACGTCTTCGTATGGCGTCGGATCGCATTTGTCTTGCAGGGGCCGCATCGTGCTCGTCCACTCCAACGGCAACACGACGCTGTAGATAGAAATGAAACCGACCGCGTACAAAGGTCCGAGGTTTGGAGAAACTCACAGAGAAGCTATGTGCTGCCCCAGCTTTATGAAAACCCCTTTGAAACGACGCGGCCGCCTCAGTCCTCTCCTCAGCACGTCAAAGCTCGAATGATGGTGCGCGTACCTCCATTTGCCAGCAACGCTCGAAGGACGCGTTGCGCGCTCCGCAAGTGGCATTGAGAATAAGCCTCGAGCTGCTCTTCGTCAGATGCATACGTCTTGGCAAATGTACGTTTGTAATCGATCGCTCCGAATATGGCCGCCTCTGGGTGATGATTCCGCGTGTGGATGATCTCAGCGAACGTAGGACATCTTCTACGAGAGTTACTCACCTGCGACGCGGGAGCACCTGACGACGGCCAATACGGTATGCCTGAACGGCTGATAGTTTTCGTAGGCTATGAATCCGACGCCCACCCCGAACGCTACTGCGATTGAGGTTGCCGCGAACGAACGCGCGCCGGCGCCGACCACGCCGCGTCGAGGTGGTAGAGGTAGTGCTCCGGAACGGCGGGGCAGCCACCTTGTGAGACGCCTGGGTAAAGAGTTGTACGAATGAATGCCAGCGAGAAGAGGAGTGCGTATCGCGCACGAGCGGAAGGAGAGCATGAACCAGACAAACCAGACCCGGACAGGCCGGACTGCGGACTGTCGTCGACTGACCAAACTGTTGGCGATGGATGATGCAAGCCCGGTTGCCGGCCCGCCCCACATCCGTCTGCCCGGGCCCTTGACCCATGTTGCCTGCATGCGCACTTGTGGTCTTGTCTCCATTTCTTTCCACAATCTCCGCGGAAAAA
>WNFC01002051.1_pt1 | contig 23349 bp, 20 predicted proteins | sample 5400541 | NCBI WGS metagenome assembly WNFC01 (sample SAMN13153342, study PRJNA577476) | soil metagenome | isolation source: 120 cm saprolite under Douglas fir tree site 2 hole 2 replicate 1 | place: USA:California | collected 2015-04-18
ACCACGCGGGTGGATCGATCGCCGATCCACGCAGGTACGGCGATGTGGATCGACGTGTGCCGTCACCTTCCGACGGCGTCAGTCACGCACTTCTTGGTGAAGCTCGTCTTCGCGGCACCGGCGAGCTTCTTCTCGCCGGCGCCAGCATCGCAGGACGCCTGCGCGTCCTTCTGGCATTTCGTCATGAAGCTGTTCAGCGCAGCCCCCGCGAGCTTCTTCTCGGCCGCCCGGTCTTTGCAGGTATCGGCCATCGCGGGCGCCGCGACGAACAACGACAGCAGCAGAGTCAATGCGAACTTCATGAGGATCTCCCATTCGCTCTTCCGCCCATTCCAACACCCTGAAACGGCGTTGCGCCTCGAAAGGTTCCGTCTTGCGCTCTCGTGAGCCATTTGCGGTTGCTGGCATCGGATACCGTTTGCGGGCATTCTGGAGGTGCCCGGTAGCACCGGGGGCGGAGACGGCCTGGGAGAGGCGGGATGGCACCGAACACGTCCGACGACATGGGCAACGTCATCGGCGAAGCAGGCGGCGGCAAGGCCGGCGCCGACGGCAAGCCGCAGATCGCCTATACGGATCTGCGCGAATGGATCGACGAGGCGCGCAAGCTCGGCGAGATCCGCGAGGTCAAGGGCCTGTCGTGGGAGAAGGACATCGGCATGGCGTCCGAGGTCATCCTGCACGAGGAGAGCGCGCCCTGCGTGATCTTCGAAGAGGTGCCCGGCGCGCTGCCCGGCAGCAAGGTGCTGGTGAACTTTTTCGGCGGCCAGCGGCAGAAGATGACGCTCGGCTTTCCGTCGCACTTCTCCAAGCTCGAGCTGAGCGAAGCGTTCCGCACGCACTACATGGCCGAGCTCAAGCGCATCCCGCCGCGCTACGTGAACGACGGGCCGGTGTTCGAGAACGCGATCACCGGCGACGCGGTCGACGTGACGATCTTCCCGACGCCGAAGTGGCACGAGGACGACGGCGGCCGCTACATCGGCACCGGCAGCTTCAACGTGACGCGCGATCCGGAGGAGGGCTGGATCAACTGCGGCACCTATCGGGTGATGATCCACGACCAGAAGACCGTCGGCTTCTACATCTCGCCCGGCAAGCACGGCCGCATCCAGCGCGACAAGTACGAGGCGCGCAAGGAGCCGATGCCGGTCGCGATCGTGGTCGGCTGCGATCCGCTCTCGTTCCTGATGGCGTCGAGCGAGGTGCCGTACGGCGTGTGCGAGTACGACGTCATCGGCGGCATCCGCGGCGCGCCGGTCGACGTCGTGAAGGCGCCGATCACCGGCCTGCCGGTGCCGGCCAATGCCGAGATCGTCATCGAGGGTTTCGTGCAGCCCGGCAACGTCAAGCCGGAAGGGCCGTTCGGCGAATGGATGGGCTATTACGGCAGCGATGTGCGGGACGAGCCGGTGATGGACATCAAGGCGATCTATCACCGCAACAATCCGATCCTGCTCGGCTGCGCGCCGCAGCGTCCGCCCGACGAGATCGCGCGTTACCGCGCGCTCACCCGTTCGGCGATCGTGCGCGAGAACATCACCAAGGCGGGCGTGCCCGGCATCACCGCCGCCTGGGCGCACGAAATCGGCACCGCGCGGCTGCTGCTCGGCATCGCGGTTCGCCAGCGCTATCCCGGCCACGCCACGCAGGCCGGGCAGGTCGCGGCCATGTGCCACTCGGGGGCGTACGCGGGGCGCTACGTCATCGTGGTCGACGACGACATCGACGTGTCGAATCTCGAGGAGCTGATCTGGGCGATGCTCACGCGCTCCGATCCCGCGACCTCGATCGACATCATCCACAATGCCTGGAGCACGCCGCTCGATCCGCGCATCGAGCCGGAGCGCAAGGCCAAGGGCGACTTCACCAACAGCCGCGCCATCATCAATGCGTGTCGTCCCTGGCATTGGCGCGACAAGTTCCCCAAGGTGAACGCGCCGTCGCCGGAGGCGGCGCGCCTCGCACGACAGAAGTTCGGCTATCTGCTGAAATAGGTCATCCGGACATTCCTCTGTCGTCTTCTCCGGTGTGCGCAGCTCGTCAGGCGCGGAGATCGCTCTGCTCACCATCGAGCGCGTCGAAACTCAGGGCCCACCGTGGCGTCCAGTACCAGCAGCGCGCGGGGTCGGTGGCCTCGTTCCATCGCAGAGATCGTACAAACTCGAATCCGCCGCGCTCGAATGCTTGATAGAGCGCAAGCTCGGCGTCGGCATCGCCGGCCAACGCGCCCTCGGCGCAGACGTAGTAGGCCGGATAGAGCCAGCGCGCCGCGAGCCCGTTCGCCGTCCGCTCTATCAAGAACGCGGCTCCATGCGCCGCATGCCGTGGAAATTTTGCGCGCACGTATGGATGAGGCACGCCGAGGGCGAACAAGAGCTTTCCGCCGGGTTTGAGATGCTCGATCCAATTCGCCGCTGGCGCCGTGGCCCCGAAGTTCACGTAGATGCGATCGACGCTCTCGGACAACGCGCTGCCGCCGTCCCCGGAAATCACCTTCACGTTCCGCCAGGCCGCAAGATTGACGCGCGCGCGTTCGGCCAAGCTTGCATCAAACTCAATCGCCGTCACCCGTCCGGTATGCCCCGTCAGCTCCGCCAGCATCGCCGTGTAGTAGCCCACCCCGGCGCCGATATGTGCAATGTGTTGGTTCGGCTCGACGGCGAGGTCATTGAGCATCTTGGCGTGCAGCGAGGGGCTGCCATTGTTCACGCCACGCTCGGGCACAAGGGCTAGCACGACATCCTGGTAGATGCAGACCGGGTCATTGACTGGCAACGCTGGCCCCGGCGGCCACGGCACGATTCGCCACGGCTCTGCTCCGAGGAAATCCTCGCGCCGGATGGTCGCGAACACACGCTCCAGGCGATCGTTCCGAACGCCTGCGACGGCAAGCATCTGGCGCGCGTAGGCGCGGCGCACGATGGCGAGGCCTTGCTGATCCAGCTGCCAATCCGACATGGAAAATCACAGCCTCCGCCTAAGGGTGGCATCCTGGCGAAAGTCCGGCCGCCGTTCTACTCCACCTTGATGCCCTTCTCACGGATGATGCGGCCCCAGCGCTCGTACTCGCCGCGCAGGTAGCGGCCGAATTCGTCCGGCGAGCCGGGCGCCGGCACGACGCCGGTCTGCGCGAGCTTCGCCCGCACCTCGGGATCGTTCATCACCGCGACCATGGCGCCGTTGAGCCGGGCGATGATCTCGGGCGGCGTCCTGGCCGGCGCGAGCACGCCCGCCCATTGATCCTGCACGGTGTCGGCAAATCCCTGCTCCAAGAATGTCGGCACATCCGGAAAAATTTCCGAGCGGCGTTGCGAAGTCGCGGCGAGGGCTTTGACCTTGCCGGCCGAGATGTACGAGATCACCGTCGGGCCGTCGCCGAACAGCGCGTCGAGCTGTCCGCCCAACAGCTCGGTCATCGCCGGCGCGGCGCCGCGATAAGGCACCATGTTGAGCTTGATGCCCGCCGCGGCCTGAAAGAGCACTGTGCCGAGATGCGACACCGAGCCGATCCCGGTGATCGCGATCGTGTACTTGCCGGGCTCCCTGCGTGCCAACTCGGCGAAATCGCGCGCCGAGTTGACCGGCATCGACGCGTTCACCACCAGCATGGTCGAATTGAAGGCGACGAGGGCGACCGGCGCGAAATCCTTGATCGGATCGTAGGGCGCCGGGCGCAGATGCGGATAGACCGTCGCGACGCCGGCGGTCGTGAAGTAGAGCGTGTACCCGTCCGGCTCGGATTTCGCGACCGCCTCGGCGCCGAGCGCTCCGTTGGCGCCGGTCTTGTTTTCAACGATGACCGACTGGCCGAGCGGTCCGCGCAGCTTGTCGGCGAGGAGCCGCGCCATGAAATCGGTGGTGCCGCCGGCCGCGAACCCGACCACCAGCCGGATCGGACGCGAGGGATAATCCTGCGCCGATGCGGCCGCCGCCCACGCGGCCGCGAAAGCCATCAGTGCAACGAAGCTGAGCCGCCGACAGACCCGCACGCGATCCTCCGATGAGTGGCGTCGCCTGCGATTATGGACAGCGCGCCGCAAGACCGCCAGTCGCCCGTCACCGCATGGGTCGCGGTGCCACGGGCCCTTCGGGCGGCAGGGTCAGATTGGCCGGCGACTGGCCGCGCATCAGCACGATCACCTTGTCGGCGAAATCCGGCCCGGCCAGCACCGCGGGGTCGAGCATGAGCCGCTCCTCCGTGCCGAACAGGCTTTTTGCCGTGCCGATCCGCAACGCCAGTTCCTGCGCGGTGCTGTCGTCCGGCTCGACGTAGCAATGCGCCGCGCAGCTGATGATCATGCTCTCCGCGTTCGGATAGACGGCGCTCATCGCGGCGCTGTTGGCGAAGAACATCCACAGGCGGGTGCCGGCGTCGGCGCCGGTGTCGACCGCGCGCTCGATCGCCTCCATCGGCCCGAGACGGGCGAGCTCGTCGAGAAAGAACGTGACGGTCGAGCCGGGCGACATCGCCTTCTCGCGGGTGAGCATCGCGATGGTCTGCCCGACGATCGTCCGCAAGACAGGCGCGTAGCGGTCGAGGTCGCCGCGGTTGACGCAGAGATAAAGCGTGCCGCGGCGGCGCAGGTCGCCCGGCGTCCAATCGGAGCGATCGGTCAGGTCGGCGATGGGCGGCGACTGCCAGACCGCGAGGCCGGCTTCGATGCGGCGCGCCAGCGCTTCGAGTTTGGCGATCGGGAGCGTGTTGAGCGCCGCGGCGTGACGCACCAGCGGCGAGCGCGCGAGCGCCGCGATCCACGCTTCGAGCTGCTGGCCCGAGCAGGTGACGCGCGCCACCACGCTGCGCATGTGGCGGCGTTCCGGCTTGGAATTGAGCGCGACGTCGTAGATCGCCGGTGCGATGAAGTCGCGCGCCTCGGCGTCCTCGCCGCGAACGCCGGTCAGAAGGTCGGCGAGGAGGCGCGCCTCGTTCCACGCCGTGGTGGGGTCTGTGCCGATGGCGTCGAGCGGATTGTAGTGCATCGACTGCGCCGGCAATCCGGGCGCGAACGCGAATATTTTTCCGACCTGCTTCTGCCGCCAGCGCGCGGTGGCGTGAAACGCCTTGCCGTCGATGTCGAGCGCGACCGCGCCGGCCGTGAGGCGTCCGAGGCTGCGCGCGATCTGGGCATGGCGCTTGTCGGAGCCGGCCGGCGCGAACGTGACGAGATGGTGGGGGAGGTCGTAGATGAGATCGCGATCGCCTCCGGCAAACACGCCGAGCGAGAGCGCGGCCGGCGAGGGCTGCTCGAAACCGAGCTCCTTCGGCGCGAGCCAGGATTGCTCGACATATTGGTAGGATTCGAGCACCTGATGCTCCTGCTCGGTGAGCCCGGAGTCGAGCGAGAGCGCGTTGCGCCAGGCGCGCCGCAGGTCCTCGAAGAATTCCGGCGGCGCCTGCGCGTCCGCCCCGAACAGGATCTCGAGACCGCTCTTGAGGATGTTGCGGCGCGTCACGGTCTCGAAGCCGGGCGCCGCGGTCTGGCAGCGGCCCTCGTTCCAGATGATCGGCAGGCGCGCGCGCAGGCCTGTGGCGCGGTCGAACTCGCCCACCTCGCACAGCATGTCGATCGTGCGCAGGATCGCCCGCTCGCGATCGGTGAGGTCGCTCAAGCGGCGGCGCAAGGTGCATTTGCGCACCGCATTCTCGGTCCCCATCAGCGCTGAGCCCGGCTCGTTGGTGGCTTTCGCGATCGCCTCGGCGGCGGCGTGGAACTCCTGGTCGGGAAGGAAGGTGCAGTCGCCGACCATCAGGACGGCGTGGTGCCCGCCGTCCGCATAGAAAGCGGCGATCTGGCGCAGGCGCTTGATGCGGAAGTCGGCGATGCGGACCGCGCGATCGGCCGGTTGATCGGGGGTGGTTTGGGCGGACGGACGCCCGCGCGCGTTCGCTCGGCGCACCTGCGTCCCCGGTTGGGCGGGCGGCTGTCCCGAGAGCGATGGAATGGCGGCACCGCGAATGGCCGCGAGAATGCGGGCGAAAACCGACGCCATATCACCCCCGTGAAGGCGAACGGATTATGGCATCGGCGGTAAAGATTTCCAAACGAACCTGCCTCGCGCCGGCGTCGCACCGGTTCCGTTTCCGCATAGGGACCGGCAGTGTGACGATGCGCCTGCCGGGCCACGGAGTGATGCCATACCTCCGATCTGCCCACCGCGCCATCGGACCGTGCGTGCTCACACAATTTGACGCGTGGCCAAACGGGGCGCGGTCGATCTAGTCTCATTGCGAGGGCCCGCAATGACGGGGGAGCTTGACCGTTGCGACTGACCCGACGAACGCTGCTGTCGCTGGCCGGCGCGGCCGCCATGCCGCGGCCCGCCGCCGCGCAGGAATGGCCGGCGCGGCCGATCCGGCTCATCGTCGGCACCTCGCCGGGCGGCAGTCCGGACATCATCGGGCGCGTGCTCGGCGAAAAGCTCGCCGACCGCCTCGGGCAATCGGTCTTTATCGAGAACATCACGCAGGGCGCCGGCGCGGTCGCCTATCAGATCGTGTCGAAGGCGCCGCCCGACGGCTACACCATCATGGTGCTGACCGCGGGCTTCCCGCCCCAGGCGGCGCTGCGCAAGAACCTTCCCTACGATCCGGTCAGCGGCTTCTCGTTCGTCACGCTGCTGTGCGGCTACCCGATGGTCTATGCGGTCGCGCCCGCCTCGCCGATCAAGTCGTTCGGCGAGCTGCTGGCGCAGGCGAAGGCCAGCCCGGGCCGCATCACCTACTCGATCACGGCGCTCGGCTCGATCTATCACGTGCTCACGAAGTGGATCGAGATCGAGTCCGGCGCGTTGATGACGCCGGTGTCCTATCGCGGCACCGCGCAGGCGCTCTCCGACGTGCTGGCCGGACGCGTCGACCTCATGGTCGACGCCGCGACGTCGGCTTTTCCGCGCATCCAGGCCGGCCAGCTGCGCGTGCTCGCCATCTCTTCACCCGGCCGCTATCCGCTCATGCGCGAGGCGCCGACCGTCGCCGAGACGGTGCCCGGCGTCGAGTTCATGTCGTGGCTCGGCCTCGCGATGCCGCCCGACACGCCGCGCGCGATCGTCGACCGCATCAACAAGGAGACGCGCGCCGCGCTGGAGTTGCCCGACGTGCAGCAGCGGCTGCTCGAAGGCGGCAACGTGGCCTCGCCGTCGACGCCCGAGGAGATGCGCCAGAGGGTCGAGAGCGAGATCGCGCGCTGGAGCCGCGTGATCGAGACGGCGGGCATCAAGGGCGAGTAGAGCAGCGCGTTTTTGTTTTGCTATATGATGCTCCCGAGCAGGGAGCGTCCCGATGGCGGTGCAGGAAATCCAACATAAAACGCGTGACGTCAGCGTCCGGCTCCGCCACGACGGAAAGGGCGAGCCGCTTGTGTTTCTGCATGGCGCCGGCGGCTGGCCGACATGGGGGCCGTTCTTCGAGAAGCTGGCGGGCCGCTGCGACGTGCGCGCGCCGGAGCATCCGGGCTTCGGCCTCTCCGACAATCCGGCGTGGCTGAGGAATGTCGGCGACCTCGCCATGTACTATCTGGATTTCCTCGACGGCCTCGGCGGCGATCCGGTCCATCTGGTGGGGCACTCTTTGGGCGGCTGGGTGGCGGCGGAGGTTGCGGCGCGCAACACGGTCCGTCTCGGGAGCTTGACGCTGATCGCGCCGGCGGGCGTCCGCGTGAAGGGAAGCCCGTCGGGCGACAATTTCATCTGGTCGCGCGAGGAGAACGCAAAGAACCTGTTCTACGACCAGTCTTTCGCCGAACGGGAGCTGGCGCACGTTCCTTCGCCCGAAGAGGCCGACATCGAGCTGACCAACAGATACATGGCGACCAAGTTCGGTTGGGAGCCGCGCTGGTTCAATCCCTCGCTCGAACGGTGGCTGCATCGGATTCGCGTTCCGACGTTGCTGCTCTGGGGCCGCGACGACAAGCTCTTTCCGCGTACCTACGCAAAGGCATGGGCCGAACGCATGCCCGATGTCCGCGTCGAGATCATTCCCGAGTGCGGGCATCGCCCTCACGTCGAGAAGGCCGACGTCGCCGCGCAAAAGATCCTCGCGTTCGTCGGGGGCCGAAAATGAAGTTCACCTTCTTCCATCTCATGCCGTACCGGCCGCTCGACATGGCGGAGCGGCACAAGCATCGCGCCGCCTGGGTGGTGCTGCCAAACACGCTGTACGATCCGAAGAAGGGCGCCGAGGAATATGCCTCCTACATCGATCAGCTCGCCTACGCCGAAGACCTCGGCTTCGACGTCATCGCGGTCAACGAGCACCATCAGACCGCCTACGGCCTGATGCCGGCGCCCAACCTGATCGCGAGCGCGCTCATCCAGCGCACCAAGAAGGCCAAGATCGCGATCCTGGGCCGTGCGCTGCCGCTGGTGAGCAATCCGGTCTACATCGCGGAAGAGTTCGCGATGCTCGATAATCTGTCGAAAGGCCGGATCATCACCGGCTTCGTGCGCGGCATCGGCAACGAATATCACGCGAGCGGACTGAACCCGTTCTTCTCGCACGAGCGCTACCAGGAGGCGCACGACCTGATCGTGGCGGCGTGGACCAAGCCCGGCCCGTTCTCGTTCGAGGGCGAGCACTACAATCTGCGTTACGTCAACCTGTGGCCGCGGCCGTATCAGCAGCCGCATCCGCCGATCTGGATCCCGTCGATGGGATCCTCCGAGACGATCAAATGGGCGGCGGCGCCGGAACGCAAATATCCGTTCCTCGTCACCTTCAGCGGCCGCGAGCTCGTGGCGCGCTATCTCAACATGTACCGCGAGCAGGCGAAACAATACGGCTACGAGGCGTCGGGCGATCAGCTCGGCTGGGCGTCGCCGGTCTACGTCGCCGACACCGACGAGCGCGCCAAGCAGGAAGCGCGTGCCGGCATGGAGACGTTGTTCAACGATTTCCTCGCCGTACCTTGGGAGATGCTGTTGCCGCCCGGCTACATGTCGCTGTCCTCGATGAAGAACACCATCAAGATGCGCAAGGCGCTGGGCGCGCGCACCCGCCACAGCCTGGAAGAGCTGATGGAGAGCGGCACCGTGGTGGTCGGCAGCCCGCAGACCGTGCGCGATCAGCTCGCGCGCCTGCGCGACACGACCGGCGCCAACAATCTTGTCACCATGCTCCAGTTCGGCGTGCTGCCGGACGACCTCACCCGGCGCAACATGGAGATGTTCGCGTCCGAGGTGATGCCGCATCTGCGTTGACGGCGCACGGGAGGCGACGATGATTTGCAATCTGCTCTGGCTCGGCGTGACGGCTGCGCTCGCGGCGTCGCCGGCGCTTGCTCAAACGGCCGCGAAACCCGCCCTTGAGAACGATTACGTGCGCGTGAGCAAGGATGCCGCGCCGTGCGCGACCGCGGCGGCCGGCCGGTGCGAGGATCGCGTGATCCTCGCCATGGGCGACGTCACGCTGCGATCTGACGGCGCGAGCCGCCAGATGACCTACGGGCAGATCGCGGTGTTCAAGGCGGGCGACTCATACGAGGCGCCGGCCGGCGGCGCCTATTTCGAGGTGGCGGTGAAGCCCGGCCATCCGCCGGTGAAATCGCCGCCCGAGCTCATCCCGCCGCCCAAGAACATGATGGTGTTCGAGGGCGCGAAGTTCTTCATCTACGAGGAGAAGCTCGCGGTCGGCGACACGCGGCCGCGCCACAGCCACAGCCAGCGCGTCGAGATCCGTCTCAACAACGGCCCGCGCCTGCATCAATGGGTCGAGCAGGACGGCAAGGTCACCGAGAGCGAACCCGGCATCGTGAACTGGCGCGAGCCGATCATCCACACGGTGAAGAACGTCGGCGACATGCCGCTGCGCAATTTCATTCTGGAGTTCTTGCCGGAGAGGAAGTGAGGGGAGGCGGTGTCACGAACTCTGCGCGCCCCCTCTCCCCGCGTGCGGGGAGAGGGTCGGGGTGAGGGGGCGTATCCACGACCCTGAGCGGCTCAGACTCCCCGCACGCGGGGAGAGGTGAAGAACCTCACGGCATCGGGATTTCCTGCACCTTCTTCGGCACGTGGTAGCCCTTCTGCACGGCCGGGCGGTTGGCGATCGCGAGGTACCAGCGCTTCACGTTGGGATACTGGTTGAGGTCGACGGTCTGCCATTCGTAGCGCGAGATCCACGGCCAGGTCGCGATGTCGGCGATCGAGTACTCGTCCGCCACGTATTCGTGGTCCTTGAGCCGCTTATCGAGCACGCCGTAGAGCCGGTGCGTCTCCTTCAGGTAGCGCTCCTCCGCGTAGGGCGCCTTGCCCTTGTTGTATTTCACGAAATGGTGGGTCTGGCCGAGCATCGGGCCGATGCCGCCCATCTGCCACATCAGCCATTCGGTGACGCGGTAGCGCTTGAGCTTGTCGGTGGGAAAAAGCTTTCCGGACTTTTCGGCGAGGTAGATCAGGATCGCGCCCGATTCCATCAGGCTGAAATCGTTGTCGCGATCGACGATCGCGGGAATGCGGTTGTTCGGGCTGATCTTCAGGAATTCCGGCTTGAACTGCTCGTCCTTGCCGATGTCGACCGCATGCGCCTCGTAAGGGATTGCGACCTCTTCGAGCATGATGGACGCTTTGCGGCCGTTCGGGGTCGTCCAGGTATAAAGATCGATCACGTATCACCTCTTTGCGTGGAAATTTCAGCCGTGAAGGCGCTAAATTAGGCGAGGGACACTGCTTCGGGAAGGGGCGAGGAGGACGCGATGGCTGCGGGCGAGTCCAAGGTTGTTCGGACCGTACATTTCAAGTTCACCATGCCGGCCGCCGACCCGGCCCAGCTCAGCGCGATGATCAAGTCGGCGAAGCCGTTCTACGAGTTCTTCGGAACCACGCGCGTGCATCTCCTGCAGAACGTGGACGACCCCGCCCGCTTCATCCAGGTGATCGAGTACGAGACCGACGAGGCGGTGGAGATCAATCGCCAGCGCATCGCGAGCGACCCGCGGATGCAGGGCTTTCTGCAGGCCTGGCGCGCGATGCTGCCGGGCGTCCTCGAGGTGGACGTGTACCAGGAGGTCTGACACGACTTCGTGAAGGCGGCAGATTTGCCCCTGATTTTTTCGCTCGGCGAAGCCCATCTTGCCCCTTGGCCCAATATCGTCCGCGCCGAATTCCGGCTTAGGTGGACGCAGGAGGGCTGGGTCAGGAGGCGGAAAATGCGAATACTTCTGTCGGCCGTAACGCTGTCCCTCGGGGTCGTCGCCGGCGCGATCAGCGCCGGACCAGGTCACGCCCAGAGTCCCTACCAATATCCCTATTGCGCGCTTGATGGAGAGAGCGGGGCGACGTCCTGCTACTACACCTCGCGCGCCGCCTGCGGGCCACGCTGCATCGAGAATCCGGGCTATGTCGGACCGAGCGGCGCGATGGCGAGCACGCGCAACGGCACTCGCCGGTCCCCGCGCCGCTGACGCAATCTATTCGTTGGCGCATGTCCTTATCGGCGAACCGGTATCCACTTCGCCGGGACATGCGCGCGATCAGATCGTCTGATTGTACTCGCCCACTTCCGGGTGCGTGCGCAGCACGCTGTCGATTGCCTTGAACATGTCGCGCATGCGCGCCTCGGAGACCGGGCTCTCGACCACGACCACCAGTTCGGGCTTGTTGGAGGAGGCGCGCGCCAGCCCCCACGTGCCGTCCTCGACGGTGACACGCACGCCGTTGACGGTGACGAGATCGCGGATCGCCTGGCCGGCGACCTTCTCGCCTCTCTTCTTCGCCGCCTCGAAATGCTTCACCACCTCGTCGACCACGCGGTACTTCACCTCGTCGTCGCAATGCGGCGACATGGTCGGCGAGGACCAGGTTTTTGGCAGCGCCTTCTTGAGGTCCGACATCTTCTTTCCCGGATTGCGCTCGAGCATGTCGCAGACCGCGAGCGCGAAAATGAGCCCGTCGTCATAGCCGCGGCCGATCGGCTTGTTGAAGAAGAAGTGCCCGGACTTCTCGAAGCCGGCGAGCGCGCCGATCTCGTTGACGCGGCGCTTCATGTAGGAGTGGCCGGTCTTCCAGTAGTCGGCCTTGGCGCCGTGCTGTTTGAGCACCGGGTCGGTCATGAACAGGCCGGTCGACTTTACGTCGGCCACGAAGGTCGCGCCCTTGTGCAGCGCCGACATGTCGCGCGCCAGCATCACGCCGACCTTGTCGGCGAAGATTTCCTCGCCCTCGTCGTCGACCACGCCGCAGCGGTCGCCGTCGCCGTCGAAGCCGAGCGCCACGTCCGCCTTTGTGCGCAAAACCTCGTCGCGCATGGCGTGCAGCATCTTCATGTCTTCGGTGTTCGGATTGTAGCGGGGAAACGTGTGATCGAGCTCGCAGTCGAGCGGGATCACCTCGCATCCGACCGCTTCGAGCACGCGTGGCGCGAAGGCGCCCGCGGTGCCGTTGCCGCACGCGCACACCACCTTGAGCCGACGCTTGAGCTTCGGCCGCCTGGTGAGGTCGGCGATATAGCGCGCGGGAAAGTTCTCCACGAAGCGATAGCTGCCGCCGCCCTTGAGGTCGAAACGCGCGCCGAGCACGATCTCCTTGAGGCGCGTCATCTCGTCGGGCCCGAAGGTGAGCGGCCGGTTGGCGCCCATCTTCACGCCGGTCCAGCCGTTGTCGTTGTGCGACGCCGTCACCATGGCGACGCAGGGCACGTCGAGGTCGAACTGCGCGAAATAGGCCATCGGCGTCACCGCGAGGCCGATGTCGTGCACCTTGCAGCCGGCGGCGAGCAGGCCCGACACGAGCGCGTACTTGATCGAGGCCGAATAGCCGCGGAAGTCGTGCCCGGTGACGATCTCCGGCCTGGCGCCGAGCTGATGGAGCAGCGTGCCGAGCCCCATGCCGAGCGCCTGCACGCCCATGAGGTTGATTTCCTTGCCGAACAGCCAGCGCGCGTCGTATTCGCGAAAGCCGGTCGCCTTCACCAGCGGCTCGGATTCGTACGCATAGGTGTTGGGCGACAGCGCTGATTTCGGAATCGGGAACATGGGAGGTCTCGGTGCGAGGGATCGCACGTGAGCACATAGCCCATGCACGACGGTGGGGAAAGCGGGGGCGGCGCAGCGCCGTTACCGCGCTGCGACAATCAGTAAGTGCTCAGAAAAGTTCCGCCCTGCCGGACGTCGTGCCCGGCAGGACCAGTTTGGCCGAGATCGGCGGTCGTCGGCGTCAGTAATAGTAGTACGGATAGCGGCAGATGTTGACGCGGCGCAGGGTCCATCCCCACGGCGTCCACACGCGGCGCCAGCGATAGCAGTAGCCGTAGCCGTAGCCGTAGCCCTGATAGGGATAGATGCCGATTCCGAAGCCGCGGCGGAAAAAGGCGCGCCGACGGAAGCCGCCGCGGAAGAAGCCGCCGCGCAGTCCGCCGAAACCTACCCCGCGACCGACGAAACGGGCTCCTCCGCCGCCGATGAAGCGGGCACCGCCGCCGCCGCCGATGAAGCGGGCACCGCCGCCGCCGCCGATCCGGGCACCACCGACGCCGCGGCCGCCGCCTCCGCCGCCCCCGCCGCCAAATTTGGCTGCCGAGGCGCCGGTCCCGAAAGCGGCATTGCCCAGCACGAACGCGACGGCCATGACGAGCACTGAAAGACGTCGCATGTTCTTGTTCCTTGTTGTGTCACACACGCCCCGACGACGCGCTTATCGCACGCGCGATGAACCACGGCTGAACCGAGGATCACGAAAACGTGCGTGTGTCGACTGGATATCCCGGCGCGGCCGGTCGTGCTGCGTGCGGCGGTCGGTTGCAGTGCGGAATCGACGTGAGGAACGAGGCGCGTCGCTACTGTTCGAGCACCAGCCGGCCGTTGCGGTGCTCCCATCGCACCCGCGAGAGGAACGACATGCCGAGCAGGTTCTGGCCGAGCGCCTCGTCGGGCAGCACCAGGCCGGCGACGTTACGCACCGTGAGCGAGCCGACATCGACGCGGTTGAGCTCGACCGGCGCCGCTCGCACGATGCCGTTGGCGGTCGAGACGTTCGCCGTGTATTCGCGGCGCGCCGGATGAATGCCGAGACGTCCGGCATCGCTCTCGCGCAACGCGATGACCGAGGCGCCGGTGTCGACCAGGAACGCCATGCGCCGTCCGTCGATCGTCGCTTCCACCTGGAAGTGGCCGTTGTCGCCGCGCGAGATCGTCATGCTGCGCGAGTTGGATTGATCCGGGAACGGGTCCACCGGCCCGGTCTTGTTGGCCGCTGCGGTCGCGCCCGTGACGTTGGGGTAGAAGCGCGGCACCAGGCCCGCGACGACGAGCGCGAGGACGGCGAACAGAACAACGTGACGCATGGCCGGCAAATCCCTTGGGTAAGGCCAGCATTCAATACGCAACCCTTGAGCAATATTTTAACGACCGGGACGGGAGCGCCGGCTTTGCGGCCGATGATGAATGCGGGGTTACGGCGATCGCTAAAAATTGAGCAGACCGGCGATCACCGCGCGCGGGCGTCGAGCAGCCATAGCTCGAAGAACCGCATGAGCATGCGGGTCAGCGATGTGACCGAGGCCATCGAGACGCGCATGGCCTGGTCGCGGCTCAGCGCCTCCGGATTGAGCCCGGCCGCGTAGTTCGTCACGGTCGCGAGCGCCAGCACGCGCAGGCCGATCTGGCGGGCGATCAGCACTTCCGGCACCGCCGACATGCCGACGAGGTCGGCGCCGAGCGTGCGCGCCGCGTGGATTTCCGCCGGCGTCTCGAAAGCGGGGCCGGGAAACCACATCAGGGTCCCCTCCTGGATCTTGCGGCCGAGCTCGCCGGCCGCCATGGCGAAGCGCTCGCGCAGGTGCGGATCGTAGGCAGCGGTGAGATCGACCGAGCGGTTGGCGTCGTCGATGCCGACGAGCGGGTTGAGCCCGGTGAGATTGATGTGGTCGCGGATCGGCACCAGCGCGCCCGGACCGAGCTCGCGGCGCGTCGATCCCGCCGCGCAGGTCAGCACCACTGCCTGCGCGCCCAAAAGCTTGAGCGTCTCGAGCGGCACGCGCATGCCCGCGATGTCGCCGGCCTCATGGTAATGCGTGCGGCCCTTGAAGACGGCGACGCGCGCGCGGCCGAGCGTCCCGATCACGCATTCGGCCGCCGCGCCGCCGAAGCGCGGGCGCACGAAGCCGGGCAGGTCGTCGTATTTGAAGCCGATCGGGTCGGTGAGGTGATCGCCGATGGCGGCGAGGCCCGCGCTCAGCACCAGCCCCACATCGACCGGGGCTTCGCCGATGCGCGCCCGGATCGCCGCAGCCGATTTCTGGCTTTGATCTCGCATGAATTTGCGGCCGTTCGCTCGGCCGCCCCCGGCGCCCCCGGCAAATGCCGCCCCCCGTCACGCTACCAACCGCGAGTAAATGAATTGCCCACCAGCATACTACCGCCCGCGCGGCTTGGCACGCCGGGTTGCGGGGGCCGCCAACGGGTCATCCGGCCAGGGGTGCCGCGGGTAGCGGCCGCGCATCTCGGCCTTCACCGCGGCGTAGCTGCCGCGCCAGAAACCGGGCAGGTCGCGGGTGACCTGGACCGGCCGTTGCGCGGGGGAGAGCAGCTCGAGCACCAGCGGAACCCGGCCGCCTGCAATCGTCGGGTGGTGCGCGAGACCGAACAGCTCCTGCACCCGGATCGCCAGTTTCGGCTCCGGTGCGTCGTAGTCGATCGGCACGCGCGAGCCGGAGGGCGCGTCGAAATGCGTAGGCGCTTCCTTGTCGAGCCGGCGGCGGAGCGCGTAAGGCAGGAGGGCGGCGAGCGCACCGCCCAGATCGTCGGCGCTGACCTGCGCGAGCGCGGTCTTGCCGGCCAGCATCGGCACCAGCCAGTCGTCGGCCGTGCCGGCGAGCTGCGCATCGGACAGATCGGGCCATTCGTCACCTTCGGCGCGCCGCAGAAAAATCACGCGGTCGCGCCACTGCGCGAGCGCTTTGCTCCAGGGCAGGCGGGCGAGCCCGGCCTTGAGGATGCCGGCGGCGAGCGCGCGCGCCGCGTTCTCGTCCGCCGTCACCGCGATCGGCTGCTCGGCGAGCGCGAGGGCGCCCAGGCGGCGCAGCCGCCGGCCGCGCAGGCTCAGGGATTGCGGATCGCAAGTGATCTCCTCGGCGGCCTCGATGCGGTCGGCGAAACGCGCCTCGATCTCGGCGGCCGTGATCGCGGCCGCGAGCACCATGCGGCCCTGCGCGGCGCTGCCGACGATCTCGGCGACCGCCAGATAGGGCTCGCGCGCGAGCGCTGAAGCGGGATCGATCTGGGCGCCGCGGCCATTGGCGAGCAGGAATGCGCCGGTGCCGCTGCCCCGGTTCTTTGCGATGCGGTCCGGATAGGCGAGGGCGAGGAGGGCGCCGACGGAGACGTCATCCGTATGCGTGCTTTTCCGCGAGGAACTGTTGGATGCCGCCCACCGCTTCGCCATGCCGCGCGCCTCCTCGGCGCGGCGCGAGCGGTCGCGACGCAACGCATCGAAACGATGCGCGAGGTCGACGTCGTCGCCGCCGAGGCCGCGCTCGGTCAGGATGACCGCGATGTCGGCGGCGCGGAGCGCGGCGCCCTCGCGCGCCGCGTCCACCACCATGCGGGCGAGGCGCGGCGGCAGCGGCAGGCTGCGCAGCGCCTTGCCCTCGGCGGTGATGCGGCCCTCCGCGTCGATGGCGCCGAGCTCGCGCAGCAGGGCCTTCGCCTCGGCGAACGCCGGCTTGGGCGGCGGGTCGAGAAAGGCGAGTTGGTCGGGATCGGCGACGCCCCATTGCGCGAGGTCGAGCACGAGCGAGGAGAGATCGGCGCTCAGGATTTCCGGCCGCGCGAAGGGCTCGAGCGACGCGGTCTGGCCTTCCTCCCACAGCCGATAGCAGACGCCTGGCTCGGTGCGGCCGGCGCGGCCGCGGCGCTGATCGGCGGCGGCGCGCGACACGCGCACGGTCTCGAGCCGCGTGAGGCCGACATCCGGCTCGTAGCGCGGCACGCGCGCAAGCCCGCAATCGACGACAACGCGCACGCCCTCGATGGTGAGCGAAGTCTCGGCGATCGAGGTCGCGAGCACCACCTTGCGGCGGCCGCGCGCCGCCGGCGCGATGGCGCGATCCTGCGTGGCGGCGTCGAGCGCGCCGTAGAGCGGCACGATGTCGACGGCGGGATCCGCGACGCGCTCGCGCAGCCGCGTTTCGGTGCGGCGGATCTCGGCGGTGCCGGGGAGGAAGACGAGCAACGAGCCCGCCTCGGCGCGCAGCGCCCGCAGCACGACGTCGGCGACCTGCGCCTCGATCGGCGTCTTCGGCTCGCGCCCCATATAGTGCGTCGCGACCGCAAAGGCGCGCCCCTCGCTCGCGACCACCGGCGCGTCGCCGAGATGGCGCGCGATGCGCGCGCCGTCGATAGTCGCCGACATTGCCAGCAGCTTGAGGTCTTCGCGCAGGCCGAGCTGGGCATCGCGCGCGAGCGCAAGCCCGAGATCGGCGTCGAGCGAGCGCTCGTGGAATTCGTCGAACAGCACCGCCGCGACGCCGTCGAGCGAAGGATCGTCGAGCACCATGCGGGTGAACACGCCTTCGGTCACGACCTCGATGCGTGTCTTGCGCGAGACCTGCGAGCCGAAGCGCACGCGGTACCCGACGGTTTCGCCCACCTGCTCGCCGAGCGTTGCCGCCATGCGTGCTGCCGCCGCCCGCGCCGCGATGCGCCGCGGCTCCAGCACGAGGATCTTGCGCCGGTTCGCCCAAAACTCCTCGGCGAGCACCAGGGGCACGCGCGTGGTCTTGCCGGCGCCCGGCGGCGCCACCACGACCGCGGCGTTGCGCTCGCGCAGCGCGGCGGTGAGCGCGGGCAGGGCTTCGTCGATCGGAAGCTCGAATTCGAATGACGTCATCGAGGATTGATTAACCCTAACGACCGGCCGACGCGAGCGGCACGAGGCTTGCGAGGTATACGCCAATGTAACGGGGTTCGTCCGAGAATGAGACGCACGTGCCCCGCAACGAGCCGTTCGCAGGACCTTCGATGAGCCTCGCCTCCACCGCCGCGCCGCAACGGGTCGATTGGGTCGACTACGCCAAGGGCTTCTGCATCGTCATGGTGGTGATGATGCATTCGACGCTGGGCGTCGAGGCACAGGCCGGGCGCGAGGGCTTCATGCATGCGCTCGTCGCCTTCGCGAAACCGTTCCGCATGCCGGACTTCTTCCTGATCTCGGGCCTCTTCCTCGCGCGCGTGATCGACCGCGACTGGCGCACGTTCCTGGACCGCAAGGTCGTCCATTTCGTCTATTTCTATCTCCTGTGGACCGCGATCCAGTTCGCCGTGAAGGCCCCGCACTTCGCGACCGAGCATGGATGGCTCGGCGTGCTCGCGCTCTATCTCGAATCCTTCGTCGAGCCGTTCGGCGTGCTCTGGTTCATCTACCTGCTGCCGATCTTCTTCGTCGTCACCAAGGCGACGCGCGCGGTGCCACCCGTCCTGGTCTGGCTCGCCGCAGCCGCGCTCGAGATCACGCCGATCGCGACCGACTGGACCGTGATCGACGAGTTTGCCTCCCGCTTCGTCTATTTCTACACGGGATATCTCCTCGCCCCGCACATCTTCGCGCTCGCCGCGTGGGTGCAGGCGCGCCCCGTCACGGCGCTGCTCGGCCTGGCGTATTGGGCGCTGCTCGACGGCTTCCTCGTGTTCGCCGGATATTCGGAGCTGCCGTTCGTCTCCCTCGGTCTCGGCCTCGTCGGAGCCGGCGCGGTGGTCTCGATCTCGGCGCTGCTCGCCACCAGCGATCTCTTCCGCCCGCTGCGCTATTGCGGGCGGAACTCGATCTGCATCTATCTCGCCTTCTTCCTGCCGATGGCGGCCACCCGCATCCTCCTGCTCAAGACCGGCTGGATCGCTGATATCGGCGCGGTGTCGCTCATCGTCACCGTGGTGGGCGTCGTGGGCGCGCTCGCCATCTGGTGGGCGACCCGCGGCACGCGGCTCGATTTCCTGTTCGTGCGGCCGGCGCGGTTCTGGCTGGAGCCGCGGCGCGCCGCCCTCCAGCCGGCGGAGTAGGTTCCGAAACAAAGCTGTACACAGCCGGGTGGCGTCTTCGCCGGGACGGTGATAATGCGGGGAGCAATCCCTAGATAATCACCATCGATGGCCACCAAATCCGCAACGCAATCCCTCAAGAAGGGCGACCACGTCTTCCTGGTGGACGGCTCGTCCTACATTTTCCGCGCCTATCACGCGCTGCCGCCGCTCACCCGCAAGTCGGACGGGCTGCAGCTCAACGCCGTCTACGGCTTCTGCGGCATGCTGTGGAAGCTCCTGCGCGACATGAAGCCGGAGGACCGGCCGACCCATCTGGCCGTGGTGTTTGACAAGTCCGAGCGCACGTTCCGCAGCGAGATGTATCCGGACTACAAGGCGCACCGGCCCGATCCGCCGGACGACCTGATCCCGCAGTTCGCCTTCATCCGCGAGGCGGTGCACGCCTTCGATCTGCCCTGCCTGGAGCAGGCCGGCTTCGAGGCCGACGACCTGATAGCGACCTATGTGCGGATCGCCTGCGAGGCCGGCGCGACGGCGACCATCGTGTCGTCGGACAAGGACCTGATGCAGCTCGTGAACGATTGCGTCCTCATGTACGACACCATGAAGGACCGCAAGATCGGCATTCCCGAGGTGATCGAGAAGTTCGGCGTGCCGCCCGAGAAGGTCATTGAGGTGCAGGCGCTGATCGGCGATTCGACCGACAACGTGCCGGGCGTGCCCGGCATCGGGGTGAAGACCGCGGCGCAGCTCATCGGCGAATACGGCGACCTCGAGACGTTGCTCGAGCGCGCGGGCGAGATCAAGCAGGAGAAGCGGCGGCAGTCGCTGATCGAGCATGCCGAGAGCGCGCGGCTCTCCAAGAAGCTCGTCACCCTCGACGACAAGGTGAAGCTCGATGTGCCGATCGGCGACCTCGTCGTGCACGAGCCCGACTACAAGAAGCTGCTCGCATTCCTCAAGGCGATGGAGTTCAACACGCTGATCCGCCGGGTGGCGGAGTTTTCCGGCGTCGACGCGGCCGAGATCGACGCGAACGCCGCGCTTGCAGGCGGCCGCCGTGGTTCGCCACCGCCCCCCGAGACCGACGGCCGGGCAGCGCGCCAGGCGGTGCCCGGCTCGGCCGCGCCGCAACTTCCGCTCGGCCGGCCGCCGCAGCCGCGCGACCTCTCACGCCAGGGGCGGCCCGAAGCGCCGGACTATCCGGCGATGACGCCGCAGATGCTGGCGGCGGCGCGGGCGGAGGCGGCGCGCAACGTCAAATTCGACCGGACCAAATACGAAACCATCCGCAGCGTGGATCGGCTCAAGAGCTGGATCGAGCGGGCGCGCGATACCGGCCTCGTGGCGATCGACGTGAGCGTCGCGGGCGCCGATCCGATGCAGGCGGAGATGTGCGGCGTCTCGCTTGCGGTCGCGGCCGGTGAGGCCGCCTATGTGCCGCTCGGGCATCGCCAGGGCGGGGAAGGCGGCGCCGGCGGACTCTTTCGCGGCGATCTTGCGCCCGATCAGATCTCCGAAGCGGCGGCGCTCGATGTGTTGAAGCCGCTGCTGCGCGATCCCGGCGTGCTCAAGATCGGGCACGATGTGAAGTTCGCCTGGCAGACGTTTGCGCTGCGCGGCATCGAGATCGCGGCGTACGACGACACCATGCTGATGTCCTATGCGCTCGATGCCGGGCGTCAGAACCATCGCCTTGCGCCGCTTGCCGCGAGCACCTTCACGCATACGGCGATCGAGCTCGATGCGCTGCTCAAGACCGGCAAGTCCAGGATCACCTTCGACGCCCTCGGGGTCGAGCGCGCCGCCGAATACGCAGCCGAGCGCGCCGACATCGTGTTGCGGCTGTGGCTTGCGCTCAAGCCGCGCCTTGCGGCCGAGCGGGTGGTGACGGTCTACGAGACGCTGGAGCGGCCGCTCGTCGCCGTGCTTGCGCGCATGGAGCGTCGCGGCATCGCGATCGATCGCGACGTGCTGTCGCGGCTCTCCGGCGAATTCGCCCAGGAGGCGGCGGGCCTCGAAGCCGAGATCAACGAACTCGCCGGCGAGAGGGTCAATCCCGGCAGTCCCAAGCAGCTCGGCGACATTCTGTTCGGCACGCTCAAGCTGCCGGGCGGCACGAAGACCAAGACCGGCCAATGGGCGACCGGCGCCCGCGCGCTGGAGGATCTGGCGGAGCAGGGGCTGCATCCGCTGCCGCAGAAGATCCTCGACTGGCGGCAGGTGTCCAAGCTCAAATCGACCTACACCGACGCGCTGCCGGGCTTCGTCAACCCGAGCACCCGCCGGGTTCACACGGATTATGCGCTCGCCGCGACCCCGACCGGGCGCCTGTCGTCCTCCGACCCCAACCTGCAGAACATCCCGGTCCGCAGCGAAGAGGGCCGCAAGATCCGCCGTGCCTTCGTGGCGGCGCCGGGGGCCAAGCTCGTCTCTGCCGATTATTCGCAGATCGAGCTACGGCTTCTCGCCGAGATCGCCGGCATCGAGCAACTGCAAAAGGCGTTTCGCGACGGCCTCGACATTCATGCCATGACGGCATCGGAAATGTTCGGCGTGCCGGTGAAAGGCATGCCCGGCGAGGTGCGCCGCCGCGCCAAGGCGATCAACTTCGGCATCACCGGCGAGGTGCGCCGCCGCGCCAAGGCGATCAACTTCGGCATCATCTACGGCATCTCGGCCTTCGGGCTCGCCAACCAGCTCGGCATCGAGCGCGAGGAGGCGGCGGCCTACATCAAGAAGTACTTCGAGCGTTTCCCGGGCATCCGCGACTACATGGAAGAGTCCAAGCGCTACGCGAAGGACAAGGGCTACGTGCTCACGCTGTTCGGCCGCAAATGCCACTATCCGGACATTCGCGCTTCGAATGCGTCGATCCGCGCCTTCAACGAGCGCGCCGCCATCAACGCGCGCCTGCAGGGCAGCGCCGCCGACATCATCCGCCGCGCCATGATCCGCATGGATGACGCCTTCGCCAAGCACAAGCTCAACGCGCAGATGCTGCTCCAGGTGCACGATGAGCTGGTCTTCGAGGTGCCCGAGAAAGAGGTGGCCAAGACACTGCCGGTGATCAAGAACGTGATGGAGGAGGCGCCGATGCCGGCGGTCTCCATTTCGATTCCGTTGCAGGTCGACGCCCGCGCCGCCGACAACTGGGACGAGGCGCATTAAGGAACCTGTCATGGCCGGGCTTGTCCCGGCCATCCACGCGTTCTTTCCGGCACATGCAGGAAGACGTGGATGCCCGCGACAAGCGCGGGCATGACGGGAACCGAGGCTTATCCTCACATTTCGCCAGTGTGCGCGTTCCCCACCGCTCCTTTTGATGCTAGCTAACCGCTCATGGCCATGCCGTCTCGAACGCCACCTCGCAGTTCCGCGCCGATGCTCAATCCCCTGCAGGACGTCGCCGCCGCGCGGGCACGGCTGCGCGACATCATCCATGAGCGCTCGTTCGGCTACGGCGAGATCAAGCTCGCGTCCGGCCGCACCAGCAATTTCTATTTCAACCTCAAGCCGTCGATGCTCGACGCCGAAGGCGCGGCGCTGCTCGCGCAGCTCACGCTGCATGCGCTCGAGGGCGAGAAGGTCGACTACATAGGCGGGCTCGAGATGGGCGCCGTGCCGATCGCGGGCGCGGTGGCGCAGTTGAGCTTCATGACGGGCGCGCCGATGCAGGCCTTCTTCGTGCGCAAGAAGCCGAAAGAGCACGGCGCGCGGCTCTCGGTCGAGGGGCTGAAGGCGGGCGAGACGCTCGCAGGCAAGCGCGTCGTCATTGTCGAGGACGTCACCACGACGGGCGGCTCGGCCATGAAGGCGGTCGAGGCGGCGCGCGCGGACGGCGCCGAGATCGCCTTCGTGCTCACCATCGTGGACCGCGAAGAGGGCGCGACGGAGAATTTCGCCGCGCTGGGCCTCGGCTTTCGCGCGCTCTACCGCGCGTCGGAATTCCTCAACCGCTGAATTTTACTCCGCCCTCATGGTGAGGAGCGTCGCGCAGCGACGCGTCTCGAACCATGGCCCAGCGTGCAATCAGTGCGCAGAGTCACTTCAACCCCAGCATCTTCTTCGCGTTGCCGCCGAGGATCGCGGCCTTGTCCGCGTCCAAGATCGGCAGCCGGGTCACGTGCGCGGTGTCGGCGCCGATGAACGGATCGTCGCTGCCGAACAACAATTGCGACACCCCGACCGTGTTCTTCGCCAGCATCAGCGCCGGTTCGCCGAACGCGCAGGTGTCGTAATAGAGCCGCTTGCCGTATTCGCTCGGCAGCCTGCTGATGTATTTGCGGCAGTCCGGAAACAGCCGATAGCCGTTGTCGAGCCGCTCCATCAGCACGATGAGCGCGCCGCCGGTGTGCGCCAGGATGTAGGGGAAATTCGGATA
>WNFC01001696.1_pt1 | contig 23344 bp, 27 predicted proteins | sample 5400541 | NCBI WGS metagenome assembly WNFC01 (sample SAMN13153342, study PRJNA577476) | soil metagenome | isolation source: 120 cm saprolite under Douglas fir tree site 2 hole 2 replicate 1 | place: USA:California | collected 2015-04-18
CACCTCGATGTCGGCTCGTCGCATCCTGGGGCTGGAGCAGGTCCCAAGGGTTGGGCTGTTCGCCCATTAAAGCGGTACGCGAGCTGGGTTTAGAACGTCGTGAGACAGTTCGGTCCCTATCCGCTGCGCGCGCAGGAGACTTGAGAGGAGCTGTCCCTAGTACGAGAGGACCGGGACGGACGAACCTCTGGTGTGCCAGTTGTTCTGCCAAGAGCACGGCTGGTTTGCTACGTTCGGAAGGGATAACCGCTGAAAGCATCTAAGCGGGAAGCTCGCCTCAAGATGAGGTCTCCCTCTGGGTTAACCAGGTAAGGCCCCCAGCTAGACTACTGGGTTGATAGGCCGGAGGTGGAAGCACGGCAACGTGTGCAGCTGACCGGTACTAATAGGCCGAGTGGCTTGGCTTCTACTCCATTTAATGCTTTGCGTCCACTGTGCGGTTCCCGAGATACGGTCGCCATGCAGGCCCCCGCGGGCCGGTGACATCTCAATAGAGTTTCGGCGGTTATAGCGAAGGGGAAACACCCGGTCCCATTCCGAACCCGGAAGTTAAGCCCTTCAGCGCCGATGGTACTGCGCGGGGGACCGCGTGGGAGAGTAGGACGCCGCCGGACATGCTTGAAGAGGGTCGCTCCCAATGTGGTCGAGCGGCCCTCTTCGCTTGTCTGGGTAGTGTTAAGGCTGGAGGTTGGTAAGCGTGGCTGAGGGACCCGGTACGCCGAGGGGCCGAGGAGCGAGCGGCGGGAACCCGAAGACTTCGCGTGGGGCCAAGTCCCCGGGGTCGGGCGGCTACACCCGGGGGAAGCCGGCGTCTGGTCGCGCCGGCCAGGACCGCCGGACGGGCGCCACCGGCGGAGGTGTCCGCCGGGCAGGGCCGGCCGCAGCCGCGGACGGACCTCGCCAGACGAGCAGGAACCCGGCGGGACGCAGTAGCAGTACCCGCACGTCGGCCGCCGATGGAGCGCGCTGGGGTACCGGGGGAAACCAGGCGCGCCGCGGGCCGGCCGCGGGCACGGGTGACGGAGCGCGCCGGGCGGCACGCCCCGCCGCCGGAGACGGATCCGGCGAGAGTGGCCGGGCGTCCCGCGAGACCGGCCGGGCTTCCGGGAACGGACGTCCCGACAGCGGCCGGGCCGCCGCGAACGCACCCCGCGAGAGTGGCCGGGCCGCCGCGAGCAGCGGCTTTCGCACCACCAGCCGGACCGCTGCGGATGGCGGTTCCCGCGGCGCTAGCCGAACCCCGCGGACAACTGCGGGCAGTGACTTCCGTCGCGGCACTCGGACCTCGGCGGATGACGACTTCCGTGGCGCCAGGAGACCGGCCTTCGGCGGTCCGCGCTGGACCGCCGAAGGTGACGACGGACGCGACCGGGGGCCAGCGGACAGGCGCGAAGACGCGCCCTCGCCGGGCTACCGGGCGTCGGGCTACCGGGCCGGCCGGACGGCCGAGGCAGGCCGGACGAGCGGGGCAGGCCCGACGAGCGGGGCAGGCCCCGGCTCCGGGCGAAGGACGCGGCCCGCGGAGGAAGGCGGGTATCCGCGGGGCCGGGGCGGCTATCGGGGTGGGGATTCGTACGGCGCGCGGCCAGGCGAGCCTGACGGCCGGAACTCAGCCCGGGGCCGCAGTCCGCGGCCGGCCAGCGGTCAGGGCGGTGCGGCCGCCGCGACGCCGCGCGGCCGGTCCGGTGAGGGGTCGTCCCCGCGCGACGGCGGCCGTGACCGGACCTCGTGGCCTGCCCGCGGTCGGGGCGGCGACCGGGCCCAGGAGCGCCCGGACGGCAGGCGTGCTTGGGCCGGGACGGACGGCGCGCCGGCCCGCAGTCCCAGGCCTGGGCCGCAGGTCCCTGACTCGGTCAGCGCCCAGCAACTCGATCGCGAGGCGCGGGCCCAGCTGAGCAGCCTGCCGAACGACCTGGCCGACAGCGTGGCCCGTTACCTGGTGGCCGCGGGCCTGGACGAAGACCCGGAGAAGGGCTATACCTACGCCCAGGCCGCCAAGCGCCTCGCCGCCCGGGTCGGCGTGGTCAGGGAGGCCTGCGGCATCGCCGCGTACCGGACCGGGCGGTGGGCCGAAGCCTTGTCCGAGCTCCGGGCCGCGCGGCGGATGACCGGGGGGGACGACTACCTGCCCGTCATGGCCGATTGCGAGCGGGCCCTTGGCCGGCTGGACCGAGCGCTGGCGCTGATCCGCGAGGCGAATGCCAGCGGACTCGACCGGGCCACGCACATCGAGCTCCGCATCGTCGAGTCGGGCATCCGCCGGGATCAGGGGCTGCCCGAGGCCGCCGTGGTGGCCTTGCAGGTCCCCGAGCTGACCAGCGGCCGGCTGCGGCCGTGGTCCGCGCGGCTCTTCTACGCCTACGCGGACGCGTTGCTGGCGGCTGGGCGTGCGGACGAGGCCCGGGATGCCTTCGCCCAGGCCGCTGAGGCCGATACCGACGGCGAGACCGACGCGGCTGACCGCCTCGACGAGCTGGACGGCATCGAGTTCGAGGATCTCGAGGACGACGACCGAGAAGACCTCGAGGACCCGGAGGACGGCGACCTCGAGGACCTCAGGGACGATGACCAGACAGCGGTCGAGGAGGAACCGGTCGAGGAGGAACCAGCCGAGGCTGGCGAACCGGAGGGATCCAGCCGGAGCGCCTCCGCCGCTGACTAAACCCCGGCTTGTGCCCTCGCGCGCGGCGTCAGCCATGCGGTCGACGGGCACTGCGGATCCCGATGGCCGCCACGGCGCCGAGCACCGACAAGCCAGCCGCCACGGCCAGCGCGGGACGATATCCGTGAGTGACCGAGGCCGGACCGGCCAGGCTGCCCGTGGAGTTGAAGACCGCGGTGACGACGGCGATGCCGACGACCGCCCCGAACTGCTGCAGGGTGTTCAGCGTCCCCGCGGCCTTGCCGATCAGCCCCGGCGGGACCGCGTTCAGCCCGGCCGCTGTGACGCTGGGCAGAGCCATCGACACGCCGACTCCCGCGACGATGAACGGGAGCACGTAGTCGGCGTAACCCCGTGAAGCGCCGGCTAGCGACACGATCCAGGCGAGGCCCGCGGCCTGCGTCATTAGACAGCGGTCGTCGTGGCGGCCGCGGTCGTCGTGGAGGCAGCGCTGGTCGTCGGGGCCGAGGCCGTGCTCGGATCGGCGAGGGCGCCGACTTCGACACCGAAGCCCCGCTGGAGCCCGGGGCAGCCCTGAGCCAGCGCGAGAGCGTCCTCGAGGGTGTCGGCGGTGACCACGGTGTAGCCGGCCAGTCGCTGGCTGACGCTGCAGTCGCCGACCTGCCGCGTTTCCCGGACCGGCTGGCCGGCGTCCACGAGCTGGCTGCGCATGCTCTGGAACCAGGCCGCCCACGCGGACACGGAGTCGGGGCGCCCAGGCGCGTAGCCGGCCGGGGCGGCCGGAGAGCCGATCTGCGGGATCACCCGCTTCGACAACAGCATGCTGCCGCCTTTTGGGCTGCCCCGCACGTTGGCCGGCTAGGGCCGGGGCTCGGTCGCTTACCGGGGCTCGGTCTTGTCGAGCCAGTGCATGATGCCGCCGACGTTGGCCGCGGCGCCGCTGACCCGGTCGAACTTCTCCGCGATAGCGGGATCGACATCCGGGTTGAACGCCGCGTAGCGTTCCTTGGTGCGTTCCCGCACCATGGCGACGGCATGGTCGAGGTCTAGGCCCGCCGTGCGCGCCTGGCGTGTTTCCTCCACCCAGACGGTGATCTCCTCGGCCGACCGGTCCAGCGTCTCGCTGACCGGGGTGACGGGCCCGTAGTGGCTGAACAGCAGCCGCGCAGGCTGCAGCCCGGCGAACGTGCGCAGCGAGGCGAGCGCGGTGTCCAGGTCAAAATCGGGTGGCGGCGTCGCGGGCCTCAGGTCGCCCGTTTCCGGGAGGTACACACCCGCCGCGTCGCCGACGTATAGATCGCCAGTGTCAGAGTCGACGAGGCCGACATGATGCTTGGCGTGGCCGGGGGAGTAGTGGCTGTCCAGGCGCCGGCCGCCGCCGAGATCGACGGTTCCGTGATCGTCGAGCGCCACGATGCGTTCGGCTGGCACTGGAGCAAGCACGCCGAAGAGCCGGTCGAGCGCGTCACCGTAGACCAGCCGGGCGCTGGCCATGAGCCTGCTCGGGTCGGCCAGATGCCGCGCGCCCCGCTGATGCACGACGATCTGGGCCGCCGGGAACATCGCGGCGATGTCGCCGACGCCGCCCGCATGGTCAAGGTGGATATGCGTGACCACGACGGTCGCGAGATCGCGGGGACCGATCCCGAGCTGAGCCAGCGCGTCACGGACCACCGGCGCGGACGGCGCGGTCCCGGTTTCCACCAGGCACGGCCGGCCGGCCCGGATCAGGTAGCCGGCCGTGATCCCGTCGTATCCGGCCATCCGGGTGTCGACCTGGAACACCTCGTGTCCCAGCGCGGTGATGTCCGTCGCCTGCGCCCCGATTCCTTCTCCCATGCCCTCCATTCAATCGGACGGGCCGAACGTGCGCAGGACCAGGCCGGTGCGCGGCTTGGGGCCGAACGACGTGGACTTGCGCGGCACCCGCTCGCCATGCGCCGCGATCTGGATGACGGCCTCGAAGGAAACCGGGTTCGAGATCACGGCAGTGCCCCCGCTGGCTGAGGCCGCGCCGACTGGGCACTCGGCGACGTCCGTCGCCGTCGCGTCGCCCGAGACCGCTCGCACCGCGTCGGCCGCATCATGGTCGATGAGCACGTCGCGCTCGCTGTCGGTGACGCCCCACAGGCGGCCGAGCAGCAGCTGCTGCATGATTGACGCGTCGAGAGTCCGCCAGGGCGCGGAAACCCCGGCCGGCATCGAGGCCGCCACCTGAACCGGGTCCGGGTGACTGAGCAGGCGGAACACGGGGCCGCCGGCCAGCAGGAACGCGGTCCCCTCCCGCCCGGCCGCGGCCAGGCGCTGCAGCGCGTCGTCCAGGCTGAGGTCGGCGGGCAGGTCCTCCACGGTGAACGCGGCCTTGGCCAGCTCGGCCGCGCGATCCGGCGCCAGGCCGGGCAGCACCCGGTGGATGGCGCCCAGCCGGGGCGGGTAGGCCGCGGAGTCAACTAGGAACGCGAGCCCGTAGTCCCATGGCCCGGCGCCCTGGCCGGACGCCCGCATCTCGGCCTGCAGGTCCATGTAGGCGGCATACCGGTGATGGCCATCGGCGATGAGGGCCCGGCGCCCGGCCAGGTCGGCGGCGATCGCGCACTGTTCGGCGGGATCGCCGAGCCGCCACAGCCGGTGGGTCACGCCGTCCTCCGTGGTGATCGTCACCAGCGGCGCGCGCTCCGTCGCCACCCGGTCGATGACCCCGGTGGCCGTATCCGCGGCATCACCGTCAACGGCGCCACCGTCCGCGGCGTCGCCGTCATGGGCCTGCTCGCCGTCGTAGATGAGAAAGATCGGCTCCAGGTTGGCCTGCGTGGCCGCCATGAGCTCCCGCCGCCCGGCCACCAGACCGGGCATGACGCCCTCGTGCGGCAAGATGCCCGCCGATTCGGGCGAGCCCAGGCGCACCAGCCCGATGATGCCGCGTTGCAGCCAGGACGACGCCGCGTCACTCTGCTCGTAGATGTACAGCGCGGCCATCCGGTCCCGGATGAGCACGCCCGCCGACAGCCACTCACGGAGCAGGCTGGCCGCGGCCTTGCTTGCGTGCGCGTCTTCGCCTGGCAGGATAAGACGGACAACGTTGTGCGGATCCGCCGCCCGCAGATGATCGAGAATGCCGCCGTTGATCACATCGTACGGTGGTGATGTGACGTTTGCGATACCGCTCACCCGGTCACGGGCATAACGGATGCCGCGGAAGGGTGCCAGCACGAGACCGGAACCAGAGTCGGACGGAAGGGTCTGCACACCATGTCAAAAGGATCAAGCGGGAGCAGGGATTCCCATCCGGAGGAAAACTTCCCTGGCCAGGCCTTCCCGGAAGAATCTGCGGACGATGTGCACGCTTGGTACCAGCGCGGCATGGAGCTTCTGGGCCGCGGCAGCCCCGCCGCCGCGGCCCAGGTCCTGCAGCGCGCCGCTGCGGCCGAGCCCGGGTCCCGCAGCGTCCGGGAGGCCCTCGCGCGGGCTCAGTTCGACGCCGGCCGGTACGCCGAGGCGGCGGACAATTTCCGGCTGATCGTGGAAGCGAGCCCGTCGGACGATTACGCGAACTTCGGGCTGGGGCTGGCCCTGGCCAGGATCGGGGACCACGCCGCCGCGGCCGAATACCTGGCCCTCGCCGCCGCCATGCGGCCCGATGCCGCCCACTACACCGAAGCCCTGCGCTCGGTGCGGGCCACGCTGCGCGCCAGGAAGACCGCCCAAGGCGGCGCCGAGTGAGGGCTCAGGCGCTGCGCGGCAGCCGGGACCCTCTCGACACCGTCTACGACGTTGCCCTGCTGGACCTGGACGGGACCGTCTACCTGGGCGGCGCCGCCATCCCCGGGGCGGCCGAGGCGCTGCGCAAGGCCGACGCGGCGGGCATGCGGCTGGCTTACGTGACCAACAACGCCTTCCGGACCCCGGCCGCCATCGCCGAGCTGCTGAGCAGCTTCGGCGTCCCGGCCGCGAAGGAAGACGTGGTGACCTCCGCCCAGGCCGCCGCCCGGTTGCTGGCCGAACGTCTCCCGGCGGGCGCGCCGGTCCTGGTCGTCGGCGGCAGTGGCCTGCGGATGGCGCTGCGGGAACGCGGCCTGCGCCCGGTCAGCACCGCGGCCGACCAGCCGCGGGCGGTGGTGCAGGGTTATGCACCCGATATCAGCTACTCGATGCTGGCCGAAGGAGGCCTGGCGGTCGCCGCCGGCGCACTGTTCGTCGCGTCCAACGGCGACCTCACGCTCCCCAGCCGGCGCGGTCGCCAGCCGGGGAACGGGTCGCTCATCAAGGTGATCGCGACGGCGACCGGGGTGCAGCCGCTGGTGGCGGGCAAACCCGAGCCGCCGCTGCACCGGGAATCCGTGCTGCGGACCGGGGCCAGGCATCCGCTGGTCGTGGGCGACCGGCTCGACACCGACATCGAGGGCGCCCGCCGGGTAGGCACGGACAGCCTGCTCGTGCTGACCGGGGTGACCGGCCCGGCCGACGTCGTGCTCGCGCCGCCGTCGCAGCGCCCCACCTACCTGGCCGAGGACCTGGCGGGGCTGCTCGAGCCGCATCCCGATGTCACCGAAGAAGACGCCGCGTTCGGCTGCGGGGGCTGGACGGCGCGCATGGACGGGGACCGGCTGGAGCTGACCGGTGACGGGGAACGCATCGACGGCCTGCGGGCGCTGTGCGCCGCCGCGTGGGCCGCGGGCAGCATCAGCGCCAAATCGGTGCGGCCGGCCATCCAGCGCCTCGGCGGCACTCAGTGAAACCGATACCTCGATGTGACGACAGGTGGTCACCCACCGTGTAAGCTAGCCGACATGCCAGGCCGCGCAATCCGCCATCACGGTGTCACCGCGATGATCACGCGCGTGCTCTGTCCTTCGTGTTGTTGCTGACAACGACCCTCAGCTGACCGTTGTCGCCGCCCGCTCAGGGCCGCCCCCAGGGACGCCAGAGCCCCAGGGGCCCGCACACGAAGGAAACTCCCGTTGATCGCAGATATGTCGGCTGCCCCGGAGATCGCCCGGCTCGCCGAGGCCGTCCTGCTCGTCCCCGCCCAGCCGGCCGCAGGCCCGCGGGACGCACCGCACGACGACATGGCGGCGCACGGAGACCGGCCGGCGACCGCTTCCCCGCTGACGCTCGGCACGCTGGCTCGCCACCTGCGAATGCTCGCCGCCACGCCGGAACGCTGGTGGGGACTGGTCCGCTTCGACCCGGATCGTTCGGTAAAAATCGGGGTTGAGGACCACTCGTCCTATCAGGCCTGGCTGGTGGTCCTGCCGCCCGGCGACACCGGCCAGGACTGTGACTGCGACGTGGCCGCGATCATCGCTGGTGAAGCGACCGAAGGGGGCCCGGGCAGCGCGGTGCTGCGCCCCGGTGCCACCCGGGTGCACGGCCAGCGACACCGGCTGCGCGGCTATGGCGCGGGTTACTCGATCAGCTTGCACGCTCGCGCGCACCGCCCGGCCAAACCGGCGCGCCGCCCAGCAATTCACCGGCCCGCAATCTAGAAGTACTAGGCTTAACGGGCCGTGGTGGCACTTTCCGACATGTGCCGCCGGAGAGGACTCATCCGATGATTGAGGTACGGGGGCTCAGCAAGCGGTACGGCGAGAAAATCGCCGTCAACAACCTGTCATTCAGCGTGACGCCGGGCAAGGTGACGGGCTTTCTCGGCCCGAACGGCGCGGGCAAGACCACTACCATGAGGCTGATTCTCGGCCTGGACTATCCGGACGCCGGGACCGTCACCATCGACGGCAAGCAGTACGCGAGCCTGGCGTATCCGATGCGCGAGGTGGGCGCGCTGATCGACGCGAAGGCGGTGCACGGCGGCCGGTCTGCCTACAACCACCTGCTCTGCCTGGCGCAGACCAACAACCTGCCCAGGCGCCGCGTGGGCGAGGTGCTCGAGCTGGTCGGCCTCAGCGAGGTGGGGCGCAAGCGCACCAAGGGGTTCTCGCTGGGCATGAGTCAGCGGCTCGGCATCGCCGGCACGCTGCTCGGCGACCCAGCCCTGCTCATGTTCGACGAGCCGGTCAACGGGCTGGACCCCGAGGGGATCCTGTGGATCCGCAACCTGATGAAGGCGCTGGCGGCCGAGGGCCGCACGGTGTTCGTGTCCAGCCACCTGATGTCGGAGATGGAGCACACCGCGGACCACCTGATCGTGATCGGCCGCGGCCAGCTGCTCGCCGACTGCACCATGGACGAGTTCATCGCCCGCAGTTCCGGCCAGACCGTCCGGGTGGCCACGCCCCAGCCTGACCTGCTGGCCAAGGCGGTGGCCGAGGCGGGAGGCACGGTCATCACCGGCGGGGATGCGGCCGGCGCCGACGGCAATGGCGCGCTGACCGTCGGCGGGCTGGTCGCGGCGCAGGTCGGCGATATCGCGTTCGAGCACGGCGTGCGGCTGCACGAGCTGACCGTGGTCCGGGCCTCGCTCGAGGCGGCCTTCATGGAGCTGACCGCGGACTCCGTGGAATACCGGGCCCAGGGCCAGCCGCCCGCGCCGGGCCAGCCGCCCGCGCCGGGCCAGCCGCCCGCCCCGGAGCTCGCCGCGCAAGGGCAGTACCGCAACGAAGGGGGGATCTGACATGACCGCGACGACACAGACCAGGGAAACCCGCCCGCCGGTCCTGCCCCCGCCCACCGGGCGAGCCGGATTCGGCGGCACGCTGCGCTCGGAGTTCACCAAGATCCGCTCGGTCCGCTCCACCTACTGGACGCTGCTCGCGCTGCTGGCGGTCAGCATCGGGATCGGGGCGGCGATCAGCGGGGGAACCGCGGCCAACTGGTCGCACACATCGGCGGCCGACCGGGCGACCTTCGACCCCACGCAGGCCAGCGTGGCCGGGCTCTTCTACCTCGGCCAGCTCGTCATCGTGGTGCTCGGGGCCATGGTGCTCACCGCCGAGTACTCCACCGGGATGATCAGGACCTCGCTGACCGCGATGCCCCGGCGGATTGTGATGTACGCCGCCAAGGTCGTGGTGTTCGCCTGCGTCGCCATCGTGGTCACGTTGATCGCGGCCTTCATCGCCTTCTTCCTCGGCCAGGCGCTGCTGGCCAGCACGCACGACAACGCGACGCTGTCTCAGCCGAACGTGCTGCGCGCCGTGATCGGCAGCGCGCTTTACGTGACAGTGTGCGGCCTGTTCGCGTTCGCCGCCGGGGCGATCCTGCGGCACACCGCGGCCGCCATCACCTCGGTGATCGGGCTGCTCTTCGTGATCCCGATTCTCGCTCACCTGCTGCCATCCAGCTGGTACCAGGACCTGGAGCGGTGGCTGCCGGACGCCGCGGGCCGGGCCCTGTCGGTCACGGTCGGGCCGCAGCCAGGGCACTTGTTCTCCCCGTGGGGTCAGTTCTCCGTGTTCGCCGTCTACACGGTGATCCTGCTCGTCGTGGGCGCGGTCCTGTTCCGCAACCGCGACGCTTAGCGGGCAGGGGATCACAAGGGCAGGACCACGGCCAGCTGCCTGGACTGGGTGACCAGGGTGCCGGCCGAGTCCCAGATCTCGAAGTCTTCCTCGTGGTAGCCGCCGCTGACGAAGCGGGTGGTCGCCCGGCAGGCCAGCCAGCCGGGCGCGGGGTGGGCGCGCAGGTGGACGGTGAGCTGGACGGTGGTGGAGGTCGCGCCGAGCTCGAGCACCGGCGGCGCGGTCGAGTCGACCAGCAGCGGCAACGCGAGGACATCAGCGTCCCGGCCGTCGGCGAACCGCATCCAGAACTGGCTCGACGGACGGCCCGTCGGCCGGCCGTGAAACCAGCCGGGCAGTTCGGCGGACCGGAACTCGACGCGCTCGGTGATGCTCGCCTGGCCCAGCGAGCCGAACGAGCCGGCCGGGACGCCAACGCAATCCGCAGGCGGCGGCAGGTCGGGAGGCGCGCCGTCGAGGAACACCGGTCCGTCCTGCCCGAGCCTGGCGAAGGCGGCCGTGGCGCGGACGACGTCCTTGCCGTCCTGCGTCAGGACCGATTCACCGAACGCCGTGGTCCGGCCGCTGCGCACCACTGACGTGCGGATGGCGGCCGGACCGGCCGTGCCCGGCCGCAGGAAGAAGCCGGACACCACGATCGGGTCGGGAAACGGCATGCTCAGCGCGAGCGCCCGCGTGCAGGTGGCGAGCATGTAGCCGCCGTTCACCCCGACCCCGAGCCCGGCCCACCGGCCGGTCAGCACCGCCCGGTACTCCCCGTCAGGACCGGCCACCTCCACCCGGCTGTCCACGTCGAAGGCGTAATCACCCATCAGGCCAGCCCCATTAGGGCAGCGTCAGGATCTCGTGGCCGTCCTCGGTGACGAGGATCGTGTGCTCGAACTGCGCGGTGCGCCTGCGGTCCTTGGTCACCGCCGTCCAGCCGTCCGGCCAGATGTCGTAGTCGATCGTGCCGAGGGTGAGCATCGGCTCGATGGTGAACGTCATCCCCGGTTCCATGATCACGTTGTTGTACGGGTCGTCATAGTGCGGCACGATCAGTCCCGAATGGAACGTCCGGCCGATCCCGTGCCCGGTGAAGTCTCGCACCACCCCGTAGCCGAACCGCCGCGCGTACGACTCGATCACCCGGCCGACAGCGTTCAGCGGGCGGCCCGGGGCCACCGCGCGGATGCCGCGCATCATCGCCTCGTGCGTGCGCTCCACCAGCAGCCGTGATTCCTCGTCCACCTCGCCAGCGCAGAAGGTGGCGTTGGTGTCACCGTGCACCCCGCCGATGTACGCGGTGATGTCAATGTTGACGATGTCGCCGTCATTGATCAATGTGTCGTCAGGGATTCCGTGGCAGATTACTTCGTTCAGCGACGTGCACAGCGACTTCGGGTACCCGCGGTATCCGAGCGTGCTCGGGTAAGCGCCGTGACTGACGAGGAAGTCATGGCCTATCTGATCCAGGTAATCCGTCGTGACGCCCCGGGCCACGTGCGCCCCGACCTCGGCCAGCGCCTGGGCGGCCAGCTTGCCCGCGACCCGCATCCGCGCGATGATCTCCGGCGCCTTGACGTCGGGTTCCCCGGTCTTGGGACGCTTTTTGCCCACGTACTCCGGCCGCGTGATCTCCGCGGGGACCTGGCGGGTGGGTGAAAGCCGGCCCGGATGAAGCATTGTCGCCATGCTTTGCGAGTCTAATGTGCATGGAGAACGAGAAGCGATGGTGGTTCTGTCTCAAGCATCACACCGTGGAGGATGACGACGGTCCCTGCCCGGGTAAGGACCGGCTCGGCCCGTATCCCACCCTGGAGGCGGCCAGCCGCGCGCTGGAAACGGTGCAGCGGCGAAACGAGGAATGGGACGCGCAAGACTAGACGCGCAAGATTAGGTGTCACGCGCTATTAGGCTGGTGGCGTGAGCGATGAACTGCCGGCCGTGGCCGAGGCCCGGATGGCCGAAATCCGGCGCAGCGGCACCTGGGGTTCGGCGCTGACTTCCGACGAGTTCGCGGTGATCCGCAGCGTCGGCTTCGAGCCGGTCGGCCAGGTGCTCGGCGCCGCCGTCTATAACATCGGCTACACCGGCGGCTACAACTGCCCGGGCGCCTGGGGGTCCTGGGGGTACGGCATGCCGGCCCAGACCGTCACCCAGGTATCAAGCCGGGGCGGTTTCGGCTCGTTCGCCCCGCTGGTGCAGACGATGTACGACGCGCGGCACAAGGCCCTGGACCGGATGACGACCGAGTGCGAGGAACTCGGCGGGCACGGGGTGGTGGGCGTCTTGCTGACCATCGGCCCGTTCCCGTCTGGCGGCCTGGAGTTCAAGGCGATCGGCACCGCCATCCGGGCGCCCGGGGTGCCTCCCGTCTCCCAGTGGACACGCCGGAAGAAGCCGTTCACCTCCGACCTGTCCGGGCAGGACTTCACCAAGCTGATCATGAAGGGCTGGGTGCCCACCGGGCTCGCGCTCGGCATCTCGATCGGGTCCCGGCACGATGACTGGCTGACCGTCGGCCAGACCCGCTGGGGCGCGGGCAACGCCGAGGTCACCGGCTACACCGAACTCGTCAACGACGCCAGGCACGACGCACGGCAGCAGCTGGAACGCGACGTCGCGCGGCTCGGCGGCGAGGGCGTGGTGATCGCCACCATGGAGATGCGGGTGCGGGAACGGGAGTGCCCGGTTCAGGAAGGCCGCCGCGACCATATCGTGGAGGCGACCACGATCGGCACCGCGATCGCGAAATTCGCCCGCTCGGAACAGCAGCACAGCAAGCCGACGCTGGCCGTCATGTCGCTCGACCCGCAGCGTCGTCAGGCCGCCAGGATCCGGATTTAGGAGAGACCATGACCGAGCAGGGGAACATAGCGACGGAGCTGGATGCCGCGGGCGTCCCGCAGGATGCCATGCGCCGCCTCGCCGAGCTGCAGCCCGGCCGGCCCGGGTCGATCTTCACCTCCGACCTGTCTGTCAACGAGTTCTTGCTGGTCCGCGAGGTGGGGTTCCGGCCCCTCGGCCTGGTGCTCGGCAGCTCGATCTACCACGTCGGGCTGCAGGTGGGCCGGTGGGGCAGCAACCAGGAGCTCGACGTGCTGTCCCAGGCCATGTACCACGCGCGTGAGCTGGCTATGACCCGGATGGAGGCCGAAGCGGACGCGCTGCGCGCCGACGGCATCGTCGGCGTCCGGCTCGACGTGGAGATGAAGGAGTTCGGCGCGGACATCGCCGAGTTCATCGCGGTCGGCACGGCGGTCAAGGCGGAAGAAGGCGCAGGCGGCGGCGGGGTCGACAACTGGCGCAACAACAAGAACCAGCCGTTCACCTCGGACCTGTCCGGCCAGGATTTCTGGACGCTGATCCGGGCCGGCTACGCGCCGCTCGGCATGGTCATGGGCTCGTGCGTGTACCACGTCGCGCACCAGAAGTTCGGCAGCAAGATCGGCAACATCGGCAAGAACGTGGAAATCGAGCAGTTCACCCAGGCCCTGTACGACGCCCGTGAGCTGGCCATGAGCCGGATGCAGGCCGAAGCAGAGGCGCTGCACGCGGAAGGCATCGTCGGCGTCCAGCTCCGCCAGCACAGCCACACCTGGGGCTCGCACACCACCGAGTTCTTCGCCATCGGCACGGCCGTGCGCCCGCTGCGCCCCGATCACATCATCGAGCGTCCGACCATGGTCCTGACCCTGGACGCCTGAGCCCGCCAGGAAGCTATCACGTAAATTCGCCGTCTCTACAAGACGCCGAACTTACGTGGTAATCGAGTTCTCACCTGGTGGGACCGCTTACTACGTCGAGGAGGCGGGCTACGCGGTCCCGCAGGCCCCGCACGCCGGGGCGGTAACGCTGGTAGCCCGCCATCCCGGACCGGGCCATCCTGGCCCGGGTCATCCCCGGCTGGGGGATGCGGGCATCGGCGCTGGCCACGCCGAACTCCCCGCGCTGGAAGCGCTCGGCCGCCCCGATTTCGCCGACCGCCGAGCTGATCAGGTGCTGGGCCCCGCCGAACGACACCGCGTCGAAACCCGGCCGGATCGCCATCGACTCGTGAGCCAGCGCGTCAAGCTCCGGATCGCCCTGGTCGAGCGCGAAGATCGTGGCTCCGGTCCGCCGCGCGTCGTCGACGCGCTCGAGCAGCGGGACCGGCGCGGTCGACGGCGACACGACGAAGAGCGTCTCGCCGCGCTGCGCCGCCTCCAGCCGTTCGAGACCGACCCGCAGGTGCGACGGCGCGCCCTCGGGGACCTGCCAGCGGACCAGCGTGGGCATCAGCTCGGGTATCCCGGACAGGCGGCTCTCCTCATCCAGGTGAGCGGTGAGGTGCCAGGGCTCCTCGTCGGGGGTGCCGACCAGCAGGAGCCCGCCTTGCGAACGGGTGGCCCGGCGCAGTCCCTGCGCGAATGCGCGAGTCCGCTCGAGCCATCCGGTCGGGGCTAGGAGCGCACGGAGAGTGGTCACCTGGTTCGCGTCCACGTATCTATGGTGCCCCGAAAAGCTCGTCCGCGCAGCCATATCCGTACGGACAGTGTTAGCCCGGGGGGACGACCCCCCGGAACCCCCCGCGACCGGGGGGACCCATCCCCCCAGACCCCCCTTGCGATCTGGCAGGATTCAGTCCATGACTGAGCGCGAAGCCCCGTCCGTCGACGGACTGCTGCCCGACAGCCAGGTGGTGGCGGCGTTTCACCATGTGTCCGCGGTCCTGCTGCTCGATCCCGCGGTCGAGACGATCGACCTGGACGTCCTCGTGCTCGGCGACGACCGCTACGCCACCGATCTGGTGCAGGCCCTGGCGGCGCGGATTCCCGGCGTGCGCGGCGTCTACGCGGGCCGCCTGCGCAACTGCGGTCAGGTCGAGGCCCTGACGGCCAACCTGGTCTCAATTAACCGCCGGTACAAGGCTCACGCCGGCCTGCGCATCACCGATATTTAATACCTTTATCCCGAACGGGCCGTGGTTCCCGCCACCCCGCACCTGCGAGTCACCCTGGGCGGGCGCGGCGAACCCGAGCCGCGGTTCCGGGCGAGGGAGGTGGCGGCTGACGTGGCCGAGAACCTGATTCTCCCGGTGCCGGAGCTCATGTCGGCCGTTTACCTCGTTCCCGTGGCGCTGTCCGCCCAGGCGGCGAAGGATCGCGCCAAGGCCGGGCTGTCCGCCCGGATGGCCAGCCCGGTGGGCGTCGCCGCGCGGATGATGCTGGACGCCGGCGCGGTGACTGTTCAGGCTGTGTCATCGTCTGTGCTGCCCCCGCTGCCTGACCGGCTGCAGGAATACCTGGGCGTAGGCCGGGAACTGGTCCGGGCCGTCGTGGAGGCCAGGGAGTTCGTCGTGGTCCGGGCCTCGTGCCCGCCGGGCTGGCCGCCGATGCACGAATGGGCCGGGCGGGCCTGCGCCGCCGTGCTGGCCGGCCAGGCGGGCGTCCCCCTGGTCGATACGGGCACGCCCAAGATCCTGGCCGCGGACGCGGCCCTGCGGACGCTGCCCGGTGCTGGTCCAGAAGACGCCAGGTTCAGGCTCGCCGACTGGATGCTGGTGTTCCAGTCGGCCGGGAGCGGGGGCCTGTGCATGACGACCAAGGGCCTGGGCCGGTTCGGCCTGCCCGAGCTCCAGGTCCGCAACGTGCCTCCGCAGCTGGGCAAGGCCTGGACCCGGGTGCTGACGGGCCTGGCCTCATGTCTGCTCGGCACCTGGCTGAACGCGTTGCGCGATCGCGCCGATGCCGCCTTTGCCCAGCTGCCTGCCGGGCTCGAGGTCCGCGAGGCCGACATAGCCAGGGCCTACGATGCCCCCGTCAAGGAGGGCCCCGCGGTGGCCGTTCGGCTCACCTTCGATCCCAGCCCGCAGGACAACGCGGACAGCTTCCTGTCCGTCCAGCCGCCGGATGACTACCCGGCCTCGGCGGGGGAGTTCCTGGCCGGCGTGTGCGCGGCGCTGTTCGGCCAGCAAGAGCAGGAGATCCGGTACCTGGCGCCGTCGGACGAGATGGAGCGGGCCATGCGGGCCGCGCGGGAGACGCTGCCGGCCGCCCGCGCCCGGTTCCTGGCCGGTGACCTGCCGCCGCGAGCCCAGCTGATGATCAAGCACACGATATCGGTCCCGGGACAGGCCGAGTACCCATGGGCGTACGTCACGTCATGGGCGGATCCGGACCGGGTCCTGGGCAATTCGGCCGGTGACGCCACCCTGGATCCCGGCATCCGGGCCGGCCGCCCGATCGTCGTCGACGCCGGGGCCATCATCGACTGGGCGATCTGGATCGACGGCCAGGGCATCGTGGAAGGCGGCCTGACCAACGTAATCGCCCAAGGCCAGGATCCCGCCGCCCATGGTTAGCGAAGCATCCGGCAGGGAGCTTGTTCTTGAACGATCGTTCGTGTATAGGTCTTGATCCGGGTCTGGGCGTTCGGGCTGAACCATGCCGAGACCTACATGCGGAGCGGAAGCTTAAGACCAGGGTGGCGGAGACAAGCTCGATGACCGAATCGAAGCCGAAGCTGGTCAGGGCCAGCGAACCGGCGACGATGCCCGCCGTGACGGCCACGCCCGCCTCGACCAGCATCCACCCGACCGAGAACTGCTCCAGGCGGACCGCCCGGAGGGGAAGGCCGGGCACTGGCTCAGCGCCCGGCGCGCTCGCGGTACCCGTCAACTCGCGCCGCCGCCTATGGTCAGCAGCTCATCGGGCGCGTGATCGACCTGCAAGGTCGTGTGGTCCAGGGCGAACCGCTCGCACAAGAGCCGCTCCAGCTCGCGCCGGACCTGGTGACAGTCGGCCGGGGGCCGCACCAGCACGTGCGCGGACAGGGCCGGGAAGCCGCTGGTAATCAGCCAGACATGCACATCGTGGACCGAGGCTACACCAGGCTGGCTGCTTATCGCCGTGACGATCTCGCCGGGTGCATACCCTTCGGGTGCGCTTCCAGCAGGATCCGGCCGGTCTCGCGCAGCAGGCCCCACGCGGCGTGCAGCATGAGCCCGACCACGATCAGGGAGGCGATCGCGTCGGCCCGCTCGAAGCCCGTGACGATGATCACGATCCCCGCGGCCAGCGTGCCGATGAACCCGTACAGGTCGGTGACGATGTGCGCGAACGCGCCCCTGACGTTGATCGAGTCACGGTTAGCCTTCGCCATGACCCAGGTGGCGGCCACGTTCACGGCCACGCCCACGGCAGCGACGGCCACCACGATGCCGCCGGTCACCGGCAGGGGATGGATCAGGCGGCTGACCGCCTCGAAGGCGACCAGGGCGCTGATGACCAGCAACGTGATGCCGTTGGCCTGAGCCGACAAGACCTCGGCGCGCTTGAACCCGAAGGTCCACACGCCCGACGCGGGCCGCCGGGCCAGGCGCACCGCAACCAGGCTCGCACCCAGCGCGCCCGCATCGGTCAGCATGTGACCGGCATCTGCCAGCAGCGCCAGCGAATGCCCGACGAAGGCCATGACGACCTCGAAGACCAGGAAGCAGACGAGCAGCCCCAGCGCGACCGCGATGTAGCGGCTGTCGGAACTGGCGGTGACGCCGTGGCCGTGCTCCCCGGCCGCGCCGGGACGGCCGTGCTGGTGCGGCCCGGACTCCGGGTGATCAGCGTCGCAGTCAGTCACGCGTCCTCCCGTTCGGGGTGCAGCGCCCGCGTGTGCTGGGTGTGGGTGAGGGCCAGATCCAGGAGCATCCGGACATGGGCGTCATCGAGCCGGTAGTACATCATCCGGCCCTGACGCCGGGGTGAGGACACTATGCGGTGCGCCCGCAGCCAGCGCACCGCATGACTGGCCGCCGACTCGCTCATCCCAGCCGCCGCGGCCAGGTCGCAGACGCACATCTCGCCGCCTGCCAGCAGGGCCACCAGCAGCCGCAGCCGGTTCGGGTCACCCAGCAGCGCAAAGACATCCGCGGCTTGCTCAACGTCCTGATCCGAGGGCATCGCCTCCTGCACCGCAGCGACCCGCTCACGATCCACTACCCGGACGGCGCACGCATCAAGGCTCGCCACAATATCGGAACGATCGTTCATACGTGCTACTGTACCGCGATGCAGATCAGGCGCGCGGGCCGCGAATGCAGAACTTGACCCGCCACTGACCCGCCCGGCCCCGTAGCCCAGGGCGTGATAACGGGTGACCCGTCTACCGGTCCCCCGCCCTGGCGCCTCGAGGCGGGGGCTGGGGTCAGCTCAGCAGCATTCCACGTCGCAGCATGAGCCGTCGCAGGTGCAGTCGCCGCAGCATGGGCACATCGCCGTCACCTCCTTCCCGGTTGTGAAAGGCCGGGCGGCCACCAGGTCCCGGGCAGCGGGTCGGGGCAGTCGAGACCCGGCATAGCCGCCAGCATGCCGAGTAGCCCGGCCCGCAGCGCCGCCAGCCGCTCCATCTCCATCTCGATCTCGGCGACGTGGCGCCGCAGCAGCCTTCGGCCGGCTCGCACGCGCACACTCCGGTGTCGCGGATGGCGAGCAGCTCGCGGATCTCCGCCAGCCGCACCCCGAGCCGTTGCGCGCCCCGGATGAACAGCAGCCGGTCCACATCGTCCCGCCCGTACCGGCGATGCTCGCCTTCGGTCCGCTGCGGGACCGGTAGCAGGCCTTCCCGTTCGTAGTACCGGACCGTGTCGGCTCGCACTCCGGTCCGCGAGGCCAGCTGCCCGACTGTCAGCTGGCCGGTGACCTGGTCGACCCTCATGCCACGAACGCTAAACCCTGGACCGTATTCCAAGTTCAAGCCCGGATCTCCGCGCCTTACGTATTCGGACGGCTAGCGCCAGCTGCTAGTGACGGTCTGCATCAGGCCCGGGCGGTTCATCGGGCAGAACGCCCCTGGCTCGAGTACGGCGGGACGTTTACCGTCAGGACCCGTCGGCGGGCAGGCCGAAGGCGCTGGGGTGCAGCCAGCGGGCGAGTGCTACGACGGCTTCGGCGTTGCGGGGGCTGGGGATTACCTCGTCGTAGCTGAGGGCCAGGAAGCAGCGGTTCTTCACTGCCGTGAGGTTCCTGGTGATCTTGCTGGTCTCCAGGAACTGCTCTTTCTGCTGGGCTGTGGGGGTGCCGTAGTTGTTGATGATCATGCACTGGGGGTCTGCCCTGACGACCTGCTCCCAGGACACCGAGGTCCAGCTCTGCTTCAGGCCGGCGAAGATGTTGGTCCCGCCGGCCAGGCTGATGAGGGCGTTCGGCATCGCCAGCCCGGGGCCGGTGAACGGCGCGGCCTGGCCGCTGTCGTAGTCGAAGACCGTCACTGGCCTGAGCCCTGCGATCTTGGCCCGTACCGAGGCGACCTGAGCCTGCATCGCGCTGATCACCTGCTGGGCTTTCTTCCGCACATCGAAGATCGCGCCCAGGTTGCGCAGGTCCTGGTAGGTGTCGGTGATGCTGACTGAGTTCTTGCCTGGCTGCACGTGGGCGCAGGACTCGGTCAGCACGAGGGTCTTGATGCCGTAGGGCGCCAGGCCGGCCGGGGACAGGCTAGTGCCCATCCGCAGGCCGTAGTTCCAGCCGGCGAACAGGAAGCCCGGACGCAGGCCGACCAGCTCCTCCAGGGTGAAGTAGTTGGAGGAGACGTCGCGTACCTCGCGGAAGCCCGCCAGGTACTGCGCCGGTACCGGCATCCCGACGGGGCCGTCGCCGGTGACTCCGAAGGTGCCGGCCATGTGGGACTCGAGCCCGAGCGCCAGCATGTCTTCTGTGGTGTTGATGTCGTTAGAGACAGCTCGCGTGGGGGCCCGGTCATAGGTGACCGGCACTCCGCAGCTGGTCACGGCGACCGGGTAGCCGGCCGCCTTCGGCGGGGAGCCGGCCGAGGGAGCAGCAGGTCCGCCGCAGCCGCCAAGGACACTGCCGGTTATCAGCAGCGCTCCAGCGAGTCCGGTCATGCGGGAAACCCGGCCGCGGCTGGGACTGGGCCGGGGAGAGGACAAGAGCCGCACTGGCGTTCCTTTCAGTTACCGGTGCCGCCCGGCGGGACAGGTAGATATGCGCTGCCCGGGGAGGGCAGGTCTGCGCTGCGGGATCAGATGCGGGGTGCCGGTCTCGGGGTGCTCGATGACCAGGACGTCGGTGCCGTACGCGTGACGCACCGTGTCGGCGGTGATCACTGATTCGGGGGGGCCGCCTGCGATGAGCCGGCCGTCGGCGATCAGGTGGACGGTGTCGCAGAACAGGGCGGCCAGGCTGAGGTCGTGGATGGCGGCCAGCACCGTGATGCCGAGCGCGGAGACCAGCTCCAGGATCTCGACCTGGTACCGGATGTCGAGATGACTGGTGGGCTCGTCCAGGATCAGGTGGTCGGCTCCCTGGGCGATCGCCTGGGCGATCAGCACCCGCTGCTTCTCGCCTCCGGAGAGCGTGTTGAAGCCGCGGTGGGCCAGGTCCTCGCAGTTGGCCTGCTGGATGGCCTGGTGCACGATCGTCTGGTCGGTGTCGTCGTCCCGGCCGAAGGCCCGCTTATGCGGGGTGCGGCCGATCATGACCATCTCCAGGACGGTGAAGTCGAATTCGAGGGTGAATTCCTGCGCCACCACGGCGATCCGCCGGGCGGCGTCCCTGGGCCGCAGCGACAGCAGGTCTGCCCCGTCGAGGAGCACCCGTCCGGCGGCTGGCCGGTGCACCCGGTAGATGGCCTTGAGGATCGTCGACTTCCCGCTTCCGTTCGGCCCGAGCAGGCCGGCGAAGCTGCCGTCGGGGACGGTGAAACCTACGCCGGCGACGATCCGGCGGCCGGCGATGTCCACCGACACGTCTTGCAACTCCAGGCTCATCCCGATGCTCCGTACAGGTAGGGGCGGCGGCGGATGAGAAAGATCAGGGTCGGCGCGCCGATGAAGGCGGTGATGACGCCGATCGGCATCTCCTGCGGCGTCACGATGGTGCGGGCCAGCAGGTCGCCGAGCACCATGAACGACGCGCCGAACACCGCGCCGACCGGCAGGACCCGGCGGTGGTCGGATCCCACCATCAGGCGGACGATATGCGGGACGACCAGGCCCACGAACCCGATCACGCCGCTCACTGCCACTGCCACCCCCGCCATCAGCGAGGTGACGATGAACAAGTTGCGCCGCAGGCGGTGCACGTCAATTCCCAGCGCCGCGGCCGGCTCTGAGCCCATCGCCAGCGCGTTCAGGGAACGGCCCTGGGTCAGCAGGTAGCCAATGGCGACGGCAAGGGCGATAGCCGGGATGGGCAGCTGCGGCCAGGCAGCCAGGCCGAACGATCCCAGCAGCCAGAACAGCACCGACTGAGTGGCCTGCGGGTTGCCGCGGAAGATCAGGAAGCTGGTCACCGACTCGAAAAGAGCCGACAGCACCACCCCGCACAAGATGAGCTGAGTGGGCGCCAGCACCCGGCCCTTGCGTGACACGAGAAAGACGGCGGCCATCGCCCCGAGCGCCCCCACCACGCTGCCTACGGAGATCGCCCAGACGCCCAGCGAGGCGAAGGCCCCGAACAGCAGTACTGCTGTGGCGCCGACGCTCGCACCAGAGGAAACACCGAGCAGGAACGGATCGGCGAGAGCGTTGCGCACCAGCACCTGCACCACGGTCCCGGCGGTGGTCAGGGCCGCGCCGACCACCGCGGCGAGCAGGACCCGCGGGAGCCTGATCTGCCAGACGATCGCGTCGGCGACGCTGTAGCTGGGGTGGCCGGCCAGATGATCCGCGATCACCCCCCACACTGCTCCCGGGCTCAGCGGCACCGACCCGATGGCCACGCCCAGGGTCATGGTGAGCAAAAGGAGCGCGGTGCAGCCGATGAGGGCAACGGGAAGCGGAACGCGCCGGCGCGGCGCGGCCGGCCGGGACGGCGGGCGGGACTTAGCCGCCGCCTGTAGCGTCGCGCGCCGGGCTGCGTCTCGTGCCGCCGGGCCGGCTGCAGGCGATGGCCGGCCGCTGGCATCAGCCGCGGCAGCAGCGCCCGGATCGCCGCCGCTCACCTGTCACCCGCCATAGGGCACGCGGAGAAACGCGACGTCTGGGAATGTCCGGGCCACCTACGAACCGCCCTTCCTTCGAGGGCCATTTCGCCGACACACGGCCAGGCGACCGGGCTCGCCCCCGAAGGGGACCACCGTTGCGGGACAGCGCCGGGATCTCACCGGACTTCGCTGGGCTGAGCGCCACCCCGGAACTCGCCGGGGCAGAACGCAACCTATAGCAGGTGCCCGCCACCGGTCAAGCCTGATCACCTGATCACATGTCTAGCCGACCTCTGGCAGACTGTCCGCATGCACCTGGTTCCCGTGGACCGCGCCGAGCGCCGGATCATCGACCCAGAGAAGGTCTGCCAGGCCATCGAAGGCTTGGGCGACCCGGCGGACACACAGGCCTGGGCGCAGCGGTTCGCTGTCCTCAGTGACCCCACCCGCCTGCGCCTGCTGCTCTGCATCAAAGCCGTCGGCCCGGTCAGCGTCTCCGACCTCGCCGTCGCAGCAGACCTCAACGACGCCACCGTCTCCCAGACCCTGCGGTTCCTGCGCGCCAGCCAGACCGTCACCACCGAGCGCGACGGCAAGGTGATCCGCTACCAGCTGCACGACGCGGTCATCGGGGAACTGCTCGACCGAGCCATCTCGCTTCGCTAAACCCTCCAAGGCGGCCCCGGAGGGCGCCCTTTCGTCACTGTGCGCGCCCATCAGGGCCGCGCGGAACTGTCGGCCATTACCGGGCAGCTCGGAGGCGATCACACAAAGTACCGCGCCTGCCCCGCCAGACCGGAATACACATCCCACAAAATACGCAAGGGGCCACCTAAGTTACTTTTCGGTCACTTCACCCGTGATGAGTTCGTCCTTAACGGCGCCCCCTTCGGCGCCGGAAGCCTGCTGTTCCAGGCCGTCCTGCTCCTCAGCTTCCCCACCGCCCTGGCCCTCTTCGGCCTGACCGCGCTGGCAGCCGCCCTCGCCGTCCCGCTGTTCGCCACAGAGCGGCCCCACTCGGCGGGCAGTCCGCCGCCCGGGCTGACCCCCTGTCCCCCGCCGTTGAGGGTGGCCATTGGGGCAGGGGTAGGCGCCGTTGACGGTGTCGTTTTGATGTGATTCGGCGGGTTGGGGTGCGGGGTGTGGTGGACGGCGTCACTGTGGCTATGTCGGTGATCGGGGTTCCCCTGATGGACATCCTGAGCGTCCGAGAACACCCCCTTCCGGCCCGGCAGCCGACCGGAAGTGCTGGAACAAGAGCACCGGCGTGCCGGCGGCCAGCCGGTCAAGATCGCGGGCGAGCCACTGCAGGCCCGTCCGCAGTGGCCGGGCTCAAGCAGCGCCTGCGCCGGGTCGAACCCGATGAAGTGGATGCCGCCCGCGTCGAATGAATACGGCGCCG
>WNFC01001697.1_pt1 | contig 23339 bp, 22 predicted proteins | sample 5400541 | NCBI WGS metagenome assembly WNFC01 (sample SAMN13153342, study PRJNA577476) | soil metagenome | isolation source: 120 cm saprolite under Douglas fir tree site 2 hole 2 replicate 1 | place: USA:California | collected 2015-04-18
GGCCGGTGGGGCTACTTTATCGCCGACCTCGGCCGCGCCGCCGCCGACGTGGGCACCTGGAGCCGGCTCCTCGTCGGCCAGATGCGCCGCATCGGCGTCGATTCCCTCCCCGTGGCCGTGTTCATCGCCGCCTTCACTGGGATTGTCCTGGCCCTGCAGGCGTCCTACACCTTTACTGGCACCGTCCCCCTCTATTTCGTCGGCACCCTCGTCGGCAAGACGATGATGCTCGAGCTCGGCCCGGTGCTGACCGGGCTCGCCCTGGCCGGCCGCGTCGGCGCCACGATGGCGGCGGAGCTCGGCACGATGAAGGTGACCGAGCAGGTGGACGCGCTCGAGACGCTCGCCTACAACCCGCTGAGCTACCTCGTGTTGCCGCGGGTGCTCGCCGCGACGATGATGTTTCCGGTGATCGTCGCGCTATCAATGCTCATTGGCGTCTGCACCGGCTGGCTCACCAGCTTGGTCCTACTGCACCTCTCGACGCCCGACTTCATCAAGGGCCTGAAGCTCTTCTACGTGTTCAAGGACACGTGGTTCGGCCTGTTCAAGAGCGCCACGTTCGGTTGTACCATCGCGCTCGTGAGTTGCCGGGTCGGGCTCGCCACCTACGGCGGCGCCGAAGGGGTCGGGCGCAGCACCACCCACGCCGTCGTCTATTCGGCCGTGCTTATTCTTCTCCTCGACGCGTTCTGGGCGGTGGTGCTGCTGTGATCGAGTTCCGCGACCTGCAGAAATCGTTCGGCCCCAAACCGGTGCTGAGCGGCGTGACGCTCACCGTGAAGGACGGCGAAACGATGGTGATTATCGGGTATTCGGGGACAGGCAAGAGCGTGGCCTTGAAGCACGTCGTGGGGCTGTTGCACCCCGACGCTGGAGACGTCATCGTTGATGGCCGGGCGGTGTCGACGCTCGACCGCGCGGGGCTCACCGCGCTGCGCCGCGACATCGGGTATGTGTTCCAGTTCGCCGCCCTGTTCGACTCCCTGACCGTCGCCGAGAACGTGGCGTTGGGACTGCGCCGCCGCAACCTCGACGACGACGAAATCGCCGAACGGGTGCGGGAGGCGTTGGCCCTCGTGGACCTCACCGGCAGCGACGAGCGCCTACCGGCGGAGCTTTCGGGCGGGATGCGTAAGCGCGTGGGGATCGCCAGGGCCATCGCGCTACGCCCGAAGTACCTCCTGTACGACGAACCGACCACTGGGCTCGACCCGGTGACATCGGCGGTCATGGACGGGCTGATGGTGCGGGCGCGCGAGCACCTGGGGGTGACCGGCGTGGTGGTGACCCACGATCTGCGCAGCGCGTACGCGGTCGGCGATCGCATCGCCATGTTGTACGAGGGGCGCATCCGGCAGGTGGCCACCGTGCAGGAGATCCAAGAGACGGAGGATCCCGTCGTGCGGCAATTCATCGAGGGCCGGGCCGCGTGAAGCGGGAAAACGAATTCGCCGTCGGACTAGCCGTCATCGCGGCCTTCGCCGCCGTCGTCGCCGGCGCGCTGTGGCTCTCCAACTTCCACCTCGGCAGCACCGAAGCGGCCCGCACCGCGCGGTTCCGAACCGTCGGCGGCCTCTCCGTAGGCAATCCCGTCGTGTTGCGTGGGGTGCGGGTGGGACGAGTCGAGGCGATCCGCCTGGCCCCGGGCGGCTGGGTGGAGGCGGACTTGAAGGTGTACTCTGGCGTCGGGCTGCCGCAGCGGCCGGCGGTGATCGCCGCGTCCGCCTCTCTGTTCGGGGAGTGGGCGGCGAGCCTCGTGCCCGTCGACCAGCTCCCCAACGACCCCAACGTGCGAGCCGCCATCGCCGAAGCGCAGGCAGCCGGAGGCAGCAAGTGGCCCGGGGCGACCCTTCCGGACATCGGCCAGCTCACTGCGCAAGCGAGCCGCATCGCGACCGACATCGCCACCGTCTCCGCTCGGGTGCAAACGGCCTTCGATTCCGAGGCGGTGGTCGAGTTGCGACGCTCGATCCGCGATTTCGGACAGATCGCCGACCGGCTCGTCCGCGTCACGAACGAGCAGGCCGACATGATCGGATCCGTCGGCACGAACTTGCGTAAGGGCTCCGACGCGCTCGGCCGCGCAGCGACTGGACTGCAGGCCACCCTCGGCCGCGTCGACACCGCGACCAACCAGGGCCAGCTCGCCGCGATCCTCAACAACTCGGCCGCCGCGAGCCACGATCTGCACCAAGCATCACAGGATTTCCGCGACCTCATGGACGCCGCGCACCGCAACCAGGAGAGCCTGGTGCGCACCTTGGTCGCCGCCGACACGGTGATGTCGCGCATCGCCAACCGCACCGGCACCCTGGGGTTGCTGGTGTCGGACTCGACGCTGTACCGGGAGACCACCCTCACGATGATCCAGTTGCGGCAGCTGCTGGCCGACATCCAGGTGAATCCGCGGAAATACTTCCAGTTCAGCGTGTTCTAGAAACAATTGCGGAACGCGGAGTGCGGAATGCGGAATGACCAGGTGAGCTCGGAAACGCGGGGCAAGCCCGTAATCTGCCTCGATAATTCCGCATTCCGCATTCCGCACTCCCCGTTCCGGGCATCCGCGAACCGACGAGCGTACGGATGAAGCGCTCCCACCCTCGCGCCCAACGCGAGACCAGTGCCGGCGGCGTGGTGTTCCGGCGCGGCCCGCCCCCCGGCGAGGGCGAGGTCCGCTATCTCCTCATCCGCGACTCCTATCGCAACTGGGGCTTTCCCAAGGGCCACCTCGAGGTCGGTGAGCCGCCGGCGGAAGCGGCCCGGCGCGAAGTGGCCGAGGAGACCGGGCTCGGCGACCTGGTGCTCCAGGGGCCGATCAAGGTGATCGATTGGTACTTTCGCTTCCGCGGCAAGACGATCCACAAGTACTGCCACTTCTTCCTGTTCGAGTCCCGTGAGGGCGAGCCGGTGCCGCAGGCGGAGGAAGGCATCAGCGCCTGCGCCTGGCACCCGATGGAGCAAGCTTTGGAGACGATCTCGTACGACAATGCCCGCAGCGTACTGCGGCGCGCTGGAGAGATGGTGCGGGCCCTATCGCAGCCCGCGCAGGCCGGGGGCGGCAGCCCGTGACAGCAATCGTGCCAGTGTTCCACCCACGACGCGAAGCCCGGCGCGCGGTCCAGCGCGGCTACCCGCGCCGCGTCGGCACGGTGCGGTTGTGCCGCACGGCGCTGGCGGTCGAGCAGCTGCTCGCCGAGCGGCTGGTGGACGCGGTCGTCCTCGACATCAAGGCGGACGAGGCTCTTGTGGGCCTCCCGGCGCGGTTCCCGCGCATCCCGATGTTCGTGCTCTCGGCGTTCAAGCCGGAGGATGGCGCCCTGCTCGCGTCGTGCCACGCCGCGGGGTTCGCGGGAGTGCTGGTCGAAGGCGTGGACAACGCCGTGGCGGGGGAGTGGGTGTCCGCGCGTACCGCGCAGGCCACGCGCCGCGCCGCTCTCGCGGACGCGCCCCGTCTGCTGCGGCTAACCGATCCCCTCCAGCGGGCCGCATGGGACGAGGTCCTCCGGCTCGCGCCGCAGCCCATCAAGACGGGCCACATTGCGGCGGCGCTGCGAATCACGCGGGAGTATCTCTCGCGCCAGTTCGCGGCCGGTGGTGCGCCGAACCTGAAGCGGGTGATCGACCTGGCCCGCGCCGCCTGTGCCGCCGATCTATTGGGCAACCCGGGCTATACAGTGCGCGCCGTCGTCCACATCCTCGGCTACGCCTCGCCGAGCCACCTTGCCGGCGCGGCCCGACGCGTGGCCGGCGCAACCCCGCAGGAGCTCCGGACGCTCGGACCGCGGGGGGTGCTGGTCAGGTTCCTGCGCGGGAGGACGAGATCGCGGGTGTGAAACCGCGTCCCGCCTTTCGACTTTCGGCTTCTTGTGATAAGTTTCACAAACTCCAACTCCTGATCCCATGGCCACCGATTCCATCCTGAGACCGGGCGAGCTCAAAGAGATCCTCCTCAAGGAAATCCAGGCCGCCGACCTGGCCGACATCGACGTTCGCGAGGTCGGCACAGTGCTGGAAGTGAAGGACGGCATCGCCCGGATCTACGGCCTGACCTCGGCGATGGCGGGGGAGATGCTCGAGTTCACCTCCTCGGAGACGGGGGAGAAGATCACCGGCCTCGCCCTGAACCTCGAAGAAGACAACATCGGCGCGGTGATCTTCGGCGACTACCTCCAGCTCCGCGAGGGAGACGAGGTGCGCCGCACCGCCAGGGTGCTCGAGGTCCCCGTCGGCCCCGCCCTCGTCGGGCGGGTGGTGGACGCGTTGGGGCGGCCGGTGGACGGCCTCGGTCCCCTGAAGACGAGCGCGAGCCGCAAGGTCGAGGTGATCGCGCCCGGGATCATCAAGCGGCAGCCGGTCAAGGAGCCGCTGCAGACCGGGATCAAGGCGATCGATTCCATGATCCCGATCGGCCGTGGGCAGCGCGAGCTGATCATCGGGGACCGCGGCACCGGCAAGACGGCGATCGCGATCGATACGATCATCAACCAAAAGGGCCAGGGCGTCACCTGCGTGTACGTGGCGATCGGCCAGAAGAACTCGACGGTCGCCGCGGTGGTGGAGCGGCTGAAGGAACACGGCGCGATGGACTACAGCATCGTGGTCGTCTCCTCGGCCTCCGAGCCGGCCCCGATGCAGTACATCGCCCCCTACTCGGGCTGCACCATGGCCGAGTACTTCATGTATGAGGAGAAGAAGGCGACCCTCTGCATCTACGACGACCTCTCCAAGCAAGCGGCCGCCTACCGCCAGCTGTCGTTGGTGCTGCGGAGGCCGCCGGGGCGTGAGGCGTACCCCGGCGACGTCTTCTACCTGCATAGCCGCCTGCTGGAGCGCGCGGCGAAGCTGTCCGACGAAATGGGCGGCGGCTCGCTCACGGCGCTCCCGATCATCGAGACCCAGGCCGGCGACGTGTCGGCCTACATCCCCACCAACGTCATTTCCATCACTGACGGCCAGATCTTCCTCGAGACCGACTTGTTCTTCTCCAACGTGCGGCCGGCCGTGAACGCCGGGATCTCGGTGTCGCGCGTCGGCGGCAACGCCCAGATCAAGGCGATGAAGCAGGTCGCCGGCCGGCTGCGGCTCGATCTGGCGCAATACCGCGAGCTTGAGGCGTTCGCGCAGTTCGGCTCGGAGCTCGACCCGGCCACGCAGCGCCAGCTGGCCCGGGGTGTGCGCATCGTCGAGGTTCTCAAGCAGCCGCAGTATCGGCCGATGCCGGTCGAGCAGCAGGTGGCGATCATTTTCGCGGTGACCAACGGGTTCCTCGACGACGTCGACGTGGAGCGCATCCAGGCGTGGGAGAAGGGGTTCCACGAGTTCATGGCGGCGCAGCACAGCGAGATCGACGAGGAGCTGCGCACCCGCAAGGCCCTGTCCGAGGATCTGACGGCGCGGCTGCGCCGGGCGATCGAGGAATACAAGGCGATCGGCACCCCCCCTCGCTGATGGCCAAGACCCGAGAGCTTCGCCGGCGGATAAAATCCGTCCAGAGCACCCGCCAGATCACCAAGACAATGGAGATGGTGGCCACGTCGAAGTTGAAGCGCGCCCAGGACCGCGTGGTCGGCGCGCGCCCGTACGCCACCGCCCTGGCCGAGGTGATCGGCAGCCTGTACGCGCCCGAGCTCGCCGAGCGCTTCCCCCTGCTGCGCCAGCCCGCGCCCGATGCCGTCGGCCGGGTGGCGTTGCTGCTCATCACCTCCAACCGCGGCTTGTGCGGCGCGTTCAACGCCAACCTGATCCGCGAGGCACGGCGGCGGCTGCAGGAAACGGAAGGGCAGGGGTCCACCGTCGAGCTGCACCTGGTGGGCCGCAAGGGGATCAGCTTCTTCAAGTTCTCGCGCCGCGCGATCGCCTCGCAGCGCAGCGACATCGGCGACAAGCCGACCGCGGCGCACGCGGCCGAGCTCGTGGCGCCCCTGATGGCCCGCTTCGCCGCGGGCGAGCTCGACGCGGTCGAGGTCGTGTTCGCAAAATTCAACTCCGCGATGTCCACCCCCCCGACGACTCTCCGCATCCTCCCCGTCGCTCCACCGGGGTCGGACAGCGCGACGGTTGGAGCCTCGGACGCCGTGGGGAGGGGACCAAGCGACCGTCCGAGCGTCCGACCGGCCACCAATTACATCCTCAAACCGTCCGCCGAGGCGATCCTGGAAGAGCTGCTACCGCTGTATGTGCGGAACCAAGTGTTCCGTGCCTTGGTGGAGACGGCGGCGGCCGAGCATGGCGCGCGGCGTACGGCGATGAAGAACGCCACCGACAGCGCCGGGGACATCCTCGATATCCTGCGGCGCACGTACAACCGGGCCCGCCAGGCCCAGATCACCCAGGAGCTGGCCGAGATCGTGGGCGGGGCGGAGGCGCTGAGAGGCTAGCCATCAGCGGTCAGCCATCAGCCATCAGGGCTGAAGGCTCACCTGCTGCTGATGGTCGATGGCTGACAGCTGACAAGGGAATCCAATGGCGACGCGAACGAAGACAGCACCTAAGACGACGGCGGGCAAGACGAAACAGAACCTGGGCAAAGTCGTCCAGGTCATCGGGCCGGTCATCGACGTCGAGTTCGAGCCCGAGCAGCTTCCCGAGCTCTACAACGCTCTCCTGGTGGAGCAACCGGGGGTGCGACTGGTGGCCGAAGTGCAGCAGCACATCGGTCGCAACCAGGTGCGGGCCGTGGCGATGAGCACGACCGACGGCGTGGTCCGCGGGATGCCGGTGCTGGACACCGGCGCCCCGATCTCGGTGCCGGTCGGGCAGGCGGCGCTGGGCCGCATCCTGAACGTGCTGGGCGAGCCGGTGGACGAGGGTCCCGCGATCCCCGCGTCGGCTGAACGCTGGCCGATCCATCGGGAGACGCCGAAGTTCGTCGACCTGGAGCCCAAGACCGAAGTGTTCGAGACCGGCATCAAGGTCGTCGACCTGATCGCGCCGTTCGTCAAGGGCGGGAAGATCGGGCTGTTCGGCGGTGCGGGCGTCGGCAAGACCGTGGTGATCATGGAGCTCATTCACAACGTGGCAATGGGCCACGGCGGGCGCTCTGTGTTCTGCGGCGTGGGAGAGCGCACCCGCGAGGGGAACGACCTCTATCTTGAGATGAAGGAAAGCGGCGTGCTCGGCGCCTGCTCGCTGATCTACGGCCAGATGAACGAGCCGCCAGGCGCCCGGCTGCGCGTCGGGCTGTCAGGGCTGACGGTCGCCGAGTACTTCCGCGACGTCGAAGGCCAAGACGTGCTGGTTTTCATCGACAACATCTTCCGCTTCACCCAAGCGGGCTCGGAGGTGTCAGCCCTGCTTGGCCGCATGCCGAGCGCCGTGGGCTACCAGCCAACGCTGGCGACGGAGATGGGCGAGCTGCAGGAGCGCATCACGTCGACCAAGAAGGGGTCGATTACCTCGGTGCAGGCGATCTACGTGCCGGCGGACGACCTGACCGACCCGGCACCGGCGACCGCGTTTTCGCACCTCGACGCCACTGTCGTGCTGTCCCGCCAGATCGTGGAGCTCGGCATCTATCCTGCCGTGGACCCCCTGGCCTCCTCGTCGCGCATCCAAGACGAGCAGTATTTGGGCGAGCGGCACTACAAGGTCGCCGTGGAGGTGCAGCGTATCCTGCAGCGCTACAAGGATCTTCAGGACATCATCGCGATCCTCGGCATGGACGAGCTTTCCGAGGAGGACAAACTGCTCGTGTCCCGCGCCCGCCGCGTGCAACGGTTCCTATCGCAGCCGTTCTTCGTCGCCTCCCAGTTCACGGGGCTGGAGGGGAAGTACGTCAAGCTTGAGGACACGATCGCCTCGTTCGAGCGGGTAGTCGCAGGCGAGTTCGACCAACTGCCCGAGCAGGCCTTCTACATGGTCGGCGGGATCGACGAGGTGGTGGAGCAGGCCAAGCGCCTGGCGTCGGCCTGATGCGGGTGACAGTGCTCTCCCCCGAGCGACCGTTGTACGAGGGGGAGGCCGTGGCGGTCGTGGCCCCTGCCTACGACGGGCAAGTCGGTATCCTGCAGCGGCATGCGGCCTTCCTGACCCTCCTGGGGGAGGGCACCCTGACCGTGCAGCACGAAGGGGGGACAAGCCAGTTCCGCGTGGCCGGAGGCTTCCTCCAGGTCCGCGCGGACGTGGTCCGCGTGGTCGCGGATGCCGCCGAGCCATGGTCGAGAGCCTGACGAGGCGCAAGGTGATGCATTTCAAGGGCTTGTTTGTTATAGTGTACCGCGCCTTCCCAAATCGGGACGTTTCGACCATACCACAAGTGAGGGGAAACATGAAGCGCATGATGCGGACGGTGTTAGTGGTTGCTGTCGTGATGCTTCTCGGCTCCGCGGTCTCCGCCCAGCGAGCGGGGCGCGCGGCGGGGGGGGGAGGCGGAGGGGGAGGGGGCTCCAACATTCGGATCGGGATCGGCGCCGGGCTGCTGTTGCCTATGGGCACTTATAAAGACGCCGACAAGCTGGGCTGGCTCGCGGGGGCCGACGTGACGTACTGGCTCACGGGTGGGATGATCGGCATTCGCGGCGAGTTGAGCTACAGCCAGACGAGCGAGAAGTCAGGCGTCACCGCCCACTCGACCAAGATCATGGGCGGCCTGGCCGAAGTGGTCTACGCATTCGGCAAGGGGGGCGATCCGATCAGGCCGTACGTGCTGGGCGGGCTGGGGTTCTATAACGTCAAGGTCGATGTCTCAGGCGTGTCCGGCTCCGAGACGAAGATTGGCTTCGGCGGTGGGGCGGGCGCGGCCTTCAAGCTCGGCACCGGCGGGAACCGACTCTTTGTTGAGGGAAAGTTCGTGAGCGTTAGCACGAGCGGTGGCTCCACATCGTTCATCCCGATTCGGGTGGGCGTTCGGTTTCCCATCTAGGTAGCTGACGCATAGCCAAACTGGGCTGCGCCCAAAGCCCCGGCGGGCCTGCCTCCCAAGGCGGCCCGCCGGGGTTTGTCGTGAAATCTCTTGACAGGATTTGACTTAGCCATTAGCTGTTGGGCGGGCGGAAAACCCCGAAGGAAATCCGAAAAGGGATGGCACTAGAATGCTAAGGTTGCTCAGGAGTGGATTGCTCGCGACAGTGCTGCTGGCTACACCGCTCATCGCTGCGGCGCAGGGCGCCGGGGGGGAGAGGGGGGCGCAGCACGGTGCCACCAGACACGAGTTTGGTGTAGATGTGTCGGCCTCCTACGTCCACCAGTCGTTTGTCGGCACCAGCCTGAACAGCTTCGTTATCGTCACCCCGGTCGATGTTCGACTGGGCTTCGTGAGCAACGGTCGGCTCATGTTCGAGCCTCGGTTCGCGTTTCTGTTCGATAGCAAGGCGACGGGAACCAGCAGCGGCTATGTGTTCACCCCCGACGTCAACGTGCTGTACGCCAAGAACCACAAGAAAGGCACGTACTTGACGGCCGGTGCCGCTGTGGATCTGCAGAAGGATGTCACGGCGATGGGCAGCAGCGCCCAGTTCGGGGTCAACGGTGGCATCGGTACCCGCTCTCCGTACGAGTCGGGCGCCATCCGGCTTGAGGCGTTTGTGCAGTACAAGTTCAAGAACACGAGCAAGGGCTTGCCGAACACGCTGAGTATCGGTGGAAGGATCGGCCTCTCGCTCTGGCACTAAGCGACTTCCCGGCGCCCTTGACACGCACGTTCACCCCCTGTTGGAGGTGTCGCATGCGCAACCTCATCGGCAGCACCCTGGTGGTCGTGGGACTCGCAGTCCTCCCTTCGCTCGCCCCGGCGCAACGGCGGGCCACAGCGCGCACGGACGCCCACGCCGGCGCACAACACGAGTTCGGTGTGGACCTCGGGGCCGATTACGCCAAGCCCTCGAGCGTCAACGGCGTCAGCACCAGCGGCGGCATCGAGCTACTGACACCGCTGGACATTCGCGTAGGCTTCCACTCCCGCGGCAATCTGATGTGGGAGCCGCGAGTCAGTTTGGGCTTGACCACCTGGGGCGGTGCGACGCGTGACATGATTGGCTTAGGCGTCGCCGGACTCTATGCAATGAGCCCCACCGGGCACAGCTCCGGGATGTACTTGACCGGTGGGGCTGGTGTGGTGCTCGTGAACAACGGTTTCGCCAGCGGAACCAACGTTTCATTCGGTGGGGGCGTCGGCTGGCGCAAGCCGTTCGGCTCCGCGGCGTGGCGCTACGAGCTCGGCTTCCGCTACGACACCAAGAATACCGCGTATCTCCCGGCCACCATCCGGATCGGTGGGCGGGTCGGGCTGTCCCTCTGGCACTAAGCGCCCAACCTGACGTGATGTGAGCCGCATCACGAATAAGGGCCCGTGACGCACGGCGGTACGCGCGCGTCACGGGCCCGTCCGGTGGGAACGCCGGACGACCCTCCGGGTACGGTGGGACGCAGACGGAGCCACCACGTTCAGAGGAGGGTGTCGATGCATCACCGACTGACATCTCTAGTGGTTGGGGCGCTGCTTGCCGGCGCGACGACTCTCGCCGCGCAGGCCACCGGGACGACGACGTTCAACGCGCCCTACCGGGCGTTCACGCGCTCGGAAATCGGACTGCTGTTGAGCTTCCCTAACGGCGGCGGTACCGCGTTCGAGGGCGCCTATCGGTTCGCGAGCGGCAAGTTCGACCTCGGGTTCAAAGGCGGGATATTCAGTCCCGGCGGTAACGCTAAGACGGTGTTGCTGGCGGGGGTCGAGGCGCGCGAGCGCGTCCTCACGCACACGGTCGACTTTCCGCTGGACGGCGCGCTGGTGGTCGGCGTCGGGGGCAATTTCGTCTCCGGTGCCTCGACACTGATTGTCCCTGTAGGGCTGTCGCTGGGCCGGCGGATCGACCCGCCGGGGTCGCAGGTTAGCATCGTGCCCTACGTGCAACCGACCATGTTCCTGGTCGCCGACGGTGGCTCGAACGTGAATTTCACATTGGGGATCGGGGCGGATTTCCGTCTCAGCCGTGTGTTCGACGCCCGCGTGAGCGCTGGGCTGGGGGATCTGAAGGGTGTGTCGATCGGCGCCGTGTGGGTGCATTGAGCTGACACAGTGTTGACTTGCCGATGGTGGTCTCCTACCCTTGGCGAGTCGATGTCCGGAGCTGGATCATCCGGCTCCCTACTTTGCGTGTGGAGGAATGACATGAAGCGTGGACTGACGATTCTCGCTCTAGCCCTCGGTTTGGCTTCTCCGGCAGCGGCCCAGCTGGCCGGCATGCCAGTGTGGAATACCCCCAGCGGCGGCACGGGCGTCACGATCAGCGGTGATTACGGCAAGCCGAACGACAATGGCGGCGGCGGCAATGCGTTCGGAGCGCGCGCGTCCCTCGGCTTGGCCAACCTGAATATCACCGCGGGGATCGCGAGCTGGAAACCGAAAGGGGCGTCCAACAGCCTGACCTCGTTGGGCGGCGACGTCGCGTTCCGCGTGATCGGCGGTAGCCTGATTCCCCTGTCCGTGAACCTCCAGGGTGGGGCGGCACGCACGACCGCGACCGGAGCGCCCGATCTCACGACTGTGACGGGCGCGCTCGGGATCAGTATCAACGTCCCGACGCCCGGCCTCAGTATCGAGCCCTACGTCGCGCCGGGCATCCGGTACTCGAAAGTGGGTGCGTTCGGTCTCGCGCCGAGCAGCAGCAACAGTAATTTCGGCTTCGTCATCGGGGCGAACCTGGGGCTGGGCATGCTCGGCTTCCATGTGGCCTATGACTACACCAAGCTGAGCAGCTCGCAGGGCGGTGGTTCTGCGAGCACGATCGGCCTCGGTGTGCACGTCGCCCTCAAAGCGCCGATGGGGATGTAGCGCCGGTTCACAAGCGGAGTCTGGGCCGCTAGCTTTGGGGCGCGCCGTCACCGGCGCGCCTCTTTGTTCTCCAGGAGAACTGTGACGCAACGATTCGCGTGGGCGGGCGTGCTCGCCTTGAGCGCAGCTGCGAGCGGGTGCGCGCTCACCTTCGACAGCACCAGGCTCGGCGTGCCGGTGGCGCTCGCGGATTCGGCCCGCGCCCCCGCGGGCGGCACGCCCTTCCAGGTGACCAAACACCCCGTCTTCTTCGGCTGGGGCCTGGCCACCATCGCGGAGCCGAACCTCGAGGATGTGCTCGCGGGGCAGGTCGGCACCGGCACGCGAATCACCAACCTGCGCATCCGGGTGCGGGCACGCTGGAGCGACCTGCTGGTTACCGGCCTGACGTTCGGACTGTTCTCGCCCCGCTCCGTGACGTTCGAAGGGGTCGTCGTCGCACCCGCCCACTAACCCCCGGCTACCAGCTCCTGCACCAGGCGCGTGGTGCGCTCGGCCGCACCCCGCCCCGCCAGCACCACTTGCCGGGCCACCTTGCCCGCTTGGAGTCGAGCCGCTGCGTCGTGGTGCCAGACTAGCCATTGTGATAGCAGGGCGCGGCGCCCGTCTACCGGGAGGGCGATTGCGCCGCCGCCTTCAAGCAGCAGCCCCGCGTCCCGGCTCATTGTCCAGTACGGCCCGACAGTCAGCGGGACGCCGTATACCGCCGGCTCGAGCACCGAATGCAGCCCCGCGCGGTGATAGCCGCCCCCCACGAACGCCACATCGCCGAGCGCGTACAGATCCGCAAGGACGCCAACCCGGTCAACGACGATGATCGGCGCGGGACCAGCGTGCTCCAGCTGGGAGAGCCGCACCGGCCGCGGCAGCTTCAGCCGCCGCCCCAGATGCGCGATGCCCGCCAGGTGATCGGGATTGGGCTCGTGGGGCGCTAGGAGCAGCCGCGCCGCCGGCTCCTGAGCCAGCAAGTCAGCGAACGCCGGTAGCACGACGGCCTCATCGCCGGGCCACGTCGAGCCGGCGACGATTGTGAACACCGCACCACCGCTCTCGCCGTTCCCAGCGCGGGCTGCTGCGGCCAGACGCGCGAACGGCTCGCGTGCGCGATCGAGCCGCTCGGCCCGCTCACTGACGCTGTCGTACCGCGTGTCCCCGGTCACGCTCAATGCCTCGGTGCGCACGCCCAGCAGTCCCAGGCGTTTGCCGTCGTCCTCGCTGATGGTGCCCACCCGGTGGAGCGCGCGGTACGCCGATCGGGTCCACTGACGGGCCGGCCACCGCAGACGCGAGCTCGCCGGGGAGACCGTTGCCGAGATCAGCCCAAGCTGCACGCCACGACGTGCCGCGGCGAGCGTGAGCTCGGGCCACACGTCGAGCTTGCTGAACACCAGCGCCCGCGGCTGCAGCGCGTCGAGCGCCGCTTCGACCTCTCCGAGGCGATCGAACGGGACATAGTCGGTCACGTCCACTGGCAGCGTGTGGGCGAGGCGCTCGGCGGACGGGGAAAAGAAGGTGTAGGCCAGCTGCCAGTCGGGCTGCTCAGCTCGCAGCGCCTCCAGCACTGGCTTGGCCTGCAGCCCCTCCCCGACGGAGGGGGCGTGCACCCAAACCAGCGGCCGACGGGCATCCCGATGTGCGCGCCCCCAGTCGGCCAGCCGCTGCACCAGGCCCCGGCGCGCCTGGACACCGCGGGCGAGCTTTTTGTCGAAGCGGGCGGCCAGGGGCACCGCCCGCTCCGCGAGTCTCAGCCCGAGGCGGTACCACAGCGACGGTCGGCCCATCAGCGCGAGCCGGCGGTCTTCGTGAGGTAGATCGAGTCCAGGACCCGGCGGAAGTCCGCCGGCGGCCACGCGCCGGTGAGCAACCCGCCTTCGATGTAGAAGCTCGGCGTGGCGTTCGCGCCCGCGCGGCCCGCGGCGGCTGAGTCTTCCTCGACCGCCGCCGCGGTGCCCCGCGACATCAGGCACGCCGCCAGCGTATCCGCTCGCAGGCCGGCGCTATCGGCGCCGAGCGCGCGGAAGTAGGCACCGGGGTCCGCCAGTGGGCTCCAGTCGGGCTGGTGGCGATAGAGCAGGTCGTGCATCGGCCAGAACTGACCCTGCCGGGCGGCGCACAGCCCGAGCTCGGCGGCAGCCCTCGCGTTCGGGTGCAGCCGGGTCAGCGGATAGTTCACGAACACCCAGCGTACTTTGCCCGTGCGGATATAGTCCTGCTCGATCACGGGGAGCGTGAGCAGGAAGAACTGGCGGCACGCCGGGCACTGGAAGTCCGCCATCTCGTACACGGTCACCGGCGCGCGCGGTTGGCCCCTGCTGCGGGCCGCGAGCGGGTCGGTCTGATGGACGGGCCGGGAGGGGAGCGCGCCGACCAAGACGGCGATGGCAGCGGCGAGCGTGATCGTCCGAGAGGCGGTCATGTCCCCAATATGGTAATAAAGGAAACGACGGCCCGGGGAGGGGGTTGGGAGGCGGGACTTCAGCGGACGGGCGAGGGGGCCGATCGCGTCCAGATCACGATCGCCCCGCAGGTGGCCCCGGCCTTGATGAACTGGGGGGGGGTCTCGCTCAGGCTCCGATAGATCTCGATGCCCACGATGCCGACCGTGGGCAGGTTGGCCGTGGTGGAAAAGGACGCCGGGAAGCCGTCTAGCACGTAGTCCGGTCGACAGGCGCCGCGCGCCGCACGCGTCATCCGCGCCACGCACCCGGCGTGGTTGCAGACGGTCTGTACTCCCGCCGCCATCCGCAGCAGGTCGCTCACCGTCACGGCATTCTCGTGCTGGATCTGCTCTTCGGTAATGAAGACGCCGCGCCCTTCCTGGCGGCGGTGCTCGAAGTCCTGCATCCGGCGGTCCATGAACCCCGGTCTTCCCAAGGCGGTGATCGTGTCCAAGGCCAGCTCGCTCTCGGTCATCTCGAAATCTCGGTCCAACGCGTCGTCGCTCTTGAGGCGGATGACCCAGGTCGCCATGGCATACCCGATCGCCCGGATCTGAAGCAGGTAGGTGCCGGCGGACAGCCCGTCGTGGGCGAAATGCCCGGCACTATCGCTGGCGGTGTCGTGCGGAGTGCCGAGCAGCACCACGCGGGCGCGCGCGATGGGGTTGCGGGAGCTCTGGTCAATGACGCGGCCGGCGATCAGGGCGCTGGGTCGTTGCGCGGCCCGGGCCTGGGGGGGATGGGCGGCGGTCAGTGCGCCGGCCCCCAGCAGGAGAACGGCCAGCCGACAGTAATAAGGAAGGGGACACGCCATCCGGGGACCCTGGACCGTGCGCTCGGTGCAACGTACGCGTTTCGTGGGGCCCTGGAAAGGGAGGGGGCCTATTGACGGCGGGCCAGATCGGGCATAATAAGAATTGTCGCTGCCGTTTTTGGACCTCTGACTCGAGCGATATGGCCGTCACGCTCGCATGCCGCCGTCGTCGGCTGCGGATATTCCTGCCATTCATTGCCCCCGGGGCCGCTTGGGTCGTTGCCGGCCGTCCCGGGGCTCCGGCGCTTTCCCCCACGACAGAGGGAGTGTCTCCATGACCCAAACACGTCGTGACTTCTGGTCCGGTGCGGCTGTGCTGGCGCTGCTCTGCCTAGCCGGCACGAACGCCGTGCGCGCCCAGGATGCGGTGGTCAAAGGCCGCGTCGTCTCGGATCGGGGTGAGCCCATCGTGGGCGCGAACGTTTTCATCGAGGAGCTGCGCCTAGCCGCCACGACGTCGAATGACGGCCGGTACGTGCTGACCGCGCCGGGTGCGCGCGTCCGCGGCCAGAAGTTGTTCCTACGGGCCCGCGGCATCGGATTCAAGCCGGCGAGCAAGCCGCTCACGCTCGCCGCTGGCGAGCAGACGGTCGACTTCGCCCTCGTCTACGACGTGAACCTCCTGCAGGCGGTGGTGGTGACCGGTGTGCAGGAGGCCACCGAGGCCGCGAAGGTGCCCTTCGACGTCGCCCGCGTGAGCGCCGCGCAAATGGCGGTACCCGGACAGGACGCGCTGACTCAGCTCAAAGGCAAGGTCGCGGGGGCCGACATCGTCTCGTTCAGCGGCCGGCCGGGCACGCAACCCGCCGTGCTGCTGCGCGGGCCAACAATGATCAATGCCCAGGGGCGCAGCCAGGATCCCTTGTACATCGTGGACGGCGTAATCATCAACGGCAACCTCCCCGACTTGAACCCGAGCGACATCGAGAACATCGAGGTCGTGAAGGGGGCAGCGGCATCGTCGCTGTACGGCTCGCGCGCCGGGAACGGCGTCATCCAGATCACGACGCGGTCAGGGCGGCATGCGGGCGACGGCGTCAAGTTTAGCGCCCGCAGCGAGTTCGGGCGGAGCGACATCGAGCGCGACTTCGGGCTGGCGCGCTCCCAGGCGCTCTTCACAGACGAGACCGGCAAGCGGTTCTGCCAGTTCGTCAACGGCCTACCGGTGTGCGCCATCACGTTCGACTATGCGACCGCGCAAGCAGCGATCAACAACCAGCCGCAGGCGTATGCGGGCCAACCGCCCGGCCTGCCGCTGGACCCGGGCGCGACGATCGCCACGAGCATCCCCACGATCTCGGGTAGCCCGCTGCGAGAGCGGTTTCAAATCCAGCCGTGGCCCGGCACCTCCTACAATGCGGTCGCCGACGCCGTGGATCCCCATGCGCACATCGAGAACAGCTTGGACATGACCGGACGCTTCGGCGGCACCACGTTCTACACCAGCGCGGACCAGTACAACGAAGGCGGCGCCATTCGGTTCCTGCAGGGCATCACCCGCTATGCGTTCCGCGCCAACGTGGACCAGGTGATCGGCACGAACTGGACTATCGCGATCCGCTCGCAATACAGTCGCAGCACGGCCGACGGCCTGAACCAACAGAATGCCGGCGGCGCGTTCTTCCGGCTCACGCGCGTGCCCGCGATCGCGAACGTCCTCCAGACCGACACGTTGGGCCGACTGTACATCCGGCCGAACCTCCAACAAGGCGGTCAGCAGAACGAGAACCCGCTGTATTCCCTGCAGAACGTCGCCCGCTCGGACGTCACGAACCGCTTCATCGGCGGCCTGACGGTGCAATACAACCCCGCGGACTGGGTCAACGTCAGCGGCAACTTCAGCTACGATCTGCGGCGCGTGACGTTCGATCAGATTCAAGACAAAGGATACCGGACCACGGGGCCGGCACCGGCGGCGATCAACAACGGTGACATCTTCCGTGGCGCGTCCGGGGACGAAGCCCTAAATACCGGCCTCAACGCCCTGTTCAGGAAGGACTTCTCCGGCGACCTGCGCACCCATTACACGTTGGCCTACCAGTTCGAGGACCGGCGTTCGGACATCAACACCGGAGAAGGCAACACGCTGACCTTCAAGGGCGTCACCACCCTGAATAACACGTCCGGCACGGGGCGCACCATCCAATCTTCGTTCTCCGAGATCAAACAACTCGGGTTCTCGGGAGGGGCCGGAGCCGAATACAAGGGCCGCTACATCGTGGATGCGCTGCTGCGCGAGGACGGCAGTTCGCTGTTCGGCTCCGGCAACCGCTGGGCGACGTGGGGCCGGATCTCTGGTGCGTGGCTCGTGAACCTGGAGCCGTGGTGGCCTGCCCCCCAGCTGAGCCAGCTCAAGCTACGCGCCTCCTACGGCACTGCCGGGGGCTCGCCGCAGTTCAACGCGCAATACGAGACGTTCGGCATTGGCGCGGGCGGCATTCCCACCCTCGGTTTCCTGGGCAACAAACTCCTGAAACCCGAGGTGCACCACGAGCTGGAGCTGGGCACGGACATCGAGCTGCTCAGCCGCTACGCGCTCACCGTGACGTACGCCCACGCCAAGATCCAGGACCAAATCCTGCCGGCGCCGGTCTCCGCATCGACGGGGTTCACGAACCAGTGGCAGAACGCCGGCACGCTCGATAACAAGACGTGGGAGCTGTCGCTCAACGTGCCGCTCATCCAGCAGCGCGATCTCACCTGGTCGACGCGGTTCATCTACAGCCGCAACCGCTCCGTGGTTACCCAGCTCGGGGTGCCGACGTACTTCTTCGGAGCAGGGAACCAGGGCAACACCACGATGTTCAAGGTGGCGCAGGGGGAGCGCTACGGCACGTTCTACGGCCACACGTTCGTCACTAAGTGCGCCCAGCTGCCGGCGCCGTTCAACGCCGACTGCGGCGGGGCGGCCAGCTCCTACCAGTTGAATGACGAAGGGTTCATCGTCTGGGTGGGGGCGGGGAACAGCTGGCGCGACGGCATCACCAAGAACCTGTGGGAGGCATCGCACCCGAACGGGGCGTTCGGTGTGATCGAAAACTGGGGCATGCCGATCCTGATTCGCAAGAACGGTGTCCCCGCGCTGCGGCCGCTCGGCAACGCGCTCCCGAACTTCCAGTTCGCCGTCACGCAGGACGTCACTTGGAGGCGGTTCTCGCTGTACGCGCTGGTCGACGCCTCGATCGGCCAGTCGGTGTTCGACGAGGGCTTCGCCTGGGCGCACCTCGACTTTCTGTCGAAGGACGTTGACCAGACGGGGAAATCCCTCGCCACCGCGAAGCCGATCGGGTACTACTGGCGGACCAACTCGGCCGACGGGTTCACCGGGCTCGGCGGGTACTACGACCAGCTCGGACCCAACAACTACAACGTGGAAGACGCGAGTTTCGCGAAGTTGCGCGAACTGTCACTCTCCTACCGGATCGGACCCATCAGCGGCACGGGCGACTGGACGGTGAGCCTGATCGGGCGCAACCTGTTCACCCTCACCGGCTACCGCGGGTTCGACCCCGAGGTTGGGATTGCGGCGGGCGAGGGGAACTCGGCCGCGCTCAACGCCGTCGACGACTTCACGTTCCCGAACTTGCGAAGCTTCACCCTAGCCGTGCGCTCGAGCTTCTAGGCGAGGACCGTCCCGCCGCGGGGCGCGCAACACCCCGCGGGGACGTCCCTCCCATTCGACCGAGAGGACCACCGATGCGAACCTTTCGCTACGTACTGGCCGGCGCGGCACTGATCGTCCTCGCGGCGTGTAAGGACACGCTCGTCGTGGACAACCAGAACCAGGCTGACCGCAATCGCGCGCTAGGCACCTTCTCCGATCTCGAGGCCTTTCTCGGCGCGGGCTACGCCTCCGCCCACAGCGCCGTCCTGGGCCAGCAGAACGATGATCTCCAGACGCAACTGCTCGTGATGGGGTTCGAGAACGTCTCCGGGCTCGCCAACTTCGCCATGGGCCCGCGGGGCGCCGTGCCCCGGGTGCAGATCGACAATCAGCCCAACGGCACGGGCGACGCCGGCAACCTATTCGACTTCATCGCCGGGCACCGGGCGGCTCGGGTCGCGAGCCTCGCCCTGGCCAAGCTGAAGACGCTGTCGAGCGGGTCGCCCGCAACAGACGGGCGGGACCGGGCGTTCTGCTATTTCGTCCGTGGCGTCGCCCTGGGCAACCTCTCCCTCACGTACGACTCCGCCTCGATCTTGACCGAGAACGACGACCCGCAAGCCATTATCCACCTCTCCGGCTATCAGGCGGTGAACACGGCGGCGCTGCGGGACTTGGACTCGGCCATCGCAATCACCAACGCCTACGCGGCCGGCTTCCCCCTGCCCGCCACCTGGATCAACGGCAACGCGCTCAGCGCGGTGCAGTTCGTCCAGTTCATCCGGTCCTACAAGGCCCGCCTGCGGGCCGACGTCGCACGGTCCGCAGCCGAGCGCGCGGCGGTGGACTGGACCCAGGTCATCGCGGATGCGACCAACGGCATCACGTCGGACTTCATCGTCCAGATGAGCCCGGCCAATGGCTGGGACGTCGTCTGGCCGGCCCAGGCCTTCGCCACCGGCTCTGCCAGCTGGCACCAGATGTCCCAGTTCATGATGGGGTTCGCGGACACCTCCGGAGCGTTCGACGCCTGGCTCGCCCTGCCGCGCGGCAGCCGCGCCCCGTTCGTCGTGGCGACACCGGACCTCAGGCTCCCCCAGGGCACGACCCGCGCGGCACAGATCGGTGACACGTTGCGGCCTGGGTTCAAGAACTTTTACGTCTCCGGGACAACCAACCCGGGGCGCCCCTACGTTCGCAATCGGCCCACGGGCGAGGACGCGCCGCAGGATCCCTTCGGGTTCTCGATGTACGATTTCAATCGGACCCGCACCTTCGCGTTGACCAGCCCGGCCCGCACCGGGCCCTACCCGATCATGACCGCAGCGGAGATCCGGTTGCTCGCCGGCGAGGGGTATCTGCGGCAGGGCACGTTCGCGTCGGCGATTGCCCTCATCAACGTGACGCGGACCGACCCGCTACGCGCGGGGCTCCCGGCCGTCTCCGCGTTGATCGCGGACACGAACACCGCGATAGGAACCTTGCCCAAATGCGTGCCGCGCGTCCCGGACATCGCCAAGGCCTTCCAGGGCACCAAGTGCGGCAACGTGTGGGACGCCCTGAAATGGGAATACCACATCGAGACGATGTACACCGGCTACGGGATGTGGTACTTCGCCGCTCGCGGTTGGGGCGACCTTCCCGAGGGCACGGCGATGAGCTGGCCGGTGCCCAATGAGGAGATGCTGACTCGCAGCCAGCCGTTCTACGGCCTCGGGGGGGTCGGGGGAGCTGCGTCGTCCGGCAAGGGGAACTACGGCCTCTTCTCCGGAGGCGTGTACTAGTGCGGCGGCTCGCTGCGGCGTTGTGCGCGGTTGCGGTAGTGGGGTGTTACACCTATACGCCGCTGGCGACGCCCGATCCCGTACCGGGGACCCAGGTATCGCTCGTCTTGAGCGACCAGGGCCGCGTCGGCATGGGGCCGAGCGTCGGCCCGGGCGTGGCGCGCGTTGACGGCGCCATCGTCGGCGCCTCGGACACGGCGTATGTGGTCTCGGTGTCCGACATCCGGGGCATCAACGGCACTCGCAGTCCGTGGGTGGGGGAGACCGTCCAGGTGCAGCGGGCCTACGTCTCGAACTCGTTGCAGCGGCGGTTCTCCCGCGGCCGGACCTTCATCGTCGCCGGCGGGGCAGCGGCTGCGGTCGTCGCCTTCATCTTAACTCGCAATCTGCTCGGGCTGGGGGGTGGCGACGCCGGCAACGCACCTCCGGGCGGGCCGCCGGGCAATCAATGAGCGTCACTCCGAACCTTCTTCGTGGCGAGCGTGCAATGACTCCAGTTCGGTTCTTTGCGGTGTGCGCTGTCGTGCTGGCGCTGGGGTGTTCGAAAGACAAAACCTTCATAGAGCCCGCGCCGCCGCTGGCTGCGATCACGTGGGCGAACATCGTGCCGGATACCGGCCAGCTGGACATGCGCGTCGTCGACATCGTTTCCAATGCGGGGTTCTTCCATGCGGGGTTCCGTACGGCCCTGACGTTCCCCCAAAGCATCGAGGCGGGCCAGCGGGAGATCCGCGTGTTCCTGACCAGCACGGATCCCACGATCGCCCAGACGGTGTTCCTGGACACGACGTTTACCTTCGCCCAGAACTCTAGCTACGGGTTCTACATTGGCGGCTTTGCCCGGACGGGCCAGGCGCCGGCGAGACGGGCCGTGATCACGACGGCGAATCTGCCAACGCTCGGGCCCACGAAGTTTGCGGTCCGGATAATCAACCTGTCACCGTCCTTGGCCGGCGCCGTCCCGGCGCTCCCCGATACGACGGTGGCGCCGGACGCGTTTGTCCGGCGGATCGGCACCCTGCCGAGCGGAGCTCCCGATGGCGGCAACCTCGGGTTTGGTGGCACGTCGTCGTATGTGGTGCTGGATACAGGTCGCTACGCGGTGACGTTGACCCCGACGGGCACGACGGGTCCGGCGATTCTCTTGGCCTCCCTGCCTCCTGGCGCTCCCGCGTCGTCTACCACGGGCCCGCTCGCTGGATCGCTGACTCCTGGAACGGTGCTGACCGGTGTCATCACCCCGCGCTCGGTGATCGGGAGTGTGACGCCGCAAGGCGGGAAACCGTCCGCCAAGACGGTTGAGGTGATCACGCTCAGCACCGACACCGTCACAGTGCAAAGCGGGTCCCTGACGATCGTGACCAACCGGGCAGGGGGGAAGGCGGATACGACGCTGACGAGTCGCAACACCGGGACGGCGGCGAGTACGGGCGTCAACGCCGGGGACGTCGTCCTCGTGTCCGGCACGACGCAGCCGGAGTACACGGGGTGGCAGGTCGCGATGGCGGTGGCGGATTCCCTGTCCTGTAACCCGACCAACTCGGCCGACACGCCGACGAAGTGCGCGGCTGCGAACGACACCGCCACGACGCGCTTCCGGTTCCGCTACCGCATCGTGGGTACGCCAGTGTCGCCTGGGACTGGGACCACGCAATACCGCATCTATCCTCCGGGGTATGCCGCTGCGGACTTCACGGTGCCGTTCGTCACTTGGGTGGTGGACAAGCGCCCGTAGAACATCCGGTAAGCGAACGCCGCGCCGCCCGCCCCACAGCTTGGGGGGGCGGCGTTGTGCGTTCAGGGCGTAGGCCGCCAGCGTGGGATCACGTCCAAGTAGACCTTGCTGGTGACCTGCGTCGCCTGGCTGCCGTCGGCGTACATGATCCAAATGTGCCCGCCGGAGTCATAGGCGATCTTGGTCCCGTCCGGTGACCAGGCGGGGAACTCGGCCGGCGCGGCGCTGTTAGTGAGCCGTACGGGGTTCGCACCGTTCGCGTTCATGACCCAGATCTCGAACTGGCCGCTGCGATCGCTCGCGAACGCGATCCTCGTGCCATCCGGGGACCACGCCGGCTCGATGTCGGCCGCCGCGTTTCGGGTCAGATTGACCGGTCCGGAGCCGTCGACGGCGCTCATGACATAGATCTCCGGGTGGAGGCTGTCGACGGGCGCGTCGCGCGTCGTGGCGAACGCGAGCTTGTTCCCATCCGGGGACCAGGCCGGTTGCCCGTCTTCGCCCGGGCTGTTCGTCAGCCTGACGGGGTTCGTGCCGTCGGCGTGCATCACGTAGACCTCATAATCCCCCGCGTCCCGGTCCGTCGAGAACGCGATCCTCGTGCCGTCGGGCGACCACGCAGGTTCTATATCGTTCGTGCTGTCCGTGGCGAGGCGCTGGAGCCCGGTTCCGTCGGCGTCGATCACGTAGAGGTTGTAGAACGCCACCGGGTGTCGGGTGATCGTGGTATCGATCCCCGTGATGACAGTGTCGGGGGGGCTGAGTTTGACGGTCCGATCGGACTGGTAGACGACCCTCTTGCCGTCGGGGGACCAGCTTGGCCAGAGGTCGTTGGCCAAGCTGGCGTCTAGCTGGGCTACCCCGGTTCCATCTTGGTTCATGAGGTAGATGTCCCACTGGCCGGAGTTTCTGGTGGTGGCGAAGGCCAGGCGGCCGGAGCCGGCGGCCGGGCCACTCGGGAGCTCCCCTTTGCAAGCCGTGAGGGCGGCTATCAGCAGCACGGACAGAGCAGTTCTCACGCCGCCTCCGGAGGGGGGTTCGGCCGCAAATTGCCATGACTGAGGCCTGTCCGAAAGAGGGGGACGCATCTTGCGGACGTCCGAGCTGGGGGTCACTATTGGGAAAACCTCACCTTCAGGAGGAGCGGCATGAGTGAGCCTTCCGTTCGCTGCGTTCAACGCCTCCAGCGCAACA
>WNFC01002293.1_pt1 | contig 23333 bp, 24 predicted proteins | sample 5400541 | NCBI WGS metagenome assembly WNFC01 (sample SAMN13153342, study PRJNA577476) | soil metagenome | isolation source: 120 cm saprolite under Douglas fir tree site 2 hole 2 replicate 1 | place: USA:California | collected 2015-04-18
TTCCCCAATGCCTACTTTGACGAACTCGGTCTTCCCCGTCTGGCGCCACGGCTGCTTAACCCGCCGAACCGCCGTATACGGAACCGTACGTACGGTGGTGTGGGAGGGGCGGAGTCGTGAGGCTCCCCCCTATCCCGGTCGAAGAGTTCCGAAGAGCTATAGTCCTAATCGGCCATTGCAATTAGCAGGGTGCGGAAAAACCTATTTGCTTATGAAGAGTCTTTGCGCACCCTGCTAGCAGGCTGTGGAAAAAGGCCTTCCGCACCCTGCTTTCCCTCTCTGTAATCTCCCCCAGAGGGGGAGAACTAAACACTAGCGGAGCCGAAAGGCGGAGCGAGCTAACGAGTCCGCGAGGTGCGAATCAAAACACTAGCGGAGCCGAAAGGCGGAGCGAGCTAGCGAGTCCGCGAGGTGCGAATCAAAAAAGGAAGGAAGCCAGTTTTATCGCAGGGGGCGGAAAGATTTTTCATGGAGAAATAGGTTTTTCCGCACCCTGCTAGAGCTTCTTTTTGAACAGGGCCTCGAGTTTGGCCCGAGCGTCATTAGCCGGCGATAAATGCCGGGGTTTACGCGCTGTGCGCGGCGAAAAGTATTCACAAAAATTCGCGCGATCCTTGCCGACTACGCGCTCGGCCTGTGGCTCGCGGCATTGATTATTCAAGGTCGGCTCGTAAAGATCGCAATTAAGGCAAACGTGAAGTGAGCGGTCGCATCCCGGGCATGCATCGCGAAAACCGACCCGCTCGGTAAGCTCGATTTGCCGTCCGCAATGAAAGCACTTCATCGATTTGCGCTCGCCAGGCTTGTCCGCCGTTTTCTTGCAGATATTCTAAACGCCGCTATCTACTGCGAGAAAGCCCGTCTGACTAAGCAGACTGTTGAAAAAGTCTTCACCGCCCGCCTCCTTCTGTAGTCTCCCGCAAGCTGGAGAAAACCAGGTGGGCTGTAACATTGAAATCGGTGTCGCTGGAAATCCCTCCCCTTGACTAGGGAAGAGGAGAGCCTGCCCTGAGGAGCGCCAGCGACGAATGGGTTAGGTGGGGTCGTCCGGCTTCGTTTCGATACGACACGTCCAATATCGTTTTCAATGTTACAGCCCACTAGCAGGGTGCGGAAAAACCAATTTCTTTATGAAAAGTCTTTCCGCCCCCTGCGATAAAACTGGCTTCTTTCCTTTTTTGATTCGCACCTCGCGGACTCGTTAGCTCGCTCCGCCTTTCGGCTCCGCTAGTGTTTAGTTCTCCTCCTTTGGGGGAGATTACAGAGAGGGCAAGCAGGCTGCGGAAGCCCTTTTTCCGCAGCCTGCTAGTGGCAGGAAGCCAGCTTTCACGCAGGGTGTTGAGGCCGATCTTCCAGAAATGCTATTGGTAACCCTTTCTTCAACACCCGGCTAAACAGTGGCCAACGCGTCGCGAGTCCGGCGCGGATAAAAGTATAGTATGATGATATACCATAAGAGCGGGCAGGATAGTCGTGGATGATTGTTGAAATCGAGAAGTTTGCTTCCGCCCTCGGGCATGCGGTGGGCGCTTCGCGCAACACCGTCGCGAGCTACAAACGCGACCTGAAGAATTTTTGCGAATACCTGCTCGATGGGACCACGGCGGTCAGTGCACAAACCGGCGCCATCGAACCTGATCGTATCAGCGCGGACCACGTGCGGAATTATCTCGCCGCATTGCTGCGCGGCGGGAGCAGCCGGGCGACGGTTCAACGCAGGCTGTTCGCGATCAAGGCCTATTTCCGTTGGCGCGAGGTGACCGCCGGCAAGCCCAATCCGGTACATGCGATGCGCTCACCCAAGGCCGAAAAGCGACTGCCGCAGGTATTGAACGAACGCGACACCGCGGCGCTGGTCGAAGCGGATGACAGCCGGAATTCGTCGGCTCGGCTGCGTGACCGGGCGATCCTGGAAGTACTGTATTCAGCCGGTTTACGCGTTAGTGAATTGACCGGCCTCGACTGGCGCGATATCGACGAAGAGTTGGGTCTGGTGATGATTCGTTCAGGTAAGGGCAACAAAGATCGATTGGTGCCGATTGGCGAACCGGCACTCGATGCACTCCGCGCATGGCAGGCAGCGATGCCTGTGACGCCATCCGCTGAGGGCCCCGTTATCACCAATCTTCGCGGCTCCCGGCTGACGCCGCGTGCGGTACAGAATATCGTAGCCCAGCGTTTAGTCCGGGCCGGAATCAACCTGCCGATTAGTCCGCATGGACTTCGCCATAGCTTTGCAACTCATCTGCTGAACGCGGGCGCCGACCTGCGCTCGATTCAGCAAATGCTCGGCCATTCGAGCTTGACGACTACTCAACGTTACACGCACGTCAGCGTGCGCCATTTGAAAGAGGTTTATCGCCGTGCCCATCCCAGAGCCTGATTTCGCGTTGCGCGGTAAGATTCGTTCGACCACGATCTTGTGCGTGCGTTATGGCGGCAAGGTCGTGATGGCGGGTGACGGCCAGGTGACCATGGGACAGACCGTCATGAAGCGCGGCGCGCGCAAGGTTCGCCGGCTCCATAATGAGGCGGTGCTGGCCGGTTTTGCCGGTTCCACCGCTGATGCCCTCACGCTGTTCGACCGATGTGAAAACAAGCTCCAGGAATACAATGGCAATCTGCGCCGCGCCGCGGTCGAGATGGCGCGCGACTGGCGTACTGACCGGGTATTGCGGCGGCTTGAGGCGATGCTGGTGGTCGCCGACGTGGAGAACTCACTGCTGATCTCCGGGGCCGGTGACGTGCTCGAGCCCGACGACGGCATCGTCGCAATTGGCGCCGGCGGCAATTTCGCGCTGGCGGCTGCCCGTGCGCTGATCCGCTATGGCAAGGACGTTGACGCCCGCGCAATCGCAGAAGGCGCAATGAGAATCGCCGCCGAAATTTGCGTCTACACCAATGATCAGTTCGTTTTCGAGGAGTTGTAGCAGGGCCAACACTAGACCAGAATTAATTAGTCGCGTATGGGCCTACGGCGAAATGATAATCTTGCCCGCCTGCTCGTAACAACAGCGCGGCGACTGGCGGGAGCCGTTCGACGAGAGGAAAAAGGGATGCATTCTGTGGTTGTCATTCTCGCGCGTGTCTGGCGCGCGAAGAATCCCGGAACAGCGAGGGCGGGTTGCTCTGGTGTATTTTAAGCGTCCGCGAGGGCTGGCCCGCCGGGGGAAAATGGCGAAGACGCGCGGGATTCCTCGCGCGCGGCAGCTACGCGCACGGGAATGACAGAAACGGGCGTGCGGTCATCGGACGGAGCAGCTCCGGCAGAATTGTCAATATCGGTTTCTCACCGCGCGTAGATCGGGGTTCTTCTCGTTCAGTATTCGGGATAGTGGACAGTTAATCCGGTCAGGAGAAAATTAGGTCGAGCTATGGCAGCCCCGCAGGTAATGACGCCACGCGAGATCGTCTCGGAACTGGACCGCTATATCGTGGGGCAGCACGAGGCCAAACGTGCCGTTGCGATCGCCTTGCGCAACCGCTGGCGCCGGCAAAACGTCGCGCCTGAGTTGCGCGACGAGATCGCACCCAAGAACATCCTGATGATTGGTCCCACCGGTATCGGCAAAACCGAAATCGCACGGCGGCTGGCGAAATTAGCTCAGGCGCCGTTCGTCAAAGTCGAGGCCTCGCGCTATACCGAAGTCGGCTACGTCGGCCGTGACGTCGAATCGATGATCCGCGACCTGGTCGAGATCGCGGTCAAAATCGTGCGCGAGGAGGAACGCGAACGGGTCGCGCTCAAAGCGCGCGAAAACGCCGAGGAGCGGTTGCTCGATATTCTCTACCCGACGCCGCCCGGCAAAACCCGCCGTGCCGCCGCCGTCGATGCCGCCGGCGAACTCAAGGTCAGCGAGTCGGATTCACATAACGAGACGCGCGAGAAGCTGCGCGACCTGCTACGCCGGGGGTATTTGAACGAGCGCGAGGTCGACATCGAGATTACTGCCCAGGCGATGCCGATGGTCGAGGTGTTCACGCCCCAGGGAATGGAGGACCTGGGCATGAACATGAAGGAACTGTTCGGCCAGCTCATGCCGAAGAAGACCCGTAACCGCAAGGTCAAAGTGCCGGAAGCGATTGAAATCCTGACCCAGGAGGAAGCCATCCGTCTGGTTGATATGGAAAATGTGGCGCGCGAAGCGGTTCAGCGCGCCGAACAATCCGGAATCGTTTTTATTGACGAAATCGACAAAATTGCCGGACGCGAAGCGTTGCACGGCCCCGACGTCTCCCGCGAAGGTGTGCAGCGTGATCTGCTGCCGATCGTGGAGGGCTCGACGGTAAATACCAAGTATGGCGCGGTGCGCACCGATCATATCCTGTTCGTGGCCTCGGGCGCGTTCCATACCTCCAAACCTTCAGATCTTATCCCGGAATTTCAGGGCCGCTTCCCGATTCGGGTCGAGTTGAACGCATTGAACAAGGATGATTTCGTTCGCATCCTGACCGAGCCCGAAAATGCCCTCACCAAACAGTATGTCGCGCTGCTCGCCACCGAAAACGTGCAATTAGAGTTCACCGGCGACGCGATTTCGGCACTGGCGGAAATCGCCGCTCAGGTGAACGCCCGCTCGGAGAACATCGGCGCACGCCGGCTCCATACCGTGCTCGAACGGCTACTCGAAGAACTCTCGTTTGGTGCCCCCGAGATGTCCGGCCACGAACAACGGATCGACGCCGAATACGTCCATCAACGGCTCGACCCGATTGTCAAAAACGAAGACCTCTCGCGCTACATCCTGTAGTGCTACATGCGTTGCGCCGCCTAGACGAAGCTGTCGATTTTTGAGCTGAGAGAGTAAAAATCGGGATTCCTCGGTGCGCCACGAAAGGCGCTGCAATCCAGTGGATGAGAGATCCACCCTAGCAATTGTCGGTACGGCTAGGTACGGAAGTGTGAAAAATCACACAGTTGACCTCGGGGACAAAGGACCACGTAAGGTGGTTCGAGCAAATCGGTGGGCTGCAACGCGAGTGAAGCCTGAGCAAGCCTCGATAGTGCAGACGTGGAAGCCGACCCTCTCGAGGAAAGGGGAAGGCCGCCGCGGGCTGGGGAAGCAACCGACCAGTGCACCCAGGCCGTTCCACCGGGGTAGTGGGCGCGGCACGCCGAGAAGGATGGCAGTGCAACGTGGGAGGTCCGGGCGGTGCGGGCGTAGCGTCCCGCTAGCCAGCCTTTAAAGGGTGGCGAAGCAACCAGGCCCGGAAGTCGGAGAGGCCCATAGTACCGTTGAAGCCGGGTAATGCCGGGGGAGGGAAGGGGCCTTACTTTTGGAAGTGCTTCGGAAGCAGGGAAGGAGGCGGAGATTGGTGTGAGCGTGACAACTCCGGACAAGATCCGGCAACTGCAGAAGAAGCTGTATCTCAAGGCCAAGCAGGAGCCTGACTATCGCTTTTACCTGCTCTACGGCAAGGTGTACCGCGACGATATCCTAGCCTACGCTTGGCAGCTGGTGCGCGAGAACGACGGCGCGCCGGGGGTGGACAGGGTGAGTTGTGCAGACATTGAGGCGCGGGGCGTGGAGGAGTGGCTGGCAGGAATCAGAAGGGAGCTGCACGAGCAGACCTACAAGCCCGACCCGGTGCGCCGTGCCTGCTAAAAAACGTAGATACGCCGCAAACTTCTGCAAGCAACTTCCAATTCAGCACATCAGCAGGCTAGTGGCCGAGCGCGGAGCCAATTATGACTCCGAGTCCGAGCACGATGAGCAGCGCGACTCCAACGACGGCTAGGGTCGCGACCGTGTTTGCTCGCGCCTGGGTTTGCGGATCAATCGGCGTTTCAACATGCGCGGAATGAATACCGCTGTGATATCCGGCGCGCGAGGTATAGTAGACGCCAGTTCCGGGAATTCCGATCGTGCGGGTTATGCCGCGACGGCCGAACGTCATATGGGCACCGCGCATTCCAACGGTTACACTCGGTCCGGACTTGGAGAGATTGAGCGACAAACCCGGGAAGAGGTTGACGCGACGATAGAATCGAAAATTCCCCAATTTGGACCCTCAGCTCATTAAGGTTACGGACTGCCGGGTGCGGCCATCGCGTTCGCATTTACTACGAAATCCGGAGCGAGGTTGCAGCACAGCCGGAAACTATCGCCCGCGCGCGGCTCGGCCGCATACGCTTCCAGGCTGCCGTCGCCGTTCACTTTGACCGCCTCATAGCTAGTCGCGCCGGACGCCCTGTTAACTGTGAAGACATAATAGTGATCTGATTCGAGCGGTTGCGGAGGTCCCGATTCTGGAATCGTTGCGACGAAATTGGCTGGTAGTATGCCGTATTTAACCTCCGTCACCGCGTACGACTTGGGTTCACCGAGCATCGGCACATCAGCCAGTAGGCTTTTCGTTAATGCGATTTGCCATACGACCACTCCGCCCTCGAACCTGATGATCGAAGCGGAAGGGCCTTTACCGGATTCGGCGAGGACCGTTTCGGCACTGGAGTATTCGGTGACGGTCAGCGAGTTAAGAAAGTCATCGAGCCGGCTGTAACTGATATGGATTTTGGCATCCGGACCTGGTGGCGGAGCGTTGTCGGAAGGCTGCGCGGCGGCGGGTGACGAGGCAACAGGCGCGCCCTTGCGCGCAGCGCAGCCGCCAGCAATCAGACAGGCACCTAGAAGAAAACAGAGACTAATAGGAGTGTAACGAATCCCACGAGTAGACATTGACTAATGCGTGCGCCGGCGGACTATCACAGTCGAGTCGATGGCGAGTCCTGCGGATTTCTTTGAATACTCACGCCTTACTGCGAAAAGTCAATTGGCTGGGGCAGACTTCCACCCGCATTGTAACCGAACACCATCCAACCCCCGTAATCGGCGCCCTTTGCCAGTACTGCAGCCATCAGCACCAGCCCGATCATGAAGCAGGCGCGGCCCCTTCGCGGCATCGGAGGTGCGAGCAATGCCCATCCCGCCAGCACTATACTCAGGGCCAGTACCGCGACCATCAACCACTCATGATATACCAAAATGTGCTCGCGCACCGATGGCGTAACCATCACGCCCTCGCTGCCCGACAGGCCGGTATAGACCGCGGCGGCAGCGCCGAGCGCGCCCAATCCGAGCAGCCATAAGCCGGTCAATTCCAATGACTCGTTGTGTAAAATCCAGGCCAGGAAGTAAATCGGGACGCAAGCGGATAGAAAGGCAATTGGGTAGTGGACTATCAGTGGATGAAGATTCTGGAGCGTCTGGGCGCCCCGGAATTGTGATAGATGCCAAAAGGCCGCCGGCATTGCTTAGTGGGCGAGGTCCGTGCAGGGGTGCTTTGCGCACTGCGCTTTGGTCAAAACGTAAGCAAGGGGGGATTCATGAACCGCCACTACGAAAAAACCAACGAGCGACCATCGCAATTCACGTTTCAGCTCTTCCGCACTTCTCTTCCGCAGCTATTTTACCGTTCTGACCGTCAAATAATGAACACCGCCTTTGTCGTACTCGTCACCGGTAACCGTCACCTCATCTTCCATTCGGCTGATGATGCTATCAGGGATGGGCTCGTCGTTCTTTGGCGGCAGCAGGATATACATGGTGCCGGTTCCTTTCTCGACGAGGGATACGGGGATTCCTTTTTTCGCACACGTCTGCGCGCATTTCTGATGGCTGGAGCCGTGAGCGCCCATGATTATGTAGCAGAAAGAATCTTCAAGCGTTCCGTTGACACTTTTCTCGGTAGCCGAGGCGATAGGGATCAACGCCAGCGGCACTATCATGCCGAGAAGTCCAGCGAACACATATCTACGCATACTGCACCTCGTCGCACAGGCGTTCACCCGTGATTTCCGCGCATCCATTTTTATTCATCCTAGGCCCGCGAGGCCATCCCACCGGCCCGTCGAATATATTCATGGGTTCGATAGGCACTGCTCGCCAAGCACACGAAAGTGGACGAAGGCAGTCCGCTTCTCACGGTCTCGCTGATCAGGAGGAGATTAATTCGGCTCCGGGCCATTGAGCATCCAGCCGCGGTTTCGTGCCGGATTTCAAAGTCACGACCCCACCCGAATCAGGCGTGGCGCTCGTGGAGCATTGCGCAATGCGCATGTTTTCCGCCGGAACAGCACGACGAGTTCGGGCAACAGCTCGCGTGATTCTGGCAGCATTGTGGCGTGTCAGCCAGGCGATTGGCGGTAGTAAATCCGGCGGCACCGAAGAGCATCGTCGCGGCGACCAGCGAAATGAGCAAGCGTTTCATATTCGGCCTCCATCAGGATGTGATCCTTTGGTCATTCGCGAAATAAGGAGCGCAGGCCCAGACGCCTGCGTGCTAGCGACGAATTGAGCGTGCCTCGATTGGTGCGCCGATACCCGCCAGCCGTTCGCGCCATCGAGCGCGGCCGGCACTCGAACTGGAGGGGTCGAGGCGTTGGAGATGACGTTCCAGCACATCCTTGAGCTGGCGGTTTAACTGCTCGATTTCGCTTTCTCCCGCTGTTTTCGCCCGCTCCTGTCCTTCCGGGACACCGCGGCGCCTGCGTCCATAGAGTTCTTGAAGCCGCAACTCGGCTTTGGCCAGGGCTGCCTTATATTTATAGTCCAGGCGGCGGAGCGATTCGTTCATTTCCGCAACCGCCTGGAAGCGGCTGCGCGCCACCCACCATTGCATTACCGCCAGCAACGTAATACCTAGCATCAGCACCGCCGCGCCGGCTACCAGAAATGCGGCCGCTCGCCACCATGGGAGCATGCGTATGTCATGGCCGCGCTGTTCGCTTGAAGCAGTCAAATCCTGCACCTGTGAGCGCAGCCCGGAAATGCTCTCCTGTATCTTTTGTGCGCGCTGCTCGGCCGCCTGCTTATCGGCGGTGAGCCGGTCGATTTCTGACGAAAGCTCGCGTTCACGAGCCAGGAAAGGATTGGGCACTCGTAGCGTGTCCCCAATCATGAGTTCGCTGTCTTGCCGAAGATGATTCACCTTCATCAGGTCGGCCACCGCAATCCCGAACAACGCCGCGATCGAGGCGGGGGTGTCACCCGCGCGTACCGTATAGGGAAAAACGGTACGCGGCGACGACAGTGAACCCGCAGAGGAGACAGAGCCGGGGACCGGCGCGCCTTCGTCTTCAGCTCCGACCTGGTCGGCTCCCTCAGTCGTATAAGTATCGCCCAAACGCTCAGACGACCTGCCATGAGCACCCCTGACGCCTGAGCGAAAACGCGTGGTTCGCGCTGAGCTTGTGCCTGAAATGCTTTCTTCAGATGGAGCCGAATAAGCCGGCTTCGCGGCAGATATTCCCACCATCACCATCAGCAAGATGGCGCTTATCCACCCGAGCGACCGTGAAAGGCGTTTCTTCATGACCTCTATAAGCCTAGACGATTCGGCGGCTGATGCAAACGTAAATCGAAGCAGTTGAAGCGGCCTCCGGCTGGATTAGGCCAATCGGCACCGCAAAAGTGCGAGAAATTCGTGGTTTCCAGATGCTCCCTGGATGGGCGACTCTATCGCTCCGGCCGCTTCGAGGCCAAGCGCGCGGGCCATATCGAGAACCTCTTCGACCGCCTGCTGCCGTTTGAGCGGATCGCGCACGATTCCGCGCTTACCGACGTTGGCTTTTCCAACCTCGAATTGCGGCTTGACCAGAACGATTATGTCGGCGACTGAAGCAACTATTTTAACGATTGCCGGCAACACGAGTTTGAGCGAAATGAAACTGGTGTCTACCGCCACCAGGTCAGGCGAGTAGGGTAGGGCGGCGGCGCTAACGTAGCGGATATTGGTGCGATCGATGACGGTCACTCGAATGTCAGTGCGCAGTCGCTCGGCCAGTTGACCATAGCCGACGTCGAGTGCGACTACATGAGCCGCGCCGCGTTGGAGCAGCAAGTCGGTGAAGCCGCCGGTCGAGGCGCCAACGTCCAGGGCCAATCGCCCAGCAACGTCGATAGCAAAATGATCGAGCGCCGCGAGCAACTTATAAGCGCCCCGGCTCGCATATGCCGCCGCGATGCCGACTACGGCGATAGGCGTGGTAGAATCGACCCGCAGGTCAGCTTTTGCCGCGGGCCGTGAATTTACGCGCACCCGACCAGCCATGATCAGGCGCTGAGCATTCTCGCGACTGGGAGCAAGCCCCCGCCGCGCCATCTCCGTATCCAGCCGCTGTTTCACCTTTAATTCCAAGGCTACCATGCCCTACTAGCGCGAGAATGTGAAAGGGAATGTATTGTTGACCGGCGCGGCAAGAGCGGCGCACTATGCCCGTAGCTATCTGTTGAGGAGGAAACCACGGTGGCCAAGCTTCGTCATATTGCGCTGGCGACGAATGATCCGGACCGGACTGCGGAGTTCTACAAAAACGCCTTTGGCTTCCAGGAAATCAGAAAAATCAACAGTGATCTGGCCCACGGCTACTTCCTCAGCGATGGCACGCTGAACATCGCTATCCTCAAGTTCGCGAAATACGATCAACTCGGGAAGGGACTCGATTATGTCGGGCTGCATCATTTCGGAGTTGTCGTGGACGACTCGGATGAATGTGCACAGAAGTTGGAGTCGATGGGCGCGGAATGCTTCATGAAGCCGTCGGCCGAAGAGCGCGCGAAAGGCTATTTCGAAGTAAAATTCCGTGGACCCGATGGCGTCGTGTTCGACATTTCGGATCGTCCCTGGCCCGGCAGCGAACCAATCCCAAAGGCTTGAGTTTTCTGTCACCGTGACGAGAAGAGACTCCGCGAAAATAACAAAGAGATCTCTAATCCAAACTCCGCACTAGCCTTTGTAGGGGCGGCGCTCGAGCCGCCTTCTGATTATCACCGCCCAGAAGCATGCGCGAGAGCGCATCGACAGAGGACATACCGCAATGGCATACCAGCAGCTTAACGTCGATCAAGTAACGGTCGCCGCGACCGGGTTCAAGGGCCCGGAAGGCGTCATAGTCGATCGCGAGGGTAACGTCTACGGCGGTGGCGCAGACGGTGTCATCCGCAAGCTTTCGCCCGAAGGGACGGTCACGGAGTTCGCTCGCACCGGTGGCCGTCCGGCCGGGATGGCGCTGGATCGCGAAGGTAATCTCTTCGTCTGTGACGTCGGCAAAACCGCCGTGCTTAAGGTCACGCCGGGCGGAGAGGTCAGCCTGTTCGCTGATCAGGTTGGTACCGTAAAACTGTGCCTGCCGAATTTTCCGGTGTTTGATGCTGACGGCAATCTTTACGTGACCAACTCTACCGACCATCCGCTCGCTGGAATGGAGGATGTCGCAGCCGAGATTCGTAATCCAGTCTCCAAAGGCGCGCTGGTGAGGTTACGCCCGGATGGGCGTGGAGAGGTGGTTGCGATGGGCCTGTATTTCGCCAACGGAGCAGCCATCGATCCGCGCGAAGAATATGTTTATGTGCTGCAGTCGACTCGCAACAATTGCGTGCGCATTGCGATGCGCAAAGATGGGACTCACGGGCAACCTGAGCAGTACGGCGAAAACCTGGGCGGACTTCCCGATGGGATGGCGTTCGACGCAGAGGGCTATCTGATTGTTACCCTGCCGATGAACAATCGGCTGGTGGTGATCGACCCAGGCGGTAAATTATCGACCCTGGTCGACGATCCCGAGGGCAAGACGCTACTGGCGCCGACCAATTGCGCCTTCGGCGGCCCGAAGTTCGATGATCTCTTCATTGCTCATATCGAGGCTGACCGCGTAAGCAAGGTCCACCTCGCCCACAAAGGACATCCGCTATACGATCGAAGATGAAAACCGTCTCTGTCTCCTCCCCCGTTGGTTGACACGGGGGAGGATGAAGGAGGGGGTGGCAGAATGCGGAGCCGATTTAGGCACGGACTGCTGGAGGGCATTACCCGCCAGCGCGTTCGCGAAATGCGCTGAAATCAGACCAGTGCCGAAAAACTGCTGTGGTCGCGGCTACGCCGCAAGAACATTGGCGGCGCGAGATTTCGCCGCCAGCACCCTCTCTACGGCTTCATTACGGATTTTTGCTGTCTCGAACGGCGGCTCGTGGTCGAACTTGATGGCGATTCCCACGCAGAGCAGCCCGAGTACGACGCGTGGCGCACAGAAAGGCTGACCGAACGTGGTTTTCGCGTGCTCCGCTTCTTCAATGATGACGTTCAGAACAATCTCGACGGAGTGATGGACGCGATCTGGCAAGCCGTGCAGGCACCCCCTCCCTTACCCTCCCCCGTGTCAAACAACGGGGGAGGGGATCAGAGGTAAAGCGGCTACTGAAACTTTGACACCAGTGTTTCATGCACTCGGCGCAGCGCATCTAATGAATCACGCGCGACCAGCCCTGATGGCAATACCCGCTCGACACCGGCTTCCTCCAGCCGCCTGACATCGTCGACCATGGTGCCGCGCCATTGCACTCCCATCGTCAGTTCCAGCGGCTTCGCCCTGTTGTAGCCTTTTTCGATTTCGCGCACGTGCTTCACCAGTTCGACCGCCTTGTCGAGCGTTTTCGCAATACCGTACCACCCATCGCCCAGCCGACAGGCGCGCTTAATCGCAGCGTCGGTGTTGCCGCCGATAATATACGGTGGATGCGGTTGCTGAACTGTTTTCGGATTGAAATAGAAATCTTCGGTCCTGACGGTCTTGCCTTTGAACCTCGGTACTTCCTCTGTGAACAGCGCCTCCATCAGCTTGAGCGTCTCATTGTTGCGGCGGGCGCGGTTGTCCCATTCCATCCCGACCCACTCGAACTCCTCCTTGAGCCACCCGATGCCAACTCCGAACAGGAAACGCCCGTTGGAAAGCTGATCAAGGCTGGCAATGGCCTTGGCTACTGCAAACGGATTGCGCAACGGCAGAATATAAACGCCGGTGCCGAATTTGATTTTGCTGGTGACCGCGGCCAGATAAGCGAAGACGATGAGTGGATCATGAATCGCGGTGTCATTGCGCACCGGCGGTTTGCCGCTCTCGTCATAGGGATAAGTCGATTTGAACTCGGTGGGAAAGCCGAGATGCTCCCCCATCCAGACCGATTCAAATCCAAGTTCTTCGGCCAGCCGCGCATTGGCGGCGAGATCCTCGCCGCGCCGTTGCCATAAAAATGCTCCAAATTTCATTTTTTCACCAACTTGTGTTAGCCCATCCGCCTTGTTATGCGCTCCGGTCCTTCCCCGGTTCCGGTCTCTTATCTCCTTTCTGATAGCGTTCTGATAAATCTCCCGGCGGCGCGCACCGGTAATTCTGGAGGCGGCCGCTGCCGCATCTTTGAGACTTAATCCCGCCTCGCGCAGCACCTCGACCACTAGCGACTCGTCGATCTGCAACGACGCGATCGTCGTCCGCGAGTCGTATACCCCTTCAATTACCAGCGTCACTTCACCGAGGGCCTCTCGAGTGACGAAGCTTTCGGTGAGTTCCGCCAGACTTCCGCGGAGGATCTCCTCGTGAGTTTTGGTTGCTTCGCGCACGACCGCCAGATGACGCTCGGGGCCGAATGCGGCCGTCAACTCAGACAACAGTCGCGGGAGCCGTCGCGCTGCTTCATAAATCACCAGCGTTCGCTCTTCCATGGCTAGCTGGGCCAGGACCCGTTCCCGCTCACCGGGTTTCGACGGCAGAAAGCCTTCAAATGCGAAGCGGTCGGTGGGCAAACCGGCGACGGCTAAAGCAGCAATGACCGCGGATGGCCCCGGCACTGCGGTGACATGAATTCCCGCATCGATTGCAGCGCGCACCAATCGATAGCCAGGATCGGAGATTGTTGGCGTACCGGCATCTGTGACCAGGGCGACGTTCTCACCGGATCTGAGCCGCGCCACCAACTCGGGTATCCGCCGATATTCATTGTGCTCGAAATAGCTTATCGTGGGAGTGCGGATTGAATGGGCTGCGAGCAGCCGGCCGGTGCGGCGGGTATCCTCGCACGCGATTAAATCGACTTCGCTCAACACGCGAATTGCACGCGCAGAGATATCCTCGGCGTTGCCGATCGGCGTCGCCACGACGTGAAGCACGCCAGCAGAGTTACCGGACGCTCCAGCCAAGCATCGGCCTCACATTTCTCTTTGTATTGTCACTTATGGAAGAGGGCGGATCGAGAGCCGCCCCTACGAATCCCTGCACGTTATGGCCGCCGGCCAGGCATCTGCTCCATATGCGCGGTGTGGAACGTTCGCGATTTAAATCTCCAGCCGTCGCCCAGCTTGACGTATTGGTCTTCGTAAAAGCCGCTGCCGCCCCATTCGAAATTCTTCTTGGCGTCGCGAATTTCAACATAGCAACGGCCGCTGGCTTGCCCGTCAGCTTTCAGTTCAACCACATGATTATGGATGTATGGGCGTGGCGTCATGTCGCCCGAGGTCAAGCCGCCATAAAGTTTCAGCAGTGCATCGCGACCCTCGGCGCGATGCTCCCGCTTACGACCCTTGGTGATGAAGGCGCCGTCGCCGGCAAACAAATCGACGATGCCGGTAACGTCGTTGCGCCAAACGCAATCGCAATACTTGCTCGGCAGCTCGCGAATCGCTACGCGGTCCGCCAGCTCCGTCACGATTTGTTCGATGGTCTTCGCCATTTTATACGTCACCTCTCTACTCTTCCGCGCAAGGTTTCTCAGTTCAAATAGACTGTCTCCGCTACGCGCGCCGTCGCCACTGCCGCTCCGCGTTGATTCCTCGGCTTCGCTCGTAATGACAGAAAAGGGCCAAGGGTAACACGCAAAAAAGAAAGCTCGTTTTGTGTCATTCCGAGCGAAGCCGAGGAATCAACGCGGAGCGATTCAGTGCGCGATACTCATTCACCCGACAACCTGTTTGAACCGGCAAGCCCTCCGCCGAATAAACTACTCCACTGTTTTTCTTAAACGGATTCAGACACTACTGTTGCGCCGGTGTCGCCTTTGGCTGCCGTTGCTCCATATGAACCTGCTGAAAACGGCGCGATTTGAACTTCCAATGGTCACCGACCTTGACGTATTCGTCATTGTAAAAACCAGTGCCAAGCCAGGCCATGTTGTCACTGGCGTTGCGCAATTCAACGTAGCAACGGCCGCTCGCCTGTCCGTTGGCCTTGAATTCGATCACGTGATTGTGGATGTAAGGGCGCGGGGTCAGATTCGCCAGTCCCTCGCCATATGATTTCAGGAGATTCGCCCGGCCGACAGTTTTGTTCTCGCGCTTATTGCCGATGATGGTGAACTCGCCGTCTTCGCTGAACAGGTTGACGATACCTTCTACATCGCCGCGCCATACACAATCGCAGTAACGCTGCGGCAATTCATGAATTGCCTCACGATCGGCCAACTCCGCCGCTAGCTGCTCGACGCTCTTTGCCATCGCATCAGTCCTCCTGTGGATGACCGATGCTTACCATCGAAAGGTGTCGATTTGAAAGCGAACAGGGAGCGCGTAATTCAGGGCAAGAATTGGCGTCCGGTCTTTGGGGCCAAAACGCCGCACTTCGAGGAGCGGCTGCTATTTGGCAGTCCGTTCCGATGGATTCTCGCGGTCAGTAGCGATGGGCTGGCGGGAACGCGATTTCGATTTCGACGCAGCGGGTTTGCCGCTGCCAGGGGGTTCGCTCTCATGTACGCGCTCGACGGCGGCGACTGCGGCGCGAAGAAAGTCGATTCCACCGCTGACCTGATCTTCGGGAAGCTGCTCCACTAATCGATGTAGGAAGGAGCGTCCCCGCTCAACCATGGTCCGGATAAACTCCTCTCCCTTCGGAGTCAGAGTTACCCTTTTCTCGCGCGCCGAATCAGCGTCCTCGACCAACCGGACGAGTCCCATCGGCGGACGCGCCATCCGGCGCAACGACTGAGTTATCGCGGGGCTGCTGACGTCGAACCAATCCTGGAGCCGTAGAACGATCTCCTTGCGGCGCATCTGATAATCGCTTCCGGCAGAGCGAATCAGCCACAGAATCGCCGCCTGTTTGCGGCTCAACTCGCCGCGCATCGCTTCTTCGACGGCCATGTTGCCCCGATAATGAACCGGGTAAAAGAGTTCGAGCAGGTTCGCAGCGTGCCGCTCTGCCCGACTCGAACTTGTTGCGTCGGCCGCGCTTATGTTCACCGCGTCTTCCATCAACACTGCCTTCTCATCTTGATGGTTTTACTTGACAGCTAAATCATTTTCAAGATAAATACTTCCTGATTTAAAACTGTTAACCCAATTAACGTTCGGGAGACTGCCGAAAGCGGAATCCTCCCGACGAGCGACAATCATCCAGGTAGTGCGCAGGAGAGCCGCGACAACGGAGCGGCGGCGCATGCTGGGTCGGTGAAAAAAATGAAATTTGGCCTGCTGTACGAGATGGAGACGCCACGGCCGTGGCACGCGCTGAGCGAATACAACACTTACTGGGAAGCATTGGCGCAGATCGAACTGGCCGATCGCATCGGGCTCGACTACGTGTGGGAAGTCGAACACCACTTCCTCGAAGAATATTCCCATAGCCCAGCGCCTGAGGTCTTTTACGGCGCCGTCAGCCAGCGGACCAAGAATATCCGCATCGCGCACGGTGTACGGCTGTTGCCATTTAACTTCAACCATCCCATTAAGGTGGCCGAGCAGGCCGCGGTGCTCGATATCATGAGCAATGGCCGGATGGAGCTGGGCACCGGCCGTTCAACTACCGCCCAGGAACTGGACGGCTTTGGGGTCGATTACGAACGCACGCGTGCCGAAGTCCGCGAGGCACTCGACATCATCGTCAAGGCCTGGACCGAGGAAATCCTTGAATACGACGGCAAGCTGATCAAAGTCCCGCCCCGGCGGGTGGTGCCGAAGCCGATTCAGAAGCCGCATCCGCCGATGTGGATGGCGTGTACGGCGCCTGAGAGCTACGAAATGGCCGGAGACCGCGGTCTCGGCGTGCTTAGCTTCAACTTCAATTGGGAGCAGGTGCAGAAGTCGATGGAGTCGCATCGCAAGGCCTGCGCTCATCGCTCCGACCTGGTGCCGAAGATTCCCAACGAGAATTTCGCCGCGGTGGCGCTCTGTACCGTATGCGAGAACAAAGAAGACGAGGCGGTGGGATTGGCCGGTGCGCGCTGGTTCTTCCAGAATGTCGCGAAGCTGTTCGAGCCGTTGATGGCGAAGAACCAGCTCTATTCCTATGAATACCTGCGCAATCTGTTCGCGATGGAACAAAACCCGGCGGATGCGACCGACGCGCAGCTCAAAGATCACGACATGATTGTCGTCGGCGATCCCGACTATGTCGTGCGCAAGCTCGAGCAGTTCCAACGAGCGGGAGTTAGCCAGGTCATCTTCTTCAAACAGTCCGGCCGTATCCCGCACCAGATGATCATGAGATCGCTGCGGCTCATCGGCAAACACGTGCTGCCGCATTTCAATCCGCATCGAACGGTTGCAAGCGAAGAACTTTCGCTGGCAGCCGCAGGGCGCTGAGGCGCACCGGCGCCGAGGCCTCTTTGGCCACGGGGTCCTGGGGACGAAATTAGTAGGGCAGGCGTCCCTGCCTGCCGAGAGGCGCGCTGCGCGCCACCTTTTCAGACGTGCGCAGTAATGCGGCCAGTCGAAGGTGGCCGGTAGGGCAGTGAATCCTTTGTGGGACGGCTCTCGGGCCGCCCCCTGTTTGCCGCGGCGCTAATCGGTTCGATTTGGCTGGTGCGCGGTTGCCGTTAAGGCGCCAACGTTGCTGGAAAATGCGGAGGAAGCAATCCCATGGATTACAATCCACTCTCGCCCGAGGTTCAGGAAAATCCTTTCCCTTACTACGGATTCTTGCGCCGGCATCACCCGGTAATGTGGCTCGAACCGCTGCAAGCCTGGGCAATCAGTTGCTATCGCGACGTCGATTACGCGATTAAGAACCCCCAGATCTTCTCCTCAGCGAAGTGGATAGCGCAATCGGCCGGAGACCTGAATCCGGTGCCGGAAGTGCCGTGGATGATCGAGACGGACCCGCCGGATCATAGCCGCCTGCGCAAATTGGTGAGCAAGGCTTTCACTCCGCGAATGGTAAGGCTGTTGGAGCCGCGCGTTCGCGCTATCGCAGGTGAGTTGCTCGCACCGCTGCGGGCAAACGGTAAATTTGACTTCGTACGCGAGTTCTCGGGTGCACTGCCGGTGATCGTTATTGCCGAAATGTTGGGAGTCGAGTCAAAGCATCGTGCCGACTTCAAGCGATGGTCCGATAACGTTGTGCGAGGGACGAGCCGACCGAGTGACCCAGCCGAACGAGCGGAGATCCGGCGGACCAACGGCGAGATGCGCATCTATTTCCAGAACGCGATCGCTCAACGCCGCAGAGAACCCAGCAACGACCTGTTGACGGCGCTGGTTCAGGCGGAGGAAGAACGCCAGGTGCTGACCGCCGACGAGGTCCTCGCGATGGCATTGTTAGTATTGCTCGCCGGGAATGAGACGACCATGAACTTGCTCGGCAATACCGTGCTCGCGTTACTGGCGCATTCAGATGACTTGGCCAGAGTTCGGGGCGATCGCTCGCTCGTTCCGCAACTTATCGAAGAAGTCCTGCGCTACGACTCACCTGTTCAGATAGTCTTTCGACGCACCACCAGAGAAGTGGAAGTAGGCGGCACGAAGATTCCTGCCGATGCAGCGGTGTTCCTATTGCTCGGCTCGGCTAACCGTGACGAAGCTAAGTTTCCCGACCCCGAGCGCTTCGATTTACAACGCGATGCGACTGACCATTTGGCGTTTGGCTTCAGTACTCATTACTGCCTCGGGGCCGAGCTCGCCCGGCTCGAGGCGAAGGTGGCGCTGGAGGAATTCCTTTTTTCATGTCCGCCTTTCGTGTGTGAGGCGGAACGAGTGCAGCACATCCCGTCAGTGATCATCCGCGGACCACGGGCCCTGCCACTGCGTTTCGCAGCGTAAGATATTGAGCACTCGCTGGATAGGGCGCCGATTCCGCTGAGCCTTAGGTCGATGCTTGGCCAGCTTCCGCCGCGCTGAATCTTAGTAGGACAGGCGTCTCTGCCTGTCGACGATGCGCGAGCGTCTGCGCTCGCGCGACCTTCTACTCCCACGAGTTCGCGGACGCTCTCTCCGCGCGCCGTAAACGCCGTTCCGAAATCTCTCGGGAGTAAATGGTGGCGGGCAACGAGCGTCGTCAACAGGCAGGGACGCCTGTCCTACTGTTAAAAGATCAAAAGACGACCCTCCTCGCCGCCCTCCGCGTTCAAATGCGAAAAAGTGTTACCCATATTCCCGGATTAAAGTGTTACCTGCGTCGAATTTGTCACCTGCGGTTAGGTCGTAGACCCCGAGCAACCCCCGTTCACTTCTGCTGTAGTCATCTACGGTTGACCCATTGTGTTTTCTCCGCGGTTGACGAAACAATCATATGCCTTGTCTCGATGTCTCTCTCACTCACCTTTGACATAGCCCATCGCTTCAACGATGCGGCCGTCCCGTACGCGCATTGGATTGACGCCGCGCAGCGAATCGGCCTTGCCCTCACCCCACCACTAGCGCCATCGGATGATCGCGCGGTCGCCGCCCACCACGACGTCTTCGAGGTCGAAGTGTGTTCCTGGTGTGGTCGCGATCTCTTTCGACCTAGCGACGCAGGCCTCGAGGCCAACATGCCGGGAGCCATTCGGCGCGGGCTAAGTATTTTCGATCACATAGTCCTCGGCGACCAAATCCGGCAGAGCCGAGGTATCGTGACGCTGAAACACATCATTGAATCGCCGTATGATCTCCGAAGTCTCATTGGACTGCATTGCAGTGCCGCGGCTCCGCGTTCCTGCTGGCGGACGATCATGACTGGGTAGTGCGCATTTCAATTTGGATCTGCTTTTTCACACCGTGCGGAATGGCATAGATGCTGCTGCGAGTCACAGTTCGAAGCCGCGTACTGCCGTATTGCCGGCATGCGTGGTTCGCGAAAGGCCAAACGCTTCGCATTTTGGAACGGCGGTGCAGAAGACCGGGGGCGCGGCGCTAGGGTGGGTCCGACTGTAAGAAAGGATAAAAACAATGAAAGGCAAGAGCTTCTTTCTGTCTGTAATGGGACTCGCGGCCATCCAACTGTCAAGCTGTCAAAGAAAATCGTTTGACCCTGCTCTCGCAGGTGCATTCTTTCCGCTACGCCCAGGGTTGAGCTGGACATACAGGATTATCGACCAGCGCCGCGGCACCACGGATATCTTCACAGACCGGGTAGTCGGGAAAGGGCAGATAGGGAATCGTGAGAGCGCCAGCGAAGTCGAATCGGAGTACGCCGGACCGACGGGCGCGCTTACCTCCACAACTATATATGTCGCTGAAGGGGGTTACTTTACACGGCAATCCAGCATTGGCAAAACCGCGCGGATCATGTTGGCCGAGAGAGCATTCTTGCCGGAACTGCTTAAACCGGATTTAACCTGGTCCAACTCTCTGGTGCCGTTCGATCAGCAGCCGGGCTCATTTCAGGTTACACAAAAGCATCGCACCTCTTTTGACACCAAAACCGTAGAGGTTCCGGCGGGACATTTTTCCGGCTGCATCCGGATTGAAACCGAGGCACTGTACCAAAGTGATTCTTCCGAAGGAAACTTGCCCCTCAGGCTCAAATACCTTGACTGGTACGCACCACGTATCGGCTTGGTGAAAACCCTGGTCGAGCAAAGCGGACTGTTCGGCGCCGAGCTGGCTCGGATCGAATTGCAAAGGAGAATACCCGATGGGAATTCTAGTCGACGGCAAATGGCGTGAAGAAGAGCTATCCACTGAAACCGACACGGTGGGTGCCTTCCAACGCTCCGACAGCCGTTTTCGCGACTGGATCACTGCCGACGGTTCGTCGGGATTCAAGGCCGAACCCGGACGCTATCATCTCTATGCGGCGTATAACTGTCCGTGGGCTCATCGGACGCTGATTTTTCGCAAGCTCAAGAATCTGGAAGGTGCTATCACCGTGGCTTGTGCGCTTCCGAGTATTCGCGAACAGGGGTGGCTGTTCGAGAGCAACCCACAATTTCCCGATTGCTTGCCGGATACGGTCAACGGCTTTCACCATCTCCATCAGGCGTACACTGCGAGCGATCCGCTTTACACCGGAAAAGTCACCGTGCCGACACTGTGGGATAAGAAAACGCAACGAATCGTCAACAATGAGTCATCCGAGATTATCCGCATGCTCAACAGCGAATTCGGCAAAGTCGGCGACGATACTGATTTCTATCCGGCGCCGTTGCGTTCCGAGATCGACCGCGTCAACCAACTCGTTTACGCCAATGTCAACAACGGCGTATACCGATGCGGTTTCGCACGTTCGCAGGCGGCGTACGAGGCCGCCTATGATGCCCTGTTCGCGGCCCTCGATGAACTCGAAGCGCAGTTATCGCGTCAGCACTACCTGGTCGGCCGGCAGATTACCGAAGCCGATTGGAGGCTGTTCCCGACTTTAGTCCGTTTCGACGTTGCGTACTTTTCCTTATTCAAATGCAACAAGAAGCGGATTGCCGATTACCCAAATCTCTCGAACTATATGCGGGAGCTTTATGGCGTACCAGGCATCGCGGCGACCGTGAAGCCGCGTCAGTATGTAGCTGGCTATTGGTCGATCCCGCGGCTCAATCCGACCGGGATTATACCGAAAGGCACGCCGGTCGATTATGAGGCGCCGCACGATCGTGCCAGGTTTGCGGTGTAGTGGGACAGGCTTTCCAGTCTGTCATGTCTGGTCTTGACGTTGCAGAAACGGCAGGCCGGAGAGCCTGTCCCACACACATAAGGCCTTAGGCGTTCATCGCAAGTCTCGGGCGATTTACTAAGCAGCATGGGGCAGTGGCGAGAAGTGAGCACTGACAATCTTCCATTGCCCCTTTTGCTTGACGAAAACCAATGTAGTGCGGCCGTGAATCGTCTGCACCTTGCCATCCTTGGTCACGCCAGTGAACGCATCGTAGGCGTTGACGATACCGGTGTCGTCGTTGAAAACGCGGCACGAAGGCTGCCGGAAGCCAAAGTTCATCGAGGCAATGCTTTCGATCGCGCCACTCATGAACTGCGCAAATTGTTCTTTGTTATCGAACCGGTAGGGCACATGATCGAAGACCTCAAGGTCGTCCGATAGCATATCCAGCGCTTTCCTCAGGTCCTTTTTGTTGAAAGCATCACAGAACTGCTGAGCCAGAGATTCAATTTCCTGTACGCTCACTGCTATTCCTCCTATAATGGCCGCTGTTGGCGAAATGTTATCTTGCTGGTAGTCGTTTGAGTGCGCTAGCACTTACTTGCGTACATTACGGTTAGATAGGTTCACTATACACGGAGACTGGCATCTGAATCCCTCCCCCTGACCAGGGGGAGGTCAAGTGGGGGTAGTCTGCCAACGGCCGAGCATAGTGCCGCGTCGCATGGGCGTTCCGGATCTAACGATTTTGCTCATGTGTTTGAGAGCGAAACGTCAGGCAACCCCCACCCTTCCCTCCCCCTGATCAGGGGGAGGGCAAACCCGCGCGTTGCGCACGAGGAACAGTCCGAATAGCCGGAGTCCAGCACCCGAATCCTTGTTACGCAGATTACGCAACTAAGCACTAGGTCAGTTATCCTGATACCGGTGAGGCCGGACGTGGTTTCAGCTTGATTAGCAAGCTCCCGCACTCGTGCAGCTTGGTGACGATTCGCCCGGAAATTGCTTTGGCTCAACCTTCATTGACCGGTGCAAAGGAATCGATATTAATTCGGCGCGACTTGAACTTCCATTCGCCCCCTACTTTCGCATACTCATCATCGTACCATCCGGCCATGTAGTGTTTCTTGCCGTCACGCAGTAAGCGCACCTCTACATAGCATGTTCCCTTTGCGCGGTCGGGTCCCGACATCCTTTTGCCATACGCAATGGCAATAGCGCACGGGCAATGTGCGAATCGCCTCGCGATCGATCACCTCCTGGATTAAAGCGTCGTTGCTTTTGGTTGCCATAAAAAACGGATCCTCCTTGATGATGAGTGCTGAACTAGATGAACCTAAAAGGTGCCTCTCGCGCCTCCTTGGGGGGCGCGACGCTCGCATAACCCCCAAAAGGAACCAGACGACCCCCACCTAACCTCCCCCTGGTCAGGGGAGGAATTAAGAGTTTCAATCAGCCGCAGGCTCATGTGCGAGTGACTAAAAGATCGCGAACGGGTTGACCGGAGAACCTGTGCCCCGCTTTAAGACCAGCGGCCCCATCGCAAATTGAAACTCATAACGATCCAGACGTCCACAGGCCGAAGCTAACGCCTCAAGGTCAGCGTTATCGATCAAGTGTATTCCCATGACGACCAGAGTACCAATGTGTATCGGCAAGAGTATGTCATCATAGCCGCTGGGGAACACGTCGCTCACGCCGTCGCAGCCGAGGACTGCAACCTTTCGTTCGTGGAGCCATGGCAAACAAGAGGCGTCGAGCCCCGGCATCGAAAGTAACCCACCAG
>WNFC01007120.1_pt1 | contig 23332 bp, 20 predicted proteins | sample 5400541 | NCBI WGS metagenome assembly WNFC01 (sample SAMN13153342, study PRJNA577476) | soil metagenome | isolation source: 120 cm saprolite under Douglas fir tree site 2 hole 2 replicate 1 | place: USA:California | collected 2015-04-18
GCTCGACCTTTTCGCCGGTGCGCTCGATGTGCGCCAGGGCCTCGTTCAGCATCGCAAGCCCTTCCCCCGTCCGGCCCATCCTGGGTAGCCTTGAGCGAGCAGCGCGATTGTGTACTGCTGATTTGGAACTCCACCGAGCCGGCGGAAGCCCGCGATTCCCGTCTCCATTTCGGCGACCCCCTGCTCGAGTTGCCCGAGTTCAGCCGGAGCCCAGCCACGATGGAAGCGGCCCCAGGGGAGCCAGGTCGGAAAGCCATTTTCCTCAGACAATGCGATGGCTTCCGCGGCGTGCGCGTGGACTATCTCCGGCTCGCGCCGATAACGAGAGAGTCTCCCTCCTGCCACTATCAACGCATGACCGAGGCTAAACAGATGCTTGGACTCGCGCGCGCATCGCAATCCCTCTTCTGCGGCTTGGACGGCCCCGCCTACTCGACCGAGGAGCTGAAGAGCTTGGCTCGAGTGGCAGGGGATTGAACTCCGGTACAGGACGCCCCCCAATGAAAAATGCGGTGCATTCTATCGGAGCCGCGCAGCATGCAGCGAATAAAGATACGGCAGGGTATCTTCGAGAGTGCGGTCGAGCCCGAGCACTTTGCCGAGGATACGTTCGCGCCGCTTGCGGTCATCGTCATCGCGGCTGATCTCGAAGTATTCGCACAGCAATTCGAGCACCGGCAGATAAGCCGAGGCCTTGCCATAGGAGACCGAAAAGGCCTCCAGCACCATCCACTTAGTAGGGCGGGCGTCCCTGCCTGCCATCAACGCGCGCTCCGCGCCACCTTCAATCGCCTTGAACTCGTAGAATAGCCGCGATTTGCCGACCCCCGGATCGGCCAGAACCCTTGATATCGGCGAACAGCGCGGTGACCGTCTTGCGCTCACCGTCCGGAGGAGCATCGCTCGACGGCTGCATCCTAACCGAGTCAGCATCGTGCTCACGCGCCACGATGAGCGGTTTCCCCGGTTTCGCCGGCTCCGCCTGGGGTGCCAGCCGCGGGTGTGGGGGAGTAAGCAGGGCGGCGCATTCGTCGCAGAATTTTGCCCCGGGACGATTGCTCGCGCCGCATTGCAAGCAACTCGCCGGCAATAGTGCAGCGCACGCGTCGCAAAACTTCGGACCGCTGCGATTTTCAGCGCCACAGTTTGAACAGTGCAAGGCTTTTGCCCCCACGCTAATTGACCGATCTAAGCGAGGGCGGCTCGAGAGCCGCCCCTACTAAGGGCCGCCACCATAACGTTTGCTGCTTCTCAATGACCGGTGAACTGCGGCTTGCGTTTTTCGACGAATGCCCGGGCTGCTTCTTTTTGATCCTCGGTGCCGAAGGTCATCATCTCGTAGGCCAGCGAGGCGTCGAGGATCAGGTTGGCCTGTTGCTTGAGCCATTTGTTCACTGCCAGCTTACTCCACCGGATCGCCCAGGTCGGCCCGTCGGCAAGCTCTTGCGCGAGTTCACGCGCCTTGGTCATCACCTGCTCCGGCGGCACCGCGTAGTTCACCATCCCGATCCGCCCGGCCTCGGCGCCGTTGATGAAATGACCCCGCATCAGGAATTCTTTCGCGCGATGCGGCCCAATCAGGAGTGGCCAGATGACGGCACCACCATCGCCGGCGACGATTCCCACGCGCACGTGAGTATCGGCGAAGCGCGCCTTTTCCGACACCACCGTGATGTCGGTCAGCAGCGCGATGGTGGCACCCAATCCGACGGCATCGCCGTTGATCGCTCCGATAATCGGCTGCTCCACGTCGAGCATATTCTCGACGATGCGCCGCGCTTCGGCCGGGGTCATCAGCGTACGTTGCCGGCCGTCCGATGAGCCGGCGCGATTAGCCATGCCCTTAACGTCGCCGCCGGCGCAGAAAGCGCGCCCGGCGCCGGTCAGAATAATCGCGTTGACCTCGTCGTCGATCGCCAAATCGAGCCAAATCGTGCACAATTCGCGATGCATCACCGGGTTGACCGCATTCAGCGAATCAGGCCGGTTGAGCGTGACAGTTGCGACTCGGTCGGCTTTTTCGATCTTGAGCGCTTCGTATTTGCTGTAATCTACCATGAGAATGCACCTCCGATGGGCGATCTATACAACCTCGGCCCAGGCTTGTGTTAGCACGTCACTGGGTAGGTGGTTCCGACTCCATTGCCTCTCCCCCTATCGGGAGTGGTCGGCGCGCGCGCCGGGTGAGGGACCTTAAGGAAATTCGGGACTTCTTACCAGCACAGTACTGACAACGCGAGATAGCCACGCGGCAGCGGCCGCAACAAGATCACACATCACACGTGAGCGGGCACCCGATGCATCAGAATCCTTCATAGTGGTCCCTCACCCGCGCGGTGAAGGCTCTGCGCGATTCTCCCGACCATGGGGAGAGGCATTAAGAGCTCCTCCCGCGCATAAAGATCAAAACCTACGTTCGCCGCCGCCCATCCTCAGGTAGCACATCATCCCGACCATATAGATCACGGCAATCAGATAAAATGATCCGGCGAATGAGTGCGTCTCTTTGACAATGAAGCCGGTCAAGGCAACCCCGACGATCCCTGGCAATTGTGCGAAGGTGTTGCTCAGGCCCATTAAGATCCCTGCGTACCGAGGTGCGATATCGAGATGATTAGCGGCAAAGCCGGCGACACCGAACGCCGCCCCGCCAGTCGCTATCGTCACCAGCGCAGTCGCCACCAGCGCCGAATTAGCCAGCGGCAGCAAGATCATCGGGACCGCCCCCAGGGAGAATGCGGCGCCTTGCATCAGCTTGCGCACGGCGGTCGTGGTCATCCCACGTTTGCGTAGCCCGTCAGCGATCCATCCGCTGAGATTGGCGACGCAGAAGGCTGCTATCCATGGGATGATCGAATAGCTCCCCAGCCGCTCCATTGGAACACCGAAGATTTTGTGCAGATAACTCGGCAGCCACAGCAGGATGATATAGCCGCCGAAGTTGTTGCACACGTGCGCGATCACGATCGCCCAGACATTCTTCTCGCGCAGGATTGCCGCCCACGGAATCGAATCGGCCAGCGGCGCTGCAGGCCGATCCGCCCGGATCGTCGCCAGCTCCTGCGGCGTGACTCCCGGACATTTCTCGGGAACATCGGCCGCCTTGAGCAGCCATGCTACGAGCCACACCACACCGAGCATGCCCGAGATATAGAACACCACCGGCCATCCCAGGCTCAGCACAATCATTGGACTGGCCAGGAGCGCAACTGCGGTTCCGAACGAAACACCGCTTACATAAAATGAAATCGCGCGCGAGCGTTCGGATGCGATGGTCCAACGCGCGGCAAGACTGTGTACGGTGGGAAAATGAACGGATTCACCCAGGCCCAGCCCAGCTCGCATCACCAGCAGCGCGCCAAAGGAGATCTTCGCGGCGGCTGGGGTGAGCAAGGTGCCGAGCGACCACATCAGAACACCGGCAGTCAACACACGCTTGCCGCCGAAACGGTCCGCCAGCCATCCCCCCAGCATCTGCGGTCCGATATAGCCCCAGAAGAATGAAGAGAGAATCAGACCGGTTGCGGCGGCATCATAACCTTGGTCGCGCGCGAGCGGGATAATCGCGATCGAGATGTTGACGCGATCGACGTAACAGATAGCGGTCGCCAGCGCCAGCAATACGACCACGGTGTAACGCCGCGGCCATGCGCCGGCGTACGCGATTTCAGCTTCGAGCCCCGTGATGGAGTTTTGCACTAGCAGGCTGCGGAAAAAGGCCTTCCGCACCCTGCTTTCCCTCTCTGTAATCTCCCCCTGAGGGGGAGAACTAAACACTAGCGGAGCCGAAGGCGGAGCGAGCTAACGAGTCCGCGAGGTGCGAATCAAAAAGGAAAGAAGCCACTTTTACCGCAGGGTGCAGAAAAACTTTTCATAAGTCAAATAGGTTTTCCGCACCCTGCTAGACTTGCACCAGTCCGCGTTTTTCGCAGCCGGGCTAGCATAGCACGGGATTAATTAATTCTCTTTTCTCACTTCTCCTTATTGGCCCAGCCTTTCTCGTATGGCGCCGCCATCCGGCCGATCGCGCGCAGATGCTGGAATTTCCATTCACCGTTGATCTTGACGTAATCGTCTTCGTAACGGGCCGCCAGCCAATAGGCGCGATTACCTTTGCGGAAGGTGAAGGGCCCGAGGAAATACCAGCTTCCTTTTGCGCGCTGGCCGTTGACTTCGATGATCGGGTTCATCACGTTGTGCTGCGAAAAGCTGATACGATCGCGGAAGCCCTCGAACAGCTTGCGAATCGCCGCGTGACCGCGATGTGCTCCGACATCAGCACCCTCCCAGATACCATCCTCGGCAAACAGGGTCGTGATCACGTCCGGGTTATGATCATCGTCGCAGACTGCACAGTAACGGGCTTTGAGTTGCTTGATCGCCTCGATGTCCTCCAGAACAGTTATTCTTTTTTCCAGGTCCTCAGTAGTCATTGGAATATCCTCTCGAGCGTTAAACACTGGCCCTGTTGGGCTCCGCCCTACTCAAAAAAAGAAATCGCTCCGCGTTGATTCTCTGTAGCTGCATACCGCGCGGACTCGTTTGCCGGGCTCCACGTCGCTCCGCCTGGTGCGCTTCGCCCAGAATGACACAAACAGGATGCCGCTAGTCCCGGTGCCCGCGTTGCTCGCGCCATAATCCCAATTTCTGTTGGACAGGCCGATCGGAGAAGCTGAACAGTACCGACTCAGCGTCTGCCTGATGATGATGCCATTTCCAACTCGGAACCACGAACACATCATGCGCATGCCATTCGAATGTCTCGCCGCCAATCACCGTTCGGCCGCTGCCTTCGATCACCTGGTAAATCGTGCTGTCAGTGGTGCGGTAGGGCGATCCGCGAAATCCGTGTTCGAGCAATTGCGCGAACGCACCCATCGTCGGCATTGCGTAGTCGCCCGTCACAGGATTGATATAGCGGGTCTTCACCCCGTGACACAGGTCGTGATCGCCTGCACGTGCGAGTGCATTCAGCGCTTCCCGGGTGCTTGCGTATGGATAATTGAGCAGCGGCGTGCTGGTGGCGGTGGCCTCGTAATCGACCGGCAGAATTCCACTGCCGTAGCGGGCTTGCGAATCACCTTCGGGCCTCGTCAGCGAATGCGCTACCTCGCCGTGGCCCTGGAAAAACGTGGCATTCAGAAAACCGACCAGCGGAAGGTCCAGGCCGTCGAGCCAGACCACCGGACCGCTGCCGTCGTTACCATGATCGTGCCACGACCATGAACGGGTAATCACGAAATCTCCGGGCTTCATCGAAGTCCGCTCACCGTCAACCGCGGTGTACGCGCCATTGCCCTCGACCATCAGCCTTAGCGCGGTCGGCGTATGACGATGGCAGGGGGCGACTTCGCCAGGCATGATTATCTGCAAACCCGCGTAAAGCGATTGCGTGGCCCGGGTTTTTCCGGGGAGTCCCGGATTTTCGAGCACCAGAACGCGACGGTCAGCTTCTTCCACCGAAATCAACCGGGCGGCTTCGAGCAGGAACGGGCGTATGTCGTCGTAACGCCAGAGGACAGCGCTTTCAGGAGGGTGGGGCTCGGCGGTCAGTTGCCCGCGCAACACCTCCCACAGCGGTCTGAGATTGCGCGCTCCGATCCGGCTGTAGAAGTCTTCGCGTGCCGCGCGATTCTTATCGGCCATCGCACTATCTTAAGTGAAATGCGCAGCCTGCGCATCTGGGGACGAACACCATCGAGTTCACTTCCGACAAACAGGGGCTGTCCCAACTTAATCCGTCGGTTGCGCTGCTCTTGCGTTTCCATCGCAAGAGCAGTAACGCGCTGGTGAGGGTCAAAAAAATCGGGGAAACGGAGGCCACAGCCATGTTGGATTTGCTCATACGTAACGGTCAGGTCGTCACCCCCCAAGGAGCCGCACGCTTGACAGTCGGCATCACCGGTGAGCAGATTGCCTATGTCGGCATCGACGACCCTACCGTTCAGGCCGGCCGAGTGATCGACGCTCGCGGCAAAATCGTTGTCCCGGGTGGGATCGAGCCCCATACCCATCTCGACATTTTCGACTTGACCAATCCCGACAGCGGTAAGTCTACACTCGGGCCAGAAGAGGATACGCGCGGGATGGCCTATGGCGGCACCACCACCCATCTCGATTTCTGTTTTGTCGAGCCCTCGATGGAAATCACCAGGGCGATCGAAGAGCGCGCCGCGCGCTGGAAGGGTAATTCGTTTGTGGATTACTCATTCCACGTCGGACTGATGGGGGCACTGCCGCTCAAGGTATTCGACCAGCTTGGCGATGTAATCAAGCAGGGATTTCCCAGTTTCAAAGTCTTTACGACCGACGTGCTGCCGCCTCATCCCAAACGCACCCGGCTGCGGCTGGACTTTGGCCGCATCCAGCTTGCAATGGAAAAAGTGGCAAAGAACGACGGGATCATGGTCGTACACGCCGAAGATGACGATCTAGTGCAGTTTAATTACGAGCGCTTTGCCGAAGAGGGGCGTACCGAGGGAGCAAATCTGCACCTGGTGCACACCAAGTTGTCGGAATGCCTCGCGTTCGAACGGGTTATCCGGCTCGCTCAGGCCGCCGGGACGGCGGTCTATTTCGTGCACACTTCCGCTCTGGAAGGGGTCGAGGCGGTAGTGGAAGCGCGCGGACACGGTCTGCCGGTTTATTGCGAGACCCTGCACCATTACGCTTTGTTCTCGGCCGACGACTACAAAAAGCCACGCGGGTTTTGTTATCACACCTATCCATCATTGAAATATCCCGACGATCAGAAGGCACTGTGGCATGGACTGGTCAATGACGGTGTGTCAACTACTGCCACCGACGAGTTTCCGACCACGCTCGAACACAAACTGTTGGGCAAGCGTATCGACAATGTTACCGGAGGGAACCTCGGGGCTGAGGCCCGTATGGGCATAATTTATACCGAGGGCGTGGTCCGGCGTAACATGACCCTGCAGCGCTTCGCCGAGGTAACCTCGACCAATGCGGCCCGTATTCTCGGGCTCTATCCGCGTAAAGGAGTAATTGCTCCCGGCAGCGACGCCGACATCGTTTTGATTGACCCCGCAGTCAAGAAGACACTCACTCGCGAGGATTTCCACGTTAGTGACTATAGCCCATGGGAGGGATGGCAGGTGGAGGGTTGGCCGGTAATGACTATCCTGCGCGGCAAAGTGATTGTTGAAAATGGTCAATTGGCAGGGAAGCTCGGAGACGGCCAACTCGTTCCGCGCAAGATCGACCCGGTAGTGCTGCGCCGCCCCGCTAGTTGAAAATTTCTTCGTGTCCCAAAGCCCTCGCTCGTTTGCGGAGAGGGCAAGGGTGAGGGTTCTGCGCGCGCCGCGGGAGCCGTTTGACAACGGTGCGGACTCCGAGCCACAAAAGAAGTCACGAAAAAGGAAAACATGATGGACCGTGACGCACAGTTGGAAATGTTTCGTATGGCGCTCGAAGTTGCCAACCTGAAGCCTTCCGCCGTTATTCTGCCGGAAGACCATCAGGTCATCATCGGCTCGACGCGCTTTCATTACCTCGATTGGGGTGGCCGCGGCCATCCGATCCTTTTTCTCCACGGCGGCGGACTCAACGCCCACACCTGGGACGTGGTCGGTGTGATGCTGCGCGACCGTTTCCGCTGTGTCGCGCTCGATCAGCGCGGCCACGGCGATAGTGAATGGTCGCCGGTGGCCGATTACGCAGTCAAGACGCAAGTGGCGGATGTCGAGGGTTTCATCGAGCAACTACGGCTCAAGAGTCCGGTGTTGGTCGGACAGTCGATGGGTGGGCTCAACTCAATCGCTTACGCTGTGCGGCACAGTCAGCAGATTGACGGGCTGGTAGTGGTCGATGTCGGCCCCGACATTAACCCTGCTGGTACGCAGCGGATTCGTGAATTTGCCAGCACCCCGGAACTCGATTCGCCGGAAGCTTTTCTCGAGCGTGCAGTGAAATTTAATCCGCTGCGTAATCCGGCCGTGCTCAAACGCAGTCTCTTCTACAACCTGCGGCAAACGCCGGCTGGGAAATGGGCGCTCAAACACGATCAGCGGCGAGCGTCGGAAGAGCATGCGCGGATCGCGACCGCCCAGCGCGAGCAGTTAGCCCGGCAAATTCCGCAGATAAGTTGCCCGACTTTGATCGTACGCGGAGCGCTCAGCGATGTGTTGACCGACGAGGCTGCCGACAGGTTTGCGCGTTCGCTCGTCAAAGGGCGCTGGGTACGGGTCGAAAATGCAGGCCACAACGTCCAGGGCGATAATCCCGCGGGACTGCTGAATGTCCTACAACCATTCCTGCAGGAAAGCGGAGTGCGGTGACCTCGCGGCAGGGAAAAAGCAATGTTTTTCTTAGCTGCGTGATTAATTCGGCTTGAATTTCTCCTCCGCCTTCTTGATGCCGTCTTCAGCATCAGGGCGCATCGGCCAGCCGGGCGGCGCCACCTCAAGTGCCCGGCGCCAGTCGCCGGCCGCGCCCTGGTAGTCGCCGGCAAAATAGCGGGCGGCACCTAAGTTGTAGAAGGCGTTAGCGTTATGCGGGTCCAACTGCACTGCGCGATCGTAGTCGGCTATCGCGCCTCGGTTATCACCGCTGAGCAGGCGCGTGTGGCCCCTGTTATCGTATGATTTGGCATTATCCGGCTCGAGCTTGACCGCCTGGTCGAAATCCGCCATCGCCAATTTGTAATTGGCTTGCTTCGCGTACAGGATACCGCGGTTAAGAAAAGAGCCCTCCAAAGCAGGTTCCATCTCATCGACCGGCTCCGGATAAGGGACAGAGGCGGCGAGTTTGGCTGCTTCAATTGCGGTTATCAGGTGAATGGTCTGCGAATATTGGGTAATCGCTCGATCGAGTTGACCCGACTGATCAAACGCGAGGGCGCGGTCGTAATAGGCCTCTACATACTTCGGCCTCAGGCGGATGGCCGCGTCGTAATCCGCGAGCGCGTCATCGTATTGCTTCGCGCCGCGATGGGCTTGTCCGCGCGCATTAAAGATCTCGGCGCGAATTCGCGGCGGCAGGTCCGCACTACCCAGGGCTTCCGTGTATTGCGCCACCGCTTCTTTATAATCACCCATTGCCAGGGCATTTTTCGCTTCTTCAACATGCAGCATCGGACCGGCCCAGCCGATGGATGACGACAGGATCCAAACAAGAGCCGCAAACCACAGTGCGTTTCTCGGCATGGCCTCGCTCGTATCGTTGTCCGCCGGCGCATCCTCATCGCAGAGGAGGCGACGACAGCTGGCGCCGATCCAAACTCTCCGATCCTGATTGCGCCGTTAGCTGTTAGTGAATGGGCACAGAATCATCTCGCCCCCCGCTCCTTTCCCTTTGTACTTAGGCTGCGGGCTGCTCCTCATTTTTGCGGAAAGTAATTTCGCCAACATCGGGGCCACCCAGGATTACCAGCAGCGTGCCTTCTTCGTCGCCGATATTGCGGAAGCCTTCCATCAAACCGGCTGGAAAGGAGATGGTGTCCCACGGTCCAAGTTCGGCCTGGCCGTTGCCGTCCTCGCCCCAGAAGAATTTCCAACGCCCGCTGAGTGGGACAAAGACTTCAACGACCGTGTGGCTGTGCAGCGGTGCACCCTTGCCAGGCTTGACTTTGTTGAACGCCACCGTAAAGCCATGATCTCCGGCAATGGCAGGAGCGGCTTTGGTGACGTGGCCGATGACCGAGAAACCTTGCATCGAGCGAGGGGCGGCTTCACCGCCTTTCATTTGTTGGTAGTCCATCGGCATCAGTTCGTTGAAGCGTGCAATGCGCTTGAGCATCTCTTGGTTTGATATCTCCATAACTCCTCCGAAAGATTTCCGAGTTTCTTTCTGCGGCGGCCCGCAAACTGCCGGGGCTTTTCCGTTCGAGCTTGATTCGCCGCGCGCCAGGATAATACACCGTGGCTCGCCGGTTCTGCCAATTCTCCCCTGTGGCCGAAAAGCCGATGTGAAACCTAGCATGCTGCGGAAGGCCTTTTTTCCGCAGCCTGCTAGCGCACACGCAAATAGCGGCTGATCAGAAACATCAGGACCATCCCCGCGGTGGTCGCGATTCCGACTACCGGCGAGTCATGTTCCCGCGCTTCAGGCAGTAAATCTGAAGCCCCGATATACAAAAAAGAGCCCGCGAAAAATGCCAACAGCCATGGCAGCAGTGTTTCGCCGAATCGCAGCAGCAATGCAGTGAGGGCGCCAACCATCGGCGCCAGCGCATCAACCAACAGCCATCGCACGGCACGATCAATTGCATTTCCGTGCGCCAGAACCACCGTTACGGTGTTGAGGCCATCGCTAAAATCGTGTGCGATAACTGCCAGGGAAATCAGTAGTCCGAGACGAAAGTTGGTTTGAAAGCCGACGCCGATCGCAAACCCGTCGAGGAAACTATGCACCGAGAGGCCGGCCGCCGCAATTATACCGAACTCTTCCGGATGGACGCCGGTCTGATGGGCGTGTTCGCGGCTCCGGTGCAGGGCGGTGGCACGCTCGAGCCCGAAAAAGACCAGGAAACCCAAAGCCACGATCGGCATGACCGGCGTGGCGGTGCCGCCAATGTCGAAGATCTCCGGCAGGACATCGAACAGTACGACGGCGATAACCGCGCCTGAGCTGAAGCCCAACAGCAGGTGCAGCCGGTCCCGCAAGCAGATCGCCGCGACGCCACCGAAACAGGTTGAGACAAACGTCAGGCAGGCAAATATTATCGCCATCTCGCTCTCGCCAGCGGGCCACGTTACTTGGATACGAGCCCAATGTGAACCGTTGGTTTGACGAACCTGACCGGCGAGGTCCAAAAAAAGTAACCGAGGTGCAAGAAACTCATGAACAAAGTGCTGATCGCGGGTGCGTCAGGTTTAGTCGGCTTCGCCGCCGTGCGCCATTTTGCGGCGCTCGACAATTGGGAGGTGGTCGCCATCTCGCGCCGGATTCCCGCAGCGATTGACCGCGTCACCTTCATTTCCGTCGACCTGCAGGATCAGCAGCGTTGCCGTGAGGTCCTTGGGCAAATGACCGATGTCACCCACCTGATTTATGCGGCGCTTTACGAAAAGCCGTCCCTGATTCAAGGCTGGAGCGAGCGCGACCAGATGGAGACCAATCTGGCGATGCTGAAAAACCTGTTCGAGCCCCTCGCGGCCGCCGCCAACTTACAGCACGTTTCATTGCTCCAAGGCACCAAGGCTTATGGCGCGCACCTCGGCCCAATCGCGATCCCCGCACGCGAGCGTAACCCGCGCCATCAACACGCGAACTTTTATTGGCTCCAGGAGGACTATCTTCGAGCCAAACAGGCTGGTGGCCGATGGAACTGGACGATTCTACGGCCACAGTTGGTGGTGGGCGAGGCGATCGGCGGCAATCTGAACATCATACCCGCGATAGGCGTATTCGCCGCTCTCCGCAAGCAAGCTGGACTGCCGCTTTCTTATCCCGGGGGTCCGCCGTTCATTTTCGAAGCGGTCGATGCCGCTCTGCTCGCGCGTTCCTTCGAATGGGCGGCGACGACACCTGCCTGCGCGAACGAAATCTTCAATATTACCAACGGTGATGTCTTCGTTTGGGATGAAGTCTGGCCGACGATCGCTGATGCGCTCGGGATGGAGGTGGGCCCGCCGCAACCGCTTTGCCTGCGGCGTGAAATGCCAAAAAAGGCGGCGGAATGGGCTGCGGTGGTGCGCAAGCATGGATTGCGCTCACCGGCGGACATTAACGCTTTCGTAGGTGAATCGTTCGAGTTCGCGGATTTCTGCTTCGCCTACGGAGCCGACAGGCCGCCGCGTCCCGCGATCGTCAGCACCATCAAGGCGCGTCAGGCCGGTTTTAACGACTGCATGGATACCGAAGATATGTTCCGCAAATGGTTCCGCCATTTCCAGGAAGAGCGGCTGCTCCCGCCCCGGTGACACCAGACTTGCGATCGCCGATGAAGGATCGACGCACACCCAGCCGCCGGCACCGGCCAGCACCAGATTGACCAGCAGCGAGCAGCCCGCTGCGAGCTGCCAATTGCGTGTGCCATAACATGATGTTCGAGGCAGGCGGGCAGTGGCCGACCCTTTGCGTTTATCGATCTGCTTCAGATTCCCGGCCATCACGCGGGCCATTACGATCGAGACACTCGCCGTATAAATTGCAGGCTTGGCTGAATCCCTGCCAGATGCAGAAGCAGCCGAAACTCGCTGCTCTGCCAGCGATGCGCCATCCTTGAAGCGATGCCCTTTGCCGACGCTTAGTGATACTCAAATCAGTTGGTCTACTGGTAGGGGCAAAATGCGCTGCCAGAATTGCTCAGCCGAAAATCCTGCAGACGCGCAATTCTGCATCCAGTGGATTCTGCGCACAATGCCGGGCCCTAATCGAGGTGCCCGCGCCGCCTGAATCACGGGGCCTGATACTACATAACCAGCGGTTATGCGGAACGTCGATTTTCTTAAGTTCTATTTTAGAAAGGGGGGGCTGCGCTCTGGCTCGTGGATGTCTGAAGTTCTACTTACGTTAAGGCGTAAACGGCAACAATTGTCTCAAGAGTCAAACGTCTACCGCACCGGCGCGAAGCGCGAAGCACGAGAAATATTCGTGCGTAGACCCGAGGCGCCGCAGGGAAAGGCAGGCTGCGATGTTGGGCCACTATAATAGGAAGCGGCCTCCTCATCGTGGCACGATGCGAGAACGTCAACCGGACAGAACGTTTAGAGCAGCGAGACACCGATCATGATCTGGCAAATCGTGGCGCCCGAAGGCCGGTTCTAACTTGAATCAATCCGCGACAGTCTGACGCCCGTCACCCTAGCATTGACGCGGCATAGCTTGGAAGCTATAGAATGGCGTGGGAAGTTGAGTTCGAAGATGCTTTCGAAGCGGACTTTCTCGCCTTTGATCAGGAGGTTCAGGACGCGTTGCTCGTTGCTGCCAGGTTGCTTGTCGACTATGGTCCCCAACTCGGCCGACCCTAGCTGATACGCTCAAGGGTTCGAAGCACCCTAACATGAAGGAGTTACGGTTCGAGGCGTTGGCCGGCGAGTGGCGCGCCGCGTTCGCCTTCGATCCTCAGCGCAAGGCAATTCTACTCGTTGCTGGCGACAAATCCGGCGGGAGTCAGAAGCGGTTTTACAAACAACTCATTGAGAAGGCGGATCGGCGCTTTTCTGGCCATTTGCAAAGATTGAAGGCTGCCACGAAGAAGGGTAAGTGAGATGGGCCGAAATTTGAATCAAATCATTGTAGACCTGCCGCGCGAGCGTCAGGCGAAAATTGACGCTCGATATCGCGAGTTGAGGGACGAGGTCGAGGGACTGCGAGAACTGCGTCAAGTCGCGGGCAAGGCTCAGGCCGACATCGCGAGCGCCCTCAACATCAAACAGCCCTCGGTTTCCAAAATGGAAAAGCAGGCCGACATGTACCTGTCGACGTTACGAAGTTACGTCCAGGCGATCGGGGGCGAATTGGACCTCGTAGTACGTTTGCCCAAGCGCCCCGCGTTGCGACTGCAGCATCTCAGCGACGCATTCAAACCGGAACCGCGCACTGCATCGCGACTCACGGTCATTGCGGCAAAACGGCGTATGAAAGCCCGCTGAACAGACTGGAGCGTGTCCACTGCTCCACAATTAAGGATTCAGAGGGCCACACAATCATGCGATGCGCCAAATGCGGAACGGAAAACCGTGCCCGCCGTCGTTTTTGCTCTCAATGTGGTGAGCGGCTGGGGTGCTGTCTTTCGTGTGGTGCGCAGAACGAAGCGGGCGAACTTTTCTGTGGTGACTGCGGTACCGCGCTCGCCAGCAATGCCCGGTCATCAGACGGCCGTCCACTCGCAGAACCCGAAATTCGAGATTCTGCGGATCAACCCCATCCTTCACTTACAGTCGACGGCGAGCGGAAGATGGTCACGGCGCTGTTCGCCGACCTCAAGGGCTCGACCGAACTGATGGCGACGTTCGACCCCGAGGAGGCGCGTGCCATCGTCGATCCCGCGCTCAGCATCATGGTTGAGGCGGTGCGCCGCTACGACGGCTACGTGGTGCAATCCACCGGCGACGGCATCTTTGCACTGTTCGGCGCGCCAGCCGCATACGAGGACCATCCGCAACGCGCGCTTTATGCCGCACTGCGGATGCAGCAGGAGTTGCGTGAATACGGCCAGCCTGTCGCCAGCCAAAGGGGAGCACAGGCTAAAGCCTGTGCCACTTGAAGCCCGCATCGGGATTAATACCGGTGAGGTGGTGGTGCGCTCGGTGGAGACCGGGGGCAAGGTTGAGTATACGCCGATCGGCCATACGGCCAATCTTGCGTCGCGATTGCAGACGGTAGCGCCGGCCGGCTCGATCGCGGTGAGCGAGTATACGCGCAAGCTCGTCGAGGGCTACTTCGAACTGCGCGCGCTCGGACCGATGCAGGTCAGGGGTGTTAGCGAGCCGGTCAACGTTTACGAAGTGACGGGGCTCGGGCCGCTACTCACGCACTTCCAGCTCTCAGCCCGCCGCGGACTGACGAAGTTCGTCGGACGTGAGCGCGAGATTGCCGAGATGCGGCGCGCGCTTGCATTGGCGCTCGGCGGGCACGGCCAAATCGTCGCCGTGGTGGCCGAGGCGGGAACCGGGAAATCGCGGCTGTTCCACGAGTTCAAGGCGCAGATAGAGGGTAGCGTGCAGCACGCGTCGCCGGCAGGCAGGGACGCCTACCCCACTAATTGCAAATTGTTGGAAGCTTACTCGGTGTCGCACGGCAAGGCGTCGGAATGGCTGCCAGTGCTCGAATTGCTGCGCGGTTATTTTGCCATCCAGGATGCGGATGATCCGGCAGCGCGGCGGGAGAAAATCCGTGCCGCGCTCAGCGCACTCGACCCGGCGTTAAGCGACGTCGCGCCGTACCTGTGGAGTCTGCTCGCAATCCAGGAGGCACCCGATCCGCTCGCCCAAATGGATCCGCAGATCAGGCACCGGCGCACGCTCGACGCAATCAAACGCACGATTCTGCGCGAGTCGCTGCGAAACCCGCTGGTGCTGATTTTCGAAGACCTGCATTGGATCGATGGTGAAACCCAGGCACTGCTCGATACTTTGGCCGATGGCATCGCCAACTCGCGCGTGTTGTTAATCGTCAATTATCGGCCTGAGTATCACCACGAATGGACTAACAAGTCGTGCTATTCGCAATTGCGGCTGGCGGTACTCAACAGAGAAAGCGCGGCGGAGATGCTCGACGCCCTTCTGACCTCTCCAGCGCCTGCGGCCTTGTCCGCAGGCGCAAGCCGGGAGGGAGCCCGCCCTGAGCGGGCTGCGAGCCCAGCGAGGGGCGAAGTCGAAGGGTCGGTCGGCGACATTGATGTCGCCGACCGGGTGAGGGTGCGGGACGATCTCGCGGCGCTCAAGCGGCTGGTGATCGAACGCACTGAGGGCAATCCATTCTTTATCGAGGAGATGGTCCAGGCGCTGTTTGATGAGGGCGCGCTCGTGCGTAACGGCGCGGTGAAGGTTGCACACTCCCTTTCGCAATTGCGTCTGCCGCTGACAGTGCAAGGCATCCTCGCCGCACGCATCGATCGACAGCCAGGCGAGCGAAAGCAACTGCTTCAGACCCTTGCGGTGCTGGGCAAGGAATCGCCGCTTGGGCTGGTCCGGCGGGTCGTCGCGATGGCAGAGTCTCAGTTGGAGCTGACGCTGGCGGATTTGCAGGCCGCCGAGTTCATCTACGAACAGCCAGCCAGGGGTGATATCGAATACACCTTCAAACATGCGCTAACGCAGGAAGTGGCATACAACTCGGTACTGATCGAGCGACGTAAATTGATTCATGAGCGGGCGGCACAGGCCATCGAGGCGTTGTTTGCGCCTAGTCTCGACGATCATTACAGCGAGTTAGCTCATCACTACACCTGCAGTAGCAACATGGGGAAGGCCGTGGAGTATCTCCACCTCGCGGGGCAGCAAGCGGTGCAACGGTCGGCCAACACTGAGGCGATTATCAGAGCTGTTTCCAGGGGGCCATTGAGATAGCGCGCAAGCAAAGCGCGAAATCGTTGGAGCTACGTGCGACGATCAGCCTCGCTCGGCTGGTCGCGGCGCAAGGCCGACGCGACGAGGCGCGCACCATGCTCGCCGAGAGTTACGGCTGGTTCACCGAAGGCTTCGACACCGCCGACCTGAAAGACGCAAAGACTCTCCTGGACGAATTGAACGGTGAGCCTGCGCGGGCCAGGAAATGATTCGTCCCAACTAACTGGTGGCACTGAAAATCCGTCAGGGTTGACCACCGCCACCCGAAGCCCCCAATTGAAGCCCAGTACCAGCCCGAAAGCCTGTCCCACTACAAGATCCTGTCCGTGACTGACCGAGGGTCGCGTAATTGCCACCGGCCGCTTTCGACCTGATGAAAAAATTGCTCGGCGAATTGATTGAATAGCGCCGGCTCCTCCAGGTTAATCGCATGACCGCTGCGCGGCAGCATCACTAGTGCCGCCGAAGGAATCGTACGCTTCATCAGGATCGACGCTGCGATACACGGGTCATCCTCGTCGCCGGTCATGACCAACGTCGGCACCCTGACGTGTTTCATCTGCTCCACCAGGTCGAACAACGAGGGGCGGCGCTTTTGCACCCCGCGCAGGGTCAAAGCCGAACCGCGAGCCGAATGCTCGGCCAGCATACGGCGAAATTCCTCCCATCCGCGTGGATCCTTGTTCTGCAATTGGACGCGGGTCGCACCCAACGCATACGAGTTGGCTGTGGCCTCGATGCCGAGTGTCTCGAAACGAGCGGCGGCAGCTTCGGCCTCAGCCTGGAATTGGCCGCGCTTGCCCGGCTCAGCCCCGTAGCCGCATCCGCCCACGACCAATGAACGTGCGCGTTCCGGGTAAGCCATGCCGAAGTGGAGCGTCGCGAACCCTCCCATCGAAATACCGACCACGTGCGCTCGGTCGATTCCCAAGCCGTCCACCACCGCACGAATATCGTCGCGCGCTCGTTCCTGCGAATAATCCTGCTCCTCATCGGGGACGTCTGAGGGCGGATAGCCGCGTGCATTGTAAGCGATACATCGATAGCAGCGGGCAAAATACCGGATTTGCGGCTCGTAGCTACGGTGGTCGCCCCCGAACTCATGCACGAAGACGATCGGGAATCCTTCACCCGCCTCTTCGTAGTAAAGTTTGATGCTGTCATCGGCAGTCACATAAGGCATGATCGCTCCCCTGAATTAGAGGCATAGCTCTGCAACTTGCGCCCCTCTCCGCCGGGTTTCGACGCACTAAAAAAGACTGGCAACAATCCTGGCACTTTTGATAATGACACGCGGTTGGTGTAATGCATCAAACTCCCGTTCAGGGCGTTCACTCGGAGGGGAATACCTGGGGGCGCAGATGATTAAGAAGAAGATTGTTTTGACCACGGTCATCACATTATCAATCCTCGTCGCCGCATCTTGGCATCACTACGCTGATGCCCAGAGCAACTCGACGAAAGCTGGGCCGGCGCAAGTCGATGCGGCCCGGCTCATTGCCGCCGACCACGAGCCCGGCAATTGGATGAGTTATAGCCGCACCTACAACGAACAGCGCTTTAGCCCGCTCTATCAGATAAATGCAACCAATGCGGGCAACCTGAAGCTCGCCTGGTATTACGACCTTGATACCGCGCGCGGGCAGGAAGCGACGCCAATAGTGGTCGACGGCGTGATGTACGTTTCGACCGCGTGGAGCATGGTCAAGGCCCTCGACGCTAAAACCGGGCGGTTGCTTTGGTCGTATGATCCCCAAGTATCACGTGAAATCCTGATCAAAATTTGCTGCGATGCGGTTAATCGTGGGGTCGCGGTATGGAAAGGTAAAGTCTTTGTCGGCACCCTCGACGGCCGCCTGATCGCGTTGGACGCTGCCTCCGGCCAACCCGTTTGGAGCGTGCAGACGTTTGATAAATCCAAGCGCTACACGATCACCTCGGCCCCACGCGTCATCAACGACAAAGTAATTATCGGCAACAGCGGATCCGAGTATGGCGTACGAGGCTATATTTCGGCTTACGATTCCGGCACCGGCCGGTTCCTTTGGCGCTTTTACACGGTACCCGGTGATCCCTCCAAACCGTTCGAGAGTCCGATCCTGAAAAAGGCCGCGAAGACCTGGCATGGCCAATGGTGGAAGGCTGGAGGGGGAGGAACGGTCTGGGGCGCAATCGCCTATGATCCGGCACTTGACCTGATCTATTTCGGCACTGCCAACGGGGTGGAATGGGTGCAGAAATACCGGAGTCCGGGAGGCGGCGACAATTGGTTCCTCGCCTCGATCCTTGCGGTCAGAGCTTCGACGGGCGAGTACGCGTGGCATTACCAGGTCGTGCCGGGCGACGTGTGGGATTACGACACCACACAGGACATGGTCCTGGCTGACCTCACTATTAACGGTCGCAGCCGCAAAGTACTGATGCACGCGGCGAAAGACGGCTTCTTCTATGTACTTGATCGGCGGACAGGGGAGCTGATCTCGGCCAAGCCTTTCGTTCCCGTCACTTGGGCGAAGGGTATTGACTTGAAGACGGGCCGGCCGATCGAAGACCCTAACGCCAGATATGAAGAGACCGGCAAGCCGGCCGATATCAAGCCGGCCCCGTTTGGCGGTCATAACTGGCAGCCGATGGCATTTAACCCGCAAACGCGATTGGTCTATATACCTGCGCAAGAAATGGACTTTGCGTTTGCGCTCGACACCAGTTATAAGCGTTCTCCCGTTTCCTTTAATATCGGTATCAACCTCGATGCCCTTCCGCCACCGACGGAACCGGCTGCAAAGAAAGCAGCCTGGGATCGGTTGAAGGGCTATTTGCTTGCCTGGGATCCGGTTCAACAGCGTGCGGTGTGGCGCGCTCCGCATCCCGGACCGTGGAACGGCGGCGTGATGACCACCGCTGGGAATCTGGTGGCCGAAGGCGATGCCGCGGGTAATTTCGCACTCTACAGGGCCGATAACGGCCAGGAATTATGGTCGATGCCGGTCCAAAGCGGGATCATCGCCGGTCCGATGACCTACGAGGTGGATGGCCAGCAATATATCGCTGTGCTCGCCGGCTGGGGCGGCGGTTATGCAGTAACTGGAGGCGCACTGGTCAAGAAGTCCGGCAACGAGCGAAACATCAGCCGCGTCCTCGCGTTCAAGTTGGGCGGAAGCGCGAAATTGCCTCCCTTGCCGGTCGAACAAGCCAGGGTTTTGAACCCACCCGCGCAGACCGCAAAGGCTGCCACGATAGATAGTGGCAGGAGACTATACGGACGCTATTGCGTCGGTTGCCACGGGTTCGACGCGGTAACCGGCGGGCTGGTGCCCGATCTGCGCTACAGCGGCTTCTTAGGGAATAAGGGGTGGTTCGAAATCGTACTGAAAGGAGCACTAAAGAAGGAGGGAATGGTCTCTTTCAGCCAAGCGCTGGATCATCAAAAAGCCGACGCCATCCGTTCCTACATTATCCAACGAGCGATCGACACCAAAACCGCGGGCGAAAGCTACGCCGGCTCACCGTAATGGTATGCCAGTGAGCGCTGAATCGCGAATCGCGGTAACATGATTCGCGCGCGGCGATGCTGCTGCAACAGGAAGAGATCGCGTGCAAATCACAGCGGATTGGCCAAGTGCGCTCTCGCTCTATCGAGGCTATCGATCTTCGCTCCAGGCGCCTGTCATCCTGAGCCGTCCACGCTGAAGGCGTGGCCGTGTCGCATCAGGCGGAGCGAAGTGGAGCCGAGCAAACGAGTCTGCGAGGTGCGTTCCAAAAGGATCTCGCGCCCGATTCGTTTCGGGCGTGATTCAGAAACAGCAGACAAATCGGACAAATCACACCGCCGAGATACGGCGGCTCGAGATCCTTCGATTTCGCTCAGAGTTTATGAACGAACTGGCAAAAAGCGGGAACCAAAGAATTGGCGGGCGCCCAGCACTAATCGCTCCGCGTAGATCCTTCGACACGGCCTCGCATTCGCTCGGCCGGCTCAGGATGACAGAAGGGGACAGACGCCGCTCCTTTCGATTCGCTCACAAGCTCTTAGAATGACACAAATCGCGGGGGTGACCCAGTTAGATACCAGCGGAGGCAGACAAATGAAGATCGAGATCACCCGTGTCGAAAGTGCTTTCGATGGTTTGTCTTTCGGTAACATCGGTGCTTACGAAAAGGTTGTGGGGCGTGCACTAGCCGAAGTGGACCCCAGACACCCACTGAACGCAGGAATCATAAATATTGGGAAGGCGTCCATCAAAGCGGCTGGCCGAGTGGAATACCAGGTTGATTTTTATCTGCTCAAGCCAGCCGATTTGCAAAAGGGCAACCGGCGCATCTTTTATGACGTCGTCAATCGCGGCAATAAACTTGCCCTCAACAATCTCAACGATGCGCCCCGCGTAAACGACCCAGCGACTGCAGCCGATGCCGGTAACGGCTTCCTCATGCGCGAGGGGTATTCACTTTTGTGGAGCGGATGGCAAGGTGACGTTGGAGAAGGCGACGATCTTCTGCGGGCGCAACTGCCGATTGCGACTGAGCGCGGCGCTCCAATCGTCGCAACCAGCCGCGACGAATTTATCCTGGAGCATACGCGTAGTCCTGTAACTGTATCCTTGAGCTACCCGGCGAACTCACTTGACCAAGGGGCCGCCACGCTGACCGTTCGTCAGCGCGAGCAAGATCCGCGGGCTGTGCTATCGCCGGAGCATTGGCGCTTCAAGTCAAACACCAGGATCGAAATCAGCCGGCCGGCGGGTTTCGATGCGGGCGCGATTTACGAATTTATCTATCCGGCACGCGATCCGATTGTGATGGGTCTGGGATTTGCCGCGGTGCGCGACCTGGTCGTATTCATGCGCCATGAAAGCGCCGATGCGGACGGCAGGCCCAACCCACTCAACCTGGATGGGCGGCCGGAGATTGACCATGTACTGGCTTACGGTGCCTCGCAGTCCGGCCGTTTCCTGCGCGACTTTATTTGGCAGGGTTTCAACGAAGACCTTCACGGCCGCAAAGTGTTTGATGGAGTAATCGCGACCGTCGCCGGGTCACGCAAGACCTTCGTCAATTTGGCTTTCGCGCAGCCTGGCCGTTTTTCCCGCCAGCACGAGGACCGACTATTCCCGCACGATCAGTTCCCGTTTTCCTACGCGACTACCACCGACCCGGTCAGTGGCAAAACCGACGGCATTCTGGCGCGCTGCCAAGCCTCCAGCACTTGCCCGAAAATCATGCAGACAGAGGCCAGTACCGATTTTTGGGAAGGACGCGCAAGCTTGCTGGTGACGGATGGAAAGGGCACCGAGATACCGGTTCCGGACAATGTCCGCCTGTATTTGTTCGCCAGCATTCAGCACGGCGGCGGTTCGGTCGCTGCGAATTTCCCGTTCAATCAGTACCCGGCCAACCCTGCCGAGTATGGAGCGGTGCACCGGGCCCTGGTCGTCGCGCTCGATGAATGGGTCAGCCGCGGAGTGTTGCCGCCCGCGAGCCGTTTCCCGCGCGTGAGCGAGGGTACTTTGATCTCTCCGGCGCCTCAAAGCTATGGCTTTCCCGCCATCCCTGGGATGAAGTATCCGGGACTGGTGAACGAACTCAGCGAAATGGATTACAGCGTGCAGCCGCCTAAAGCGATCCCAGGACATAATTATCTCATTTTGGTGCCTACAATTGACGAAGACGGCAACGAGGTCCCTGGCGTTCGTATACCGGCTATCGCGGTCCCGCGCGGAACTCATGCCGGCTGGAATCTGCGGCGCCAAGGTTTTGCAGAAGGGGAGTTGGTCCTGCTGGGGTCGTATTTTCCATTCGCGGCGACCAAAGAGAAACGGCTGGCATCGGGTGACCCAAGACTTTCGCTTGAGGAACGCTATCCAACCAAAGATGACTATGTCAGTAAGCTCGCACGGGCGGCGGCGGAATTGCGCAACATGAGATTACTACTGTCCGAAGACGTCGAGCGCATCGTGAATGCAGCCGCCGCATCGATCAAGGCGCGATAATCGAAGCAACGATAAGACGGCACGCCTAGCAGGCTGCTGAATAAGACTTCGCAGCCTGCTTTCCCGCTGTAATCCGTTGTAAAAATGACCTCATGCTGAGAGGAGCGCGGGTGTTGAATTTTGCCCGCCGACCCAACAGCTCATCCATACAGCCGGCCCTTGCTTACCAGCTTGATGCCGATCGATCTAAGAAACGCGGTCGGTAACTCGGCGCCGATCATCGCGAAGATAATGTCATTCTCGATTTCCACCGGCCTGACCGCCGCCGCCTGGATGGCCGGCTGACGGGCCGCCGACTTCACTGGCTCCAGCACTGCGCTGTTCGGGCGGATCTCAGCCAAAGCGGTCGCCGGATAAAGTGTAATCGCCTTCGCCATTTGCAGCGCGGTAATCGCGTCGGCATTCTCGCGGTTGACATTAGTCAGCACCGGCGAGCGGAACGAATAGCTAACCGTGTTGCCGAGCCGCGCGGCCGCCAGCGCCTGTGTCGTCTCAGAACCCGCGTTGCCGCCCCCGACCACCAGAATTTTGCGGCCGGTAAACTCGTCGGGTTCGATCAAGCTATAAAGGACCCGTGCCGAAACTTCACCCTCGAGGTTCAGATGGCGCGGGTTTCCGCGTACGCCAATCGCCAGCACCACGCATCGCGCCGGATAGGAGTTGCCCCGCGCGGTCTTCACTACCAGGTAATCTTGCTCGCGCACCACGCCGGCCACCTCTTCGCGATCGTTAATCACCAGTCCCAGTTTCGCGATGATCTTTTCCCATTCCTTGATCAATTCTTCGCGGGAATTATCGCCTTCCAAAAAAAACGAGCCGTACTCGGCGATATCGATCGGGGTGGCCTGCACGAATTTGGCGCGCGGATACGATCGCAGCGTGCTGGCCGGGGTCAACTTCTCCAGTGTCGCATACTTGAGACCCAGGACTTTTGCGGTCGCGGTTGCCCCTAGTCCCGCGGGACCGCAGCCGACGATCACAACGTCAAACAGGTAGGGCCGCACCTGCGGCGCAGAGTGATGCAGTTCGTTAACGATAGCTTCGATCACTTGCCGTCCCGAACGCATCGCGAGATTAATCGAAGCGGTCCCCGCCGCCTCGCCGACGATATACAAATGGCGGACGCTGGTCTGATAGGTATCATCGAGTGCGGGTACTTCCTTCGAGCGTTGTGGCGCCACATCCGGCACCGCTTCGTCCGAAGTGCGCTTTTGCGGCAGCTTTCCAACGTATCTGCCAAACCGATAGGCGACGAAGCCTATCGCCACCAACCCCAGCCACCACGGCGAAAAGACCATTGGCCGTAACGGTAGGGGCCCGAATTGGGTATCGCCGCGGCTCCATGACGAATGCGGCACGTAGACA
>WNFC01002440.1_pt1 | contig 23326 bp, 18 predicted proteins | sample 5400541 | NCBI WGS metagenome assembly WNFC01 (sample SAMN13153342, study PRJNA577476) | soil metagenome | isolation source: 120 cm saprolite under Douglas fir tree site 2 hole 2 replicate 1 | place: USA:California | collected 2015-04-18
GCCCCAGGTGCCTTTCAACAATTCCTCGTATTTGCTGTATTTTTCAGGCTCCTGGCTGTCAAGCGTGAGTAACAGAGTGCGTTTTTCTTCCTGGGTGACCTGCCACCACACTGGACGGCTTTCAGGGGTGTCCACCACGGGCTGTTCAAGCAAAATGTCATTGCGCTTTCCGTTATCAATTGCAAACACATCATAAATTTTCTTGGTGTCACGATCATAGAAGGTCAGCAGCATAGAGGAGACATCGACTACATTGGTAACAAACTGATAGACATCCTCGACCAGGTTTGATAACTTGACGGCTGTAGGGAATGCTGTACTGATCTGCTGAAGGCCTTTCATATAGTCTCTTGTACGCAGGTTCAGGTGTCGCAACTGGTTGTTCAGAATATAAAGAGCTATGCGTTCGCTGAACTGCTGTGCTTCGACCCGATGTTTTTGTTGAAAGGGGATTGCAGAATTCGCCTGGTAGAGTAGGACTATGCCTAGCACTTTAAAGGGTTGTTTCCTGTTGAGTGCATCAAAAGCGAGTTCAGGTATCTGGATCGGAGCACAAAGATACCAGGCTGGTATGGTATCTTGCAGAAACGATATCTGGTCAACTGGTTGAAAGGACACAAGGTAATCTTCATGTCGGATGATGAGTGGCTCATTTTTACGCCATGTATAGCCAATTAAGTCCTGCCCGTATGAATACGTGGCGCCAACTGGGAAAACAGCGCTTTTTTCTACAGGTATTATCGGATCTGTTTCCAATGGTTGTGACAATTGTTGTGAAATGTGTCTCATTCTGCCGAGCGTAGAGGAGGATGGGTTAGCTAAATCGACAGTTACACGTCGTTGGAAAGAAGCAGAATCATCGGTAGTACCGTTGCCTACGAGTGTGGGAACAGCGCTGCGTAAGCGCATGTGCAGACGTATGACCATCAGGCCGACACTCTCATCATAGAGCGCAATGCAGCCACCAGTTGCTCCAAACTGTCTGACCATCTCTTGTAAAAGTTTTTTGAGCAGTGATAACGGATATTTCTCGACCGTCGTAAGCGGTTCTGGCTCTCCCCATGTAGCGGTAGACATCCGGTTTGTTACTCCTCGAATAGCTGGTGGAAAGCACCAGGACGTGCAGGCATTATCACTTGTCTGATAGTTAGTTCAGAAATTTGTTGTGTACCTGATAGTATACTGAGTAGCATATCATAGGCACTTATTGTATTCAACCTTAGCGTGAGAGAGAATTTGGGAGAATTATGGGTATGCAGGAATTTGTCACCAATTTGACAATCTTTGCTCTCCAGGGCTATCATACTGTAAAGAAAAGAATTAACATACCCTCTGACTATAGAAGGAGTGCCCCATGACAGAATCCACAACCAGCAATGGAACTGTGTTTTATGATTACCGTCTCTCTAATGGGCTGCAAATAGTAGGTCAGCCTATGCCCGATTTTGAATCAGCCGCTGTGTCATATTACGTGCGAACTGGTTCGCGTGACGAACCCGATCCCAGTATCGCGGGCGTCTCCCACTTTCTGGAACACATGGTTTTTAAGGGTACTAAAACGCTAGACTGGCAAGAGATAACCCTTGCATTTAATAAGATAGGGGCTGAAATCAACGCCTCTACCTCACATGAGTCCACCGTCTATTATGCGCGTGTCCTGGGCGAATATCTAGAGCGTGCCATCGAGTTGCTAAGCGATATGATGTATCCTCGCCTGGTCGAGAGTGATTTCGAGACGGAAAAAGAAGTTATTATCAATGAAATCGCGCGTTCCGAAGATCAACCTTATAATCTGGCTTTTCGGCGTATGATGCAAACTTATTTCGGTACTCATCCTCTGGGGCATGATGTGCTTGGTTCACGGGAGAGCATTCGCAATATGCACATTGGGCAAATGCGCGACTACTGGAAGCACCGCTATGCCGCGAACAATATAGTTCTTGCAATTGCTGGCAATTTTAATTGGGAGCATGTTGTCAGTCTTGCTGAAAAACATTCTGCGACCTGGCATACAGGAGATAGCGGGCGCGATGTTGAGCCATATGAACTAGCAAATCCGATCAATGACATCATTGTGGATAAGAACCTCAAACAGCAGATCATGATTATTGCTATGCCAGCCGTGGATGTGAAGGACCCTGACTACTATGCAGCTAACCTTGGTGGCAGTATTCTGGGCGATAGCGACGGTTCTCGCCTCTACTGGAACATCCATCAAAAGGGTCTGGCAGAATCCGCCAGTGCTGGTATCTGGAGTATGGAAGGCACAGGCATTATGTTGATGGAAGCAAACTCGACACCAGAAGAGGCACCCAATGTGCTCAAGTTGCTACATGCCGAACTGGATAACTTGTTAGAAGAAGGGGTTTACGAGGATGAACTACGTCGCGCCAAAGATAAATGGATCAGTAGCCTCGTGCTGAGCAGCGAGTCAACCTTTGCTCGTATGCGCTCCCTTGCCAATGACTGGGTAACAGAAGGCCGCTTGATAAGTGTTGATGAGGAGGTTGAGCGTATAGAGAAGGTGACTGCTGAAGATGTGATGCGCACTCTGCGACGCTTCCCTATGCGCGACAAACAGGTTCTCACGACTTTGGGTCCCTTGAGCGAAAAGGAATTGCTCATCTGAACGTAGAAAGTGTCAGCTTTTCGCCTCCTTTTCACTACTATCCCCTGTAACAGCTCGTAAAACACGCGCAACCTGAGGCGCTTGCTTATCACCTGCACGCCTATCAATGTCTGTTAGTGGCCTCGTAACTCCAGTAGTTTTTGGGTGTAGTAGTGGAGAAACAACTATTGAACGCACAAATAAACTTGCAAACTGTCTTGGCGCAACGACCACTTGGCCTCGTCTTTGACATTGATGGCACCCTCAGTCCATACGTACCAGATCCGCAAAAAGCACAGTTATATCCAGGAGTTGCCTCCTTGTTACGGCAGGCTCAAGAACATGCTCACGTTGCAATTCTGACAAGCCGCGCTATATACCTATGGGGCGGAATGGAGTGACGGATTGCCCTGGAAACATCCTATTCAAGTCATGCCAGAGGCACAAGCCTACATCGAGCCGAGTAGATATTTACTCGATCTCGTCGAGGAAGAGCTTTCAGGACTGCCAGAGATTATTTTAGAGCGTAAACTTCTTGGTGGGGCAATACACTATTACCATTGTCCTGATCCGAAACAAGCACGTCAGATGATCTTATCGGTGCTGGAGGAACCTGTACGACAAGCTAACATGCATTTTGGTGAAGGAAAATGGACCATAGAGGTCAAACCTCCTATTCCAGAGGAAAAAGGGCGAGCTGTACGACGGTTTGTACAACATTTTGGCTTACAAGGTATCGTCTTCGCAGGAGATGATCTGGACTCTCGGTGCTCGTTCAGCACGTACATACAGTTCCCACGCTAGTTGAACATGCAGACATTGTGGTACAGGAAGTGGAAGGAATGGTGGAACTGCTCCACAAAATGGTATATTTGCTACGTAACTACAAATGAGAGTATTTGAAATATATGAGAATTGCAATTATTGCTTCGATTTGGATAAGTGTACCACCACAGGGTTTTGGATTCGGTGCACAAGAGTACCTCGCCTACTATATCGCTGAGGGTATGAAGAGGAAAGGTCATGATGTTACTCTTTTTGCCACTGCAGACTCTAAAACCTCTGGTACATTAGTCAGTGTTGCAGAAAAACAAGTTATGGATATCGGTTTTTCTGATCCAAAAGTAAAAGACATATTTGAACTCATAAATGTATCTGAAGCATATAAACGAGCTGACGAGTTTGATATTATCCATAATCATCTGCTACCTTATGGTCTTCTATTAGCGGATTGGAGCAAAACACCAACAGTCCATACATTGCATCATAAGATATATAGAGAGCACGCAGATATCTTTTTATACGAAAGATATAAAAAACAAAATTTCATCTCTATCTCCAGGGCTCAAAGGAGTATCATTCCAGAGCTTAATTATATTGCCACTGTTTATAATGGTGTAGATTGTATCTTTTATCGATTTAAACAAAGTGCAAGTTCTGATAACTATCTTTTATATCTTGGTAGGTTAAAAAAATATAAAGGTATCCATACAGCCATAAGTCTGGCAAAAAGACTTCATGTCAAGCTGAAAATAGCAACACCTTTACCCAATATTTCCCAACCTGACTACAAGGAGGTTAATGACTATTGGGAGCAGGAAATCAAACCACAGCTAGGCGAAAACATTGAATATGTTGGAAGCGTGAAAGGACAAGAAAAAATAAACCTTTTAGGTAATGCGAAGGCACTTATTGTACCAGTTGAACGGGAAGAACCCTTTGGTATGACTCTCATTGAAGCAATGGCTTGTGGCACACCGGTTATTGCGTATGCAGCAGGGGCTATACCAGAAATTATGATCGATGGGAAGACAGGGTATGAAGTATCTTTTTCTAATTCTGAACAATTATACAAAGCGGTAGAAAGATTGTATAGTATGCCAGAGAAAGACTATTTGATGATGCGAAAACTGAGCAGAGCACATATAGAAAAGAACTTCAGCGTTGAAAGAATGGTTGAGAATTATGAAATGGTATATAGGCAAGTATTAAGCAATAAGAAGTGATGCAACTAACATGTGTCTATCTTTGGCAAGCCGCATGGTATAATCTCATCGGATCTGACTATTAAACTATAGTAGAGATAGGAAGCATATCATGCAAATAGTAGAGCCGGAGCCACAACAAGATCAGCTTAAAGACGAGAAGAAACGTAAGCAACGCCGCTTAGAACGAAGGATACTTGTTATTACCGTTATGCTGATAATTGTTGCGGTTGTGGTTGGTACTATCTGGATAATGGTAAGTCAGGGTATCAACCAAAACACCCCAGCCATACTCTCCGTGGTAGTTGTCGTCGTCATTGGCTTACCTAGCCTACTGTTCGCTTACTTCCAATGGCGACATCCCCTATCTGACAACACACCTGCGCCAGTCACACATCAGGCCGAACCGAGACCTCCCCAGTCACCTGCCCTTGAAACAAACGGTTCTCTCAAAGATATTGTCACCAGCAATGAAAGCACTCTCTGGGACATACCTTACGAACGCAACCCGATCTTTTCAGATCGTGATGAGGATTTCCAGCACCTGGATGAGGTTTTCATGGGCGAGAAAACAGCATTGACGAGGCCACAGGCAGTTAGCGGATTGGGCGGCATTGGAAAGACACAGCTTGCCGTTGAATATGCCTATCGTCATCGCGACAACTATAAAGCTGTCCTATGGGTGAGTGCCGACTCGAGTGAGACACTCGTCTCAGACTTTGTGAAAATTGCGACCTTATTGAAGTTTGCTAAGAAGAACGCTGAAAATCAGACTCACGCAGTGAATGCTGTCAAGTACTGGTTAGAACACAACGATGACTGGTTGCTCATCTTTGATAACGCTGATGATCCAACTATTGTAAAAGACTTTATTCCTTCAACGAGCAAGGGTCACATTCTGCTGACTACTCGCATGCAAACAATGGGCAGAATGGCTCAACCAATTGGAATTGAAGAGATGGAGCCAGAGAATGGTGCGCTCTTCCTTCTCCGCCGGGTCAATATCATTGAACGAAATGCACCGCTCGACAGCGCCTCAAAGGGGGATCGCATAGAAGCCCAAGAAATTTCGGAGATCCTGGGCGGTCTTCCACTCGCACTCGATCAAGCCGGAGCCTATATTGAGGAAACGGGTTGTAGCTTATCTGATTATCTGGATCGCTACCAGAAACGGAACTCTCACCTTCTCAAGCGGCGCGGCGAGGATCCGTTAGATCACCCCGAACCTGTTTCCGTCACCTGGTCTCTGTCTTTTGAGAAAGTCGCGCAGGCCAACCAGACTGCCGCCGAACTCTTGAGATACTGTGCCTTCCTTCACCCGGACGCCATCCCGGAGGAGGTTATCTCTGAAGGTGCCCCGGAACTCGGTCAACTACATCAAACCGTTGCTGCCGATCCATTTGAGTTAGATGAAGCTATCGGGGTATTACGCAAATACTCATTAGTACGTCGTGATCCCGGGACGAAAACACTCACTATCCATCGCTTGGTGCAGGATGTACTTAAAGATGGGATGGGCGAGGAGACGCAACATCGTTGGGCAGAGCGAGCAGTACGAGCTGTCAATCGTGCATTTCCAGATGCCGATTTTGCAATGTGGCAGCGTTGCGAACGCTGTCTACCACACGCACTAACCTGTGCAGCACATATCGAGAAATGGCATATGACCTTCATTGAAGCCGCGCGACTGCTCGAACAGACAGCTAACTATTTACAAGTACGCTCACAGTATACTCAGGCCGAACCACTCTACAGGCGGGCACAGGCGATTTACGAGCAAATCCTGGGGCTGGAACACCCTAAATTGGCTGAGATTCTCAAGGACCTGGCATGGCTTCATTACAAGCGAGGTGAGTACATTCAGGCCGAAGAACTCTTCACAAAGTCGCAAACCATCCGCGAGAAGGTTCTGGGGTCGGAACATCCCGATGTAGCCGACATTCTTAACAAACGCGGACTGGTCTACTATAATCTGGGGAAGTTCCCAGAGGCTGAGCAGTTTTATCAGCGAGCGCTGGCAATTGACGAAAAGGCCCTTGGGCCGGAAGATATAAAAACTGGGGACATCCTCAACAACCTGGGATGGCTCTATTATAACCAGGCCAGGTATCCAGAGGCCGGATCACTCTACCAACGCGCTCTGGTAATCCGCGAGAAAGCTCTGGGAAAAGAACATCCTGATGTGGCTGAAACGCTCAATGCCCAGGCAATGCTCCAACGTTACCTGGGCAACTATGTTCAGGCTGAAATGCTCTTTAAGCGCGCACTGGAGATACGCGAACGCAGGCTGGGAAAGGACCATCCTGACGTAGCTATTACGCTCAACGATCTGGCATGGCTCTATCGTACTCAGGGCAGGTATACCGAGTCCGAGCAAAGCTACAAGCGGGTCTCGGAGATCCGTACACAAGCCCTGGGGCCGCACCATCGCCATGTAGCTACTTCCTTAAATGACTTTGCCTTGCTCTATATTGAGCAGGGCAGGTATGCCGAAGCTGAGCCACTATTACAGCAGGCATTGGCAATTCGCGAACAGACTGTTGGACAGGACCATCACCGACAAGCTGCCACGCTCAACAATCTGGGCTGGCTCTACTATAACCTGGGGAAGTACACCCTGGCTGAGGAGTACCACAGGCGTGCCCTGAAGATCAGGGAGCAAGCACTCGGGTTAGAGAGGCCGCAACCATACATTGCCCAGAGTCTCAATGGCCTGGGGGAAGTCTCTCGTGTCTTAGGCAAGTACGATCAGGCTGAGGAGTACCACAGGCGTGCCCTGAAGATCAGGGAGCAGGTCTTCGGACCAGAACATCGCCATGTGGCTATGAGCCTCAATAACACAGCCAAACTCTATTTTGATCAGGGGAAATTTGCTGAGGCCGAGCAGTTTTACCAGCGGGCCCTGAACATTTGGGAGAAGGTTCTGGGGCCACGGCACCCTAACACGGCTCAAAGCCTTAATGGACTGGCGGAGGTTCGTGTTTGCCAGGGCAAATATACCGAGGCCGAGCACCTCTATCAGCAGGCGCTAGCTATCTACGAACAGGCCATGGGATCAGAACATCCCTATGTAGCCATCAGTCTCAACGGTCTGGGACGGCTCTATGTTTATGTGAAAAACTATACTCAGGCTGAAGAACTCCTCAAACGTGCGCTAAGCATCCGCGAACGGGTGCTGGGACCGGAGCATCCTGAGGTAGCTGCCACTCTCCACAACCAGGCGTTTCTCCGCTGTAACCAGGGTGAATACGCCCAGGCCGAAGAACTCTTCAAGCGTGCGCTCAACATCGATGAAAAGGTTCTGGGGCCAGAGCATCCCTATGTAGCAACAATCCTGGTAGGCCTTGCGGCGCTGCTGCGTGATACAAACCGGGTGGCCGAGGCGGTCAAGCTAGAGAAACAAATCGAGTCGATATAGACTGTACATACCGGAGAAAACTTGCTGAACCAATAGAGCTTGTATACATCGAGAATTTTTAATGTAGCAATCTGCGATTTAGCTTTACGATAGCGTTCTTTCAAGCAGACAGAAATATCCTTTCTTGATAAGGAGGTTATCGTGCGTAAAAAAGTGGTCGTATTTTTAGTTCTTGTAGTCGTTTTAATTAGTGGCAGTTTTATTTTCCCCAGTCGTTTTCTCCATTCAGCAAGTGCAAAGACACTGCTTCAGCCAGGGGATGTTGGCAGCCTTCCCCCATTGTTGAGTGTGAGCAAGTTGCAAGGCGCCGAACTATCAACTCGGACTTTGCACTTGAGTATCGGTCTTGCGCTAAGAAATCAGGACCAGCTTAGGGCTTCATTGCAGAGCCTTTATAATCCCTCTTCTCCTAACTATCACCAGTATTTGACACAAGATGAGTTTGCACAGCGTTTTGGTCCTACGGCTGCGCAACGACAGGCAGTCATCGACTATGTAATCCGACAAGGATTTACCGTCACTCAGGTCTATCCTGACCTTGTCGATTTCAGTGGGTCGGTGTCACAAGCAGAACGGGTCTTTGGTGTAAGAATCAACGATTACCGTGGACCCGATGGGCGCGTTTTTTATTCCAACTCTACTACGCCAACGCTCCCAGCTTATTTGGCTTCAGTTATCACTTCCATAAGCGGTCTGGATGATGCTAATCGATTCTCTCATCCACCCATCCCGGGGCACAATGCTCCTGCGATCAATCCCAGAGCTGGCAGTAATTGCCCGGCAGCCGGGCAAAGCGGTGGCAGCCAGGTAGCCTATATTCCAAGCCAATTGGCCAAAGCCTATAACTATGATGGTTTACATAGTTCTGGTTTACAGGGCCAGGGCCAAACCGTTGGCGTCTTTGAATTAGATGGCTATTCATTGAGTGATGTTCAAACGTATACACGGTGCTTTGGAGGCGGGAAAGTCCCCATTCAAAATGTCATACTCGATGGCTTTAATGGACAGCCAGGTGCAGGCGCTATTGAAGTCGAACTTGACATGCAAGTCATTCTGAGTCAGGCTCCCAAACTGGCAAAATTGATTGTCTATGAAGCGCCAAATACAACACAGGGCTACAATGATGAATTTGCGCGTATCGTCAAAGATCGTACGCCTGTGATCAGTGTCAGTTGGGGCGATTGTGAGAAGAATATGGGCCAGCAGGAAGTGAACCAGGAAAATCAATTCTTCCAGCAAGCTGCTGCCCAGGGTCAGACTATTCTCGTCGCTGCAGGTGACAGCGGCAGTGCGAGCTGTTTCCAATTGTTTGGGGGAGGCTTCGATTTTTCGCTTAACGCAGATGATCCCGCGGCGCAGCCATTTGTGACCGGAGTGGGCGGCACGAACCTCACGCTAAAAGGTGATAACAGCTACCAGTCAGAGACAGTTTGGAATGGTGGATTTTTTGGTGGTGCTGGTGGAGGTGGCCTCAGCCAGTTCTGGAAACGGCCTTCCTGGCAGACTGGTCCTGGTGTTCAGAACCAGTATTCAAATGGTAGGCGTGAGACGCCAGATGTCTCACTCGATGCCGATCCAGCGACTGGATATCCAGTCTATTGCACAGTAGGCTCAAACTGTACTGGCAGTGGTGGTATTACTGGCGGTTCTAGCGGCTGGTTGACTGTTGGTGGTACTTCCGCTGCAGCGCCGATGTGGGCTGCCATGGTTGCCCTTGCTAATCAACAGGCTGCGAAGGCTGGTAAAAAGACACTTGGTTTTCTTAATCCTGCGCTGTACAAGATTGGCAGTAGTTCTAAATACGGTAGAGATTTCCACGATATAACAGCTCCTGGCAACAATGACGAGGGCTTCAATGGAGGGGCCTATCCTGTTACCAAGAACTATGACATGGCAACGGGCTGGGGCACATTTAATGCTGCCAGGCTCGCGGCCGACTTAGTATCAATGAGATAATCGAGCGCTCTAAATACAGAATAAGGTCAGCAACCAGCATACCGGTTGCTGACCTTATTCTGCTTTTGTAGGCCGGGTCTGTTGACTTCTGATGCTTCTTCACATCGCTTGCCTTTTACCCACTCCTGTGATACACTTTTAATGGAATAATAGGCTTATTTTAAGTAAGCAAGATGATGATTTTGGCTTTGACTTCTGCTGGCGAAGGCAGAAGTAAAGATAGATACAAAATATATTACATAACAACGCTACATATATTGGTGTAGTGAGGAGGTTTTTTTTACTTTGACAACAGAAAATATTCGACTTATCCCGCTAGGAGGCCTGGGGGAAGTCGGAAAGAACATGATGGTCGTAGAGTATGGTGACGACATCATCATTATTGATTCCGGGCTGATGTTCCCCGACGATGAAATGTTTGGCGTCGATCTCGTTATCCCCGATACCAGCTATCTCAATGATAAAAAGCAGCGTATACACGGCATCTTTATTACCCATGGACATGAAGACCATATTGGTGGTTTAGCCTATGTTTTGCCGATGCTCGATTTCCCCCCCATCTTTGCGACACGCCTTACCCAGGGACTGATAAGCGTCAAACTCAAAGAACATAAGCTGCTCGACAAAACAAGCATCAACGTTGTTACGCCGGGTGACCAGGTGGCATTAGGAGAATTTCTGGTCGAGATCGTGCGTGTCAATCATAGCGTACCCGATGCTGTAGCTCTTGCGATCCACACGCCAATAGGCACGATTGTCCATACCGGTGATTACAAATTTGATCATACGCCGATTGATGGGCACCCTGCTGATTTTGGCACCCTGGCACGCATTGGCAACCAGGGAGTCCTCGTGATGATGGGAGATAGTACGAGGGTTGAGTCACCTGGATATACACCGTCCGAGCGTGTGATCAACGATTCATTCGACAAAATTTTCGCAAATGCGCCTGGGCGCGTCATCCTGGCCACCTTTGCGTCTCTGCTTTCGCGTGTGCAGCAAGTTATTGATACTGCCAGTCGTTACGAGCGCGTGGTCGCCCTTGTAGGCCGAAGTATGGTCAACAACGTGCAAATGGCGATTGACCTTGGATACATAAAAATACCGAAGGGCATGCTCATCCGTGCGGAAGACATTAACAAATTTCCGCCTGAGCGTGTTGTCATCATCTGTACTGGCAGCCAGGGAGAACCAACCTCGGCTCTCACACGCATTGCTAACCAGGATCATCGACTTGTACGTATCCAGAAGCATGATACGGTTATCCTCTCTGCTACACCGGTGCCGGGCAACGAGAAAATGGTCAATCGCACCATCAATAACCTTTTCCGTCAGGGAGCTGAGGTGTACTATCAGGCAATCGCCAATGTACACGTTTCAGGCCATGCTGCCCAGGAAGAACTGAAGTTGATGTTGAATCTGCTGCGACCAACGTACTTTCTGCCCATCCATGGTGAATATCGCCAACTTATCCTGCATGCTAAGCTGGCCAATTCCATTGGCATTCCGGAAGATCATATTGTTATCGCCGAGGATGGAGATATTGTCGAAGTGACGAAGGATTCAATCGAAATCACAGATCATGTTGCCTGTGGCAATGTGTTCGTGGATGGACTTGGAGTAGGAGACATCGGACAGATTGTGCTGCGTGATCGCCAGGTGCTGGCACAGGACGGCATTCTCATGGTTGTTCTCACCGTCGATAAAGAGACTGGACATCCTCTAGCCGGCCCGGATATCGTTTCGCGCGGGTTTGTCTATGTACGCGATTCCGAAGAACTGCTGGAAAACGCTCGTGAACGTGTGCTGGAATCGTTCATTGGTTTGAATGGTCATGCTTCAGATTGGTCGTTTGTTAAGGATAAGATCAGGCATACGCTAAGTGAATACCTTTACGAGAAGACACATCGTCGACCAATGATTCTGCCCCTCGTAATGGAAGTGTAGGGACGCATTTCTCTGTCTTTTTGAGCTGGCACACACTTGCTTCTCTGGAACATATGCGCTATGATACAGGTGTCTTCGTGACTCTTGCACGGCAAGAAGGAGTGACCAACATGGCAGCAGATGATCAGAGAAAAGAACAAAAGAAGCAGGCACGTGTGGGGCCAAGTGTAGACGCTGGCAAGACTTCCCGTGTCAGCAGAGCAGCCGGAAGTCTTGGCTCTGAGAGCATGCGTGTCGAACAGCGTTCCAAAACTCCCGCGACAAAACAAGGTTCTCACAAACCTGTTCCTGGAAGACGGTCACAGGGCAATAAACAGGGGCCCAAAAAAGGTGGTTCTGCTAATCGCCCTGGATCTGTGCCTGCTGATTCGCGCATTATTGGTAGGATGCATCGCAAGTGGCAGTCTCTGCAACCGCACATGAAACAGACCATTTTTAGCATTCTCCTGCTTGGCCTGTCAATTCTCCTGTTTGGTGCGCTTACGATCTGGCGTACATTGCCGATATTTAGGGCTCTTGATGGTTTCTTTCTCACGTTCTTTGGTTGGGGAGCATACCTACTTATTCTTGGTTTGATTGCATTTGCCCTAGCTCATCTCATCGAAGGGACACGAAAGACACGCTTTATTCGCTGGTCACTGGTGATGGGGCTGCTAGTGCTCTTGCTCTTAATGCTTGCTGAAAGCCGGTTGATTCTGGGAAGTTCCACCGGAGGAGTAATTGGCTCATTAATGGTGCGCCCTCTACTCGGTTGGCCAGTGCTTGTTCAGCATGTTCTTGTGATAGGATTGTTCGTGATTTTTGCTATAGTCACTTTTCGTATCACCTTTGAACATGTATCGCTAGTCACTGACTACGCCAAAAAGATAACCACATCTGTTCCAAGAAAGTCATCGAACGGGAATGCCGCCAGTCCTTCACCGTTTCTTGGGCAGCGTCCTCAATACAGTCGCTATGGAAGCCAGACGGTGAGTTCGCCAGGTGATCCAAACAGACAACAGGCCGACGAAGATGATGATGCACTTGACGACGAGGCAGGTATTGATTTTGATGCTGATTTTGACATTGAAGATGACCCACTCAATGATATTAACCTGCACAAACAACAGATTGGCCTGGTACCTCGTGGTTCACGCCCTGCCCACCAATTTGACCGCGATGAGCATAAAGCTGCCGTGCAGGGCGTACTTCAACAACCCTTGCCATTAGATGCAGCTGGCACCTTACAAGGCACAGACAACGAAATAGATGACGAAGAAGAGATGCAGCCACTTGCACCCAATCCTTTGCACGCTAATCAGCTAAAACTCGTTACCCGTGCTGCAAAAGCGGTCGAGGTCGAGTCACCATGGAAATTAGTTGATATAGCCATCCTGAATAACCCCGAAGAAGTCAAACTCCATTTGTTGGGCGACGATACCGCGACACTGGCTAAAATAATCCAGGACACGCTGCTTAGTTTTCGTGTGGAGGCTGAAGTCAGGCCAGAAGATATCAGCATTGGCCCTACTGTCATTCGTTTTGGTATCCGTCCGACGGGCAAAGTTGCTATGAAAGAAGATGAGAAAGGGCGGTTGGTTCCCGTCAAAGACGGGGCTGGCAACATCGTTTATGAACAGCGCACCCGTGTGAGCCGTATTATGGCCTTGCAGAACGATCTCGCGCTCGTGCTCGAAGCCAAGACAATCCGCATGGAAGCCCCTGTTCCTGGTCGTCCGTATGTCGGTGTCGAGATCCCCAACAAGAATAGCCGGCTTGTGACCTTGAGGGAAGTGCTGGAAAGCAAGGAGTACCAGGCGGCAAAGGCAAAATCCAGGCTAACCATCGCGCTGGGCAAAGATGTGGGGGGCGCAGTACGAGTCGGTGATTTAGCGCGTATGCCGCACATGTTGATCGCTGGGGCTACAGGTGCTGGGAAGAGTGTCGCGATCAACGCCATCATCGCTAGCATCCTCACCCAGGCCACACCAGATGATGTGCGCTTGTTAATGATCGACCCTAAAATGGTCGAATTGAACATGTATAACGGCATTCCTCACCTGCTTTCACCGGTCGTAATAGAAGTTGATAGGGTAGTCAGCTTGCTGAAGGTTGCCATTGCTGAAATGGAGAAACGCTACCGTGTCTTTTCGCAATTGGGTGTACGCAATCTCGACGGCTATCGCAAACTGCGAGCAGAACGACTGGTGCGGGGTGATACTACGCTTAAAAATCTGCCTGCCATTGTGATTATCATCGATGAACTGGCGGATCTGATGATGGCTGCCCCTGAAGAGGTCGAAGGATTGATCTGTCGTTTGGCGCAACTGGCGCGAGCCACAGGCATTCACCTGGTTATAGCCACCCAACGTCCCTCCGTAGATGTGATTACGGGTCTCATCAAGGCCAATATCCCGACTCGTCTCTCTTTTATGGTGAGTTCAGCGGTTGACTCGCGCACGATCATCGATATGGGTGGCGCAGAACGTCTTCTGGGTCGAGGTGATATGCTCTATCTCCCGGCTGATGCAGGCAAGCCCGAACGCATTCAGGGAGCATTCGTTGCTGATGACGAGGCCGACAGGCTCATCACATATTGGAAGAAGCAGGCAGTAGAGCATGCCGTCGCTGTAGCTGCCGCGGCCAATGCAAGCAATAGCTCTCAAAACCAGGCAGGGGCGGTTATCCCTCCAGCTGTCGAGCCGGGTTGGGAAGTGAGCGACCATATCTCTGATGAATTTGAACTGGATGACGAGCTGCTGGAGCAGGCAGAGCAGGTAGTATATGAATATGAACGCGCCTCGATCTCGCTGTTACAGCGTCGCCTACGTATCGGCTATTCGCGAGCAGCACGCTTAATTGATCTATTGGAAGAACGAGGCATTATCGGACGCTCCGAACCGGGAGGTCGTTCTCGCGAAGTGTTTGAAAGAAGGGACGCCAAATACGGAGGTGGTAGAGGCGAGGGGAGAACAATGGCTGATGAAGCTGCTGATATAATTGCTGAGGAGAAGGCTCGAGAAGAGTTTTTGAAGAAACACGGCACAGGAGGTAATTGGCAGTCCGGGCAGGGGAATGAGTCTAAGGGCGAGGAAGTGTAAGATAGAAATCTGGACTTATAAAAAAGGCAGGTCGATATGACAACAACACCCGATAATCTACAAGTAGTCACCCCGGCTGATTGGGTACCAGGACCAAATCAAGGGGACTGGACATATAACCAGTATATAGCCCTTCCAGATGATGGAAAGCGTTATGAAATTGCAAATGGGATTCTACTGTTGGTGCCATCGTCAACTGGATCGCATCAAGATACCGTTGGTGAAGTTTTCTTCCATCTACGATCCCACGTAAAACTCCCTGGCCTTGGATTGGTCAGTCAGGCTCCATCCGTTGTCGAACTATCTTCTAAAGATGTGTTTCAGCCCGATATTTTTGTTGTGATGCATGTCCATTTAGAAAGGGTACAGGAGAAGAAGTTTGTTGGTGCGCCTGATCTGGTAGTTGAGGTTGCCTCTCCTGGCACTGTCGCCTTTGATCGGTTGACCAAGTATGATGCCTATGAGCGTACAGGAGTGCCAGAGTACTGGATTGTTAATCTCGAGAGGCGAACCGTGGAAGTATTCGTGCTAGAGGGTGATAAGTTTCAGTCACTCGGCGTCTTTCACGGAGATCAAAGAGTGCCGTCACGGTTGATATCATGGTTATCGGTTCGCGTTGAGCAGTTTTTTATGTAAATTACTCAGAATTTCGGACGCAACATGAGCCATTCACGAAAATAATCATTGTTCTTGCTCCAACTCCCTCAGCAACTTTACATCTGCTTTAGTACTCAAATCTATCTTCTCGAACAAATCGGGCCTACTTGCCTTCGTTCTCCTTATGGCTTCCTTCCTCCGCCATCGTGCGATCTCCGCGTGGTTTCCCGAAAGCAACACATCTGGTACTCGCCAACCCCTGAATTCCGGTGGTCGTGTGTAGTGCGGGTATTCTAACAGCCCGCTGCTGTGTGACTCCTCCAATGTCGATTCTTCTCCCCCTAATACACCTGGAAGAAGTCGACTTGTTGCATCTACCACGATCATTGCTGCCAGCTCTCCACCTGTCAGTACGTAATCGCCAATCGAGATCTCATCGGTCACCAGGTGTTCGCGAACACGTTCATCAATGCCCTCATAATGTCCGCAGATGAGTGTCACTCGCGCTTCCTGCGACAGTGATCGGGCGATGTGCTGATTATACAGGCGCCCCTGTGGGCTCAGCAGGATAATCGGTCCTCCCTGGTAGATGGCCTCAATCGCCGTAAAAATCGGCTCTGGTTTCATAACCATGCCGGCACCGCCCCCATAGGGGTAGTCATCAACGACGTGATGTTTGTCACTCGTTGACTCGCGTATATTGTGTAGAGATATGCTGAGAAGTCCTCGCTCCTGTGCGCGTTTTAGCATACTTTCAGAAAAAGGACCCTGAAACATATCAGGGAACAGGGTGAAAATATCGAAGTGCATAGTTATCCTGGTTGTTTGGTTCTCTAACACTAGCGTTGTGTGTTACAATAACACCGTAGCTTCTCATTAGCAAGCGGTTGATGAGGTAGTTGAGGCGTACTCACATGCCATGCATCTCTCTGGTGCGTAACTTGTGGTTTTAGTCCTGTCTCCTGCGCGGAGCGAGTGTACAATGTCCTGGTCCCAAACGCAACAATCCGAGGATCTGTATGATCAAATCACAATCCTTGTTGGCAGCGCCATTCGACTTCTGTCTGGCGATGCTGGCGTTTTCGTTGTGTCGAACGAAGCATTTGATCCACAGAGCAATACAGAGTATACTTTGTATCGTCTTACTGAGTCAGCGTTAATACCTCTTCTATCGCATATACGTGAGAGCAAACGGCCAAATTCGCACTGCCCTCTGGTGATTGATATGCTTTCACCTACTTTGGTAAAGCAGCTTGGGATTTGTGATGAGGATGAGGAGTTACTCAGAGATGTGAAAGGGACAAAAGAACAACCTGTTCTTGAGCGTTGCTCTTTACTTGTCAACGATCATGCCGGATTTTTAGGTATGCTACACTACCTGCGTCCGCCCGGTTCAAGTTCATGTTTTGAACGCTCAGATGAGTCGGAAGGGGCATTGCGCCTGTTTATTGCGCACTTCGCTGCTGGATTGCGTTCAGCCTTGAAATGGCAATCTCTGGTTAAGGAACAGAGGCGACTGGCTGCGATTTTCCAGCAGAGCGCCGAAGGTATCCTGACTGTAGATACAGCCCTGCGCATCATCGACTTCAATCCAGCCATGGAACGCCTTACAGGTTGGCGGGAAAACGAGGTATTGGGACGTTTCTACTATGAAGTCCTGCGCCCAAAAGATCGCCTGGGTAATGAACTCGGTTTACAGGATTCACTCATCTTGCAGGCTTTTGCGGGTCAAATGGTTGTCAATCGAGAAATGATCATCTCAGCTCGTGATGGGCAGAGTTTTGATGTAAGTGTGGCGGCTTCTTGTGTTCGCTCAAGCAAAGGCGAGCCAACAAGTGGCATTCTTACCGTACGTGATATTACTCGTGAGCGTCAGCAGGAGGAGCAGCGTTCAACGTTTATTTCAGTGATCTCGCATGAATTGCAAACACCGATAGCTATCATCAAGGGCTATGCATCAACCCTGGCGCGTACCGATGCAACATTTGATAGGGAATCGCTGAGATCTCGCCTCCAGGCTGTGGAAGAAGAGGCTGATCGCTTGAATAAGTTAGTAGGTAATCTGCTCTACGCCTCACGTATTCAAGCGGGTGGGCTACAAATGGAACTTGCGACACTCGATCTGTCGAACCTTGTCCAGAAGGTTACCCACCGCTTGCAGGTGAAATCTCCGGGTGTTACAGTGAAGGTGAATCTGCCGCCCAATTTACCAACGGTGATGGCGGATAGAGATCGCATTGAAGAGGTGTTAGAAAATCTTTTGGACAACGCCGTCAAGTATTCGCCTGACAAACCTGTCGTAACAGTGGTGTGTCGCACTACAGGTGATGAGGTGATAGTGAGTGTAAGTGATGCTGGTATGGGCATCTCCTTGCGTGAACAGGAGCAGATCTTTGATCGCTTTTATAGAGTAGGAAATGCCATGACCAACTCATTGCAAGGCGCAGGACTCGGCTTATATATTTGCCGTGCTATTGTTGAAGCGCATGGAGGGCATATCTGGGTCGAGAGCGCTTTGCATCAAGGATCGACATTTTTATTTAGTTTACCTCGTATGGAGAAAGCACATTTACCAATGGTGGTGTTTTGATGGAGAAGGAAGCTTTTGAACCGCGCGATATGACCATTTTAATCGCAGATGACGAACCACGCATCCGCGACTTTGTGTGTATGAACCTGGAACTTGAGCATTATCGTGTTATAGAAGCCAGTAACGGTCTTGAGGCTCTGGAGCAATTGCGAGAAAACCTGCCGGATCTGATCGTGATGGATGTCATGATGCCTGAAATGGATGGTTTCGAGACATTACGTCATATTCGTGAGGTGTCAAATGTACCCGTGATTATGCTTACTGTGCGTCAGAATGACCAGGATAAAATACAAGGTCTTGATCTAGGTGCAGATGATTACATTGCCAAGCCGTTTAATCCCCGGGAACTGCTTTCACGCATCCGAGCGCTGTTACGTCGTTCTTTTATGGCCGCGCCGGCACGTAAAACAGAGATTGTTGTTGATCCTGATTTGAAGATCGATTTCTCACGACGTGAAGTGATTGTGCGAGGCGAGAAAGTCGTCTTGCGTCCTACTGAGTATCGTCTCCTGTACCATCTTGTGAGCAATGCGGGAAGGTTACTGACACACGAAACACTGCTATCTAAAGTATGGGGAAGAGAATACCGTGATGAGGCTCATTACCTGCGCTTATATATCACGTACTTACGACAAAAAATTGAGCCAGCTCCCGCACATCCAAAATATATTTTGAACGAACGGGGCGTAGGTTATCGCTTCAAGGAATTGGGAGATTAGCATGATGGAGCGACTGATATTACCAAACCCATCGGGTAAGTTCTGAACAGGAAGAAAGGGAGCAACATTGAATAAAAAAGAGCGTGTAGATGCAGCTCTACAAGGTGACCAGGTTGATCGAGTTCCGGCGAGTATGTGGGGGCACGACTTTCAACGTGAGTGGGATGCAAACTTGCTGGCGGAAGCGATGGTCGAAAATTTCACCCGTTATGATTGGGATTTTATGAAGGTTAACCCACGTGCCAGTTACCATGTCGAGGGCTGGGGAGTCAAGGTACGACCATCAGGCGAGCAATATAAAGCACCCATCTTCGAGAGCTCTCCTATCAAAAGTAGCTCTGACTGGAAACGTATACGCCCTCTTGAACCAGATCAGAGTGCGCTCGGCGAGCAGTTACGGGCGTTGCAATTGATAAATCATTCAATCGGGTATGATGCCTACTTTGTAGAGACCATCTTCTGTCCTCTGGGAGTTGCAAAATACCTTGCAGGTAATAATAGCGAACCGGTTTTGCAAACAATTCGTGAAGATCGTGCTGCAATGCACGCGGCTCTCCGAGTAATTACGGAAACGTTCGTTAATTTTGCAATAGCCAGCCTGGAACAAGGTGCTAGTGGCATCTTTTATGCAACGAACGGTTGGGCTTCTGAGAGCATGTTAACTGCCGATCAGTACCGTGAGTTTGGTGAGCAGTATGACATGGAGTTCCTGGACGCTATTAAGAGCAGAAGCAAGTTCAACATCCTGCATAATTGTGGTACGCATATCTACTTTGACCAGCTTGCAACGTATCCAGTGCATGCTCTGAGTTGGGCTGCTACATTGGAGGGCAATCCTGATCTGCATGAGGGTAAGATGCGTTCTGGCAAGGCGGTGATGGGTGGGATTAGTGAGAAAACGATCCTCAAAAGTGGGAAACCAGAGCAAGTATATGAGGAAGTAGCGCGAGCGCTAGATATGACTGGCGGTGTGCATTTCCTGCTTGCTCCGGGGTGTTCTATACCACCTGAGACTCCTGCAGAGAATCTGCAAGCTATTCGTGACTCGCTCTCTTGACACCCTTTGAGGTATTGGCTATACTCACACGGCAGAACTATAATAAGGTAGAGTCCCGATGAGAATCAGGCTGCTACGCTACTTGTGGAATTGAAAAGGCACTTCACGACTGATGGAGCGATATCAAACAATACGAGCTTATTCCGCGGGAGGTGTCGTTTTTCGTCTTGTTCCAGGTGATACATGGGGGAGGGAAGGCACCAGCGATCAGTTGAGCGCTGCGCAATATAATCATACGTCTGTAGAAGTTGTGCTTGTGGGGCGCAGTCGTTCTGGAATATGGGCTTTGCCAAAGGGGACTCCCCAATCCGGAGAAACCCTAGAGCAGGTGGCTGTACGGGAGGTACAGGAAGAGACCGGTTTAGAGGTACGGTTGATTACCTATATTGGTAGCATTTCCTACTCCTTTATACATGATAAGGTACGGTTCCAGAAACAGGTACGTCACTTCTTGTTTGAGGCAATCGGGGGAGATACGTCTCTCCACGATGCCGAATACGATCGTGTAGAATGGTTTTCCATTCCTGAAGCGTTACGTCGCGTGACTTACCAAAATGAGGTCAATATCCTTTCCCAGGCGGAAGATATTTTACATCGTTGGTTACAGACCCGGCAGAAAGAAGGATAAAACAGCCATATGCAGCATACACCCCGATATAGGCTCATGCGGCGTATCCTTTACCCCTATAGCGGGGAGCAGCCGCTTTCATTGAAGCAGAGCTTGCGTGTTCTGCTCGCATGGATGTTGTTTTTCCCCATGGGTATGTCCTTGTTAACCCTGGCAATAACCGTTATCGGATCATATCCCGTACAGAAAATGGTAATACTTGTGATCTTTACATTCCTTTCAGGTGTCTTCATATTTGGTTTGCTTGGTTTACTCGTTGTGGGTATGAGCAACAAAGCTGCTCGTTTGCATCAAACATGGAAGATACAGAAAGGTCAGCAATAACCAGTGGAGGTAGTAGCAATGGATCTTAGCGTCGAAGGTAAATCTGAGCGTATTCCCCCTGGCTCGCATATTTGTCAACTCTACAGCAAAGTGAACGAAATTCCGGGAGTGACAGCGCGTTTAATGCGAGTCGGCCTTACGCTGTCGGAAAAGTGTTTATTTGCTGCTGCCCCGGCACAGGTGAATGAATTACGTGAAGAGTTGCAGAAATTACAAATAGACGTAGAGAAAACGATTGAGGCAGGACAGTTAGTCCTATACGAAGAGCGAGAGCTCTTTCTGGCAAATGGTAAACGCTTTGACCCATATTATTTACTCTCTTCTCATCAAACATTTATTGCTCAGGCTCTTCGTGAAGGATGGCAGGCAGTGCGGATTTCAATTGACATGACCTGGCTTAGCAAAGATATCGCGACTCCTGAACAAATCCTCAAATATGAGGCGGCATCTGATGCCGTATTCACGTTCCAAAATGCTCCCATCATTGCATTGATACACTATGATCACAGTAAATTGATCCCCAGCCTTGTCGTAGAAATACTCAAACTGCATCCAATCTCAGTTGTTGGCAAGTATATCAAAAGAAACCCCTACTATTTGAACTCGGAGCAATACATGCTCAAGATTTTGCGCATTAACCGTGAGAGGGAAAAGGGCACCTCGTAAACTCCCTCAGGCCACCCAGATGTTCCCTATAAACAGGATAATGTTTATGATGAATAATGTCAGCGCAAAGCTAAGATAAGCTTTATTGAAGCGCCGATTTTTACCCCACAAAGCAAGAATGACGGTCAGTGGGAAGATAACCAACATAAAGCGTGGTTGCGAGGACAGCGGCTCGAATTGAGGTATGTACATGGGGAAACTGAGCGCGAAGATAGGTAGTGCCAAAGCGAAGAGACTGTAATGCAGCGGTAAGCGCTTCCAACCCAATGAGAGCACAACAAAAGGTACGATTGAAGCAATGAGATAGATCAGATTGCCTAATATGAATATCGGGGCTGTTTCCTGAAAGAAGGCTTCAATTGATACGAAAAATGTATCCCAGGGTAAAGTAAAGTGCCGGCCCCATACAACCTCTTGCTCGATACTGAAAATGAATGGGTTACCTTTGGTAGAGTACAGGTAAAGCATATACACTAGAAGACCAGCGGGGATAAGTGCGATGGGAAGCAGTGCATTCAGTTTTTGCCTCCAATTATGCTTCCCTCGTTGGGAAGGCAGCCAGAAGTGCTGTGTATATACTACCAAATAAGGTATGGCTAGAAGCATACCGGATGAGCGCGTGAGTGCTGCTAAGAAACCGAATAGTCCGGCAAGCCACCAATCTAGCGCTTTGCCCCGACGAAGTACCAAGAAACAAGCAACGCACAGCAATACAAAGAGCGATTCTGTGTAGCCTGCAAAAAAGAAGAGAGCATAAGGGGCGATCGTGAAATAGAGCAAGGTGCGACGGGCGGTCGCTGGCTCGAAGTCACCCGCTACCAGGTAATAAAGTAAGACGAGCACTACGAAGAAGCAAATGTTGGAGAGCAACAGACCAGCCAGATAGTAAGAGGCGGGAAAAAAACCTCCGAGTAAGAGACCTCCGAAGTGCTGGATGAGGGGCCACAGCGGAAAGAACGCAGTGTCTGGTGTATATTTGTAACCCACGAACGAGATGTTTAGATACGGTTTGGCGTCCCAGCGCAGCCATGAGTAGAACAGTGTGCTGAAGCTGAAAGGTGCGTACTTGTAATAGCTGGAAGAGTTAGCTGCTGCAATAAGAAATTGCCGGTAAGGCGTTACAATCAGCGGCAGCAAGAAGTTACTTACTAGAGTAACGAGTATGATCAGCAGGCGGCTCATTCCAAAAACCCACGCGGCCTCTTTGCAAGCGGCTCTTAGTTTTTGCATGTGCATACGTTTCAACTATTCGCTTTCGAGTATTCTGGGATGAGATCAATGTAGCAAGAAGGGCATCCCTCAGGGTGCCCTTCTTGTCCACTGTCTGTATGCGCTACGATTGTGCTGAATAGAATTACTACTGGTTGAACAACTGGCCCCACGTTCCCTGTATGTTGCTCGTTCCACCAGCTTGTTGTGCGCCCTCAGGCTGTGGTGGATGATAGGTCATGGACTGGATGCCGAGGCGGCCAGGCCCGGTAAAGCGGTTGAGTATAATCGAAGCGCCCGCCATCATGCCGCCGATAGCTCCAAGAATACCACCCCCACGCTGTGAGCCGGCAACTGTTGTCACTGTCATTTGCACAGATGGATCTTTCCACAGCCATGCGCCCGGTTCAACGTCCAATGTTTCACCGGGTGCCAGCATTTTCTCAAAGACGTTGCCGTATCCATGCAGGACCAACATTCCTTCGCCTCCCTGACAGGTAAACTGATCGATGAAGAGGCCAGTGCGGCTGAAGAGGATGTTG